>Ga0265303_10000033_pt1 | contig 52165 bp, 52 predicted proteins | sample Helome_2_FD_192494 | JGI IMG/M metagenome (GOLD analysis project Ga0265303, IMG submission 192494) | Marine sediment microbial communities from subtidal zone of North Sea - Hel_20160317 (Illumina Assembly) | ecosystem: Environmental > Aquatic > Marine > Subtidal zone > Sediment ... | reverse complement strand
GTACCAGTCGCGCTGCAGCGGTTTGCGTTGCCATGGATGCAAGAATGCAGGAGGTCTACGCGGCCAATTTTACGGTCAGTGACAACGTGGTCCGGGCCGACGGTGAGGAGCGGGTCTGTGCCGCAGCGCAGGTGGTCGTTCCCGATGGCCGGCCATTGATTGCAGCCGGTAATGGTTTTGATCGATTTGCCGAACTTGGCCACATCGCCGCCGGGGCCGATGAATGCCATCCTGGGATCTGGCCACGGGCGGAAAGTATTTGCAGTCTGGCGCTCGAGTGGTTGAAGGACAATGAAGCTTTGCCGGCGGCTGATGCGCAGCCGTCATACGTCAGGAACGATGTGGCTTCAAAACCGAAGCGCTAACGGTTACCCCAGCGCGGAGTAGATGTTAACGTAGCTCCGCGCAGCGGCGTCCCAATCCAGCTGGTCAGCCAGCGCGCGCCCCGCCCTTGCCAGTTCACCCGCTTTTTCCGGATTGTTCCACAGGTCAATGATTGCAGCGATAACGAGGTCCCAGTCCTCCAGCACCAGGGCATGCTTGCCCGGCACTACCGGGATGCCTTCGATTCCCTTGCTGGTGCTGATGACCGGCAGGCTGGCAGCGAAATAATCGATGATCTTCATTCGCGTACCGCCACCATCCACCAGTGGTATCACTGAAAGATCGGCGGCTTTAAGCCATGGCGCCAGTTTTTCAACGCTGCCGGTCAGGTGTATGCGTGGATGTGGGGACGATGCGGGCGGATCCCGGCCCACTGCCAGGAGATGACACTCGAGCCCATTCGCTTCGAGTCCAGGCAGCAAGATATCCGCAAAAATCTGCAGAGCCTCGCGATTGGGGGGATAGGAGTACGTGCCGTGGTAAACCAGAAGCGGGCACTCCCTGGGGATATTGAACCTGCTGCGCGCATCTTCGACTTCAGGCGAGTCGAACTGGGCCAGATCGACTCCGTGTGGAACGGTGTGCAAAAGGTCGGGATGGACACCGTCATCCGCCAGTTTCTGGCGGTCATTGCCGGACACACACACGACTGCATCAGAGCGGTTGCACAGGTCGATTTCAATCGATTTGAGGTTATCGTACTGGCCTTGCGACAACTCCGGCACCTGGTCCCTGATGCGGTCGTATTCGACATTGTGCTCCACCAGCACAACGCTGCACTGTAAGACTTCCCGGGCCTTGATGCATGGCGCGGCATAAGCGGGAAATTCAGCCTGCAGCGTATCGGCATGAAGAGCACGTGAGGCTATCATGATTCGCCAGAAAAAGGATCCGTCTGTCAGTGGCAGATACAAGAAACTGTTGCTGTAAGGCATATCCTTGGAAAAGTGCAGAAGCTTGGTGAGCGGACCTGGCAGGCTGAACAGCCGGGTCCAGAAAGGGTATTTTCTGGAAGTGATGCCGTTTGCGGTGACTTCAAACCATTGTGTGCGGTCATCGGTCACGATGCCGACACTGACTCCGCGGCGGGCCAGTGCCCTGGCACTCTCCATGGTCCTGACTGCGGCGCCGTGGTCGGGTGGAAAGAGGTCGCCGCGAGTGACTATTACGAGGCCGGAACCACTTTCGGCGCCCAGCAGGCGCCGCAGTGTCACGGTTCGGACAAGCCTGGCCTGGCGCTTGATTCGATCCCACAAGGGTGGAACGCCCAGCACCGGGGTTTGTTCCCTGTTGATGATTTCCGGTTCGAGACGTTTGGCCCTGACCGGCGCATTCAGCCACTCGATCAGGGGAGCAACGGAGAGTTCTGGCTGCAGGGCTTGTGCAACCAGTTTGCGTGCGTTGCGGGATTTAAATTCCCATTCATCCGGTTGCGAAATTATTTTTTCCAACAGGGATGGCAAGGATTCAGGATCATCGACAATCCATCCGGCATCATATTCTTCAACCAAACGGGCCACCGGCAGGTAATGGTTACACAACAGCGGCAGCCCATGGCGCAGAAACTCCAGTGAGCGGAACGATTGGCTGTATTCCCGCTCGATATTCCACTGAGCAAGTTCAACCCCGATGTGCGCTTTTTGGCTTAGAAAGCGGCTGAAGTGCCGATAAGGTTCAAGTGGCCGGAAATCAACCGCAATATGCTCTTCACCGGAGTTGGCATGCCCGTTCTCCTCACCGGAATCATGCCAGCGATAGCCTCCGCCGAAATGAACCAGGTGGACATCAGGAGCGTGTGACTTTGCAAATTGTTCGAGTTCCGACTGGTAACAACCGGAATCCCTCCACGGCCATGACACACCGCCACTCACAAACAGCCACTCACCCTTTACCGGGCTTGATTCAGGGGCTGCTGCGACTTCAGCTCCCAGCGGAACGACCCGGATTGGATCACCGTGGCGCAGATCGAATCCCGATTCAATCAACGTGTTGATTAACAGGTGACGCTGTAGATCGTTACCTACCAGGACCAGGTCACATCGACGCAGGTTGTTTTTCAGCCGTCTCTGGCTGGCGTTCACGGTTGCAGGCGATTCGAAAAGTTCTTCCAGTGAGCGGGGCGCCACGTAATCGAGAACCACTGGAACCTGGATTCCATGCGGCAGCAAGCCGAGCAACTCCCAATACGACACGATGACGGCATCGGGCGCCTGTTTCATCAGCACTCCGCGCAACTCATCCTGGTTGCGAAATGTCGAGTCCTTTACCCGTATCCGGTCAGAATTTGGCCCCACCAGCCACACCTGGCTAACCTGGTGACCCGCGGATTGCAATGCGGACCTGATCTGCAGGGTACGCACGGCATTGCCGCTTACGATTTCTTCGTTAAGCAGGGGCGGTTCCTGGGTGATCAGTAAGACGTTCATGCCATTGGCTGCGGATTAGCGTCCCAGCAACACGAAGGTCGCCAGGCCAATGAAAGCAAGGATTCCGATGACGTCAGTAACCGTTGTGAGCACCACGCCACCAGCGAGTGCGGGGTCGATGGACATGCGTTTCAGTATCACCGGGACCAGTGCGCCGGCAAGTGCACCTGCCATCAGGTTTAACAATATCGCCGCTGCCATGACCAGTCCGAGCGGAATATCGTTGTACCAGATCATCGCAATCAGGGCGACGATGATTGAAAACACGATGCCATTAAGTAAACCAACGGCCAGCTCTTTGCGTAACAGGGCTGGCGTATTGGCGGCGCTGACCTGGCCGGTCGCCATGCCGCGGACCATCAGGGTCAGGGTTTGTGTGCCGGCGATACCACCCATGCTCATGACGATGGGAAACAGCACGGCGGTAGCTACGATCTGGTCCAGGGTCGGCTCGAAAGCATAAAGCACCAGTGCGGCCAGGAATGCGGTTACCAGGTTCACACCAAGCCAGACCCAGCGGCGCAGGGCTGACTGGACGATCGGCGCAAACATGTCATCTTCCTCGTCCAGGCCGGCCATGGTCAATACACTGTGTTCTGCTTCATCCCTGATGACGTCCACCACGTCATCTACGGAGATCCAGCCCAGCAGATGCTGCTCGGCGTCAATCACCGGCGCGGTCACCAGGTCGTGATGTTCAAACTCCAGGGCTACCTGGCTCTCGTGCATATCCACGGGTATCGTGATGGCTGAACTGTCCATCAATTCATCAACCATTCTGGCCGGGTCCCGGGTCAGCAGGTCAGACAATTTCAGGCTGCCCAGGTAGCGCCCATGCCGGTCGATGACGAAAAGCAGGTCAAATACTTCGGGCAATTCGCCTCTTACCCGCAAATAACGGAGTACGACGTCCAGCGTGACGTCCGGACGAATCGTCAGCACGTCAGGGTCCATCAGCCCGCCCGCGGAATCCTCGGGGTAGGAAAGAACCCGCGCCAGGCGTTCACGATCCTGGCGGTCAAGGCTAAGTAAAACCTTGCTGGTCACTTCTTCCGGCAGGTCGTCGAGGATGTCGGCCAGGTCATCCAGGTCGAGATCATCGACAGCGGCAACCAGGTCCTCGGGCGAAGTATCGCGGATCAGGCTGGCGCGTACTTCGTCATTCACCTCGACCAGAACATCACCCTCGAGTTCCGGGTCAGTCATATCCCAGACAGCAAGCCGTTTTGCAATCGGCAGGGATTCAAGCAGGTCGCCGATCTCGGCGGCTGAAAGGTTGTTCAGCAGGTGCCGCACCTGCGACTGCTTGCCGGAGTCCAGCGCTTCGGACAAGTGGTCGAGATAGCGAGCGGTTTTTTCTTCGTGCAACTGTTCCGCCATGCGGAGCTCCCCGAGATTCTGAGACAAGGGTTCGAAGGAACCGCAGGCATTATAAGGGAAACGGGATCCTTATGGGTTTGTCTGCGACTGGTCCAGTAATTGTAACAGTGTCGCATCCTCCAGCCCGCCCGGGTCGTCCAGCCAACGATTGATGGCTTCTTTGGCGGCAGAAATATGGGTTTCCTTGATAATCTGTTTTACTTCCAGCAGGCGGGCTGGGTGCATACTGAACTCCTTCAGACCCAGCGCGAGCAACAGGCGGGTGTACTGTCTTTCGCCCGCGACTTCACCACACACCGATGCCGGAATTTCGAGTTTGCGCGAGACCTTGAGAACATGTTTGATAAGCCGGACAACACCCGGATGTTGCAGGTCGTAGAGGTGGGCGACCTGCTCATCGCCACGGTCAGCCGCAAGGGTATATTGCAGCAGGTCGTTGGTTCCGATGGAGACAAAATCCACGTAGCGGCCGAGGTCCCCCAGGGACAATGCGGCGGCTGGAACCTCGATCATCGCGCCCAGCGGCATAGTGGCATCGTATGGCTGGCTGCGATCATCCAGGTCCTGCTTCACTTCCTCCAATAGTTCTTTTACCAGTTGAATTTCACGCACACTGGTTACCATTGGAATCAGGCAGCGGACCGGTCCGGCGACACTGGCCCGCAGGATGGCCCGCAGCTGGGTTTTAAATAATACAGTGTCGCTCAGACACAAGCGGATGGCACGCAGGCCGAGGGCGGGGTTGACCGTGCGGCTCAACTGTGAGAAATCCAGGGCTCCGGTGGTCTTGTCCGCACCCAGGTCGAGGGTGCGAATTGTCAGTGGCTGACCGGCAAGCAGCTTGATCGCAGCGAGGTACTCACCTAGCTGTGTATCTTCATCCGGCGGTTTGCCCCGCAGGTAGAGGAACTCCGTCCGGTAAAGACCGACACCCTGTGCGCCCATCTCGACAGAGTGCAGCAACTCGGCAGGTCGCTCAGCGTTGGCTTGTAGCCTGATCTCAACACCATCAAGCGAAATTGCGGGCTGGTCACGCAATGCTGCCAGTGATTGCCTGAACCGTTCAGCTTCCTGCTGTATTTCCCGGTAGCGTTGCAGTGTGGCTTCATCGGGATCAGCAAAAATGGTGCCCAGGCCGCCGTCGAGTATCAGGGTACTGTCTTCCTTTAGCAGGCTGCGCGCTTTGCGCACGCCCAGTACAGCAGGTATTCCCAGGCTACTTGCGAGAATGGCGGTATGACTGTGAGGCCCGCCATGCTCGGTTACGATTCCCGCCACACCACGTTCGTGCAGGATGGCCAGTTCACCGGGTGTCAATTCCTCGGCGATGACCAGGGTATCTGCAAGGCGGTCCGGAATGTTTTCAAATGGCTTGCTGGTCTCTTCGGCGCTGAGTTTGCTCTGGATCAGCCGGACAACCTGCGTTACATCTTCACCACGGGTCCGGATGTACTCGTCATCCATGCTCCGGAATTCAGAGAGCACCTGTTCCAACTGGGACTGCAGCGCCCACTCCGCATTACACAGCTCTGCGCGGATGTGGGTCTCGGTGCTCTTCCTGATTTTGGAGTCGCCCAGCATCAATACGTGGGACTGGATTATTTCCACGGCGGGAACAGCAACCGACGGGTGGATGCGTTCCGCCAGTTCGTTCAGTTGATCCCTGGCGGCGTCAACCGCCTTCCTGTATCGCTGGATTTCGTTTTCGACATCTTGTTCGCTGATGCGATACTCGCCGATCTCCAGTTCGTTGCGTTCAGCAAGATGAATGCGACCGATGGCAACTCCCGGCGCCACGGCATGCCCTTTCAGCGTAAGGCTCATTCCTCCTCCCCGAAACGGTTGAGAATCAGCCGGGCTACTGCTTCGAGGGCTTGAATTTCGTCTGTGCCGCTGGCCTCGATGACGAGATCTGTGCCCGGGGAAGCGGCCAGCGTCAACACGCCCATGATCGATTTTCCGTTAATCGACCGGATGCCTTTCTTGATGATGATTTCGGAGTTGAATTCGGAACTGCAATTGACCAGTCGGGTTGCGGCACGCGCATGCAGGCCCAGTCGATTGATAATGGTGACGGTTCGGGAAATCATTTCTGGAAAATCTTCACTGCCTTTTTGCCGCCCTCAACGGCTTTTTGAGCGAGCATTTCAAGATTCATTTCCCGGTAGTTGCAAACACGGATCAGCATTCCGAGGTTAATGCCAGTCACCATCACCGCATGAACATCTTCCAGCACTTCGTTGACCAGGTTTGAAGGGCTGGAACCCATCAGGTCCGTTAATACCAGTATTCCTTTGCCTGTATCCACCCGGCTGATGGAAGAACGTATTTCCTCGATACCGCCGTGCACGTCCTTCGACTGGTTAAAAGCGACCACGAGTATGTCATCCAGAGCTTCACCCAGAACGAAGCCGGCTTCTTCAAGCAGCGACTGGCCTGTTTTGCCATGCGTGACAATGACAATTCCTACGCTCATGCCTGCATTTCCCGGTGATGGATGAGAACATTCTTGTAATCCGTCTCCAGGCCGCGAGCCAACCGGTCAACCAGGTAAACAGATCGGTGCCTGCCGCCGGTACAGCCAATCCCGACGGTCACATAGCTGCGTTGACTGTGTTGGAACTCCGGCAGCCAGGTTCTGAGAAATGTGAGGATGTCTGATTGCATACCTGTTACGGCCCGGTCCTGTTCGAGCCACTGACCCACGGCGTCGTCGCGGCCGCTCAATTCGCGCAGGTCCTCGACCCAGTAAGGGTTGGGGAGGATGCGGGCATCAAAAATGAAGTCGACATCCTGAGGCACCCCCCGTTTGAAGGCAAAAGATTCCAGCACGATAGTCATCGTATCGTCGTCTGAGCCAGCACATTTCCAGACCTGGCGCCGCAACTGGTGGATATTGGTGTCCGAAGTATCGATCACCCAATCGGCCCTGGACTGCAGGCTGCTGAGCAAGTCGCTCTCTTTGGCAATAGCCTGCGGCAGGGAGATGCTGTCACTGGTTAACGGGTGCCGACGGCGGGTTTCGCTGAAGCGCTTGATGATAGCCCTGGAGTCGGCAGTCAGGAACAGCATTTGGCAGTCGAGACCGGAAGCTTCCAGCTTTTTAAGCCAGGCCGGGATTTCTTCGAGATCCTTGCCGGGAGAACGGGCATCCACGCCCAGTGCTGCCATGGAATAACGCGCCGGGTTGGACTTGATCTGTTGCGCAAACTCCGGCAGGAGAGCCGCCGGGAGATTGTCCACGCAATAATAGCCAAGGTCTTCAAGGGCTCTCAAAGCCGTTGACTTGCCCCCTCCGGACAAGCCCGTCACCAGGATCAGCTTTTGTGGCATGGTCATGGTGTTCAGTCCTTCTGGCTGCGTTTGTGCCGCAAGAGAATACGTGAGTGCCGCTCAATGAATTCCGAAGCGGCATCGTAGCCTTTCATTTTGAGCATGAAGTCGCGAACTGCCGCTTCAGCTATAACTGAAAGATTACGTCCCGCCAATACCGGCAGTGTGATCCTGGGGATTTCAAGGCCCAGTAAGCCCATGGTGTTGGTGTTACCTCTGAGGCGATCCATGTTTGCCAGCCAGTTTCCGTCGGGTATCTCCAGGTGAATGATCAACCTGAGAAACTTGTTTAATTTCACCGCGGCATCGCCAAACATGTGGCGGACATTGAGTACACCCAGGCCGCGTACTTCCAGGCAATCCTGCAGTGCCTCCGGACAGGTTCCATCGATAATCTCCGGTGAGGTCAAGGTGAACTCGGGTGCGTCGTCCGCAATGAGGCGGTGGCCCCGGTTCAACAATTCCAGGGCCAGCTCACTCTTGCCGCTTCCCGGGTCACCGGTGATCAGAACGCCTATAGTGAAAACTTCCATGAAAACACCGTGCAGCGTCTGTCGCAGCGCGAGGTTTTTTGAAATGTAGTACTGCAAATAATCGACCAGTTCGTTAGCTGGCCGCTCTGACTGGAGTAGTGCGGTAGGACTCTGGGCAGCTGCAGAGGTAATCAGTGAGGGTGGCTCAAGTCCATCTCCAACGACAATGGCCAATGGCTGGCTGTTCAGGATTCGGGAAACAGTGGCTGATTTCTCGTCTTCCTCCAACCCATCCAGGAAGAGTACTTCTTCGCGGCCGAGCACTTGCACCCTGTTTGGATGAATGAGGTTGAGAAAACCTGCCATCGCAGGGCGCGATGTCAAATCTTCGAGCGAAATGGAGTAATCGGAATCGTTATCGGCCCCCGAAATCCATTGCAGACCCAGTCTTTCCTGCAGATCAGTGAAAAGTGTTCGAGCTGTTATCGAGTGGATCACGCTCAACAGTATTGCAGATGGTGATCAATCACTTCAATGCTTGGCACGCGAAAGCAGCTTCAGCAGCATTCCGGAATTTTCGGCGGCGCGCAGCTCTTTGAGCAACTCGGGATCACTGAAAATGCCGGCAACCTGGGACAGTAGTTTCAAGTGGGTCTCGCCGCAGGATTCCGGTACGGCCAATGCGAACAACAAGTCTACCGGCTCGCCGTCAATAGCATCGAAAGGCAGCGGCTTTTTCAGCCGGATGAAAGAGACTTCGACGTGCTCCGTCCCTTTTACGCGACCGTGAGGAATGGCGACACCTTTGCCGAGGCCCGTACTTCCGAGCCGTTCGCGTGCGCAGAGGCTTTCAAAAATTTCCCTTTGGCTTGCCTGGTCGCTGTTTCGCGCCAGATCTTCACTGATCAGTTCGAGCAGCCGTTTCTTGCTGCTGCTGTGAACGTCGCAATGGATTTTTTCCGGGCTCAGCAGATCACTGATTAACATGTGTTTTCTAACCCAACGATGCAGCCCGCTTAGCGGCGCTTGCGTGATGTCCGCGAATCCGGTCTTTGTGGCGCCGAACCTGCTTATCCAGCTTGTCGGCCAGTCCGTCGATTGCGGCGTACATGTCTTCAGCAGCGTCCTGGGCAAACAGGGATTTGCCGGCGGCATGTACGGTTCCTTCGGCTTGTTGCTGCTGGGCGTTTTCTACCTTGAGAATGACATTAATGGAAATCACGTGATCAAAATGCCTGGAAATTCGTTGAAGTTTTTCAGTGACATAAGCTCTCAATGGGGGGGTAACTTCGATGTGATGTCCGGTAATGTTTATTTGCATGTCAATCTCCATGTGATGCCCTGCGCGTAGCTCGGCGCTATTCGGGAAGCCTGGCTAAGACCTGCTGAGTGCGAGGGGTGTGTTTGGCGTATCCGTCCCTAGGGGCCATTATCATCCGTTTGTTGAGAACGAGAAGGATTAAGCAATCCATAAGCTAATCTTATACTCGAATTGAAAGATTGCCTAGTCCAGGCCGTGATACGTGTCATAAAAGTACGGTCTAGTGGTTGCCTGAAGCCCGCCGGTAGAGCCGCCGGCGTTCGGCTGATGACCCTATTCCCAGGGATTCCCGGTATTTTGCGACTGTCCTGCGGGCGGCAACAATTCCGGTGCTGCGAAGCAAGTCGGACAGGTCCTGGTCACTCAAGGGGCGCTCTGGCGGTTCCTTTTCCAGCATCAATTGTAATCGCGCTTTCACGGCCGTAGCACTGATTGTGCCGCCGTGATCGGTACGCACATGACTGGAAAAAAAATATTTGAGTTCAAACAATCCGCGCGGAGTCAGCATGTATTTCCGGGTTGTGGCACGCGATACGGTTGATTCGTGTACTCCAATGGTTTCGGAAATATCCTTGAGCACCAAAGGCTTCATGGCCATCTCACCTTGCTCGAGGAATTCTTCCTGAAACTGGACGATCCCCTGTGAAACCCGCATCAGCGTCTGGTTACGTAATTCCAGGCTGGACATCAGCCAACGGGCTTCCTGCAGGCGGCCATTGAGATATGCCGCATCTTTGCCGCCTGACTTGCGTAACAGGTCTATGTAGTACGTGTTCAGTTTCAGGCCCGGTTCATTTTCAGGGTTCAGCGTTACCCGCCATTCATCATTTATCCGGGTGACGTAAACATCCGGCACCAGGTATTCATCCTGGCGGTTGTCGTAACGCGCTCCCGGCCTCGGTTCCAGCGATTGAATCAGTTCAAGCGCATCTGCAATCGCTTGTTCACTGGCTCCCGTGCGTTTTCGCAGCTCATCGGTATCGTGTCGAGCCACCTGCTCCAGGTAGTCTCTCGCTATTCGAAGCGCCAGATCCCGTGCAGTTGTGTCCGACGGCAGCGAGGATAATTGAACGCGGATGCATTCGGCAGCGTCACGGGTTGCGACACCGACCGGTTCGAGCCTCTGTACACGGTGAAGTACCGCCATGACTTCGTCTTCTTCAACCAGCAGTTCCGGCGCCAGGCTGGCTCGAACATCTTCGATGCTGTCGTGCAGGTAGCCGTCTTCATCGAGGCCATAGACAATTGCCTCTGCAATCGCGGTGTCTTCGTCGCTGAAATGAGAGAGGTTGATTTGCCAGAGCAGGTGGTTACGCAGGGAATCGCTGCTGGTGTCGGCGATCTGGGTCTCGCCGGAATAGCCCTCGAAGGAACCGCTCTCCATCCATTGCTCATTACCCAGGTTTTCGACTTCCCAGTCCTGTTGCTCCGGTTGTTCATTACTACTGGATTCCTGCGCAGGTTCTGCTTCGGCGGACTCGGCGCCTTCTGATCGTTCCAGGATTGGGTTCGAGTCCAGCACTTCCTGGACATATTCCCGCAGTTCTATTCGGTTGAGCTGCAACAGGCGGATAGCCTGCTGTAACTGCGGCGAGAGCGCCAGTTTTTGAGTTAGTCTTAGTTGGAGTGAAGTGTCGGCCATGATGTGTTCAGAGGCTGAAATCTTTGCCCAGGTAAACCTGTCTGACCTCGTCGTTCGCGATAATGGTTTCCGGATTACCTTCGGCCAGAACCTGGCCTTCGTTCAAAATGTATGCGTGATCACATATTCCCAGGGTTTCCCGGACGTTGTGATCGGTGATCAAAACACCGATGTCCAGATCGGTCAGATGTTCGACGATTTTCTGAATCTCAATCACTGAAATCGGATCAACCCCTGCAAACGGTTCATCCAGCAGAATGAAACGCGGGCCTGCCGCGAGTGCGCGGGCAATTTCCGCCCGGCGGCGCTCTCCACCGGACAGGCTGATCCCTTTCTGGTCGGCGATATGTGCAATGCCGAGATCTTCCATTAGTTGCTGCTGCAGCTCCTTTCTCGCTGACAGGTCAAGGTCTTTGCGAATCTCGAGAATGGCCATGATGTTGTCTGCAACGGACAGCTTGCGGAAGATCGATGCATCCTGGGGCAAGTAACCTACGCCCAGCCCGGACCTGACGTTAACCGGTTGATGCGTAACATCGGTTTCATCGACGAGAATTTGTCCATCGCCGACCGGCACCAGGCCAACAATCATGTAAAAACACGTTGTTTTCCCCGCGCCGTTAGGCCCGAGCAGGCCGACCACTTCGCCTGGCTCAACCTGAATGGTCACCCCTCTGACCACTTCCCGTTTGCCGAATGTCTTGTGAAGGTTGATTGCTTTCAGCATACCTTTAACCCGTCTCATCCCCGGTTTTTTCACCATTGTCCGGTTCGTTTCCCGGAACGACTTCCGGTGCGAGACGGATCCGGATGCGGCCGTTATTGTCACCACCCGTGCCCTGGAAGTGCTGTGTGTTCATGTCATATTCGAGAACTTCGCCATTGATGTGGTACTGCGGGTGAATGACGTCTGCTGCTCCGGTCAATGTCACGATGCCGGTAGCCACGATGTACTCCACTTTACTGGCTTCGGCGGTCACCAGGCCCTGTTCTTCGATTTCCTGCTGCAGATGGACCGGAGTTCCATTGAGTTCGAACCGGCGCACCTTGCCATCCACTTTCTCCACTTTGGCAATATCGGCCGTTATGACAAGTGTTCCCTGGCGGATTTCAACGTTTCCCTGCAACGTTGCAGTTCCATCACCCAGCGTGCCATCCGTTGCGTCTGCTTTCACATCGAGTGCCTGTTGTCTGTCTGTTTTCAGGGCTAACAGCGGCCCCGGAAGCAGTAGCGGAACAATGCAGACCAGCAGAAGTATACGGTTATGGCATTTCATAATGTGCCTGTACGTTTTCAAGTAATTCAAAGCTGTTGGCAATCATGTCGAGTCTTATCCCGGTCGCGTCCAGGCGGTCGTTTTCCTGCCTGATTTGAACGTTGGAGTCGCTGCTGGCTGTTCTCGGTGTGATATTCAACATTACGTCCCTGGTTGAAATTTCTAGCAATTTCCCGGTAATTTCATTCCGCCGGGCAAGGTATACGTCACCCATAAGCGATACATACTCCCGGTCGGCAGTGATGATTGCAGACTCTGCAGTAATGTACCACCGTTCCTCATCCTGCTGAATTCGTATTTCAGGACTTTCAACCGTACCCACACCGCTTTGGGCGTTACTTCTGAGGACGGGGGCGTGGATTTCCAGGTTGATCGCACCCGATTCGTTCAACAGCCTGCCGTCAAAATCATGCAGTGCATAATTCAAGCGGGTGTCCAGTTCGCCGACGGGGTGTTCACGGGTTTCACCGGGGTCACGCGACAGCATCCATGACAATGCGGTCAGTGCTGCCAGCAGGATAATTCCCCTTCGCGTCCGTCTTTGGATCACTGTTCCAGGATTCCATCCAGCACCTGTTGATCAAGCCCTCGCGCTGCCAGGATGAGATCGCAGATCTCACGCACAGCACCACGGCCTCCGGCACGGCTGGTCACCCAATGCACTCGATTTTTCACTACTTCGTCCGCGTCTGCCACGGTCACTGCAAGCCCGACGCGATCAAGCACCGGAATATCTATCCAGTCATCGCCGGCATAACAGATGTTCTGCTCGTCCATACCTGTATCTGAAAGCAATTCGTTAAAAGCGTTCAGTTTGTCATCCCGCCCCTGGTAGACATGCTCGATTCCCAGGTGGGCAGCTCTTCGCGCCACGATTTCAGATTGCCGGCCGGTGATGATGGCAAGGATTGTATCGTGACTCTGGAGCACCTTCATACCCAGTCCGTCACGGGTATTGAATGCCTTCATTTCGTTTCCCTGGCTATCGAAATACAGGCGGCCATCGGTGAGGACCCCGTCAACATCCAGTACCAGCATGCGGATACGCGCTGCGCGTTCCAGCAGGAGCGGGTCGATTGCTGAGAGGTCGATCAACGGCATTCAGACGACCCCGGCTTTCAACAGGTCCTGGAAATTGAGGGCGCCGACCAGCCGGTCGTCCTGGTCTGTTACCAGCAGGCCCTGTATCGAATGCGCCTGCATCTGCTGCACGGCTTCCATCGCCAGCATATCCGGCGAAATTTTTTGTCCCCCTTCAGTCATGGCTTCGCTGATCCTGCCAGAGTGCGGATCCATGCCGGAATCCAGGGTCCGTCGCAGATCGCCATCTGTGAAAATACCCACCACTTTTTCATCGCTATCGAGCACCGCCGTCATTCCAAGCCGTTTGGCCGTCATTTCCACGATCGCCTGGCTGATCGAAGCAGTTGCAGGCACAGATGGAATTTCATCGCCGCTGTGCATGATGTCCCTGATGTGGAGGAGCAGTCGCCGGCCCAACTGCCCGGCCGGGTGCGACCTGGCAAAATCATCGCGGGTAAAGCCGCGGGTTTCCAGCAGGGAAATCGCCAGTGCATCCCCCATCACCAGGGCGGCGGTGGTGCTGGATGTTGGCGCGAGGCCTAACGGGCAGGCTTCTTTTTCAACGGCTACGTTGAGATGGACATCCGCGTGCTGGGCCAGTGTCGATTCCGGGTTGCCGGTCATTGCCACGATTTTCACTCCGATGCGTTTCAACAAGGGCAGGATTTGGTTTACTTCATCTGTTTCCCCCGAATTGGACAGGGTGAGCACGACATCTTGTGACTTGATCATTCCCAGGTCGCCATGGCTTGCTTCCGCCGGATGTACAAAAAATGCCGGTGTACCCGTACTGGCGAGGGTCGCAGCTATTTTGCTGCCGATGTGACCCGATTTACCCATGCCAATCACGACAACACGTCCGCTGCAGTTCAACAGGTAATTGCACGCAGCAACGAATTGATCATCAATGCGGCTGAGCAGGCTGTTAACGGCGCTTGCCTGTGTTTCGATTACCGCCCTGGCCAGGGCACTGATGGCATCTTTGTTCATGCCTCTAGTTTACCCTTATCCGCTGACTTCCGGCACCACGCGCGCAGCAGTGACCCATACCAGGATCTGGTAGACAGTAAACATGGACAGCAGCAGAATCCCTGATTTTCTGCTGATTCGGCCCGGGCCGTGGATGCCGTAAGCCATGAAGAACAGCAGCACTGTAAATAGAAACATGACCGGAAAATCCTGTTTTAGCATCAGAAAATCTACAGAAACAGGATTGATCACGGCAGCGATGCCTAAAACACCGAGAATATTGAACATGTTCGAGCCGATGACATTGCCAATGGCCAGGTCATCCTCTTCCCTCAAGGCGCTGGTAAGGGCGGCGGCAAGTTCAGGCAGGCTGGTGCCGAAAGCCAGGATCGTCAGGCCGATGACGGCTTCAGATACCTCCAGGCTGCGTGCTATGAAAATCGCGCCATCAACCAGGAATTTTGAACTGACGGGTAGAATGATCAAACCGACAACTAACCAGGTTACCGCGTAGCCGGTCGGCATATCGCTGGGAATTTCGGCTGCGAACTCTTCCGCGAGCGGATCGCCCGGCTCGCGTTTCATGCCGAAACGGACCATCCAGAGAATCAGCGCGACCAGGCCGGTCAGTAAAAGCCAGCCTTCAGTCTCGTCGTAGATCAGGTCTGCTGCCATGATCAGGGCGGCGATCATGATCAGCATCAGCAGGGGATATTCGCGTTTCAGCGTTTCTGACTCTACCTTCAATGGATAGACGATAGCGGTCACGCCCAGGATCAAACCGATGTTGGCAATATTCGAGCCGATCGCGTTACCTACCGCAAGCCCGGGGTTGCCGCGATAAGCAGCAACGCCTGAAACGACAAGTTCGGGAGCCGAAGTGCCAAAAGCCACGATGGTCAATCCGATGATCAGCGGTGAAACGCCCAGGTTGCGTGCCAGTGCCGATGCACCGGCAACCAAACGGTCAGCGCCCCATACCAGCAGAATGAATCCACCGGCCAATTGTGCAATGGAAATCAGCATATTGTGCAATTCGCTATCAGTATCGCTTCCGCTTCCTTTATGATGTCGGGCGTCCCAGGTGGCACAGTCGAAGATTTCAGGAGAAGAGGAAGCATAGTCTATGGATACAGTAAGCATAGAGCAAATGATTCAGGCCGGATTGCCTGAAGCAAAAGTAGTCGTAACGGGTGATGATGGCGTTCATTTTGAAGCGCACGTGGTGTGTCCCTCATTTTCCGGCAAATCGACGTTACAGCGACACCGTCTGGTTTATGCGACCCTGGGCAACTACATGGGTAATGAAATTCACGCGCTGGGATTACGGACCCAGGCGCCGGAGGAAGCTGGCTGACATGGCACGAATCCAGATACACGGGGGTGTCCCCCTGCGCGGGGAAGTATGGATCTCCGGCGCCAAGAATGCCGTTTTACCCATTCTGGTTGGAAGCCTGCTGGGCAATAGCCTGTCCCGTATCAGCAACGTTCCTCATTTACAGGATGTGACCACCACCATGGAGTTGATGGGCCGGATGGGTGCGGAACTGAGCATCAATGACCGCATGCGAATCGAGATTGATCCACGCAGCATGAAGCACTTCGAAGCGCCTTACGATCTGGTCAAAACCATGCGGGCCTCGATCCTGGTCCTGGGCCCTTTGGTCGCCAAGTACGGCCGCGCCCGGGTTTCACTGCCCGGGGGTTGTGCGATCGGGTCACGGCCCGTCGACCTGCACCTGCGCGGCTTGCAGGCGCTGGGTGCACAGGTCGAGGTGCGCAACGGGAACATCGAAGCACGGGCCGACCGCCTCAAGGGCGCCAGGGTGATCATGGACACCGTGACAGTAACCGGCACTGAGAACATCCTGATGGCGGCAACCCTGGCCAGCGGCACAACGATTATCGAGAATGCGGCGCAGGAGCCTGAAGTTGTAGATCTCGCCAATTTCCTGATGTCCATGGGGGCGCAGATTGAAGGCGCAGGAACCAACACGATTACTGTAGAAGGGGTTCAGAGTCTTCAGGGCACCGAGTACTCGGTTTTGCCAGACCGGATTGAAACCGGTACTTACCTGGTCGCTGCAGCGATGACCGGGGGACGGATCAGGTGTACACGGACACACCCGGCCCATCTCGACGCAGTTTTGGACAAGTTGAGTGATACAGGTGCAGCAATCGGTGTGGGAGATGACTGGATCGAGTTGGATATGCAAGGGCGCAGACCAAAGTCGGTGGACATCACCACGGCGCCTTATCCGGGTTTTCCCACCGACATGCAGGCCCAGTTTATGGCACTGAATAGCATTGCTGATGGAACGGCTGTGGTGACCGAAACCATTTTTGAAAACCGTTTCATGCACGTGCAGGAATTGCAGCGCCTGGGTGCTGATATCACCGTAAAAGGCAACACGGCGATCATTCGCGGGGTTCCCCGGCTGAATGGCGCGCCGATCATGGCCACCGACCTGCGTGCTTCAGCCAGCCTGGTGCTTGCCGGGCTGGTCGCCGATGGCACGACAATGATCGATCGTGTCTACCATATCGACCGCGGCTACGAAATCATCGAGGAAAAACTCAGTGGGTTGGGTGCACGCATCAAGCGTGTGGGTTCCGCCGCTGTGTGACTTCGCTCAACGGCTAACCTTGGCGCTGACCACTTCAACCCGCACGCGGCGGCCCAGTTCACTGGCGTTATTGAGGCTGATTCCCAGTCTTACCTGGTCCTGCTGCCCGCCATCAAGCGGTCCGGCGTAGGTTTTTCTGCCTTGCCGGGTCTGGCCCTGATCGTCCAGCCATGCGTAGCTGAAAACGATGTTCTTCATGGCAACCTGGGTCAGGTTGCCAAATTGCACCCAGACCTGGTTTTTATCGTCCACGGCAGCCCTTGCTCCTATATAACTGGAAGGGTTGTTCTGCAGATCCAGCAAGACCAGTTCGGCTGTCGCCGACTGGCTTACTTCAGACTCTGACTGGGCGGCGACTTTAAAATGTTCCATCGCGCTGTTGGTATTCCCCTGGTCTTTATCCAGCAAGCCCAGCAGGTAGTGCGCCTCGGCCGTGGGCATCAACTCCAGGCTGCGGTCCAGGTTCGAACGAGCATTGTCAGGCCGCTCGAGCTTGTATTCCATCTGGCCTGATCTCAGGTAGCCGTAAAAAAAACCGGGATTGGCCTTAACGGCTTTCCGATAGGACGTCAGCGCTCGTTTCTGCTGCTTCCCCAGTGCGTAGATATCACCCTGCAAGTCCTGGAACAAGGATTCTCTCGGTTCAATCGCAAGCGCTCGATTCAATTGTTCCTGGGCATTGTCCATCTCACCGTCACTGACCGCTTTTTTCGCCTTGTCGTAGGCATCGTAGGCGGGCTGAACCCGCCTCAGGTAGGCGGTTTTCTGACGATAGCGTTCCCGCCCCATGTCGCCTCCGGCCGGCAGCTCTGCAGCGGTTTTCTGGTTATTTTTCACCCGTTCCATGGAAGGGGGGTGTGAAGCAAACAGCCCGCTGACCCAATCCTGGTTCTTTTCTTTCGACAGTTCAACGAAGGTCTCCTGCAGTTCTACCGCACCCTGTGGGTTATAACCGGACTCCGACATATAAAGCATGCCGTATTCATCGGCTTCGCGTTCGGCATCCCTGCCGTATTTCTGGGTCATCAACTGGGCTCCAAGTGCAGGGACTATCATTGCGATCTCCCTGGCAGACTGCGAATCAATGGTGCTGCCCAGCACCACCATGCTGATCACCGCACCCGCCTGGGTGAGCATGCCTTTGGATTGCGCGCGCGCTCCGTGCGCCGCATCCGAGTGAACGATCTCGTGGCCCAGCACCGCTGCAAGCTCCGCCTCGGAATCCAGTTGTGTCAGCAAACCGCGGTTGATAACGATTTTGCCTCCGGGCAAAGCCCAGGCATTGGGTACCGTCTCATTTATGATGCTGAACTCGAAGTCAAATTCATCTTTTCGTCGGGCCTGACCGGCCAGGCGGTTTCCCACTTCATTGATGTAGTCGGTCAGTTCCGGGTCCAGGATGAATTCCCCGCCCTGGGATTGTTTCATCGGCGCATACATCTGCGCCCCGACCTGCTGCTCCCAATCAGAGCCATAAATCTGAAAATTCCGCTCCCCGGTAACCGGGTTAACCGTACAAGCGGCCAGGCCAATCAGGGTAGTGAGAAATGCAAGAAAAAGTTTTTTCATCATGGATGTCCGTTGCAGGTGTTATGGATGGAGTTGGTTGTCGGCCTGCAGGGCCAGTGGGTTAACCAGTTCGGCCCCGTCAACGATGACCGTTCCCTCGGTGCATTCGACCTGGTGCCTGGCGAATAATTCAACAGTCGCTACGATCAAATCGTGCTCCCTGGGTGAGAGCCTGGCCGCAAGGCTTGCAGGACTTTCCCGGTTCTCGATGGGAATGATGACCTGTGAGATAACCGGTCCGCCGTCGAGTTCCGCCGTGACAAAGTGAATACTGGCGCCATGCTGTTTGTCGCCCGATTCGATGGCCCTGCGGTAGGTGTCGGTACCGCGATACAGCGGCAGCAGGGATGGGTGCAGGTTAATCAGCCTGCCCTGGAATGGTTCCAGCACGGTCTGGCCAATAATCCGCATGAACCCTGCCAGCACCACCAGGTCCGGTTTATAAGCGGCCATCAGCACTGCCAGGGCGCGATCAAACTTTTCCCGGCTGGAAAAGCTGCCGTGTGGCAGCACGCTGCTGCTTATTCCGGCTTGCCCGGCCCGGACCAATCCTCCTGCGTCAGCCACATTGCTGATCACGTGAGTGATATCGATAGTCAAGCGGCCTGAGTCACGTGCGTCAATCAGAGCCTGCAGGTTACTACCGCCACCGGAGATCAGGACGGTGACTTTGAGGGGCGCCGTCATGACCGGTAGTGAACCAGGGAATCCGTGTCAGCCGGGATCACCACACCGATGTCAAAGCATTCGATGTCCATTGCCCGGGCCTGTGCGCCAGTGTTGTCGGCATCCTCTTGCGGCACGATCATTACCATGCCAATGCCGCAGTTGAATGTTCTGAGCATCTCAGGGTCGGCGATCGAACCGTTTTCCTGCAGCCAGGCGAAAACTTCAGGCCTGGACCAGGCACTTGTATCAATTTCTATGCCCAGGCCTGCGGGCAGAACCCGGATGATGTTTTCCGTCAATCCGCCACCGGTGATATGAGCGAGGCCGTCAATCTGCTGAGTCCGGAGCATCTCCAGGACTGGCTTCACGTAAATACGGGTTGGCGCCAGCAATGCCTGGCCGAGGCTGACCGGTGAACCCGCAGGCCCTTTGATGGTTGATTCGAGATCCGCGCCCGACCGTTCAATCACTTTCCTGATCAACGAGTAACCGTTTGAATGCGGGCCGCTGGATGCCAGCCCAAGGATCCGGTGCCCCGCTGCAATCCGGCTGCCATCCAACAGGTCTGACCGCTCCACTGCACCAACTGAGAAGCCGGCCAGGTCATATTCTCCTGCGCCATACATGCCTGGCATTTCCGCTGTTTCACCTCCGATCAAGGCACATCCTGCCAGCCTGCACCCTTCGGCAATTCCTTCGATTACAGCCTGAGCCTCGTCCAGGTGAAGCTTGCCGGTGGCAAAATAATCGAGAAAGAAAAGAGGTTCAGCGCCGCAAGTCAGGATGTCGTTGACGCACATGGCGACGAGGTCGATCCCGATGGTGCCGTGCTGACCCAGTTGCCGGGCCAGAACCAGCTTGGTGCCGACACCATCGGTGCCGGAAACCAGCAACGGTTCGCGCCAGCAGTCCAGGTTCATTTCAAACAGCGCGCCAAATCCACCCAGCCCCGTCAGGACCTCGGGGCGCAGGGTGCTTTTTACGGCCGGCTTTATGCGTTCAACCAGTTCGTTTCCGGCGTCGATATCAACACCGGCGTCACGATAGGAAAGGCCTTCCTCAGGTTTCGTCATGTTATTCAAATGGCTTCTGAAAAGAGCCATATGGTATCTTATTTATTCGTTTCGCACCCGGTACCCGATGAGAACTTTATTATTGATTTTGCTGCTGGCCTGTATTCCGTTTTCAAGCAGCCAGGCAGCCACCATTGACATCTACAAAGGCGAAGCTGTTGTAGAGAGCAAGGATGCCGGAGTTCGCAAGCAGGCATTGCCACTGGCGCTGAAGCACGTGCTGCTGAAATTCAGCGGACTGCAGTCATTTGAAGACTACCCGTTGGTCGAACCGGCCCTGGGTAGCGCGTCGTCTATTCTGATGTCATTTTACTACCGCAATGTCACTGTTGTGCTGGCTGATGGCGGTGAGGTTGATGAGCTGCGGTTGGTGGCGGAATTTTCCAACGAAAAAGTCGATGAGATGATTCGCTCCCTGCAGTTGCCCCTGTGGCCGGCAGAGCGTGATCCAGTGGATTTGTGGGTCGTGGTGGACGATGGACTGGACCGCCGGATCATGCCGGTTGAATTTTCTTATATCTGGGAATCCATGAGCAACACGGCGGCCTGGCGGGGGCTTCCGGTGAGTTGGCCGACGCCCGATGAAGAGGGAATCTTCGAAGTTGATGCCCAGTTGCTGTGGGGCGGGTATACAGAGGATCTTGGCCTGCAGCCGGGAACAGCCACCATGATTGCAGCCGCGCGCAGGGAAGGGCTGCAATGGAGTGTACGCAGTAACCTGGCCTACAATGGCAAGAATTGGACAAGGCGAATCCAGGACCTCGATTTGCAGGCGGCGTTGACTGAGAGTCTGCAGCAGGCCATCGATTTCATAGCCGATAGCAACACCATTGCGGCCTCGGATCGGGGTATCTCGAGCTATCAGATGATGGTGGCTGGCGTGAACACCGCAGCTGAATATGAGGCCTGTCTGGGTTACCTTCAGAAGATCAGTGTCGTCAACCAGGTTTCCGTGGTCTCCGCCCGGGCAGGGCGGGTAGCGTTCAAGCTCGAATTGAATGCGCTGCCGCTGTATCTCGAAGAGGTCCTGGTGGATGGGGGCGTGCTTGAGAGAAGTGAAGATGATGAGTTTTATGTGTTCCGTCCCTGAGAGTTTCGAATCATGAACGAGTCCCGTAACTGGTTTGTCCTCGCCCTGGTCATTGCTGCCGGCTGGCTGCTCTATACCCTGGCAACTGTCCTGACACCCTTTGTCATTTCTGCTGGCCTGGCCTTCCTGGGTGACCCGCTGGTCGACCGCCTGGAAAGGGTCAGGATTTTCCGTTGGCAATTCAACCGCACCGTTGCTGTTGTGCTCGTTTTCGTGTTGATTTCAACCCTGCTTTTCCTGGTGTTGCTGTTCCTCCTGCCATTGCTCAGGGAGCAGGTTGAACGCCTGGTTGAAAAGGCGCCGGCCATGTTTGACTGGCTGGTTCATTCGGCCGTGCCATGGGTGCAGCAAAAGCTGGGCCTGACCGCTTTCGAGTTGGATGCAGAGAGCCTGACGACGGCCTTGAAAGCCTATTGGAAAGAAGCGAGTACAGCACTCATGGGAGTGCTTGGAACGGTTTCCCGTGGTGGTCAGGCGGTGGTCAACTGGTTGATGAACCTGGTCCTTGTGCCGGTAGTGACTTTCTACCTGCTGCGTGACTGGGATGTCCTGGTGGAGGGAGTGCGCACGCTGATTCCCAGGAATGCCGAGCCGGTAGCCAGCCAGCTTTGCCGGGAAATAGAGCAGGTGCTCGGGGCTTTCATACGCGGCCAGTTGATGGTCATGATCGCACTGGGCCTGATTTACACGCTGGGTTTGTGGCTGATCGGTCTCGACCTGGCGCTGATTATCGGCATGGGTGCGGGTTTGTTGAGTATCGTTCCCTACCTGGGGACCTTTGTCGGTGTGTTTGCAGCCTTGATTGCAGCGGTTTTTCAGTTCCAGGACGTATTGCATCCTGTGCTGGTGCTAGCGGTTTTCGGGCTGGGGCAGTCGCTTGAAGGAATGGTCCTGACGCCCAAACTGGTAGGAGACCGGGTCGGTCTGCATCCCGTTGCGGTGATTTTTGCGGTGCTTGCGGGTGGTCAGTTGTTTGGTTTTCTGGGTATTTTGCTGGCTCTGCCAGTCGCCTCCGCGCTGAATGTACTGGTGGGATATATGCATAAAAAATACCAGGAAAGTGATCTGTATCTCAAGCAATCCGGGGATCCGGGAGCTGGCTGAATGTTGTTTTCACCCCAGATTCCGCTGCAATTGGAGCCAAGACGTCCGGATCGCTTTGATGACTTTGTTGCTGGACCGAATTCCAGCGTGCTGGCGGCAGTCATGGGATTGCTTGATGAACCGGGAGGTAGCCTGTTTCTGTCAGGGCCGGATGGCTCAGGTAAATCCCATTTACTGAATGCCTTGTGCCATTCAGCCAGGGAACGTGGACTGGCCGCTTTTTATATCGCGTTGCGAAAGTTGCCCGAGGAGGCGGCGGCAAGCCTCGAAGGGTTGCGGGTTCTAGACCTGGTATGCGTAGACGATATCGACAGTGTCGCCGGTAACCCCGTTTGGGAAAATGCCCTGTTTGGCTGTTTTAACGAGGTCCGCAGCGCCAGAGGGCGGCTGCTGGTCAGCAGCAAATTGCCACTCTCGAAACTGCAGTTCTGTCTGCCGGACCTCGCCTCCAGACTGACCTGGGGTGTGCGGCAAAATTTGCAGCTGCCCGACGACGGCGGAAAGCTGGAGATACTGCAGCAACGCGCCAACGTACTCAGAATTGAAGTCCCGTCAGATGTGCAGAACTACCTGCTCAAACACGGCAAACGCGACATGACTTCGTTGCTGCAGACCCTGGAGCAATTAAAGGATGCCGCGTTTGCCGACAAGCGTAAGATTACAGTGCCTATGGCCAGGAAAATTCTGAAACCCTAGCACGGTATCCGCTCACTTTAACGTCACCCGGTTTTCGATCACCAATCCATCCGAAGTGAAGCTTACGCTTGATGTATTGCGATCCGCTATTTCGCGGAAAACATTTGCAGCGGCCTGTTGAATCTCGCTGGCACCCTGGTGGTCATTGCCGCCTTCTTCACCCGGTACATTGTAGGCTGCACCGACGTGTTCAGACATCATGCCGGTGTATTGGAGATAGGCGCTCATGTCGTAACTGGCTGACAGAAACATGCCTTCCGGACCGGCCTCTTCTTCAAGGAATGCAGGAAGAGCCGCTTCTTCACCTTCACCCAGCGAGATTCCTATGGCGTTCGAGGACATCGCAGCGAAGGCAGCGACTCCAGGCGTTGGCACTATGTTTTCAGGCAGGCGCACCGGAGGATCGCCTGGTGTAATGGCCAGGCCTGCAAGGTCGGGCAAAAGCATCTGGGCCATACCGACCAGCATTTGCGGCTGCTCAACATGCAGCGCGAGGAAGCCCCTGGCGCTTTCCGGGATGGATTCATTGCCAAGGACGAATTCGCTCATGCTGACCCTGATACCCTGGAAATTGTTCAGGAACGGCGGCATCGGCTGATTCAGCTGGACCAGGGTCTCGCTGGCATGAAGGTTGAGCTTGTTGAGTTGTTCACACTGGTACGGCTCATTCACAATGGCAGTGGTTTTTTCGAGCAAAAAGTCACGAACCGGACCGAACTTCAGGCCAAACGCAAATTCGAGTACCCGTTCCGACAGCGCATTGGCAACCGGTATTTCAGAGACCAGCCCCAGCAGCTGGCTGGCCAGGGTTTTTGGCGTTTCCAGACGATACTGCATGGCGACTGCAGAGGTAGTGAGTTCCTGCACACCGAGTGTCATATAGGGTGCGTTATCGGCCATTGCATGAATTTCCGATATACACACCGGGGCAAGCGCGGCGTGGTCCAGGTTTTTAGAGGATGCCATTGCGCGTGCAACCAGGGACTCGGGCTGGACCAGTTCATCAACCAGCCGGTGCGTGTCCAGGATGCCCGAGCCGTAAGCGGTATACCCATGGGTATTGTTCAGTTTGGCCAGCCTGGCCTGTGCGTTGTTCCCGGCCGGTTTTTCAAGTCCCAGGAAAGCCGGCAGAAGCTCGGATTCAGCAACCAGCGGCAACACGCCAATAGCCAGGTGGTCTTCAAGTATTGATATAAAAATGCCAACCGGGATATCTGTGGGATCATCGTCGCTTACCCGCCAGTAAGACACTCCCTGGAGTTCCTGTTCCGGTGCCGTGACACCTGCATTTTCCATGACTCTCAGAATGGTCGCCCGCAGCGTATCGGAGTCAGACAGGCCCAGTCGAATCACGGGAAAAGCGCCAACACCATAGATCACTTTGTGTGCGCGCAGGTCAAAACCCATGTTTTCAATGCCGGTCCGGTTCAGGTTGCCATCAAGTTCGGACAGTAGTGCATGTGCGAGCTGTGCCTCGGGGTCGTCGTTATGCGGATTTCCGGGCGACTCCATGCTGGCCCTGGCCTGGCTCAATTGCGCTTGCATGGCTTCCAGGACCGGTTGTGCTTTTGCAAGGTAGCTATCGAGGATTTCGTCGGAGATGGGCGCCAGGTTAGCCATCACGTACGGTGTATCCTCCGGTACGTAGGAGAGCAGGGAATTATCGCCGGCGTCTGTAGTGGCCAGTACTGGTTCATCGCTCTTTCCGCAAGCGCCCAGCGCCAGCAGCGCAATCAGAAGCGGCGTGATCAATCGAAAATGGGTCATTTCTTTATCCGTCAATGTTGTATGTGTGAAGGTGTTATACCACACTACAACACTAATGACAAACAGATATTACCCGGAGACAGCCCGATTCAGTTTTTCCAGCCTTTGGAGCGTACCGATATCATCCCATGCTCCCGTGAATTTCTCACCGGTCACCAGGTGGTTAGTCATCGCAGCGCGGAGTAATGGCACGATAGAGAACTTGCCCGCCTCGCAGGAACTGAACAGACGCGGGTGATAAACCCCGATGCCGCTGTAAGTCAGTCTGGATTCGCCTGCTTCTCTGATCCGGGCTCCTTCGAGTGCAAAGTCTCCAGCGGGGTTGTGTGCAGGGTTGGGCACCATGACGAGGTGGGCCCAGTCGCATTTAACGGCTCGGAGCCGGGCCAGCGGATAATCGGTCCAGACGTCACCGTTTATGACCAGAAAAGGAGAAGACCCCAGTAATGGTAGAGCTTTGAATATGCCGCCTCCCGTTTCCAGGGCTTCGGGTTGCTCATCTGACCAGTGAATATTGATGCCCCAGCGCTGGCCGTTGTGCAGTGCTTCAGGTAACTGGCTTCCCAGGTGCCCCTGGTTAATTACGACCTCTCGAAATCCAGCGGCGGCCAGGGCTGACAGGTGATATTCAATCAGCGGCTTCCCGGCAATCGGTACCAGGGGCTTGGGCAGTTGGTCGGTTAGCGGCCGCAGGCGCTCGCCCCGGCCGGCGGCAAGAATCATGGCGCGCATTCGTGTTGCTCCAGCAGCAGCTTGAATTCCTGAAATTCAGGATAGCGGGGCACAACGTCCAGCAGGTACTGGTAAAACCGTGGGATCATCTCCACGTAACCCTGCTTCCCATCGCGGTGCTTAAGGCGGGCAAATATACCGACAATTTTCAGGTTGCGCTGCAAACCCATCCAGTCGCATTGGCGTACCCACTCTTGTGGCGTGCAGTCCACCGGCAACATGGCGTATGCAGTCATCATCCAGGCTTCGAGTTTTTCCCGGGGCCAGGCAATGTAGCGGTCCCAGATCAGCGAGGCGAGATCATAGCTGACAGGTCCCCTGACGCCATCTTGAAAATCTATAATTCCGGGACCAGTGGGTGTTTTCAGCAGATTGCATGAGTGGAAATCCTTGTGCACGAATACCTGGTTCTGGTTCAGCGCCGAGTCGATGAGCAGGTCACACAAGTGATTCCAGCAGGCGGTCTCGCTGTTGTTCATTGGTCTTTGGCGATGCTGTTCCATGTACCACGACTTGAACAGGTCCAGTTCCATCGACAAGGCATCCCTGGAATAGTCAGGCAGGCCGCTGGTATCCACACGCCTGGCCATGCCCTCCAGTAACTCGAATAGCTCCGGAAAAATGAACTCGACCGACGCCTCGTTAATCAGTTCGCGATACAGGGTGTCGCCAAAATCTTCAAGCAAGCCAAAGCCTTTTTCGAGGTCGAATCGCAAAATCGCCGGGGCCTGCAGCCGGGCTGAATCCAGGCGCTGGGCAATGTCAATAAAAGGGCCGGAATTCTCCTGGTCCGGAGGGGCATCCATCAGGATGATGGTTCGTTCACCAGAGTGAAACCTGAAGTAACGCCGGAAGCTGGCATCTCCGGAAACCGGTTCCAGCTCCACTTCGTCCAGCCCCAATTCGTTGGCTGCCCAGGATTCGGCGGCCCGTTTTCGCAGGTCAGTCTGCTCCTGCGCGTCCTTGCTGATTACAGTCATGGCTACATTCTGCCGGATTGTTGATGGACTTGAAATGGCATGGCCTTTAAACAGTACTCATATGGTACTATATAGGGATGCTAAGGATTTCAAAATTAACCGATTATGCCATTTTGCTGATGGTTGAAATGACCCGGGACGACGAGATGCTGAGCGCACATGCGCTGGGCGACCGTATCCACGTGGAAACACCAACCGCCAGCAAGGTGCTGAAATTGCTGGCGGGCAGTGGATTACTGGAATCCTATCGCGGAGCAAATGGAGGCTACCGGGTCAGCCGTGAGGCGACAGATATCAGCGTAGCCGAGGTAATCGCAGCGATTGAGGGGCCGATCGCAATGACTGAATGCAGTGTGGAAGAGGGCCTGTGCAGCCAGGAAGAGAGTTGCGATTTACGCAGTAACTGGCAACGAATCAGCCTGGCGGTCGCCCAGGCCCTGCGAGACGTCAGCCTCGCGGAAATGTCCGCACCCCTGGAAAGGAAAGTCAATCCTTTGCAGATCAAAACGTTAAATATTGCATGAGCAACCCGGAAACACGCTAATGAGCAACGAACACAATTCACCGGATACGACATCTGTCGACCACTTCGTGCAACAGAAATACCGGCACGGTTTTGTCACTGATATTGAATCTGAAACTGTTCCGCCGGGGTTGAATGAAGATGTCGTGCGCTGGATATCAGCACGCAAGTGTGAGCCGGAATGGCTACTGGAATGGCGTCTTCAGTCCTATCGCCGCTGGCTCGACATGGAATCGCCGGACTGGGCCCACCTGCAGATCGAACCCATCGACTTCCAGGCCATTTCCTACTTCTCAGCCCCCAAATCCGACAAGGATCGCCCGCAAAGCCTGGATGACGTTGATCCAAAGTTGCTTGAAACCTATGACAAGCTGGGTGTGCCTTTGCATGAACGGGCCAGGCTGGCCGGAGTGGCCGTCGACGCAGTCTTTGATTCGGTATCAGTAGGTACGACTTTTCGCAAGGAATTGAAAGAGGCGGGTGTCATTTTCTGCTCATTTTCCGAGGCCGTGAAGGACTATCCGGAGCTGGTACAGAAATACCTGGGAACGGTCGTACCTTCGCGGGACAATTTTTTCGCGGCGCTCAATTCCGCTGTTTTTTCCGATGGTAGTTTCGTCTTCATCCCCAAGGGCGTGCGCTGCCCGATGGAACTCAGTACCTATTTCAGGATTAATGCTGCCGAGACCGGCCAGTTTGAACGTACCCTGATTATTGCCGAAGACAGCAGCCACGTCAGCTACCTTGAAGGCTGCACGGCCCCCATGCGGGATGAAAATCAATTGCACGCGGCCGTGGTGGAACTGGTGGCGCTGGAAGATGCGGAGATCAAATACTCAACGGTCCAGAACTGGTACCCGGGAGATGAGAACGGCGTGGGCGGTATTTATAACTTTGTGACCAAGCGCGGTGACTGCCGCGGTAACCGCTCCAAGATTTCCTGGACCCAGGTTGAAACCGGGTCGGCCATCACCTGGAAATACCCGTCCTGTGTCTTGCGCGGCGACCGATCCGTAGGTGAGTTTTATTCTGTCGCTTTGACCAATAACTACCAGCAGGCGGACACGGGTACCAAGATGATCCACATCGGCCGGGATACCCGCAGCAAAATCATCTCCAAGGGAATTTCCGCCGGCAAGGGGCAGAACGCGTATCGCGGCCTGGTGCGGGTGGCGAAAAAAGCGGAAAACGCGCGCAACTATACCCAGTGCGACTCCATGTTGATCGGCAAGGGCTGCGGCGCTCACACTTTCCCCTATATCGAAGTCGCAAATCCATCGGCGAAAGTCGAGCACGAAGCCACCACCTCCAGGATTGGTGAAGACCAGTTGTTCTACTGTCTGCAACGCGGCATTTCGGAAGAGGATGCAGTTTCCATGATCGTCGACGGATTTTGTAAGCAAGTGTTTCGCGAATTGCCCATGGAGTTTGCAGTCGAGGCGAAAGCCCTGCTCGAGGTAAGCCTCGAAGGCGCTGTCGGTTAGTTCAAGTTCAGGAAAACGGATAAAAATATGTTGGAAATCAAAAATCTACACGCCACAGTTGGTGGAAAGCCCATTTTGAAAGGGATAGATCTGAAAGTGGCTGATGGCGAAGTCCACGCCATCATGGGCCCTAACGGATCAGGTAAAAGTACCCTTGGGTACGTGATATCGGGTCGCGAAGGTTACGAGGTCACGGCCGGTGAAGTGATTTACAAGGGTAAGAATCTACTCGAGCTTGAACCGGAAGAGCGGGCCTGTGAGGGTGTGTTCCTGGCATTTCAGTACCCGGTGGAAATTCCAGGTGTGAATAACACGTATTTTTTACGGGCTGCGTTGAACGCGCAGCGCAAATACCGGGAGCAGCCGGAGCTTGATTCGATGCAATTTCTGAAACTGGTCCGGGAAAAGCTCGGTGTTCTCCACATTTCAGACGACCTGTTGCACCGTGCAGTGAATGAAGGCTTTTCAGGTGGTGAGAAAAAACGCAATGAAATCTTCCAGATGGCAGTACTCGAGCCGTCGCTGGCCATCCTGGATGAAACGGACTCTGGTCTCGACATCGATGCACTCCGCCTGGTTGCAGAGGGTGTCAACCGGCTGCGCAGCGAAGACCGGTCGATTATCGTCGTGACGCATTATCAGCGTCTGCTTGAGCACATTGTGCCCGATGTCGTTCACGTGTTATCCGATGGAAAGATCGTCGCCAGCGGCGATGCCAGCCTGGCTCTGAAACTCGAGGACGAAGGTTACTCCTGGTTGGAGCAGGGCGGCATCGGGGCAGTGGCCGGATAATGACTCATAGCGGCGCACACCCACTGATTGATCAGTGGACAGATGAATTTCATGCGCTGCCAATCCAGGGAGGCCCGGATTGGTTGCAGCAGTTACGCAAGAATGCGGCAGCAGAGTTTGCATTGGCAGGATTGCCCGGGCGTAAAACTGAAGCCTGGAAATACACGCCTTTGCGGGTGCTGGAACGGCGCGCTCCGGCGATCGGCGAAGCAGGCCGGACAATGCTTCTGGAAGAAGCGTTTCCGGAACCCGTTTCCCGTGTGGGCGCTGTGGTGGTCAACTTTGAAAATGGATGCCTGTGTGGTGATTTGCCGGAAACTCAGGACGGAATAAGCCTGCTGCCGCTGAGCGAGGGCCTGCAGGTGTTCGAACAGAAGCTTCAAACCTTGATCCCGTCCATTGAGACAACGGGAACAGGCCGGATGTTTGCCGCCCTCAACACGGCCTTTTTGCAACAGGGGCTGGTAGTGCATGTCGGCAAAAAGGTCCAGGCCGGAACGTTGCAGTTGCGCTGGGCGTTTTCACCGCAAGGTGCGTCGAAGCTGGGAAACGTTCGCATACTGGTTCTGCTTGAAGAAGGCGCCCAACTCGATATAGTCGAACAATTCCAGAGCGCTGTTGAAACTGCAGGTACGCTGAACATCGTCACCCAGGTGGAACTCGGGCGGGGATCGTCACTGGTTCAGACCCGCATTCTGCGGGAGTCGGATGAAGCGGTGTTGTTAACTTCCACACAAGTGGAGCAAGGCGCTGAAAGCTCATATCAATACAATGGGTTTGACCTGGGCGGGGGCCTGGTTCGCCATGAACTCCACAGCAGGCTAGCAGGAGAAGGCGCGCAGGCCGGCTTTGACGGTGCATTCGTACTGGATCGGAAACGACATGTGGATAACCACATCAGTGTGGACCATGCGGCGCCGGGTTGTCACAGCAGCCAGTTTTTCAGGGGTGTCATGGGCGACAGAAGCCGGGGTGTTTTCAACGGCAAGGCACTGATCCGTCCGGGTGCGGATGGATCCGTCGTGCGCCAGTCGAATGCAAACCTTTTGTTATCCGGCCTGGCGGAAATTGACACCAAGCCGGAACTGGAAATTTACGCGGATGAAGTCGAAGCCAGTCACGGCGCCACTGTCGGCCAGCTCGATGAAGAGGCTGTTTTTTACCTGCGGTCGCGTGGTTTGAGCGATGCCCAGGCGCGACGCCTGCTAACCTCGGCATTCTGTCACGCAGTGACCGACCGCCTCGCGGACCGTGAACTTGCCGACCGCTTGTCGGGCATGATCGACGTAGTCATGCCGGAATCAATGCTCACAGGAGAAGTTGGGCAGTGAGCACCTGCCGGCCCTTCGATGTGGCGAAAGTCCGGCAGGACTTTCCGATCCTGACCCGGCAGGTTCATGCAAAACCCCTGGTCTACTTTGATACCGCATCTTCTGCGCAGCGGCCTGTACAAGTCATCGAAGCGGTTGATAATTTTTACCGTGAGCATAACGCCAATGTGCATCGCGGAGTGCATACGCTCAGCCAGGAAGCAACCGATCTGTACGAAGATGGCCGCAGAAAACTGGCGGATTTCATCAATGCGGCTTCAGAGCGTGAAATCGTCTTTACCCGTGGAACGACAGAGGCTATTAACCTGGTGGCCCAGAGCTATCTGCGGCCATTATTGAAGCCCGGCGACGAAATCCTGGTGTCGCAGATGGAACACCACGCCAACATCGTGCCGTGGCAAATGCTTTGTCAGCAAACAGGTGCGGTATTGAAGGTCATCCCGATCAACCAGCGTGGCGAACTGGAGATGGAGTCCCTGGTCGACCTGTTGTCCGAACGGGTCAAACTCATTGGGCTGGTGCATATTTCCAATGCCCTGGGGACGATTAATCCGGTTGCGGACGTTTGTCGCCTGGCCAGGAAATTCGACATCCCCGTACTGGTTGACGGCGCCCAGGCGATGCCTCATGCCGTGGTGGATGTACAGTCTCTGGGTTGTGATTTTTATTGCCTGTCAGGCCACAAGATGTACGGGCCAACGGGGATTGGTGCGCTGTGGGCCCGTGAAGCCACGCTGGAGGCCATGCCACCCTGGCAGGGCGGCGGTGAAATGATCCGCCGGGTCACTTTCGAGAAGACGACATGGAACGATGTGCCGGCCAAATTCGAGGCAGGCACGCCTCACATCGCAGGTGCGGTCGGGCTGGGTGCGGCGATCGATTACCTGGCCGCATTCGATCCTGCTGAAACGGCTGCGCATGAAAATCATGTGCTGGAATACGCTAGCGGCCGGCTGGCTGAGATTGAAGGTCTGCGGATCATCGGCACGGCACGCCATAAGGCGGGTGTGATCAGCTTTACGATGCGTGATGTACATCCACACGACCTCGGGACCGTGATTGATCATTACGGCATCGCCTTGCGGACCGGGCACCATTGCGCGATGCCGGTGATGCAGTTTTTCGAGGTACCTGCCACAGCAAGGGTTTCGTTTGGCCTTTACAACACGGTTGAGGAAGTGGACGCGCTGGTGTCAGCACTGCATAACACCCGGGAAATGTTCGCCTGATTCAATCCGCTGCAAGTTCGATGTGGGTCACCCGCTGAAAGCCACGCGGCAGTTTGCGTCCGCGATGGGCGCGATCGCCGCGGAAGTGTTCGATGTCTTTTGCGGTCATCCGCAGGTAGCGTTGCCCTGCCCACACAAGGATTTCCTGTTTTTCGGCCATCACAGTCAAACCGACCATTGATTCTTCACCGGCTTTCAGCCGTTTGGGTGGAATATTGATCAGTTTGTTACCCTTGCCTTTGGATAGCTCGGGTACGTCGGGTAGCGGAAAGGCCAGCAGATAGCCGTCCGTCGTGGCGCAAATCACAAGGTTTGTTGCTTCAGGGTCGAAGCTGACCGGCATGACGGGTCTGGCGCCCTGGGGTACAGAAAGTACGGCTTTGCCGGCTTTCACACGGCTGTGCAGATTTCCCAGTTCGGTGACGAAACCGTAACCGAAGGAACTGGCCAGAATGATTTTCCTGTCAGCAGAACCGGCTAGTGTGTAAAGGAAGTTTTCACCGGCCGGGATCGTAAACCGGCTGGAAAGCGGCTCGCCCAGGCTGCGGGCTGAGGGCAGGCTGTGCGCAGACAACGAAAATGCCCTGCCGCGGGAATCCAGAAATACGGCCTGTTCATTGCTGCGTCCGCGAGCAGAGTGCTGGAATTCGTCACCAGCCCGGTAATTGAGCGATGTTGGGTCAATTTCGTGACCCTTGGCTGAGCGGACCCAGCCGGACCTGGACAGAACGATCGTGGCTGGTTCCGAAGGCACCAGGTCTTCCTGGCGCAGAGCCTGGGCAGCATCCCGCCGGACCAGGATTGAACGGCGTTCGTCTCCATAGGTTTTGGCGTCTTCGAGCAGTTCTTTCTTGATGAGGGTTCTCATCCTGGCTTTTGAGCCCAGGATTGTCTCCAGCTTGGCGCGTTCGTCAGACAGGATGTCCTGTTCATCCCGGATTTTCATTTCCTCCAGCTTGGCCAGGTGCCTTAGTTTCAGCTCGAGTATCGCCTCGGCCTGGGTACCGGTAATGTCAAAACGCTTTATCAATACGGGTTTTGGCTTGTCCTCGTGTCGGATGATGTAAATGACTTCATCGATATTGAGGTAGGCGACCAGCAGTCCTTCAAGAATATGCAAGCGGTCCACGGCCTGGTCCAGGCGGTGGTTAAGACGACGGGTAACCGTATCCATGCGGAAGCTGAGCCACTGCTTGAGTAGTTCCCTCAGGTTCAGTATTTGTGGTTTGCCGCCGATGCCGATGATATTCAGGTTGGCGCGATAATTCTTTTCCAGGTCGGTAGTGGCGAACAGGTGGTTCATCAACTGTTCCAGGTCCACGCGGTTGGAACGCGGCACGATGACCAGCCGGGTTGGGTTCTCGTGATCCGATTCATCCCTGAGGTCTTCGACCATGGGTAGTTTCTTTGCCTGCATTTGAGCAGCAATCTGCTCCAGGACCTTGGCGGGAGATACCTGGTGAGGCAGTGCGGTGACCACCACTTCTGCATTTTCTCTCTCCCATATGGCGCGCATTTTTACCGATCCGTTGCCGGTTTCATACAGAGCTTGCAAGTCTTGCGGTGAGGTAATGATTTCCGCATCGGTTGGGTAATCAGGGCCTTTTACATGTTCACACAGCTCTGCGACAGTTGACTTGGGGTGGTCCAGCAGGCGAATGCAGGCTGAAACCACTTCACGAAGATTGTGCGGAGGAATGTCCGTCGACATTCCCACAGCAATGCCGGTGCTGCCGTTGAGCAGCACATTGGGCAGGCGTGACGGCAACATCAGGGGCTCCTTCATGGTGCCGTCGAAGTTGGGTCCCCAATCCACGGTACCCATGCCCAGTTCGCTTAACAGTGTTTTGGCGTACGCAGTCAGTCTCGATTCCGTATAGCGCATGGCTGCGAAAGATTTGGGATCGTCCGGCGAACCGAAATTTCCCTGCCCGTCGACCAGCGGATAGCGGAAAGTAAATGGCTGGGCCATCAACACCATGGCTTCATAGCAGGCGGAATCGCCATGCGGGTGAAACTTGCCGATGACATCGCCCACGGTCCTGGCGGATTTCTTATGTTTTGAACTGGCGCTCAGGCCAAGCTCGCTCATGGCGTATATGATGCGCCGCTGGACGGGTTTCAGGCCGTCTCCGACATGTGGCAAGGCCCGGTCGAGTACGACGTACATGGAATAATCCAGGTAAGCCTTCTCCGCATAGTCCTTGAGCGGGATCTGTTCATGGTCTGAAAAAGACTGGGTAATTTCGGTCATGTTTCGGTGTCAACTCCTGGCCCGGAAAGCATGGGAATGAAAACGATGGAAAAAAGGGCAAATGAAATAATCCACAAAGCGCCGGCAACCGTCATCCAAAGCTGATATTGCTGTGGGTCCATCAGCGGGAAAAACACGCGGACAATGGCGGTCAGGACCATGCATGCCAGCAATAACGCCATCACCGACGGGGCCTCGTGTACGCTTCTTCCGGTATGGCCCAGCGTGACCCTGGCCATCATACTCATGGTAATGATGCCAATTCCACCAACGGCAAATGCGTGGATGGGTAAATAGTCAGCAAGCGCAGTCAAGGGCGTCAGGGCACGCAGCAGAAACCCCAGGTTGATCATAACGAAGGAAGCGAAAAGACCCCATAAAAGTGGTTTCTGCCAGATACCAAGGGTGTGCCAGCCATGCACCCTGATCGAGTTTGAAATGAATAAGCCTGCAGCAAGTAACGCACCGGCAAAACTCTGCGGAATAAACACTTCGGTGATCAGGAAAACCGGATAAAGAATATAGGTAGCGATGTCATTCCAGCGGGCGTTCTTCAATTCTACGGGGTAGCCCACCCCCCTTTGGGTGAAAAATGGGATGACCCTGCGGCCCATGAACAAGACCATTCCCAGCACGATATACAGCCCGCCGTAGATGCCCAGGCGGACTCCGGAGTTCAGCACACCCGCCGCCCCGAGGTAGAACGCGAGGTTTGCCAGGGTCAGGAGTAACACGATGAGCAGGACTGGAATCTGTCTGTTTTGTCTGGCCTTGAAAATCGGTCTGCTTATAGCAAAGCCCATACTCAGCATGAAGACCAGGTCCGCGATGGCAGCATAAAGCAGGAAACCGGTTCCGCCAGCCATAAGAACCCTGGCAACCACCCAGGGTATGAAAATCCACGCCAGCCCGGCGCCGCTGGCCGTTTTTTCACCGGTCCAGTTCCAGGCCGCGGTGAGCAGGAATCCGGCGATTACGGCCGTAGCGTAGCCATACAACATTTCATGGGCATGCCACTGGAACATGGAAACCCGGTCCAGTTGCAACTGCACGCCAAACCGATAGAGCCCAAGCCAGGTCGCCATGGTAACGATGGCGAAGATGGACGCTCCGAGAAAGAAAGGGCGAAAGCCCCGCAACCATAATGGCCTGGCAGTCAATTTGCGCCTTTGAACAGTCGGCGGGCGTCAAAAAAGACCTGGTCACTGGCTATTTTTCCGTCACGAAAACGGAAAAATTCTGCACCTTCTATGACCACACCGTTGAGTCCCGTAAATACCATGGTGATTGCGGCACCATCATCATCAATCAGCGTCGTTTTCAGTTCCATAAGAGCAATGAACGGTGATGTTTCGTTGATGTACTGGCGCACTGCTGCTTCACCAACGGTTGGCTCAGGCATCATTGGCCCTGTCCTGACGACATCTTCTGTCAGGGGGATTCTACTTGCGTCATTGCTGTTAATGGCTTCAATAAATAAGCTGATTGCACGCTCAATTGCAGATCTTTGGTTCATCGCTTGCTCCTTAGATTGTTGCCAGGTTGCCCTTGTCTTCGAGCCAGGCTTTACGGTCAGACGCACGCTTTTTACCAAGCAACATGTCCATTATCAGGTTGGTTGCAGCATGACTTTCAACGGTCAGTTGAACCAGCCTGCGGGTGTCGGGGTCGACCGTGCTCTCCCGAAGTTGCAGCGGGTTCATTTCACCCAGGCCCTTGAAGCGGGTTTCCATTACTTTGCCTTTCTTTTTTTCCGCCAGGATGCGTTCATGGATGCCTTTGCGTTCCTCGTCATCCAGGGCATAAAAAGTCTCTTTGCCCACGTCGATTCTGAACAGCGGGGGCATTGCGACAAATATATGGCCGGTTTCAACCAGTGCAGTAAAGTGCTTCAGAAACAATGCGCAAAGTAAGGTTGCGATATGCAAGCCGTCGGAATCCGCATCCGCCAGGATTATGACTTTGCCGTAGCGTAAGCCGCTGATCTGGTTGGACCCCGGGTCCACTCCAATAGCTACGGATATGTCATGAACTTCCTGGTTGCTCAGCACCGATTCAGATTCGACTTCCCAGGTATTGAGTATTTTACCGCGCAAGGGCAGGATGGCCTGGAATTCGCGGTTCCGGGCCTGCTTGGCAGAACCTCCGGCGGAATCGCCTTCGACCAGGAACAGTTCGGTCCAGGCAAGATCCTGTGAAGTACAGTCGGCCAGTTTTCCCGGCAAAGCCGGCCCCTGGGTCACCTTTTTTCTGACCACTTTGCGCGCTGACTTCATGCGTTTTTGCGCGCTGCTGATGGCCAGCTGGGCGATGGCTTCGCCTTCGGTGACGTTTTGGTTCAGCCAAAGGCTGAAGGAATCCTTGATGACGCCGGAAATAAACGGCACGCAGGCGCGGGACGACAGTCTTTCCTTGGTCTGGCCGCTGAATTGCGGATCTGCCAGCTTGACGGAAAGAATGTAACTTATTTTCTCCCAGATATCGTCCGGAGTGAGCCGCAGGCCGCGTGGCAGAAGGTTGTGGTGTTCACAGAATTCCCTGAGTGCATCGACCAGGCCTGTGCGCAGCGCATTGACATGGGTTCCCCCCTGGGAAGTAGGGATCAGGTTGACGTAACTCTCCTGCAGCTGTCCGCCTTCCGGTAGCCAACACAGCGCCCAGCTGACTTCAGAATCCGCACCCTTCATTTCGCCGTTGAAGGGTTGCTCCGGCAGGCAACCGTAACCAAGCAGTTCCGACTGCAGGTAATCGGTCAGGCCTTCCTGATAGCACCAATCTTCTTTTTCACCGGATTTGTCGATGGTCAGTGAAACGTTCAGGCCGGGACAAAGCACCGCCTTGGCCCGCAGCAGGTGCCGCAGTCGTTTCAGCGAGAAATTGGGCGAATCAAAATAGGAGGGGTCCGGCCAGAACCGGAGCCGTGTACCCGTGTTGCGCTGGCCAACGGTTCCCACTTGCTTCAGTTCGCAGGTTTTATCCCCATGCGCATACGCCATGTAGTGCTCGGCGCCCTCACGCTTGATCCAAATTTCCAGTTTGCCGGACAAGGCGTTGACGACCGATACCCCCACTCCGTGAAGTCCGCCCGCATACTGGTAGTTCTGGTCGGAGAACTTGCCGCCGGCATGCAGCTTGGTGAGAATCAGCTCGACGCCCGGAATGCCCTGTTCGGGGTGAATATCCACCGGCATTCCCCGCCCGTCGTCGATGACTTCAACTGAACCGTCTTCGAATACGGTCACTGAAATCTGGCTCGCATGTCCGGCCAGCGCTTCATCTACGCTGTTGTCAATGACCTCCATCGCCAGGTGGTTGGGCCTGGCAGTATCGGTATACATGCCGGGTCGCCGTTTGACCGGTTCAAGCCCGGTCAGGACTTCGATGTCTTCTGCGCGGTATTTGTTACTCATCTTAATTTTTTGGGTCGCTCGCCTACTCAGCTGTGGCGCAAGGGATGTTCACCTGTTTACCAACTGTTTTCAAGTAGCTTGTCGATACCGTACAATGTGGCTCCAGAACTTCTTCAATATTTTGACATTAATCAGGCACGATACAGACACAGGGTTCTGGCATGGCATCTCTTATTTTTGTAACCGGCGGCGTTGTTTCCTCTCTTGGGAAAGGGCTCTCTGCAGCTGCTTTGGCGGCAATCCTGGAATCACGTGGCCTCAAGGTCACGATGGTCAAGCTTGATCCTTACATCAATGTCGACCCGGGAACCATGAGCCCGTTTCAGCACGGCGAAGTTTACGTTACGGATGATGGCGCCGAGACTGACCTCGACCTGGGACACTATGAAAGATTCATCCGGACGCGAATGGGGCAACTCAATAACTGCACCACCGGCCGGATATACAGCAACGTGATTGCCAAGGAACGCAGAGGTGATTACCTCGGAGCGACCGTTCAGGTAATTCCTCATGTAACGGATGAAATAAAGGACTGGGTGCGCCGCGCCTCTGAAGGTTTCGACGTGGCAATGATAGAAATCGGCGGTACGGTCGGTGATATTGAGTCCCTGCCTTTCCTGGAAGCTATCCGGCAACTGGGGGTCGAGTACGGCAGGAACGCGATGTTTATGCACCTGACCCTGGTGCCTTTCCTGCGCGCAGCCAATGAAGTCAAGACCAAGCCGACACAACATTCGGTCAAGGAATTGCGATCAATTGGTATCCAGCCCGATATACTCCTGTGCCGTTCGGAAATTGAATTGTCCGCGTCCGAACGGGCCAAGATTTCGCTGTTCACCAATGTCCCTGAGAAAGCGGTTATTACTGCGCTTGACGCCAAGAACAGTATTTATGACATTCCCGTGATGTTGCACGAGGAAAACCTGGACGACATCGTTGTTGAGGGGTTTGGCCTGGAGGATAAGGTGAGCCCTGCAAATCTTGACGACTGGCTGCGGGTGGTGGACCGGACAATCGATACCCGGCACGAAGTCACTATCGGCATGGTAGGGAAATACGTCGAACACCACGATGCCTATAAGTCCTTGACCGAGGCGATTGTTCACGGCGGTTTACGCCAGCGCATCAAAGTTAATATCCAGCGTCTGGAATCAGATGTCCTGGCTGATAATGACCTGTCACAACTTGAAGATGTTGATGCAATTCTCGTCCCGGGCGGATTTGGTGAGCGCGGATTTGAAGGCAAAGTAAACACCATTCGTTACGCCCGCGAAAACAATGTGCCTTACCTCGGCATATGCTATGGGATGCAGGCAGCGGTCGTTGAATTTGCCCGCAATGTTTGCGGCCTCGATGGCGCAAACACCACCGAAGTCGATCTGGAAACGCCACATCGGGTGATCGGAATGATTACCGAGTGGCTCGATGCATCAGGTAGTGTCGAAAAACGGGATGCGGATTCCAACATGGGTGGCACCATGCGGTTGGGCGGCCAGGAGTGCCGCCTGCGCGAGGGATCACTGGCGCGAAGTCTCTACGGAAAAGAAATCATCAGGGAACGGCACCGCCATCGTTACGAGTTCAATAATCATTACCGGGATATTTTCCAGAAAAACGGCATGGTCCTTTCCGGGTTGTCGATGGACGAAACCCTGGTTGAAATCATCGAGCTCACTGATCATCCATGGTTCCTGGCCTGTCAGTTTCACCCGGAATTTACCTCCAGCCCACGCGATGGCCATCCTCTATTCACCGGTTTTATTGAAGCCGCCTTGCGCCAGCAACAAGGTGAATTGCCTAAAGGAGTCGCGCAATTGTGAAGCTGTGCGGCTTCGAAGCCGGCCCCGAACACCCTTTTTTCCTGATCGCCGGGCCTTGTGTCATCGAGTCCGAGCAATTGGCCATCGACACTTCCGGCGCCTTGAAAGAGATCTGTGCCAGGCTGGATATCCCGTTTATTTATAAATCGTCTTTTGACAAGGCCAATCGCACCTCCGGCGAAAGTTTCAGGGGGCTGGGGATGGATGAAGGCTTGCGAATACTGGCCGAAGTCAAGCGCCAGGTTGGGCTCCCGGTATTGACGGATGTACATGAAGATACGGATATCGGCGCCGTTTCGACGGTCGTGGACGTCATGCAAACTCCTGCGTTCCTGTGCAGGCAAACCAATTTCATTCATCGGGTAGCATCTGCCGGAGTTCCGGTGAACCTGAAGAAAGGCCAGTTTCTCAGTCCCTGGGAAATGAAAAACGTGGTCGAAAAAGCAAAATCAACAGGTAACGAGCAGATCATGGTGTGTGAGCGTGGTGTGTCTTTCGGCTATAACAACCTGGTATCGGACATGCGTTCGCTCGCCGTAATGCGGCAAACCGGTTGCCCGGTGGTGTTCGATGCGACCCATTCGGTTCAACTGCCGGGCGGGCAGGGTGAATCATCCGGCGGTCAAAGAGAGTTTGTGCCGGTGCTTGCACGCGCAGCTGTCGCCGTTGGGGTTGCCGGCCTGTTTATGGAAACCCACCCCGACCCCGACCAGGCCTTGAGCGACGGCCCGAATGCATGGCCGCTGGGCCGGATTGAAGAGCTACTGGAAACACTCAAAGAACTCGACACCGTCAGCAAGCGAAGCCCGCTAGCGGATTAAATCAATCAGAAACCGAAAAGGAATATCAATGTCAGTAATTAAATCAATTCATGCCAGGGAGATCCTTGACTCCCGGGGCAATCCCACCCTGGAAGCGGAAATCACCCTGGATTCGGGCGCCTTCGGGCGTGCTGCTGTCCCCTCCGGAGCGTCTACAGGGGCACGCGAAGCCATCGAACTGAGAGATGGAGACAAATCCCGTTACGGTGGCAAAGGAGTCAGCCAGGCGGTTGAGAATGTCAATGAGACAATTGCTTCTGCACTGACCGGTTCAGATGCCGGTGACCAGGCTGCTCTGGATCACAGGCTGATTGAGCTCGACGGCAGCCCGAACAAGGCCAACCTGGGGGCTAACGCCTTGCTGGGTGTTTCGCTGGCTGCGGCGCACGCTATGGCAGCGGAGGAAGGGCGGCCTTTGTGGGCGCGCCTGGCCCAGAGTGATGAGTTGCAATTACCGGTACCCATGATGAACATCATCAATGGTGGTGCGCATGCGGACAACAGCGTGGACATGCAGGAGTTCATGGTTCTGCCCTGGGGAGTGGGTTCCTTCAAGGAGTCCCTGCGTTGTGGCGTTGAAATCTTTCATTCACTGAAATCCGTTTTGAGTGGGAAGGGTATGAACACAGCGGTCGGCGACGAAGGTGGATTCGCGCCTGACCTGCCATCGAATGAAGCCGCCGTGGAAACGATACTCGAAGCGATCGAAAAGTCCGGCTACCGGATTGGGCAGGATGTCAGTCTGGGCCTGGATGTCGCATCCTCGGAGTTTTTCGAGGATGGTCTTTATCACCTCGAATCAGAAGGTAAGTCCTTCGAACCGGGTCAATTTGCGGAATACCTGGCCGGATGGGTGCGCCAATACCCCATTATCAGTATCGAGGACGGGATGGCCGAAGACGACTGGAATGGCTGGGAAATCCTGACCGGGCTAACTGGAGACGACTGCCAGTTGGTTGGCGATGACCTGTACGTGACAAACACGGAAATTTTCAGCCGTGGTATCGAAATGGGCATCACCAATTCCATTCTGATCAAGCTGAATCAGATTGGCACCCTGACAGAGACACTGGAAGCTATTGCGATGGCTGAAAATGCCGGTTTCAGCGCAGTGATTTCTCACCGGTCTGGCGAAACCGAGGACACGACCATAGCTGACCTGGCGGTGGCGACCACTGCAACGCAGATCAAAACCGGCTCTCTGTGCCGTTCTGACCGGGTGGCCAAGTACAATCAATTGTTGCGAATCGAGGAAGCCCTGGGTGCGCGCGGCACTTATGCCGGCGCCGCAGCGTTCTCAAATATTCGTAACTGGAGCTGATGCGCTCACTCCTGGTCATATTGCTGGTGGCGCTGGTCGCCCTGCAGGTGAAAATGTGGCTTGGAGAAGGTGGCTACCGTGATGTAAAAAGGCTGGCTGTGCGCGTTGAGGAACAGGCCAGGGAAAATGAAACCCTGGCTCAGCGGAACCGGGAGCTACAGGCTGAAGTTGAAGACTTGAGACAGGGGCTGCATGCTGTCGAGGAACGGGCGCGCAGTGAACTGGGTATGGTCAAGGAAAACGAGGAGTTTTACCAGGTCGTTCCTGCCGGGAAGGTCCCCGCGGCTGAAGGGGACAGGGAGTAGTTCATGAGTGGACAAGCAGTGCATGCCCTGATACCCGCGGCCGGTCACAGTGTTCGTTTCGGCGGAACCACGTTGAAGCAATACGCCTATTTGCTGGGAATGCCGGTCATATCTCACAGTATCTCGGCTGTCATAAAACACGATGCGGTTGTAGCGGTCACGGTTGCCCTGGCTGCGGATGACGGAATCTTCGATGAACTGGTCAGGCCTTCCTTTGCAGAGGTCCACACAGTAACGGGCGGCGATAGCCGGCCGCAAACTGTGATGAACGGTCTTCGTTCGATCCGGGACCGGCACCCGGGCTGTGAGTGGGTGTTGGTGCATGATGCCGCCAGGCCCTGCCTTTCGGCTTCTGATCTGAGCTGCTTGCTGGAAAAGGGGCTGGAAAGCCCGGATGGTGCGATCCTGGCCATGCCGGTCAGCGACACTCTGAAAATCGCCGACCAGGCCGGGCGAATTGAGCAGACGGTCGATCGCAACCATTATTGGTTTGCCCAGACCCCCCAGTTATTCCGAATCACGGAATTGGCGGCCAACCTGGAAGCTGCCTTGTCAGCGGGACTGATGCCGACGGACGAGGCCTCATGCATGGAACTGGCGGGTATTCATCCACTGTTGGTGCAGGGCTCCTCGAACAACATCAAGATCACGGGGCCTGAAGACCTGGCCCTGGCGGAGTTCATTTTACAACGGCAATCCGTGAGGGAGTAACAGCATGGACTACCGGATAGGCCAGGGCCTGGATGTTCATGCGTTTTGCGATGGTGACCACGTGATGCTTGGCGGGGTCCGCATTCCTCACGTACGGGGCCTGGCGGCGCATTCCGATGGCGATGTCGCATTGCACGCGCTATGCGATGCATTGCTGGGTGCCTCAGCGCTGGGGGATATCGGCCAGCACTTTCCGCCGCAGGATGAACAATGGCGCGACGCCGACAGCAAACGGCTGCTGGCCGCTGTCGGCGGAATGCTTAGCCGGCAAGGATGGCGGGTTGTCAATCTCGATATCACCATCGCGTGCGAATTACCGAAAATCGGGCCACATGCTTCCACCATGCGTGAAATCATTGCCAATGTCCTGGGAGTCACCCCGGGTGCAGTGTCTGTGAAAGCGACAACGACTGAGAAACTCGGCTTTTGCGGAAGGGGTGAAGGCATTGCCGCCCTGGCTGTCGTACTGATAGCATCTCACTGACAATGGACAGCGCAAGGAGCCTGCCGCACTGGAGCAGGGTAGATGGCGTTCCGGAGTGCCGGGGCCAGATTCGCACTGAGCTCGAGGATTTTCGTGTGGAAGAACTTCCGCTGATCACGCCCACCCACCAGGGTAACCACCTGTGGATGGAAATTGAAAAGCGCGGTGCAAACACCGACTGGATCGCCCGTCAATTGGCGTCACTGGCCGGCGTTTCCGGAAGGGATATTGGTTATGCGGGGATGAAAGACCGGCATGGCGTAACCAGGCAATGGTTTTCCGTGTCATTGCAGGAGGCCGGGGATTCAGCCTGGGAAAATTGGAATCTGCCTGATGCCACCATTCTCAAGGCCCATTTTCATAGCCGTAAATTGAAGCGTGGGGCGTTACGCGGTAACCGGTTCCAGCTTGTCGTCAGGAATCTGGAGGGGGATGCAAGCCACCTACGCGAACGCTTGCAAAGGGTAAGCCAGCATGGCGTGCCTAATTATTTTGGCCCCCAGAGGTTTGGACACGGCGGTCTCAACATAGCCCGTGGAGCGCACTGGCTGGAACATGGTGGCCGCTTGCCCAGGAACAAAAAGAGTATCTATATTTCAGCCGTCCGCAGCTATTTGTTTAACGAAGTATTATCCCGTCGGGTTGAAGATCTTTGCTGGAATCAATTGATGGATGGGGATATAGCCAGCCTTGATGGCAGCCACTCAACTTTCCCCTGCGAAATGCCCGATCCTGAGTTGGTTCGCCGCTGCGCTGAGTTTGATATTCATCCCAGCGGCCCTTTACCCGGGGTGAACGGGCCCCGGGCCCAGCGGAATGCCGCCAGGATGGAACAAGCTGTGATTGAAGCCAACCAGGCGATGGTCAAAGGCCTGGAACGGGCCGGCGTGAAAACAGCGCGGCGCAGTTTGCGGCTGCTACCGAAAAACATGCAGTGGGACCTGTCAGGCATCGCCCTGGCACTGACGTTCGAATTACCGCCCGGCGGCTATGCCACCAGTGTCCTGCGGGAACTTGTAACTACAGACCCCGTCTCCATATCAGAAGCGACATGAGCAAATACAGGTTAAAAGGCGCCTCCGGCCCTGTCATTAATCAGCCATTCTCACTGGGTGCAGTATCCCGTATCGGCAGGGCGGATGATTGCGAACTGCGCATTGACGAGGATGGAGTGGCTCCCAGGCACGCAGAAATTCGTGAAAACGAAGGTGGTGACCTGGTTCTGATTAACCTGGATTCCGCAATGGAGACGCTACTCAATGGGGAGGCGATTCAAAGCGCCAGCCTGGCCAGCGGTGACGAAATTCGAATTGCCAATTGCCGCTGGGTTTTGCAGGCGCCCGGCCTGCGTCCAGAAAAGGTCCTGACCAGCGAAGCCGTCGAACCAAGGTTCAGATACATGCCCTGGCTAATTGTCGGTGTCTTGCTGGCGGCAGCTGCGCTGGCCTGGTACCAGGGCCTTCTGCCGTTTCACCCGGTATTTTAAGGTCATGTTTTTGGCCCGAAGCTAGTCCACGGTCCTGATCCTGAAGGTAGGAGCCCCGGTCCGGTCGATCAGTTTGTGGGTCAGCAACCAGTGGCGGGCGTCCTCTGCGTCCTGCTCAAACCATGCCCGGGCGGAACCCAGGCGGAAGGTATAACCCCAGGCATCCATGTCCGCCATCATTCTGTTTCGATCAAAGCCGCCAACTTCATCAGCCAGCAGGATCTGCAGGTAGCATACGGCGTTTTCTTCATCGTAATCTCCGCCGGCATCGGTATCCAGGCCACTGCGGCGGCGTTCATCCATGCAGATGTAATGGCAGGTTTCGTGCAGGATTGAATGCAAAGGTGTGTCTTCTCTCGCTTTCAGCGTGTTTCCGATCAGGCCGGCTTCCTCATCTCCCCAGAATGAACCCGGAATCTCCGATCCGCGAGGCTCCTTTTCCAGAACCAGTCCAAATCGGGCCAGAAATCGAACCAGAGATGCGGAATCATGGTCCGAAAAGCGGGATACCTTATCAGTTGAACCGGTCATTTTCTTCCTGGCATGACTTTCGAGCGATATCGAACAAGTGAGACTGGAGTAATATTAGCCCATATGGAATTCATCGAGAGCAAACACAGGCCAATTGAACTGCTTCGCTATGCGGGCCTGTTCACGTGGTTGTGCGCTTCCATTCCGTTGTTCATGATGCAATTCTGGTATGAAAACCCGTTGGGGCTTAACCAATACCTGGTCTGGTGGGTATTGCACCTGGTATTTGGAGTAACTTACTGGAACCAGGCCAAGGCTTTGCCTGTGCGCTCAGGCATACCGCACCGGCTGGTTACCCTGTCTGTTCTGACGACTTGTGCGCTGGGTGTCAGCATGATGGCGGAATCAGCCCTGGGAGGTATCCTGCTGTTGACTGTGGCCGGGCTGCTGCCGTGGATGTTACCGGCGGCACCGGCATTGACCTGGCTGATTTCCCAGAATGTTCTGTTGGTGGTTGTGATCAATGGGATTCCCGACGTCACTTTCAGCGAAGCGGCACTCATGGGCGGGCTTTTCCTGGGCATCTCGTTGTTCGCCTTCATGAGTGGGGTTGTTGCCTTGCGTCAGCATATCGCTCGCGATGCGCTGCGCAAAGTCAATTCCGAACTGCGTGCCACCCAGGCGCTGCTGGCGGACAATACACGAATCGCGGAGCGGGTCAGAATTGCGCGTGAATTGCATGACCTGGTTGGGCACCATCTCACCGCGCTGACCCTCAACCTGGAGGTCGCCACCCATTTGGTGGACGGCAAGGCCCTGGAGCACGTGCAGCAGGCTCGCTCACTGGCCAAGTTGCTTCTGGCGGATGTCCGTGAAGTGGTCAATGATATGCGGGTTGATGACAAAGTTGACCTGGCGGCGGCGCTCAGGACGCTGGTCAGCGGTGTTCCGGAGCCTGTGATTCACCTGGATTTGCCTTCGGAGCTAGCCATGACCGACCCGCGCCGTGCCCAGGTTTTACTGCGCTGTGCCCAGGAAATGATCACCAACAGCGTGCGGCACGCCCGCGCACACAATCTGTGGCTCTGCCTGGTCCAGGATGTTAATGGCGTGGCGCTGACCGCGCGTGACGACGGCCGTGGAGTGAGTGAAGTGGAAGCCGGGAACGGCCTCAATGGAATGGCTGAGCGGTTACGCCTGATGGGCGGCGAATTGAAAATTGAAACGAGTCCCGGTGACGGGTTTTCATTACAAGCCTGGATACCTATGGAGGGGATGGCATGATCAATGTGATGCTGGTGGACGACCAGAACCTGGTGCGCAAAGGTGTTCGCAGCCTGCTGGAATTGTCCGAGGAAATCGAAGTGGTCGCGGAAGCAGCCGATGGAGCTGAAGCGATTCGCATGATTCCGGAAGTCAAGCCGGACGTTGTGTTATTGGATATGCGGATGCCGGGCTTGTCCGGCCTGGATGTATTACGCGAACTGTCGCAGGAAGATGCCCTGCCGCCCACCATTATTCTGACGACGTTTGATGACGATGAACTGGTGCTGGGAGGCATCCGCTTGGGCGCCAAGGGCTATTTGCTGAAGGATGTTGCCCTGGCCGATCTGGTCAATGCGGTTAAGAAAGTGGCCGCGGGAGGGTCGGTTGTAAAACCGGCAGTGACCCAGCGTTTGCTTAAAGGCTTGGAGAATCTTCAGAATGATTTTTCCAGCCTGGATCAGCCGGACCCCCTGACGGACCGCGAAACTGAAATTCTGAGACTGATGGCGGGCGGATACAGCAACAAGGAAATCGCCAATTCACTGGGTGTGGCCGAGGGTACGGTAAAAAACCACGTTTCCAATATCCTGTCCAAGATGGGCGTGCGTGACCGCACGCGTGCGGTTCTCAAAGCCTTCGAATTGGGTCAGATCTGAATTAACCCGTCTTGTCGAGGTGGTCAAACTGGCGTTTCAGGTCATCCTTGTCGTCGGTTACGATACGTTCCAGCGTCTCAACACGGTTGCGTAAATCGGTTTCCAGCTCTGCTATGCGCTGTTCCAGTCTGGCAAATTCCTGTTTGTCCGCACCGGAACTACGGGCCTTGACGTGATGCCGCCAGGCTTCTCCCGCCATGGCGGCCATAACGATCAGAACGATAGCTGTCCACATATTCATTCGGCACTCCTTGGTTTAACTCCTGGTCTTATCATTGGGGACGAGGCCTATAGGGTACCAGTGACAAAAGTCATACGCAGTGCTTTCAGGTCACAGGGTTACCGGGACGGTCCGAACGACTGATGGCTTCGGGCAGCGGATCCGGACCGGGTACCTCTTGCTCGAATTCGAAGTGAATGCGGTCCATCAGGTAACACAGGCAGTCCTGCCGGATGACCCTGCGGTCCAGGGTCAGCATGGACGGCATGACTTCCCGGATCGTTTCCACCTGGCCCCTGCCGAAAAAAAAGTAATCATCGGTTATATCCACCCCTTCCTGATCAACCGCGATCAATGGTTTCCTGGTTGCCTGGTTCAGGTCGCCGAATGAAGTCCCGGGTGGCAGTTCACAGAAATTGAACTTGTCCAGGTCTTCCCTCAAAGCCAGTTCAGCCGGTACCCGGCCAAACCCGAACAGCACATCATCATTGACATAGACCGTAGCAACCATGTGATAAAGGTGAACCGCCTCGGCGTTGACCGGCTTGCCGGAAAGGGTCTCCAGGTTCAGGCAGGTCTCGAGAAAAGCTAGCGTATGATCGGTGCCGTGTATTTCACCAGCCTGGCCACATTCAAGTGTCAGCGAGGGGCAGTATTCAGACATGGACAGGGAAAGCGTTCCTGCCGGCATCGTGAAATAGACGACCTTGGAGGAAAATAACGAAGCCAGGCGCAGATAATCTGAACGAATCAGGTTAACTGCCGCATAATGGGGGTTCAGTCCGGTGTTGTTGTGGATATCGATTACGGCCAGCGGCTGCAGTTCCCGCATCCGGTCATGAATTTGCCGGAACAAACGTGTGTATTCACTGTCAACCTCATTGCCACCCGGCCACAGGCGATTGAAGTCAGGTTGATCGTCCAGCCTGCGCAGACGATGTTTTGCCGCCTGCGGATTGCCGATAAAGATCAGCAGGGACCGGGGTAGTTCGTCATATTGGTAATGGCTTTTAAGCAGGCGGCGAATGGCTTCCCAGCCGGTAATTTCATTCCCGTGCTGGAGCACCGATACCACCAGCGGATGCTTGTTGCGGCCTTCGAGATGAATCAGCGTTGGGCCGTCGATTTGCTGGTAGAGAGCTGAAGCAGGGCGCTCAAGGAGACCTTCCGGAATGTGGTCGAGTTCTTTGAAGTCCAGTGAAATCATATATATGCCGGTCAAGATACAGGCATTGAAGAAATGAAGAAAGAGAAGTCTTGATTTTTATTGGTAAGGACTCAAATTTTTGCAGGAACCAACGTGTGGGAGCGTAATTGTGGGGATTACTCATGAATGATTTAAGCATAGACGCCAGGGCCCTATCCAAGCGCTACGGCAATCTGGTCGCCGTAGATGAGCTGAGTTTCGAGGTCGGGGCAGGTGAGGTGCTCGGTTTTCTCGGGCCCAATGGCGCCGGCAAATCAACGACAATGAAGATGCTTACCGGATTTCTTGCACCCACGTCCGGAACCGCAGTTATTAATGGCCATGACATCGTGAATGACTCGCTGGCCGCCAGGCTTTGCATCGGCTACCTGCCGGAAGGAGCTCCCAGTTACGGTGAGATGACAGTCAGGCGCTTCCTGGAATTCATCGCCAGGGTCAGGGGGTTTGAAGGTAAGTCAGCCATCACTGCGGCGGGTGCCGCCATCGAACGACTGAATCTAGACCGCGTGCCCGAGCAAACGATTGAAACCCTGTCCAAAGGGTTCAAGCGGCGGGTAGGGTTGGCCCAGGCCATTATTCATGACCCCAGCGTTCTCATTCTTGATGAGCCCACCGACGGCCTGGATCCAAATCAGAAGCATGAGGTCAGAGGGTTGATCCGCGACATGTCCAGCGAAAAGATCATCGTAATTTCCACCCATTTGCTGGAAGAGGTTGATGCTGTGTGCAATCGCGCGATGATTATTTCGGATGGCCGGTTGCTGGTGGACGATACGCCGCAGGGCCTGATTGCAAGGTCCCGTTATCACGACGCAATAACGCTGGTCGTGGAACAACCGGAAAGGGCGGCAAGCGTACTCAGTGAATTGCCGCAGGCCCGCAAGGTGGAACTGCGCGAAGGAGAACTCACGGTCTTTCCGGCGCAGGGCAGTAAACTTTTTGAAGTCATTACCGATACGGTTCGGGAAAACGGCTGGCGGGTCAGTGAATTGCGGCTGGAAGCCGGCCGCCTGGACGAGGTGTTCAGGAGTGTGACGCAAGGGGAGGCTTCGTGATGAGAACCTCAATCAGGCCCATATTGAATGTCATGCGACGAGAACTGTCCGGCTATTTCACAACGCCGGTTGCGTGGGTATTCATCGTGATCTTCCTGGTGATGTCAGGTGTCTTTACTTTCTATATCGGTTCGTTTTATGAGCGGGGAATTGCCGATCTCGAACCATTTTTTCAATTTCATCCCTGGTTGTACCTGTTCCTGGTGCCGGCCATCGGCATGCGTTTATGGGCCGAGGAGAGGCGTTCCGGCACGGTTGAACTGTTGTTGACCCTGCCGCTGACGACCTGGCAGGCCGTGGCCGGAAAGTTTCTGGCTGCCTGGTTTTTTGTCGGCGCGGCGCTGGTGCTGACTTTTCCGGTCTGGCTAACGGTGAATTATCTCGGTCAACCGGACAACGGGGTGATCTTTGCCGGCTACCTGGGCAGTTGGTTAATGGCCGGTGGCTTTCTGGCCATCTCTTCATGCATGTCGGCGGTCACCAGGAACCAGGTGGTTGCTTTTATCCTCAGTGTGGTGGTCTGCTTTGGCTTTTTGCTCAGTGGACTGCCGATGGTCATGAACCTGTTTTCTGGCTGGGCGCCACAAGTCTTGCTGGATGCGATCGCCAACTTCAGTTTCCTTGCACATTTCGCAGATATTTCCAAAGGCGTCATCGATTTGCGAGACCTGGTCTATTTTGGCCTGGTTATTACGCTCTGGCTGGTGGCTAACACCATCGTGCTTGAACTGAAAAAGGCGGGCTGAGGAAGCAGACATGCAGAAAAAATCATTATATTCGATCGGATCCCTGGTATTGCTGCTGGTACTGTTCGTAGTGGTCAGCATGCTCTCCAGCAACCTGTTTCGTGGCTTGCGTTTCGATTTGACCGAGAATCAGCTTTACACCCTGAGCGATGGAACCGCTAACATACTGAATGATTTGCAGGAACCGGTGACTCTGTACCTGTTTTTCTCAGAGGCTGCCAGCCGGAACTTGCCGCAAATACGCAGCTATGCCACGCGGGTCGATGAACTGGTCGAGGAATTCGTCAACCACAACCCCGCTAAGCTGACTTTGAAACGTATCGATCCAGAGCCGTTTTCAGAGCAAGAGGACCAGGCTACCGCTTTTGGCCTGCAGGCCGTACCGGTGGGGGCTTCGGGCGACTCACTTTACCTGGGCATTGCGGGCAGTAATTCGCTGGACGATATTCAGGCCATGCCGTTTTTGCAGCCCTCCAAGGAGAAGTTCCTGGAATACGACCTGGCAAAGATGGTTTTATCATTGGGCAACCCGGAAAGAAAAACTCTGGGTCTGCTCTCCTCGCTTTCAATGAAACCGGGATTTAACCCGGCCACACAGTCGCCACAGCCTGCCTGGGTGCTGCATGAGCAACTCAGCCAGTTATTCCAGATTCAGGATATCGAGCCAGATGCCGCGGTTCTTCCAGCCGGACTTGACGTCCTGATGCTGGTGCACCCGAAAGACCTTGATCAGGCTATGTTGTACCAGATAGAGCAATTTGTGCTGGGTGGCGGCCACCTGATTGCCTACCTCGATCCTTTTGCCGAAATGGACCGTGGCAATCCTGGTGACCCCATGGCGCAAATGCAGGCGGGAAGTTCCTCGTCACTAGGCTCCATGCTCGATGCCTGGGGTGTCGATTATGATCCTGCGCGAGTGATTGGCGACCTGCAATTCGGTGTGGGCACCAGCCAGTCACGGCATATAGGAATCCTTTCCATTCCGGCTGAGGGGCTGGATGATGAAGATATTATTACTTCAGACCTGGAAGCCGTTAATTTTTCCTCGGTTGGCTGGTTCAGTGCCAAGAGCGATGCGAAAACTCGCTTTGAGCCCCTCGTCACGAGCAGCGAGAATGCGGCACCGATGGACTCTTCACGACTCAGGTTCCTGACCAACCCGGCAGACTTGATGACTGACTTTAACCCAACCGGCGAACGCTATGCACTGGCGGCCAGGCTGACAGGGCAAGCTGCTGCTTCAATCGCACAACCTGCTGGGGCCGCTGGTGAGCACCTGGCTGAGTCGGCTGAAGCGGGAATCACTGTGGTTTTGTTTGCCGATACCGATGTGCTGTCCGATCGCCTGTGGATTCAACGGCAGCCGTTTTTCGGGCAGGATGTTACCACCGCGTTTGCTGATAACGGTTCGCTGGCTGTCAATGTGATCGATAACCTGTTGGGTAACCGCGACCTGATCAGCATTCGCACCAGAGCCAGTTCGGCCCGGCCATTTGACCGTGTTGATGAAATCCGGGTGGCGGCCGAAAAGTCCTACCGCGCCACGGAGGAAAACCTGCAGATGGAATTGGAGGAAACAGAGCGCAAACTCACTGAATTGCAGGCTGCCAAGGGTGAAAGCGAACTGACCGTCATGAGTCCCGAGCAGCAGTTGGAAATCCAGCGCTTCGTGGACCGGAAATTCGAGATACGCCGGGAACTGAGGCAGGTTCAACACGATCTTCAGAGAGACATTAACAGCCTCGGAACCCGTTTGAAATTGCTGAACATCGCACTCGTTCCAGCCATTGTCATGGTGGTTGCTCTGCTGTACGGAAACCGGCGGCGCCGCAGGCAAAACCAGCCACAGGTACACCAGGCGGAAAGCGTATGAGCAGAAAGCATTTTTCGTGGCTTTTGTTCGCCACATTCATCGTTGGAGCGGTTGTGTTGTTGCTGCCGGTGCAAACCGGAAAAGACGGCACTACTGAAACAGGCA
>Ga0265303_10000032_pt1 | contig 52444 bp, 54 predicted proteins | sample Helome_2_FD_192494 | JGI IMG/M metagenome (GOLD analysis project Ga0265303, IMG submission 192494) | Marine sediment microbial communities from subtidal zone of North Sea - Hel_20160317 (Illumina Assembly) | ecosystem: Environmental > Aquatic > Marine > Subtidal zone > Sediment ... | reverse complement strand
TGATGGATTCTGTTTCATCAGACAGGCGTTTGATTCGACGGGATAACAGCAGCCAGGCCAGGGCAATACCCACCACCTCTCCTGCGACTACCCAGAACGCCTGCGCACCCACCGCATACCCCATGCCCGTCAGGCCCAGCAATAACCAACCGCTTTCGCCTGTCGCATTGGTGCTGAACGCAACCACCCACGGGGGCAGTTTCTTGCCGGCGATGAAATAGCCGCTCATCGTATGGGTCTCGCTGCGGCTCCACAGCGCAAGACCGGCCAGAATGGCCAGGTAAAGAACGAAGACGATGGTGATTATCGACATTTAAGGCACAATTTTTTGGTACCTGTCTGCCCCGGTTTCAATGTCTTTGCCGAATAGCTCTATATACTCTACCTTGACAGCTATACCCTTGCCGGACGCCTTGATGTAGATCTTGTCCAGGTATGAAGTGTTCCCTTCGATCGGCGCAGTAGCGCGGTATTCATCACACACCCGAATCACGGAAACCGGTGCTCCAAGATCTGCAACCATATCCATCTCGGCGGACTTCCGGTCCTTCGCCAGCCTGGTTTTGAACCCAAAGGCAAACGTTCTTTGCACCCAGGAAAGCTCTTTCACCTGCCCCTGTTCAGCCAGCCGGATCCAGTAACCCACCACCGGTTCTTTCTTGAGCAGCTTCCCGTCCGGTCCGGACCGGGCGTCGTACTGGATGATATTGGCGTTCTTGCTGCGCTCGATCTTGAACAGCGGATGGCTGACCGGGTCCTGGGCCAGGAGCGTGGTGCAAACCAGCGCCAGCACCAACGCCAGGATTAATACGCCGGTGTACTTAAAACATTGAAGAACCGTCAATATCTTCCTCGGTAGTCTTGGCCCTGCACGGAATATAGTCGCCGGTAATCATCTGGTCATAGCACAAGCCTGGCCCCACCATCGGGTAGACACCGGCATCGGGGTCGATGATGACCTCGAGAAAAGCCGGGCCAGGGAAAGCCAGCCATTCCTGCACGGTCTTTTCCAACTCATTTCTGTCGCTCAAACGCACGGCATATTCGAAACCGTCCGCTTCAGCGGTTTTGACAAAGTCCTTGCTGCGCAGCGATTTGTCGCTAGCGGACAAGCGGCCACCGTAAAACAGCTTTTGCCACTGCCTGACCATGCCGTCGCCGTAGTTGTTCAGCACCAGGACCTTGACCGGCAGATTATAGGTTGTAGCGGTCTCCAGTTCTCCCAGGTTCATGCGGATGCTGGCGTCTCCGTCAACATCGATGACCAGGTGATCCCGGGCCGCGAACTGGGCCCCGATCGCCGCCGGCAGCCCGAAGCCCATCGTGCCCATGCTGCCCGATGTCAACCAAAGGCGAGCGTGCTTGTAGTCGAAATACTGGGCCGCCCACATCTGGTGCTGCCCCACCCCGGTGGTGATGATCGCATCGCCACCGGTAACGTCATTGATCGCCTCGATCACAGCATAAGGCTGAATCAGCTCGCTTTCCCGGTCGTAATTCAGGGCGTAGATTTTCTTCAGGTCAATGACCTCATCGTGCCATGCGCTGAAATCGGGTGAAATCCGGTGACGCTCACCATATTCACAGATCGCGTTCAGGTCCTGCCTGAGTACACCCACATGAAACCAGTCGACTGCTTTCACCTTACCGATCTCGGAAGGATCAATGTCGAACTGGGCAATATTCCTGGCGTTCGGAGCAAATTTATCCGGCACGCCGGCGACCCGGTCGTCAAAGCGCGCGCCAATCGCGATCAGGAAATCACAGTCATCCACGGCGTAATTGGCGCTGGCCAGGCCATGCATGCCCAACATGTGCAGGGAAAGCGGCAAGGTGGTATCCACTGCCCCAATCCCCATCAGGGTGGTGGTCACTGGAATATTGAATCGTTCAGCAAAAAGCCGCAATTCCTCGGTGGCATTGCCATTGATGACACCACCACCCGCGTATATCAGAGGGCGCTTCGAGGCCTCCAGCATGCCGAAAAATTTGGCGCACTTGGTATCGTCCAGATGATTGTCCCTGGCCGCGTGCAGGCGCTGCCGGTAACCGGGTACTGGCAACAGGCCCTCACCTCTGAATTCGCCCGTCCAGTTCTGTACATCCTTTGGCAAATCGATCACTACGGGGCCTGGCCGGCCGGTCCGTGCGATTTCGAACGCCGTGCGCATCGTGGCTTCCAGTTTCTCGGGATCGGTAACCAGGAACGTATGCTTGGCCACCGGACCGAGGCAACTGTTGACCGGCGCTTCCTGGAATGCATCCGTGCCGATCGCGGCAGTGGGCACTTGTCCGCAAATCACCACGATAGGCGTGGAGTCAGCCATGCAATCACGCACCGGGGTGACCGTGTTGGTCGCTCCCGGACCGGAAGTCACCATCACCACACCCACGTGGCCGCTGGCCCGTGCGTAACCGGCGGCCATGAACCCGGCCCCCTGCTCATTGGCGGGTACAATCAATGGCATGGGCTCACTTCCGTCTTCATTGAGGTGCTCCGCGTTGTAGCGGAAAACGGCGTCGTAAGTGGGCAAAATAGCGCCGCCGCTGTAGCCGAAAATCACGTCGACACCCTGGTCTGCCAGAATCTGCACGACCATCTCCGCACCGGACTTTGTCTGACCGGCCAATGGGTGTCCAATGGCGGTTATTTTGTTGCTTGCATGTGTCATGATAAGGCGAAGTGTCGGACAACTCTTCACGCATTGCAATAGCCGTCGTTCTGGGCCAACATGTCAGGCGTTATGCGCCATATCATCTCAATACTGTTACAGAACGAAGCCGGAGCCCTGTCCAGGGTTGCTGCGCTGTTTTCATCCCGTGGCTACAACATCGAATCGTTGAGCGTTGCGCCCACCGAAGATCCTGAAATTTCGCGGCTCACGCTAGTCTCCTCAGGGTCGGATGAAACGATTGACCAAATCAATCAGCAACTGTTGAAGCTGGTCGACGTGGTCAATATTGCCGATATGACACTGGACGACCACATTGAACGTGAACTGCTGTTGGTCAAGGTGAAGGTTGCACTCGACGCTGATCGCAGCCTGCCCGATATCATCAAGGCATCCGGCGCGCGGGTACTGGATGACAGTCCGGAGACTTTTACGCTGGAGCTGACCGGCGCCAACCAGAAAGTGGATGATTTCATCGCGAAAATAGCCGACTGTTCCGAGATCATATCGGTTGTGCGCAGTGGCGCGATGGCCATCGCACGCGGGCATAACGTGCTTAGCGCCAATCTCTGATTACCCGCTGGTTCCCTGTTCGTACCAGGGCCTCGTCCGGTTAACGATCCACACAACTGAAAGCATTACGGGAACCTCGACCAGCACACCCACAACGGTAGCCAGTGCCGCCCCCGACTGCAGGCCAAACAGGCTGATCGCTGCAGCCACGGCCAGTTCAAAAAAATTGCTCGCCCCAATCAGCGCCGACGGTGCGGCCACGCAATGTTCAACACCGAGCTTCCGATTCAGCCAATAAGCCAGGCCTGAGTTGAAATAGACCTGGATCAGGATCGGTATGGCCAGCAGCAGGATGATGACAGGCTTGGAAATGATCTGCTGGCCCTGGAAACCAAACAGCAGCACCAGGGTGATCAGCAGGGCGGACAGCGAGACCGGGTGTAACCGCTTAAGCAATCGCTTCAGCCGGGCCTCTCCATGCTCACCCCGAACCAGCCATTTGCGCCAAAGACCCGCAACCACCACCGGCAGCACGATATACAAAACCACGGACAGGAACAGGGTGTCCCAGGGAACATGGATCGAGGATATTCCGAGCAGAAGGGCAACAATGGGGGCAAAAGCAAACACCATGATCACATCATTGAGCGCCACCTGGGAAAGGGTGAATCCCGGGTGGCCATCGCTGAGGTTACTCCACACAAACACCATGGCGGTGCACGGCGCTGCCGCCAGCAGAATCAGCCCCGCGATATAGCTATCCAACTGATCGGCGGGTAACCAGCCGGCAAACAGGTTGCGGATAAAAATCCAGGCCAGCAAGGCCATCGAAAACGGTTTGACCCCCCAGTTTATGAACAGCGTGACCCCCACGCCCTTCCAATGCTGCCTGACTTCCGCGAGTGAATGGAAATCAATTTTGAGCAACATGGGCAGGATCATCAACCAGATCAACACCGCCACCGGCAGGTTTACCCGGGCGATCTCCATAGAGCCCAGCGATTCGAAAAAACCAGGCAGGAACCGGCCCAGAACAATGCCGATTACAATACACAAGGCAACCCAGACACTCAGATATTTTTCAAAGAACGGCATTTCAGCACCACTAGCACGCCGTCCGGTAGTTTCACACTGAACACTCATGATTATTACCTGCCACCTGGTTTATTCAATTGTCGATTTAGCCAGGCAGTTGCACGTCCACCCGGGGCCGTTCCGGTGAGGGTTTTGGACAGTTCCGCAGCCTGCATAAGCCGATCAAGATCAATGCCGGTCTCATAGCCCATCTGTTCCAGCATCATTACGACGTCTTCAGTTGCAACATTACCCGACGCACCCGGCGCAAAAGGACAGCCGCCAAGACCCCCGATGGAGGCGTCAAATTTCCGGATTCCGGACTCCAGCGATGCAAAGACATTGGCCAGGCCCATTGCCCGGGTGTCGTGAAAATGACAGCTGATTCGATCAGGGCCGTGTTCATCGATCAACCCGGCGGTCAGTGACCGGACCTGTTGCGGGTTTGCCGCCCCGATGGTGTCGGCAACGCATAGTTCATCCGTACCCAAATCCAGGAAACGACGGGCTATATCACGAACCAGGCCTGGATCCACCTGCCCATCGAAGGGACACTCGAAAGCCACTGCAATGGTCGAAGTAACCCGCACGCCATCAACACCTGCCTGCTTCAGTATGTCCACAGTGGCAGATTCAGCCTGCTCGCGGTTCATATGCACATTGGCCTGAGCCATGCCATCGCTACCGTACAACACCATGCAGACACTCTTTGCACCTGCGGCGGTGGCCAGTTCATAACCCCTGAAATTCGGAACCAGCACAGTCAGAACGCTGGTGCCTGCCTCAGTTCCATCAACGAGACCTGCCAGCACTTCGTCCGCACCGGCCATCGCGGGTACGGCTTTGGGCGAAACGAACGCGCCGACTTCAACGTGCGTCATTCCGGCGTGAAGCAATGCTTTCACCAATTGCACGCGCTCACGCGGTACCAGGATTTTCGGCTGGTTCTGAAGCCCGTCGCGTGGGCCAACATCATTTACGGTCACCGAGTGGGACACCGGCGGCTCCTCATGCAGCATTCAATCTTCCGGATTCAGCGCTTAAGCATACCGAACCGTTTGTCCCGGTGATAACATTTATTGCAATACGTGGATGTTTCGCTCCTCGCAAATATCTCTCAGTTCCCGAGGCCAGATCGTCACGCCGACTTCGCCCAGGTGCGCTTTTCTCAGCAGTAACATGAAGACGCGGGACTGGCCAATGCCCCCACCGATACTCAGTGGAATCCGGTCGTTGAGGATGGCCTGGTGGTATGGCTGATCCACGAGTTCCATCTGACCGCTCAGCTCGAGTTGCTGCAACAGGGTATCTTTGGTGACGCGCACACCCATGGAGGTCAATTCGTGCCGCCGGCCGGTCACATGGTTATAGACCAGGATGTCACCGTTAAGGCCATGCATGGGGCGGCCGTCTTTTGACTCGGTCGCAGTAACCCAATCATCGTAGTCAGCGGCCCGCAGTTCATGCGGATAGCCATCCGCCAGTGGCCAGCCAATTCCATAAATGAAAACAGCGGGAAATTCCTGAATCAAACGGGTTTCGCGCTCTTTGCGGGGAAGGTCAGGGTACATTTCCAGGATGTCTTCCGCGTGTATGAACTTCAGTTCTTCAGGAAGATTTGGAAACCTCGGATCTTTCAGCTGAGGATACATATCCTGCACAAATTTCTCGGCGCCGGTCATCACTTTCCAGATTCTCTTCACAGTATCGGTCAGATAATCGAGGTTGCGCTGATCCGCACTGATCGCCTTTTCCCAGTCCCACTGGTCTACGTAGGCACTGTGATCATGATCAAGAAAGTAATCCTTGCGAATGGCCTTCATATCGGTACACAGGCCCTCGCCCACATCGAACCCGAACGTTTTCAGTGCCATTCGTTTCCATTTGGTGGCGGCCTGCACTACCTGTGCGTCCATGCGCTTTTCCAGCCCCAGGCCACAGGGAAACTCCACCGGCGTGCGTGAACCATCGCGATCCAGCATGTCGTTCACACCGCTGTTGCGGTCGACGATCAAGGGGACCTGGACCATCATCAGATTCAGCTCTTTACACAGATTTTCTTCTATGTAGTGCTTTACCCCGAACACGGCTTTCATGGTTTCTTTTGGCGTGAGGATTGAATCGTAATCCCGGGGCAGGATTTTTGCGACTTCTTCGTACGTACTGATACCCGGACCCGCGAGGTCCGCTTGCTTGTTCATCATTTGTCATCTCCGGTAATACCGATTACCGAAGTATTTTGACGGTCGTTCGCCCGGTTCCGCCATGATGTTTGTCAAGAAATCGCAGGGCACTTTCAATGCATGCTCTCAACCATTCAATCAATTTCCCGTTCGCGTTGCCGAGAATGGATCATGGAGGAATGCAGCAGAAATTCACGTGTTTTTTCCGCACTGGTTACAATTTCCTGCAACTCCTGCCAGATCACTTCGCGTTTTTGCAGGTTGGTTTCCCGGTGCCAGCGATAATTCCTGGCGGATAGCCTTTGAACTTCTTCCAGTGCGATCGTCCGACGCCGTCGGGAATAACGATCCAAAAGCTGGTTGTCTGCTCCTTCCAACACGGGCAGCAGGTGATCAACGAGGCACTGGGCGTCATGAATTCCTGCGTTCATTCCCATTCCACCGGCAGGGCTCTCCAGGTGCGCTGAATCACCGGCGAACAACACGCGGCCATGCCGGAATGACGCCAGGCAACGCTGATTCAACGTGTAATAATTGCGTTGTAATAACTCGTAGGACTTATCGCGAGGAAAAACAGATTGAACGCGTGCTTGTACCACCGCCTCAGACAAAGCCTCTTCCTCGGACTGATCCTGGTCCGGTGAATAGGCAAAGCGCCACAGATCGCGAATCTGCATCAGGCTGTAGTGCCCGTATTCAGTCCAGACGTAATTGACACCCAGAAGACCAGGAATATCGTGCTGAAACGGGTGATTCAAAACCACGGTAATGGATGACCTGGGGAGCATACTGCCTTCAAAAACCAGCCCCAAGTGCTTGCGGACAGCGCTTCGCCCGCCGTCTGCCGCAATCAGCCATGGTGTGCTGAATGTATAGGCTCCGCCGGGGCCCTGTACGGTCATGGAAACGCTGTCTGCCTGATTTTCCACTTCCAGCAATTGGTGACCAAACCGAACTTCGAAGAGAGGGCTGCGGACCAGGTACTCGGCCGCCAGGTTGCTGAAATGGAACTGTTCACACTGCAAGCGAAAAGGAAACTGGGTGACATCACTGATGTTCTCGAGGTCAAAAACGGCGTGTTTCTTGGTTCCATGGACCATGTACTGCCAGCCCTGGGTAATCGAGCCTCGGAATATCAGCGGATCCGCCAGGCCGACTGCATTCAACAGGTCCAGCGTGGCAGGATGAAAGGTCGAAGCGCGCATATCCATCGCCAGGCCATCGTTCTTTTCCAGCAAAGCGACCCGGTGACCTGCTTTGACCAGCAAAACAGCCGCAAAAAGGCCGACGGGGCCGGCGCCAACAATGGCAATGGGCTGGTTAGAGGGGTCAAACGTCATAGGTTAATCTGCAAAAATGCCTCGTCGATAGTATGACCTGATTTCCAGCGAGTATACTTCGTCCATGACTGCCATACTTGCAATAGACCAGGGAACAACGGGTTCCACCGCACTGGTGTTCTCACAGGAAGGTGAAATCCTTGGGCGCGCTTATAGCGAGTTCACCCAATACTTTCCAAAGCCCGGTTGGGTCGAACACGACCCGGAAGAAATCTGGCGGGTGAGCCGGATCGTCATGGCCGAAGCCCTGTCCTTATCAAAACTTGGCAGCAACGGCCTGGCCGCGATTGGCATCACCAATCAACGCGAAACCACCGTGATCTGGGACCGCCAGACCGGTCAGCCTGTCCATCGAGCGGTTGTCTGGCAAAGCCGCCAGAGCGCGGGTATTTGTGAGCGCATTAAAGCGGATGGGCTGGAGCCACTGATCCGCGAGAAAACCGGGTTGCTAGTTGACCCGTATTTTTCCGGCACCAAGATTCGCTGGATTTTGGACCAGGACCCGGAACTGCAACGCAGGGCTGAAGCCGGAGAGCTCGAATTCGGCACTATCGACAGCTGGCTGTTGTGGAAAATGACCGGCGGCAACGCCAAAGCCGGCGCCCTGCACCGGACCGACCCGACCAACGCCTCGCGCACGCTGCTCTACAATATTCACGATCAGTGCTGGGACGAGGAACTGTGTACGATACTCAATGTTCCACTTACGATGCTGCCCGAGGTTCAGTCCAGCGCCAGCGTGTTTGGTGAAACTGATAAAATCGAAGGCCTACCCTCCGGCATCCCGATCGCGGGAATAGCGGGCGACCAGCAGGCTGCACTCTACGGCCAGGGCTGCTGGGAACCCGGCCAGGCCAAGAATACGTACGGCACTGGCTGCTTCATGTTGATGAACATGGGTTTGCAACATCCCATCAGCCGCAACGGACTGTTGACTACGATTTGCTGCGACGCCCATGGCGCACCGGCCTATGCGCTGGAGGGCTCAGTCTTCATTGCCGGTGCAGCGGTTCAGTGGTTACGCGATCAATTACAGATCATTGATGACGCTGCGGAAACGGACGCACTGGCTCGTGAAATTGACAGCAACGAAGGCGTCTACCTGGTGCCGGCATTCTCCGGACTCGGTGCACCTTACTGGGACATGGACGCCCGTGGCGCACTGCTTGGTTTGACCCGCGGATCAGGCCGCGCCCACCTGGCCCGTGCCGTGCTGGAATCGATTGCCTACCAGTCACGGGACATTTTCGAGGTAATGAAACTGGATTCGGGAATCGAACTGAACGAACTTCGGGTCGATGGAGGCGCATCGAGAAATGATTTCCTGATGCAATTCCAGGCGGATATTCTCAACCTGACCATAGACCGGCCAAAAATCGTGGAGACCACGGCGGCAGGCAGCGCCTATCTTGCCGGCCTGGCCGTGGGCGTATGGAGCAGCCCATCTGAACTGGACCAGATCAGACGCACAGATTGCCGTTTCGAACCACAGATTGACGAACCACAACGCGCAGCGCTGTGCGCAGGCTGGCACAGTGCAATAGACCGTATTCGCAGCAAGCCCGGAGATTGAATCAGTGACTGCAACCCACGCCAGTGGCCGTATCACAACTGCCGATCAACTCGATCTGGTATGGCAATCGTGGACTCCTGCTTCACCCCGGGGGGTTATCGTCGTCATCCATGGACTGGCCGAACATGGCGGCCGCTACCGGGACACCGCAGAGTTTTTTGCCGCCAACGGGTGGGTTGTTTTCACCTGCGACCTGCGAGCCCATGGCCTCAGTCCGGACCCCATCGGGTCCGCTCGCGTTCATGTCAACCGCTTCACCGACTACCTGCTGGATGTCGATGCCCTGGTGGCTCTTGCGAAGGCGAAACACGAAGACCTGCCCCTTTATATTCTCGGACACTCCATGGGCGGCCTGGTCACCATTCGTTATGCACTGCAAAACCCCCAGACCCTGGCTGGCGCAATCATTTCCTCTCCCGCACTGGGAACCCATCCGCAGTTCAAACCGCCCCTGTTCCTTAAACTCATGGTCAGCATCCTGTCCCGCCTGATGCCTCGCCTGCTGGTTGACAGTGGCCTTGATACCCAGGCCATTTCGCGCGATCCGGTAGTCGTAAAAGCCTACGTTGACGATCCGCTGGTCTCAAAAAAGGTTTCCACCCGCTGGTACAGCGAAATCATCAAATCGATGAAAAAAGCCCACAGGGACGCTCCGCTGTTGCAGACCCCGATGTTGGTCATGCAATCCGGCGCTGACCGGCTGGTTGACCCTGGCGCCCCCGCCAGGTGGGCGAAATTAACCCGCGACGGGCTGGTCGAATCGGTTTTATGGGAAGGTCTTTACCACGAAATGTTCAATGAACCAGAGAAAGACCAGGTCCGGGCAAAAACACTGGATTGGTTGGGCGCCAACCTACCTGATTGGGCCGGGCCTGCCATCTGAAAGGCTACAGCGAAAAGCCTGGTGCAGGAGAATCAGGCGCGCGTGCTTGCCGGAAACATTAACCTGGTAAAGCCTGTCGTAAATGTCCTCGGCAAACTCTTCCTGCTTCTCACCAGCGAGAAGTCCTGCCAGCACGCTGGTGGTATTGCTGTGACCAATAACCAGGGCATCCTGCTGCCTGTCCAGCAACAACAACGCAAACGCTTCAAGCTCGCGGGGATCGTATGTTTCTACTTCCACGTGAAAAGATTCAGCGACGGGGCGTGCCGTTGCCAGGGTGCGTTCGTACGCAGTGCTGTAAATTTTTTTCAGATTCGCATCAGCCAGAATCGTGGCGAGCGCTTGTGCCCGTAACTCGCCGCACTCAGACAAGCCTGGGTCGGTCGGATCAGGGGATTCGGGACTCTTCTCGGCATGCCGGACCAGGAAGATGGAATATATTTCTTCGGAATTTTGAGTCATTCCGATTTCGGACAACCCAAAGATCAACAGCGTGATGAAAAACAACCGAAGCATCATCCATCTTACCAGCTACATTCCAAGATAGGCGATAACAAGACCACAGGCCAGTATGGCGCTGCCCGCAACCGCATGACCATAACGCTCAAAGGGTTTCAGTTTGATCGCATCCAGACCAGCAATGGCGAAGCCTACTACCAGGGTCATGGTCAGAACCGTCACCAGGCCAAACACACTCGTTACCACCAAAACACCTGCGAGGCTTTCCCGGGCTGCCGGGTACATGAGTAGAGGAATCAATGGCTCGCAGGGGCCCAGCACGAAAATAATGAAAATTACCCACGGAGTCAGTGACCGTGAGTGCCCCTCTCTTTCGTGCACATGTGCATGATCCTGGTGATGGCTGTGCACGTGTTCGTGCGCCACGCCCTCATGACTGTGCCAATGCGTGTGCGGCCTGTTCCGATAGGCCTGGCGCAGGCCCCAGCCCATATACGCCAGTCCAAAACCGATCAGTAACCAGGCGGCAATATTGCCGCGCACACTCTCAAGCCATTCCAGCGAAGAAAGCTGAATTCCGAGCGTAATACCCACCACACCCAGTAAAACCGAACCCAAAAGGTGCCCCAAACCACAAAAAAGAGTGATCTTCAGGGTTTTTCGCATACTCCAGCCACGTGCTTTGGACATCGCAACGAAAGGCAGATAATGGTCTGGTCCGAGAACCGTGTGCACGAACGCGATCGCGGCAGCTGACAGACTGAGGACCAGGATTTCGGATGTCATGCGTTCGTAGCTCGTTAATCGATAATCAGGCCCACCTATTCGACCAACACGGGACGAGTCGTGCAACGACTTCGGTCAATTCTGGACCAGTTAGCGCCGGACACACGTCTAACCTGACCGCTCGCCCGGCCCAACCGGCATGAAAACAAGCCAGAAGTCTCAATCCGTACTATAATCAATCATGTAGGGGTATAGGGCGCACGGACGTGTCCGAGGGCAAAGCAAGGAGCCAAGCAATGAGGAACTTCCAAATGATGATCCGTATTTTATTCACTTTTATCGTGCTGAGCTGGACGAGTGTAATCTCTTTGCCGGTTTTGGCAGCCGACCTGGTCGTAACCCGCTATTTTTCAGGCCTCTGGGACCAGCCCAAGCAGGAAAGCCAGGGCATCATGTTACAAATCATCGACCAGGAGGAGGACGGCAAGAAAAAAGCGGTGGCTTACTGGTTTACCTATGGTGATGATCTGAAATCAGCCTGGCTCGTGGCTTTAGGCCATGTCGAGGGTGACCAGGTCATTATGCAACTGTATGCCGTTGAAGGCGTTGGGTTCATGGAAGATAACATGGCAGGTAATGACGGGGCTCAATCCGTCGGTTCCCTGCTGTTGTCGTTCCACAACTGCAACAAGGGCATGGCCCATTACGATACGGAAACTGACATGGGCAGTGGTGAGTTTGAGATCAAAAAACTCGCCAGTTTGTACAATTCACGCTGTAGCGGCGGTATTTCTGATGACACACCAAACAATGCAAAACCCATCTTCCTAGATTTAGACCTGGAGCCCGCACGCGAAGGTATCACGGGTAAGGGTAAGGCCATGTTCTGGGAGAGAGTGGACCGCTCTGATTTCCACGTCTCTGCAGAGGGAATCCCGGACGGTGAGTACACCCTGTACGTCTGCACAGATCCTGTCGGTTCCCTGACGGTGACTGGCGGGGAAGGATCGGTGCAGTTTCGCAGCCCGGAATCCGAAGGCAAGGAAAACCTGTATTTCGACCCGCGCAATTGCCTGATTGAATTGCATGACGCCATCGGTGCTGCTCTGACTTCCGGCGATGATGTGCTTGCCGCAAAGAACAATGGAAACAGCGGTGGCGGCAATGGCAATAATGGTAATGGCAAGAAGGAAATTGAGGTTGAGCTGGATAAGCTGAGCGATTATCCAGGGGCGGAAGGTGAGGCCTCTTACATCGAGAAAAACAACAGCGTCGAGTTTGAGGTGGAGATCAAGGGCGTACCGGCCGGCAGCTACCCACTTCGGGTGGAGGACATTCTCCGGGGCGAGATAGTCGTGGCGGTCGATGATGATGACGACGACACGTTGAAAGGCAAACTTCGATTCAGCGACCCGCAAAAGGATGAGCGCCTGTTACTGGATTTCGACCCCAGGGGGAAATGGGTAGAAGTCTATGAGGACAGCATCCGTATTTTCGATATTCTGTTCCCTGAATAGTCGCCTGGATGGCTGCAGCAAATTGAAAAGACCGGCTTTTTAGCCGGTCTTTTCGTTACAGGTTTTGATGCAGGCGATCACAGAAAGTCCAATCAGCATCAGCAAACCACCGGCAACTTTAAGCGAATTGGATTCGACGACATAGAAAATCGAAAACCCGCCTACCAGGATCATGCTCAGAATCCCAATGATTTTCACCCGGCGGCTGATGCAACGATTTTCCTCCCAGTTCCTGATCATTGGGCCAAAAGTGCTGTTCGCCAGTAACCAGCGATGCCATTTTTCCGAAGAGCGGGCAAAACAGGCCGCGGACAACAGTATGAAAGGTGTGGTTGGAAGTAGAGGCAGGACCACGCCAAGCGTACCCAATCCCAGGAACACAAACCCGAACACGCGAAAGGCATTCACAAATCTGCGAATCCGGTCGAACTATGCGCGTGTTGCTTACTTACAGTTTTTCGCGATCTGGGACTTAAGCTGCGCTACTTTGTTGGTGCGCACCACATCGTCCATTCGTTCCGTTTCACCCTGATCGTTGGTGTAAAACACGCGGCGATTGGGCTCCAGGCGATCTACTTCCGCCTGCCACGCGGCGCACTGAACGTCGTTCATGGCTTTATTGGCCCGGGTTTCTTCGCTCTTTCGTGCAATCTCCTCGCGCCTTTGCTGTGCGTAGGAAGGCCCGGAATCCACGTCTGCATAGGGATTGCTATCCGTCAGCTGTTCAGACTGGGGGATCGCCTGCGCCTGAACATCTTGTCCCTGAGGCTGAGTTTCACTGAAATGAACGGTACCGTTTTCATCAGTCCAGCTGTACATTTTCTTTTCCTGCGCCGCAGCAGATGCCGCCAGTAATGTGCCCAGCAAGGCAGCAGAAATCAGACACAACAATGATTTTTTCATGAGCTTCCGTGTCCTCATCATCAATGGAAGGTATAAATCATCATACCACTCAATCGAATGTGTCAGAAAATTGCCAAAGGATGGGTCTTTTATGAAGATGTTCAGACTGAATCTATTTTTATTGCTTATATTTTCTTTCACGCTGAAGGCAGAGGACCTCTATCGCGTGCAATTTGATACAAACCTGGATTCAGTGACCGTCGAAGCCTGTTTTGACGGATCACCGCCGCGCAATCTATACCGCCACGATGATTCGTGGCGTTTCACCGAATTCATCAGGGCACCCGGGGAGAGCAGACTGGAACCTTCCCAATCCCGGCGGCTTGGCCTCACCGGCCTGCCCGATGAAGCATGCATCCAATGGAAGGTTGACCTGGCCGGCGCGGTTGCGGAAAGCAACTACCGGCTGGCGTTACAACTGGAGGGCGCCATCCTCACTGATACGGACCTGTGGTTCTGGCGGGACGATGAACGCCGCGAGATTCGTGTAGAGGTGGAACTGCCACCGGGGATGTCCCTGTCCAGCCCCTGGCAACAACAACCCGAATTCCCCGGGCTGGTCTATCGGCCTGAACCAACACCTGCCGCGTGGTCTTCCCGAATCGCCGTGGGTCGTTTCCCGGTTAAGCAGCTGAGTGTGCCTGGTACACATTTACGGTTGGCCACCATTGGGAAAGTGAACTCCAGCCAGCAACAAAAATTCGTGGAATGGATGCAGGAAACCGCCGATTGCATCGCTTCGATATACGGACACTTCCCACAACAACAACCACAGATCCTGGTGGTTGCCATTGGTCAGCAAAATGAAGCCGTTCCCTGGGCGCACGTCATGCGTGGCGGGGGCGTGGCAGCCGAATTCTTCGTCGACGAAACCCGGGCTTTGGAGGAGTTGCGTGCTGACTGGACAGCGACACATGAACTCAGCCATATGTTATTGCCGATGGTTTCCTCCCGTGACCGATGGCTTTCAGAAGGGCTTGCTTCCTACTATCAAAATGTCCTGCGTGGACGAGACGGCCGCCTGGATGAAACCGCAGCCTGGCAAAAACTGCATGCGGGTTTCGAGCGCGGCAAGCGTACGACAAACAGCGAGAGCCTGGCCAGGGCCACCCGTTCGGGAAGGGGCGCGACCATGCGGGTTTACTGGAGCGGTGCGGCCATCCTTCTGAAGGCTGATACCCGATTGAGATCACTGAGTGGCGGCACCCAGTCGCTGGATACGGCATTATTTTCTTTACAGGGCTGCTGCCTCGATACGGGGCGCAGTTGGCGGGCCCGCGAACTGTTCGCGGAGCTGGACCGTCTCACGGGCCATTCCGTTTTCTCCGATTTATACGATGAGCATGTTCCGGATAACGAATTTCCAGACCTTGAAGAAACCTATAGGCAACTGGGGCTGGTTTCCCGGGCAGGGGCGATAGAACTGGATCCAGACGCGCCGCTTGGCCAGATCCGGCTGGACATTATGCAAGGTTCTCATCAACAGAATGCACTTCAGCGCTAGGTTTTCGTTTTTCTGCGCAGTCGCTCCATGGCCTGTAATTGCACCAGCGCCCTGGCCAATTTGGCCTGGGCCTCGGTAAATTCCATCGCGCTGCTGCGGTCTGCCAGTTCACGCTCCGCTTCTTCTCTCGCCAATTTCGCCACGGCTTCATCCAGGTCAGTTGCGCGAATCGCTGAATCTGTCAATACGTTAACCAGGTGTGGCATGACTTCGAGGACACCGCCAGCAGCAAAAAATATATTCTCTTCACCATCCGGCAGCAACACCCGGACCGGTCCGGGTTTCAGTGTTGTCATCAGCGGTGCATGCCCGGGTGCTATTCCGAGCTCACCCGTAATCCCAGTTGCGATAACCATCAAGGCGTTACCCGAAAAGACCATTTCGTGGGCCGATACGATGTCACACTGAATGGTGTTACTCATGCACTGAGCACCTGCGCAAATACATCCCTGTCTACATTACCACCTGATGCAACAACAGCAATTCTGCGGCCAATATTCCGCGACTGTTCCTGTATGGCCGCAGCCAGGGCTGCTGCGCCAGCACCCTCACAAGTGTTATGGGTACATTCAAACATCATGCGCATGGCCGAAGCCACTTCATCATCTGTGATCTCAACGATCCGGTCAGCACCCCTGGAAATGATCTCGAGAGCATCCGGTTGAGGCGTGCGGCAGGCCATTCCATCTGCAAGCCGGGTGCTTACAGGTGACTCGACCAGCCGTCCGGTATTGAACGATTGAGAGTAAGCCGTGGCATGCGCAGAGACTACGCCGACAATGCGGGTATTGAGCTCCAGTGCATCACGCGCAGCGATCATTCCACAAATTCCGGAACCCAGGCCGATCGGAACATAGACTGTTTCGAGGTCAGCGACCGCATTGAACAACTCCAGCGCATAGGTGGCCACACCGCTAATCAAAAGGGGGTGAAATGAAGGAACCAGGTGTAAGGAGCGTTGTTCGGCCAGGGTAACCGCGTGCTCAAGTGACTCCTGGAAATCGCTGCCGAATTCAACCAGATCGACACCCAGTGACCGCATCGCGGCATTTTTCTCCCTGCTATTGCCGTGGGGTACTACGACCGTACAGGGAATGCCATGCAGGCGCGCCGCAAAGCCGATGGACTGGCCATGGTTGCCGCGGGTAGCACTGATCACGCCTTCCGGCTTTTCTCCCGAGTTCACCAGGTCGGCAAAATATACCAGTCCGCCCCTGATCTTGAACGCCCCTACCGGGGTCTGGTTCTCGTGCTTAACATAGACTTCTGCGCCCAGCTGTTCACAGAGCAAAGGCCAGCGATACTGTGGCGTGGGTGGCATGTGCGCATAGACAATTTGCGCGGCTGACTGAATTTCCCTGAGCCCGATCACTGACCTGACGGGCTCGATGCCCTTTTCGGCCTTCTTACAAGCTCGCCTGAACAGTTCGGACAGATACCCTTCATTTCTGTTGTGCAAGTTTCACAAAAAGTGCACTCGAAGCTGCATATAAAGGCAAGCTCATCGAATTTCGTCGATGCCTCACATTTCTCGCAGTGATCTCTCATTTCGAGCACGTGCAGGCTCCTCAGGAACGAATTCTTTTGGCCAGATCGACAATGTCCCTTTCACAGTAGGTGCACACATACCTGTGGCCTGCATCAGGACTGAGCCTGAATTCAGATTGAATGGGCTCATTCTGGTTCGAGATGCAGTTCGGATTGGAACAGCTCAGAACGCCCCGGACGAGCACCGGCGCCTCAGCATTGAATTTTTTAACAACATTGCCATCGACAATAATGTTTACAGTCGCATGGGGTGAAACCAGTGCCAGGCGGCTGGCTTCCTCATCCGACAATTCGACATCCTCAATTTTCAGAATATCTTTCTTACCGCCTTTTCTGGACTGTGAATTGATCAGTATGCTCATGCCGCGGTCTTTCGATATCCCCAACACACGTAGCACATCAAAAGCCATTCCCGGAAGAATGTGATCGATGACAGTCCCGTGCTCAATGCGCTGCACCTTCATGTATTTTTCAGGCATTTTGCTCGCCCCCTATCACCATGGAGAGCAAAGCCATTCGAACGGGCACCGCGTTGAAAGCCTGCTGGAAGTATTTCGCCTGTGGCAGTGAATCAACCTCGGGTGCGATTTCATTCACCCTCGGAAGGGGGTGCAGAATGATCATGTGCCCGGGACCCCGGGAAACCAGCTCAGGATCTACCCGGTACATCCCGGCCACCTTTTCGTATTCCACCGGATCCGGAAAACGCTCTTTCTGGATACGCGTGACGTAGAGAATATCGGTTTGGGCGATGACTTCTTCCGGTGAATGACAGGCACGGCCAAACCGTCCAGTCTCCTCAAGGTAAGCAACCACTTCTCCCGGCATTTCCAGCCCTTCGGGCGAGACCAGGTTGATGGTATTGCCGAACTTGGCCAATGCAATGGCCAGCGAATGAACCGTCCTGCCGTAGCGAAGGTCACCGACGAGACTGATGTTCAGCCCTTCCAGCCGGCCCATCTCAGCACGGATCGTGAACAGGTCGAGCATGGTTTGGGTCGGATGCTGGCCCGCGCCATCACCGGCGTTGAGGATTGGCACGTCTGAAAACTCGGCCGCCAGCCTGGCAGCCCCTTCGTGGGGGTGCCGCAGGACCACGGCATCGGCATAAGCACTGACCATGCGTATGGTATCGGCCAGGGTTTCACCCTTGACGACAGAGGTCGCCTCGGTTCCGGCAAACCCTATCACTCCGCCGCCCAGGCGGTTCATGGCGGTTTCGAATGACAAGCGGGTGCGCGTTGACGGCTCGAAGAAAATACAGGCCAGCACTTTACCTTTCAAAGCATCTGAAACAGCCTGGCCTTTGGCGATCTCGACCATTTCTTCGGCGCGGTCCAGAACATCGATGATCTCTCCGGTCGAGAATTCCTGAACCGAAATGACGTGCCGCATGGCCTTTCCCCGAGTCAGTAGCGTTGTATCGGTATATTATAGTCTTATGACGCCCTGCAAAAGCCTATTGGAGACATCATGACACTTTGCCCGGTCGCAATCGCCGCAGGTTGCAAGAAATGCCCTGTTTTTTCATTTTGCCCCGCCAAATCTCTGCTTGGTGATCAGCAAAAGAAAGATAAACCTTCAGACAAGCCTTCTGATTAAGGGACTATCAAGCATGTCTTAGCGCCCCGGTTTTACGGGGCGCCTCGAACGTATGCTTATTCGGCGGGAACTTCGGCCAACGCCATGGCGATGGCTTCAGTGAACGTCATAACGACCAGATCACCAACCTCGGATTTTTTCAGATTCTCCGGATCCTGGGCTTCGTACTGCAGAATGTCTCCATTGGGCCACCTCAGCTTAAAGGTGTTTGCCTCGATGTTGATGTCTTCAACAACTGCAGTGGTCACGGAAGTCAGCACTTCCATACCGGCCGGATTTTCACCTTCTTTGTTAACGCCGCTGGCGGCTATAACACCGGAGCCTGGCTCCATACCGTCGTTAGCGAACACTTCGATAGTCATTTGCTGAACATATTCCACATCAACTTTATCACCTACTTTGATGCGGTCAATATTGTTGGAATCCGGACGTGCGTTGATAGTTTGTGTGTTTCCCTGGGGGCCTTTCAACGTCACCGTTCGTGCTTCGCGATCAATTGCTTCAACCACTGCAATCAGCTGGATTGTCTGAGTTGACGAGAGCGAAGGCTTTTCAGATTTTGGCGCTTCATCACCGGCATGGATAGACAGTGAAAAAACAAGAGCAGTAATTAGTAAAATCAATTTCAACTTCATGGGGATTTATACTCCGTAGGAAAAGCGAATGCTGGTAAAAGAGGTGTTGCGTCTTGTGAATTTGATCGCCCAGTATAAAACATTTTGGCTTTGACCCGCTAATTCTGAAACCTAGCGCTTCATGCCTTTACGCAAACGCTGCACGGCCTGGATCTGGGCGACGGCTTCAAGCAACCTGGCCTGGGCCTCGGCGACTTCCATCTCGCCGGTGCGGTCGGCCAGCTGCCGTTCCGCTTCCGCCTTGGCGGCCTGGGCTGCAGCTTCATCGAGGTCTTCGCCGCGTGTAGCGGTGTCGGTCAACACGGTCACTTCGTGCGGCTGGACTTCCAGGATGCCGCCACTGGCAAAGAAAAAGATTTCCTCGCCATCGGGCGTTAATACACGTACCGGTCCCGGCTTCAACTGCGTGATGAGGGGTGCGTGGCGGGGACTGATACCCAACTCGCCGGAAATGCCGGTGGCAAATACCATCGAGGCCTCACCCGAGAAAACTTCCCCGTGGGCGCTAACGATGTCGCAGCGTGTCGTCTTTTTCATAATTACTTTCTCTCAAAGAGGCCGGTTATGCGGCTTCTTTTTCGTCCATTTTAGCGCCTTTCTCTACCGCCTCTTCAATACCACCGACCATGTAGAAGGCCTGTTCATGCAGATGATCGTATTCGCCTTCGACGATGCCCTTGAAGGCACGGATAGTGTCTTTCAGGCTAACGTACTTGCCGGCAGCGCCGGTGAATGTTTCAGCGACGAAGAACGGCTGAGACAGGAAGCGCTGAACTTTGCGCGCGCGCGCCACAACGGCCTTGTCTTCTTCGGAAAGCTCATCCATACCGAGGATGGCGATGATGTCTTTCAGTTCCTTGTAGCGCTGCAGAACACCCTGTACCGCACGGGCTACGTCGTAATGCTCCTGGCCGATCAAATTCGGGTCCAGCAAGCGGGAAGTTGAATCAAGTGGATCAACCGCCGGGTAAATACCCTGCTCGGCAATGGAGCGAGCCAGAACCAGCGTTGCGTCCAGGTGAGCAAAGGTGGTTGCCGGAGACGGATCCGTCAAATCATCCGCAGGCACGTAGACGGCCTGGAAAGAGGTGATGGAGCCGGTCTTGGTGGTGGTAATGCGTTCCTGCAGCAAACCCATTTCAAGCGCCAGTGTAGGCTGGTAACCAACCGCTGAAGGCATGCGGCCCAACAGTGCAGACACTTCGGTTCCCGCCAGGGTATAACGGTAAATGTTGTCGATAAACATCAACACGTCACGGCCTTCGTCGCGGAATTGTTCAGCCATGGTCAGTCCGGTCAGGGCAACGCGCAGACGGTTACCCGGCGGCTCGTTCATCTGGCCGTAAACCAGCGCCACCTTGTTCAGTACGTCGGCATCCTTCATTTCGTGGTAGAAGTCGTTGCCCTCGCGGGTACGCTCGCCCACGCCGGCAAATACCGAGAAGCCACTGTGCTCAATGGCGATGTTCCGAATCAGCTCCATCAGTGTGACCGTCTTGCCCACACCGGCACCGCCAAACAGGCCGATTTTACCGCCCTTGGCGATCGGCATGATCAGGTCGATCACCTTGATGCCGGTTTCGAGAATATCGTTGCCGCCGGCCTGCTCTTCGTATGAAGGCGGCTTACGGTGAATCGGCATACGCTTTTCTTCACCGATCGGTCCGGCCTCATCGATCGGCCGTCCGAGTACATCCATGACGCGACCCAGGGTCTTTTCACCAACCGGGACTGAAATGGGTGCACCGGTATTGGTCACCTGCAGGGAGCGCTTCAGGCCATCCGTAGAACCCAGGGCAATCGTGCGTACCACACCATCGCCAAGCTGCTGCTGCACTTCCAGCGTGATTTCAGTGTTATCGACCGTCAATGCGTCGAATATTCTTGGCATGGCGTCACGTGTAAACTCCACGTCAACGACGGCACCGATTACCTGAACAATCAATCCAGCACTCATAAAACTAGCTCCGCTAAAAATTCTGTTTAAATTCCAATAAACCTTGTATCAAGTCTCAACAGGGCACTCAGACCGCTGCTGCACCACTTACAATCTCCGATATTTCCTGCGTGATGGCTGCCTGGCGCGCCTTGTTGTAAGCCAGTTTCAGCTCATCAATCAGGTCGCCTGCATTATCCGTTGCGCTCTTCATGGCCAGCATGCGCGCAGCATGTTCCGAAGCCGTATTTTCCAGTACTGCCTGGTAAATCAGGGCTTCGATGTAACGCACCGAAACTGCATCCAGCAATGATTGAGCATCCGGCTCATAGATGTAGTCCCAGATGTCTCCAATTTCTTCATCTTCCGTCGGAGGCAGGGGCAGCATCTGCATGATGACCGGATCCTGCGTCATGGTGTTTACAAACGTGTTGGTGACGATGAAAAGACGTTGGATGTCATTATCCCGATAAGCTTCCAGCATGATCCGGACGGCACCGATCAGATCTTCGATCTGCGGTGTTTCACCCAGGCCACTGACATGCCCCATCATCTCTACTTTGACGTTCTTGAAAAAAGACGCTGCCTTTTTCCCAAAGGTCACCATGGCAACGTCCGCACCCTTGCTTTGCCATTCCTGCATGTCCTTCATCAACAAACGGAACAGGTTGTTGTTCAGTCCGCCGCACAGGCCGCGATCGGTGGAAACAACAATATAACCAACCTTTTCGACCGTTTCGTATTCGACCGTAAAGGCGTGGCGTATTTCCGGATTGGCCTTGCCGAGGTGTCCACTGATGCGTCGCATCATCCGCAAATAGGGCCGGCTGGCGCTCATCATGGACTGAGATTTTCGAATTTTACTGGCAGACACCATTTCCAGCGCAGAGGTCACCTTCATGGTGTTGCCAATACTCTGGATTTTGCCGGTAATTTCCTTTCCGCTTGCCATATTCGGCTTGCTCCTAAGTTAAATCGTTGCTGTTACCACGAACCACTGGCCTTGAATTCTTCCAGTGCCGCGGTCAACTGCGATTCAAGCTCATCGTTCCAATCACCGCCATTTAGCGTTTCCAGCAACTCAGACTGGGCTGACTTCATATGGTCCAGAAGGGCAGTCTCGAATGCGCCGATTTTGGGCATTTCAACATCATCCAGGAAACCCCGGTCAGCAGCGAACAGTGACACCGCCATACCGCCCACAGACAGGGGGCTGTATTGCATTTGTTTCATCAACTCGGTTACCCGCTGTCCGCGATCCAGTTGCGAACGGGTCAGGTCGTCAAGATCGGAAGCGAACTGCGCGAACGCAGCCAACTCACGGTACTGGGAAAGAGCCAGTCGAATACCACCACCGAGCTTCTTGATTACCTTGGTCTGGGCTGCGCCACCGACGCGGGAAACAGAAAGACCTGCGTGAACAGCCGGCCGAACGCCCGCATTGAACATGTCAGAGTCCAGAAAGATCTGGCCATCGGTAATCGAGATAACATTGGTCGGTACGAAGGCCGAGACGTCGCCCGCCTGAGTTTCAATAATCGGCAGCGCGGTCAGGGAACCGGTCTTGCCGGTAACCTTTCCATCGGTGAATTTTTCGACGTATTCTTCGTTGACCCTGGCAGCGCGCTCCAGCAAACGGGAATGCAGGTAGAAAACGTCACCAGGGTATGCTTCGCGGCCAGGTGGACGGCGCAGTAACAATGATACCTGGCGATAGGCCCAGGCCTGCTTGGTCAAATCATCATAAATAATCAGTGCGTCTTCGCCACGGTCACGAAAATACTCGCCCATCGTGCAACCGGAGTACGGTGCAATGTACTGCATCGCAGCTGACTCGGAGGCTGAAGCGTTGACCACGACGGTGTGCTCCATGGCGCCGTGCTCTTCGAGCTTGGCCACCACGTTGGCGACGGTAGACTGCTTCTGGCCGATGGCCACGTAGACACATTTGATGCCTGAGCCTACCTGGTTGATGATCGTATCGATGGCGATGGCCGTTTTACCGATCTGACGGTCACCGATGATCAGCTCGCGCTGGCCACGGCCGATTGGAACCATCGAATCAATGGACTTCAGTCCGGTCTGCACCGGCTGGTCAACTGATTTACGCCAGATTACGCCCGGCGCCACTTTTTCGATGGGCGCGAAGCCGTCGTTATCAATCGGGCCCTGTCCGTCAACCGGATTACCCAGCGCGTCAACGACGCGCCCCAGCAGCCCGCGACCGTGAGGAACCTCGAGAATACGACCGGTACATTTGACCGTATCGCCCTCGGTAATGTGCTCGTAATCACCCATGATCACCGTACCGACGGAGTCACGCTCCAGGTTCAGCGCCAGGCCAAACGTGTTGCCGGGGAACTCAATCATCTCACCTTGCATGGCATCTTCGAGACCATGAAGGCGGGCGATACCGTCAAATACGCTCACAACCGTACCCTCATTACGGGTCTCGGCGGTGATGTTCAGTTCTTCAATTCGCTTTTTGATCAGCTCGCTGATTTCAGATGGATTCAATGTCGTCTGCATCTTCGTGTTTCCTTAAAATTAATTCGCAAGGCTGGTGGAAAGCTTTTCAAGCCTGCCGCGCAGCGAGCCGTCAATCACCTGGTCGCCCGCATAAACCACGGCGCCACCAATGACGTCTTTGTCAATTTCGTTATCCAGCTCGATTTCACACCCCATACGACGCGCCAGTGCGTCCTTCAGGCGACTGGCCTGGTCTTCATCGAGAGAGACCGCCGAAATCACTTTCACGCTCATTCTATTTTCAGCCTCTTCACGCAACTGCCGAAACAGGTCCGTGACATGCGGCAAAAGTGGTAAGCGCCCGTTGCCACCAAGCACGGCAATAAAATCCCGAAATCGGGCAGTGAAGGCGTCGCCAGCAGTTTCCGTAATGATCCTGACCAGCTCATCATTCGAAATGTGAGGGCTTTCCAGCAGGCCGGCCATCGACTTTTCCGTGACCATTTCGCTTGCCAGTGTCAGCATTTCATCCCAGCCGGCCAGGGACTGCTCATCCCGGGCCAACTCAAACGCTGCTTTAGCATAGGGGCGGGCTAGTGTCGTCAAGCTGCTCATTCCAGGTACCTCGTCAGATCTCGGCGATCAGCTTGTCGAGCAATTCACGATGAGTGTCCGCATCGACTTCTTTCTCGAGGATCTGTGAAGCGCCCAGCACTGCCAGACTGGCTACGGAAGAACGAAGTTCCTCACGTGCCTGGTTGGCTACCTGGGAAATTTCCGCTTCAGCTGCAGTGACCTGACGACCGCGTTCAGCCGTAGCGTCATCCTTCGCCTGATCGAGAATCTGGGAATGGCGTTGGTTGGCCTGCTCCACAATGTCGCCCGCTTTGTCGCGAGCTTCGTTGATTTGCTGATCAACTTCAACTTTCGCCTTCGCCAGCTCTTTCTCAGCCAGGTCGGAGGCTGCCAGACCTTCCGCTATTTTCTCGCGCCTTTCGTCCATTGCCTTGAGCAGTGGCGGCCAGAGAAACTTCATGCAGAACCACACGAAGATCATCATCGCGATAGATTGCAATATTAAAGTGGCATTGATGTTCATGCCTTACCTCGTCTAGATGATTCGGTTTACCTGCCCGGCGAGCCGGGCGGGCTCATACAGCGTGCTGATTAACCGCCCAGGGCAGCCTGCAGCTGGCCGACAAACGGGTTTGCGAAAGTGAAGAACAACGCAATACCCACACCAATCATTGCAACAGCATCCAGCAGGCCGATAGCCAGGAAGAATTTGCCCTGCAGCATAGGCGCCAGTTCAGGCTGCCGTGCAGAACCTTCCAGCAGGCGACCGCCCAGGATACCCACACCGATACCAACACCGAGTGCACCCAGACCAATCAGCAAGGCTACAGCGATTGCGGTCATACCAATTACAGTTTCCATCGATAACTCCCGTTCTCAAAAATTGCTTACAAAAAATTAAAAACCAATAAAACCAAACAAAAACTCAATTCTTTAATGGTGCTCACTCGCCATGCTCAGGTAGACGATCGTCAGCATCATGAATATAAAGGCTTGCAGCGTGATCACGATCAGGTGAAATACCGCCCAGCCGAAGTGCATCAATTGCCCGCCCAGGAAAGCCAGGCCACCCACTAGCAGCATCTCCAGCAGCAACAACAATAACGTGGGTTTCATTGCCAACTTGTCTTTGAGGTTCAGCCAGAGCGTGGCGAAAATAGTCGCTGTTGCGACAATCCAGAACCATGCCGGAATATGCTCACCGAAGACGGAGCTGAGGCCGGCGGCAAACCAACTGGATCCCGCCGTGAATATCAGCGCGATCAGAATAAAAATGAGTTCGCCCGCATACAGGTTGCCAAACAGTCGCAAGCCGAGTGAAACAGGCTTGGCAAGCAACGAAACCAGTTCAAGAACCAGGTTGAATGCCATGACCAGCGGCCAGACAAACTTCGGCATGCCGAGCTCTTTGGGGTTCAGCGGATTCATAACCAGTTCGCTGACAAATCCACCTACGCCCTTGAAGCGGAGCGAATAGATAATGATCAGCACGAACACCGTGATAGACATGCCCAGGGTGGCGTTCACATCGGTTGTCGGGACAACTTTCTGGTATACGTGATGCGGATCGGCGCCAAGAAGCGCTGCACCACCTTTCTGAGCCACCCATGGCAGCCAGTCGACAGGGATCAGGTCCATGAAATTCATGAAGAAAATCCACACGAACAGTGTCAGCGCCAGGGGTGCAATCAGGCGGCTGGTTCCATGGAAGGTCTCCCGAACGCTGTTGTCCACGAATTCGACAATGGTTTCAACGAATGCCTGAAAACGAGTAGGAACACCGGAATTGGCCTTCCTGGCCACGCTTCGAAACATGAAGTAGAAGACCAGGCCCAAAACCAGGGACCAGAACATCGTGTCAGCATGGAAGGCCCAGAAACCCATTGCTGATGCTTCTGCTGCTGAATGGGCGAAACCCCAACTGCCATCTGCATGCTGCCCGAATGTCAGGTTCTGCAGATGATGTCCGATATACTCGCCAGTAGTGATTTTTTCGCTGCCGCCTGCCATTAAAAATCCCGCTCGTATCTTTGCTTCTGTAGTGTGTTCAAACTACCAAAATTCAAGTGTCCAAAAGGACTTTCACACTCATTTCTGGAAAGTCAGTGCAAGGCCAACCCAGTTGGCGGCCAGCACGCCGATCATTCCCAGGAAAAAAAATCCTGCCGCCAGTGGTTTCACCCAAATGAACACCACTGCGCAAAGGAGCCCTGTCAAGAACAATTTTCCGAACTCGGCAAGAGCCGCTGTGCGCAAAAATTCCGCGCTGTCGCTACCGATCTTTCTGATCACCAGGTAGGTGAACAAAAGGCTTGGCAAATAACCGGCCAAGCTGCCGAACAGTGTCGAATATGCCGCTACCGGACCTGCAAGGAATGACAATAAAGTCAACACCACTGCGGCCAGGGACTGGATCCTCAGGCTTTTCAATTTACCTTCCAGCGCTCCACGTTTCTTTGACTTCGATCATCCTGCTAAACAACTGCCTGACAAGGCGCAGCCAAAGACCGACTATTTTACCATCTTCTAATCTAAGTGGGCAATGGACAGAAGCGATTCGCGGCTTTACTCGGACAGGTCGAGACGTTCAAGGATGCCTTCGAATTCGTCTGAATTATTGTAGGCAATGACGAGCTTCCCTTTACCTGATGCCTGGTGCTGAATCCGCACCCGTGCGCCGAGGGTTTCGCCCAGGCGATTTTGCAGGCGAAGAATGTCCGGATCGACCCGGCGGCTGCCCTTTTTCTTTTTCGATTGCTGCAAACGGCGTACCAGACTTTCAGTTTCGCGCACTGACAGGCGCTTGTGAACCACTTCGCGCGCCGCCTGTACCTGCAATTCATCGTCCAGTGACAGCAGGGCCCGCGCATGACCCATTTCGATCCGACGCAGATCGACCATGTCTTTGACTTCCTGCATCAGCTCAAGCAGGCGCAGCAGGTTGGATACGGCAGCCCGCGATCGGCCAACCGCGTCAGCGGCTTCCTGGTGCGTCATTTGAAAATCATCGATCAGCCGGCGCAGGGCCGCAGCCTCCTCCAGCGGGTTCAAATCCTCACGCTGGATATTCTCAATCAGCGCCATGGCTACTGAAACTTCATCCGGAACATCACGCACGACGGCCGGGATGCTGTCGATTTCAGCGATCTGCGCGGCGCGCCAGCGCCGCTCACCGGCGATCAACTCGTACTGGTCATTGGCAACGGGACGCACAACTATCGGCTGTACGACACCTTGTGCGCGAATGGAATCAGCCAGCTCATTCAGCTTGTCTTCGTCGAAGACGGAGCGGGGCTGAAAACGCCCCGGTGTAATGATGTCGAGCGGCAGGTTGCGCAATTCGTCACGGTTATCGTCCTTGACTTGCTGCAAGGTGGATTGGCTGAGCATGGAGCTCAGGTTGCGGCCAAGTACCGGCTTTTTTCTCGTAGTCATGATTTATGCAGTATTTCTCTTATCATTGCGGCGCAACATTTCGCCGGCCAGTGACAGGTGGGCCAGCGCACCTTTCGATCTCGGGTCATACAGCAACACGGGCAGCCCGTAACTGGGCGCCTCTGCCACGCGTATGTTTCGGGGCACCAGTGTCCGATAGACCCTGTCTCCGAAATTTTCAATCAGCTGATCCGAGACCGCCGTGGCCAGGTTGTTACGGCCATCGTACATGGTTCGAAGCAAACCTTCGATTTCCAGGCGGGGATTCACGCTGACACGCACCTGCTCCACGGTGTTCAGCAGAGCGCTCAGACCCTCCAGTGCATAGTATTCACATTGCATGGGGATCAATACACTGTCGGCAGCGGCCAGCGCATTCAAGGTCAGCATGTTCAAAGATGGCGGACAATCAATAAAGATCCATGCATATTTTGCCAACAGCGGTTCAAGGGCTTTTTTCAGGGCAAACTCTCGCTCGTCCTGCTGTAACAAGCTGACTTCGGCTGCTGTCAGATCTCCGTTCGATGGCAGCAGGTCAAACCCCAGCCCTTCGGGTCGCAGGATGGTTTCATCGATATCGCGCTCACCCAGCATGACCTCGCAGGCCGAGACATGCAGGCGCCGGGGGTCGATGCCACAGCCGGTCGATGCATTTCCCTGCGGGTCCAGATCAACGAGCAATACAGGATGCTTCATGCTGGCGAATGCGGCCGCCAGGTTAACGCAGGTGGTGGTCTTGCCGACGCCGCCTTTCTGATTTGCTACAGCAATGATTCTGGCGGACATGGGTGGGTATCTGTTCCGGTGCTCATAAGGGGTTCATACAATGACGGACATAATGACGAGGTGACGGTCCTCTTGCAATCCCGGCACGCTCAGTTCTTCAATCGAGTCTACACGAACATTGTCCGGGAGCTCACGCAGTTCGTCTTCGGGATAGCGGCCTTTCATCGCGAGAAGCCGGGTTGAAGGACTCGTCAAATGCGCTGCTGTTTTCACGAACGAAACCAGGTCGGCAAACGCCCTGCTTACCACGGCATCAAAGCCTGCTTCGGGAACGAAAGACTCCAGCCTGGCTTGCACCGGCGTGATGTTTGCAAGGCCCAGTTCGCGCTGGACATGATTCAGAAACCGTATCTTCTTGCCGGAACTGTCCAGCAAGGTCACTTCCAGTTGCGGGTCTGCTATGGCCAGCGGAATCCCGGGCAGGCCAGCGCCGCTACCTGCGTCCAACAACCGGCCATTGCCGACCCACGGAAATATGGCCAGGGAATCCAGTATATGTCGGGTGATCATCCGGGAAGGCTCTTTTATGGCGGTGAGATTGTAAGCCTCGTTCCAGCGCTGCAGCAAAGCCAGGTACAAGAGCATTGCAGCTTCCTGCGCTTCTTCCAGTTCGGGCCCGGCGATCCGGGCCAGGCCTGAGTGTAAGCTTTCCGCCAGCTTTTCAGCGGACACCATGCCCGCTCGTTACTTCAGGCCTGACGAGCGCATTTCTGAAGCAATTTTCCGGGATATGTCGTCAACAGTGTCGGCATGCTCGACGTCCTTGGTGAATGTGACAAATCGCCAGACCGGCTCCTCGGTGTCCATGTCGTAGTAACTTGACTCGACATAGGCCGTGGTTCTGAAATCCGCGTAGCCGGGACCCTGCCGCACAGTGTACACGCTGGTCATGCCGGCGCCGGTGAAATAAGGCCGGCCCCAGCTATAGCCTACTCCGGTGCCGAGATACTCCAGCCAGTAATCGGATCGCACATAGCCCTCTGATTCCCCACCGCCGGCATAGAACAACACGACAATGCCGTCCACTTCGGCGTCCCGCAACAGGCCGGTCGCCACTTCGACGTCAATTTCCCCGCGGATGCCGCCACTCATGCCCTTGATGTTGCTGCTGGGAATCGCCTTGTATCCTTTGTTGACCAGCACATTGGCCACATCGATCTCAACAGCCTTGCGCATCAACGCTTCAGGCAAAACAGCGACGACCGCAATCTTGTCGGGCCTGCCGCCCACGGGTTTATCCGTCTTCCAGCTATCGATGACTTTGGTCTGTGTACATGCCCCGAGCACAAAAGTCGCTGCAATGGTGAACAGAGTGATGCGACAAATCCGGTACAGGTTTGGGTAAATCATGAGAGCAATCCGCATAAAATGAACGAGCATGTTACCGCATGACCGCTTTAGCCGGAAGCGGGAACTTCGATCGAGAGATCAAGTTCTTCGGCACGGTGACAGGCCACCCAGTCACCATCTTCCATACGACGCAGCGCCGGTACATCCGCCTCGCAGCGCTTGACTTTAAACGGGCAGCGGTCGTGGAAAATGCAGCCTTTGGGGCGCTGGTAGGGTGAGGGCATATCACCAGTAAGCCAACTTTCCTTGCGCATTGCCGCGGCCAGTTTCGGATCGGGAACTGCTACAGATTTCATCAGGGCATTGGTGTAAGGGTGCAGCGGGCGCCGGTACAGGTTGGTCTTGTTCGAAACTTCCATGGCCTGCCCCATGTACATCACCATGACGCGGTCGCTGATATGCCTGACCACGGAGAGATCGTGCGCAATGAAGATCAGCGCCAGCCCCAATTTTTTCTGCAGGTCCTTGAGCAGGTTGATGATCTGGGCCTGGATGGAAACATCCAGTGCACTGACGGGCTCATCACAAATCAACAATTTCGGGTTCAACACCAACGAACGCGCAATGCCGATTCGCTGGCACTGGCCGCCGGAGAACTCGTGCGGATAGCGGTTGATCTGGTTCGGTAACAGTCCTACCACTTTCATCATTCCGCGGGTGCGCTCTTCGACCTGCAAACGCTCCATGTTCGGGTAGAAGGTCCAAAGCGGTTCTGAAATGATGTCGCCCGCCGTCATTCGGGGGTTAAGCGAGGCCACGGGGTCCTGGAAGACAATCTGCAATTCTTTTCTTTTCTGTCTTAATTCCTCTTCATTCAGGCAGTTCAGCTCTTCACCATTCCACATCACACGGCCACGCCCGGGTTTGATCAGGCCAAGAATCCCTCGAGCCAGCGTAGATTTTCCGGAACCGGATTCTCCGACGATACCCAGAGTTTCACCCGCGTGCAGCTCAAAACTGATACCGTCCACGGCCCTGAGTTGACGCTCATGACGCTGTAACCACCCACCGGTAAAACTGGTGAAAGTGACCGCCAGGTCCTGAACTCTCAGGACGGGTTTGCTCATTCTTCACCCTCCCCAGTGGGCTCAGCCACGATTTCCCCGCCTTCAATCCCCTGGAAACAACGGCTGGTCCGGCCACTCCCTGCCCGCCACAAGGGTGGCCGTTGATAACACTGTTCTGTCGCTTCACTGCAGCGATCACGGAAGCTGCAACCTTCAGGCAGCGCCAGCAAGTTGGGTGGATTGCCGGGAATCGCCTGTAATTCATCATCAGAAACCCGGTCCAGTCTCGGAACAGACGCGATCAGACCCCGGGTATAGGGATGCTGAGGACTGTAAAAAATCTCGTCAACGGTGCCGGTCTCGATGGCTTCCCCGGCATACATCACGATGATTCGGTCAGCGATCTCTGCTACTGCGGACAGGTCGTGCGTGATCAGAACCAGCGACATCTTCGTTTCTTTACGCAGCTCGCTGACCAGTTCGCTGATCTGTGCCTGAATCGTCACGTCCAGCGCAGTGCTGGGTTCATCTGCAATCAGCAGCTCCGGTTCACACAACAGGCCAATCGCAATCATGACCCGTTGCCGCATACCGCCCGAATATTCATGGGGATACTGCTTTATCCGCTCCTCGGGATCGGGAATCCGGACAGCCCTTAACATCTCGACTGCGTGCGATCGTGCTTCGTCCCTGCTCAGTCCCTGATGGTGCATGACCACCTCCATCATCTGTTTCTCAATGGTCAGAAACGGATTCAGCGAGGTCATGGGGTCCTGAAAGATCATTGCGATGTGGCGTCCGCGGATTTTATTAAGTTCCTTTGGCTTCATCTGTAACAGATCATTGCCGTGGAACAGCGCTGTTCCGGCGACTCTGCCGTTCTCGGCCAGCAACCCCATGAAAGACAAAACCAGCTGGCTCTTGCCTGCGCCCGACTCACCGACGATGGCCAGTGTTTCACCTTCGTGGACGTCGAAAGTCATGCCGTTCACGGCCTTGACCACACCCTCAGCCGTTTTGAATTCGACTTCAAGATTGGAGACGCTGAGCAAAGCCATCACAGGTGATCCTTGGGATCGAGTGCGTCGCGCATACCGTCGCCAATGTAATTGAAGCAATACAAAGTTACGGTCAAAAAGGCTGCAGGAAACACCAGGGTCCAGGGTGCTGACTCCATGTCCTGGGCTCCGTCATTAACGAGCGCGCCCCAGGAACTCATGGGCTCCTGCACACCCAGGCCCAGGAAGCTGAGAAACGACTCGACCAGGATGACCTGTGGAATCGTCAGCGTCACGTAAACCATGACTACACCCAGCAGGTTAGGAATAATATGGCGGCGGATGATGGCGTGATGGTCTACCCCACATGCCCGGGCGGCTTCGACAAATTCGGTATTTTTAAGGCTCAGGGTCTGGCCGCGAACGATCCTGGCCATATCCAGCCAGTTGACGGCGCCTATGGCAACAAAGATCAATACGATGTGCCGCCCGAAAACGACCATTAGCAGGATGACGAAGAACATGAAAGGCAGCGCGTAGATAATGTCCACAACGCGCATCATGACGCGGTCTGTCATACCCCCGTAATAACCTGCCACCGCCCCATAGCTGACACCGATCAACAGGCTCACCAGGGTGGCGACCAGTCCAACCAGCAGGGATATTCTTCCGCCTTCCAGCGTTCTTACCAGGATATCCCGCCCGACCGGATCCGTTCCAAACCAGTGACCCGTTTTCAGGCTGGGGGGAGAGGACGTGTTGTCCCAGTCCGTGAAATCACCTTCCCAGGGCAACAGCATGGGCCCAAAAACAATCAGCAACAGCATGACCAGCATAATGACGATGCTGACCAGTGCCGCCTTGTTCTTCAGCAATCGCTGCCAGGCATCCACCCACAGTGACCGCCCCCTGACGTCTTTCTCAATCAGCAATTCCGCGAAAGGATCGTCGATAGGCAACTCATTTGTTTTTGTTTCAGCTTCGCTGTTCATTGAGCCTCGTCATAGCGAATCCTGGGATTGAGCCAGGCGTATAGCAGATCGACAATAAAATTCAGCACGATTATGACGATTCCGTAAAAAATCACTACGCCCATAACCAGTGTGTAGTCCCGGTTCAGTGCGCCCTGTACAAAATAACTTCCGAGGCCCGGAATCGAGTAAATACGCTCAATGACGACGGATCCGGTGATCAAGGCCGCCATCGCCGGGCCCATGTAGGAAATAACCGGAAGAATGGCCGGTTTGAATGCGTGGCGGCGAATGACCAGCCGTTCAGGGAGTCCCTTGGCGCGTGCTGTCCTGATGTAATTACTGTGCAGGACTTCAATCATGCTGCCACGCGTCAGGCGTGCGATGTAAGCGATCACCGGCAGCGCCAGCGTGATAACCGGCAACACCATGCGTTGCCAGGACCAGTCCCATCCGCCTGCCGGCAACCAGCCTGCATAAACTGCCGTTCCCAGGATCAGTAAAGGTGCAACCACAAAATTGGGAATCGAAATACCCAGCATCGCAACCCCCATCACAGAGTAGTCAACCGCGGTGTTCTGCCGCAATGCGGCAACCGTACCAATCAGTGTGCCCAGCACAAACGCCAGCGCCATTGCCAGCCCGCCAAGCGTGGCGGAAACCGGAAATCCCCGGGCGATCAGCTCGTTGACTGTCCAGTCCTTGTATTGAAATGATGGGCCGAAATCTCCTGTAATTATTTGGCCCAGGTAACGGAAATACTGCTGTAGCAGCGGTTCATCCAGATGATAATTCACATCCAGGTTGGCACGAATTTCTGGCGGCAGGACTTTCTCTCCGTCAAACGGCCCACCGGGCGCCATCCGAATCAGGAAAAAGGCAATGGTGATGAGTACCAGCAGCGTAGGTATCAAACCCAGCAAACGAACCGCAGCGTGTCGCAGTACGCCGGCCTGCTTCATTTCGTCTCCTCTGCCGGCAGCGATTCACGTGATTTGAGCTTGAACATGTTCCGGCTGGGGTGGTGATCCATCACGTTATTCTGCCAACCCTTCAGATGTGGATTGACCAGGCGTTTGGTTACGTAGGTGTAGACGGGAATGATGACAAGATCTGTCATCAATACGCGCTCAGCCTCGAACATCAATCGTTCCCTGCGGGCCCGGACCCGCTCCGTTCCAACTTCATCGAGCAGGGCGTCAAACGTGCTGTTGCTGTATCCATAGTCATTGCGCCCATGTCCTGTGCGGAACATTTCGAGGAAACTGTAAGGATCATTGTAATCGCTGATCCAGCCTGCCCTGAAGACCTGGGTGATGACTTTTTGCTCCCGGTTCTGTAAAAACACCCTGAATTCTTCGTTCACCAGGGTGGCGTTGACGCCCAACACCTGTTTCCACATCGAAGAAATCGCAAGGGCTATTTTCTTGTGGTTATCACTGGTGTTGTAACGTACCTCCACGCGCAAAGGATTTTCTTCAGAATAACCGGCCTGCTCATACAGCCTGCGCGCCTCGTGGTCCCTTTCTTCCTGTGCCCAATCGGCATACTCCGGTGAAAACGGAACGTAACCATCGATACCCGGCGGCACCAGCGAAAACGATGGCTTCTCGCCAAACTGTGTCACCTTGTCAGTGATGATCTGCCGGTCTATGGACAGTAACAGTGCCATCCTGAGGGATGGGTTGTCGATAAAAGGCTCCTGCGTGAGATTGAATCCAAGAAAGTAGGAGCCAGACCAGGGGCTGATCACCAGTTCGTCCGGATAGTGTTCCTGCAGCCACTTGAACTGGTTATTCGGTACCTCGTTGGTCCAGTCGAGCTCTCCCGACCGGAACTGTTTGACCTCGGTCGCGCGATCTTCGGTGGGAATGTAGAGCACACGTTCAACCAGTGTCGATTCAGCTTCACGGTAATTCGGGTTTCTCTCCAACTCGATACTCACTCGCGGGGTCCAGCCCTTAAACACGAAAGCGCCGTTGGACACGAGATTGCCCGGTTTGGCGAACTGGTCTCCATATTCTTCTACGCTACTGCGGTTGACTGGATATGCGACCGGGCTGGCGAGCAAGCCCAGGAAATAAGGCGTGGGCCCGGTCAACGTAATCTGCATGGTAAATTCATCCAGCAGCGAGATTCCCAATTCCTCCACAGGCAACTCGCCGGAAAGCACTTCGCGTGCATTGAGGATGGGTAGCAGTGTCCTGGCCGCGCTGGATGCGGTTTCGGGATTAACCGCCCGCTGCAGGCTATAGACAAAATCATCAACTGTCAGTGGGTCGCCATTGGACCAGGTCAAACTCCGTCGAAGATAAAATGTGTAAGTCCGGGCATCACGCGATATATTCCAACGCAACGCCGCACCCGGCACCAGGTCTCCGTCTGCCGATTCCGCGGTCAGGCCTTCAAACAGATCCCGCAGGATGTGCGCGGCCGGCAACCCCTGGGCCAGGTGAGGGTCCAGTGTTTCGGGCTCTTCACCATTTCCGCGATAAACAATCTGCTCGCTGGCAAGAACCGCCGGGTCTGGCCGGCCGTCTTCCAGAACCACCAGGTCGACAGGCTGTGAGCGAGACTCCAGGGGCCTGCCAAAATCCCTTTCACTGTCGCCGCAGCCTGCCAGCGCCAGCAGGCCGGAAAGCATTAAACTTCTTTTTAGCAGTAACGACGTCAAGGGTTCTCCGAAATCCTACCCAGGTAACGGGACAGGTGTACGTCACGAACATTTTCTGAATAGCCGCTTACCTGGGGCCTGACGAGATGCCGTGAAACATAATAATAAAGCGGTATGACCGGCATGTCCTTCATTAACTGAGCTTCGGCCTGCTGTAATAGCTCCATTCTCGACCGGCCCGACGCAATCGCGGCAGATTTCATCAGCAGATCAAAGTCCAGACTCTGATAGAAAGTATAGTTCAGGCTATTGTCGCCAAGAAACAAGTCAAGAAAGCTGGTGGGATCAGCATAATCGGCAATCCAGCCCCCACGAAACACCTGCGTCACTACACCCATGCTGCGATTGTTAATGAAGACCTTCCACTCTTCATTGACCAGCTCAGCATTCACGCCCAAAACCTGTTTCCACATAGCGGAAACGGCCACTGCCATCCGCCGGTGAATTCCAGAAGTGTTATAGCGCAATTCCAGCAGCAGGGGTTCGTCATTTCCGAAACCAGAAGCTTTGAACAGGCGCACGGCTTCAGCCTCCCGCTGCTGCTGACTCAACGATGACTGTTCCATTCGTGCGGGCTTGTACCCGTTGATTCCGGGCGGTACTACGCTCCACCCCGGCAATTCGCCTGCGCCCAAAACCGTTTTCACCAGGATCTCACGGTTGATGGCCAGAGAAAGTGCTTGCCTGAGATCCCGGGAGTACCCGAGCTCCGGGTAGCGGAAATTGAACCCCAGCCAGAATGTGCCAAGGTAGGGATGAATCCTCAGGTCGTCACTTTTGTTGCTCGCGAGCCAATCGAATCGACCCGCTGGTATCGTTTCCGTGATATCCAGTTCCCCGGCGCGGTAACGAGACAACTCGGCAGCCGGCTCTTCGATTGGAAAATATTCAAGGGTATCCACGCCAACAGCCTGCGCTGCGTGAAACTGCGGGTTCCGGCTCAGCTTGATGCTGGCTCGCGGAGTCCAATCGGTAAGCAGGAACGGGCCGTTTACCGGTGCGCGAAGGGGATCATTCATGGCCAGCTCATGCAAAGGAAAGCTAACGGGATGTGCCAGAATTTCGAGTATCCAGGGTGCCGGCTCAATCAGTGTCACCTCCAGCACATCCGGCGCAATAGCCACGATACCCAGCGATTCCACCTCCGCCTCACCCTTGATAATTGCGTTGGCATTGGCAACATCTTTGAGCAACCCTGCCGTTGCAGCAGCTGTTTCGGGGGTAAATGCCCGCCGCCAGGCCCTGACAAAATCTTCTGAGGTGACAGGGTCTCCATTAGACCAGCGCGCATCGGGGCGCAGTGTGAACCGGTAACGCTTCCCTCCCTCCAGTGTTTGCCAGTCACTTGCCTGACCTGGCGCCAGTTCACCCTGTTCGTCAAAGGTCACCAACCCCTCACGTAGATCCCTCAGCAGGTTGACTGCTGAGAGCCCCTGGGCCTGGTGAATATCAATCGAATCGGGTTCGGGCCCCAGGCCGCGCCTGATCTCTGCAGCATGCAAACCCTGGCTGGCCATGATTAAAGCCAGGCCGGCATACACGTAAACGTGAAAGCACTTTGAGAGGAAGTACATTTGGCAATCCAGCCTGTTTCGTCCCGGTTCCTGCGTGTATCCTAGGCAATCAGCCCCGGCTTTCCAATGTATATTATGATCCGGTGTGCAATTTCTTCGGAGTAAATCTTTGACCGATTCGGCGAACAATAAAAAAACCTTATCAACCAGGGAAGAGTTGGTTTCCTATCTCGAAAGCGGCTGCAAGCCGGAATCGAACTGGATGTTGGGCACGGAACATGAGAAGTTCGGCTATACGCTGGATGACTTGCGGCCGCTACCTTACGAAGGTGAACGTGGCATTCGCGCTATTTTGACCGGCCTGGCTGACGAATTTGATTGGCAACCGGTGATGGAGAATGGCCTTCCCATTGCTTTACTGGATGATACCGGTGCCTCCATCACCCTGGAGCCAGGTGGTCAACTTGAGCTTTCGGGCGCATTGCTGGACACCATTCACCAGACCTGTACCGAAGTGAACACTCACCTGAAGCAGGTTCGCGCCATTTCCGAGCCCCTGGGAATCGCGTTCCTGGGGATGGGGTTCCAGCCAAAATGGCAGCGCAGGGACATGCAGTGGATGCCCAAGGCGCGTTACCGCATCATGCGCGAATACATGGATAAGGTAGGCACCATGGGTCAGGACATGATGGCCCGGACCTGCACCGTACAGGTAAACCTGGATTTCGGCTCGGAAGCGGATATGGTGCAAAAATTCAGGACCTCACTGGCGTTGCAACCGATCGCGACTGCACTTTTTGCCAATTCTCCGTTTACCGATGGCAAACCCAATGGTTACCTGAGCTACCGCTCTCATGTCTGGGAAGACACGGACCCGGATCGCACCGGTATGCTGCCCTGGGTTTTCGACGGTGATATGGGATTCGAAAAATATACGGATTACATGCTCAATGTGCCGATGTATTTCGTATATCGCGAAGGCAGGTATATTGACGCGTCCGGCCAGTCCTTCCGTGATTTTCTCGATGGCAGATTACCCGCCCTGCCCGGCGAACGCCCTACTCTGAAAGACTGGGAGGATCACCTGACCACGGCTTTTCCCGAAGTCAGGCTCAAGCGTTTTCTTGAAATGCGGGGTGCAGACGGTGGCCCGTGGGCCCGGTTATGCGCTTTACCCGCCCTATGGGCCGGGTTGCTTTATCATCAACCGGCGTTAGACGCCGCCTGGGACATCGCCAGGGACTGGGATATGGAAGAGCGGCTCAAGTTGCGCGAGGAGGTTCCCAGACTGGGGCTGCAGGCGACCATCCGCAACCGAACCGTCCGGGAAATAGCCCTGGAAGTCATTGAATTGGCCAGCGCCGGGCTGGCGGCCAGGGCGCGTCTCAACGCCGCAGGCGACAACGAAACAGGATTCCTGGCGCCATTACAGGAGGTTGCTGAGCGCGGATTTACACCCGCTGAACGGAAACTCAGGCTTTACAGCGATGAGTGGAGTGGTTCGGTAGATCCTGTATTTACCGAATGTGCGTATTGAGTCAATTCTCAGGGGCACTCACCGACCCACTGGCCTTCCCACGTCATGGTCATGTCCATTGTCTGGCCCTGGAAAGACATGGTTAGCAACCCCTCGCCTTTGACGGTGTCACCGCTGGATGTTGCCTGCCATTCCCCATGGGATGTTCCTTCTTCCATGGGACAATCAACAGACCACTTCATCGTCTTCCCATCCACCTGAGACATATCAAACGCGCAGTTGTGATCCATATCCTCACCACCGCCTACATCCTCCATGGAAATCTCTGATTTCTCCATGCATTCGGTAACGGTTGTCACCCGCGGCTGTGGCAGCATGGGCATTGTCACCGATGTCGTCATCTCCCACAGGCCGGGTTTAACCGGGATGCCTTCCGCCTGGACAGTGAACGCTGCGAACGCCAGGGCACAAGGGACGAGGATTTGACTCATTCTCTTCAGCTGCATACTTTTTTTACTCACTCTACTTTCCAAATAACAAGTTTCCAGTCTTTACGATTACCCGAACCGTGATCATAACCGACCCAGTACGTTTTGCCCGCCTCAAAATCCGCTTCAAGCGGTTCAATCTTGTATCTGCCTGTTCCCTTGCCAACGGTTTTGCACATTGATGTGTCAACCTTGGCGCTACCGGTCATCGTGTGAGTGCCAGGATCCAGGCTGAAGCCCATGGGCTGCACCGCGGCCTCCCGACCGTCAATTTTCCGAATCTGGACGGGTGAAATGCATTGGGCTGCCCGGTTATGACCGGTGATTATTTTTGCCTTGTCAGCCTTCGCTGACCATGCCTGCGCCGGTATCATCAAACTGAATATTAAAACCACCCATATCGCTTTCATGTCGGCCTCCTGTTAAAAATTGAGTTCAAGGGAAGGATTTACTTCGAGCATCTTGGACCTGAAAATTGCCTTGATGCGAATCAGGGCTTCTTCGGTCTCGGCGTCAAAACGAACCACCAGTATCGGGGTAGTATTGGACGCCCTGACCAGACCCCAGCCGTCGTCAAAATCCGCCCTCAATCCATCGATCGTAGTGATGCGTGCACCTTCAAATTGCGCCGAGTTTTTGAATGCCTCCACAAACGCATGGTTCTCACCTTCCTGCATCTGCACCTTGAGTTCAGGCGTGCTGAAGCTGGTCGGTAAGGCGTTGAGAATCGCCTCCGGTGGCGCCTCGGTACTGCCCAGAATTTCAAGCAGCCTCGCTGCGGCATAGATCCCATCATCCACTCCATACCAGCGTTCGCCAAAGAAGAAGTGGCCACTCATCTCGCCTGCAAAGGGTGAACCGATTTCTTTCATCCTGGCCTTGATCAGGGAGTGGCCGGTCTTGTACATGACCGGGTTACCGCCCGCCTCCTTGATGACCGTAGCCAGGTGGCCGGTGCATTTCACGTCGTAAATGATGGTTGCTCCCGGATTCCTGTCCAGCACATCCAGCGCCAGCAGCATCATGATCCGGTCGGGAAAAATGATATTCCCGGCCAGGGTGACGACACCCAGCCTGTCCGCATCACCATCGAACGCCAGGCCAAGATCGGCATCCATCAAGCGCACAGACTCAATCAGGTCGACCAGGTTTTCCGGGTCGCTTGGGTCGGGGTGATGATTGGGAAACGTGCCGTCGACTTCGTCGAACAGTGGCAATACCTCTACGCCAATTGCACGCAGAGTATCTGCGGCGCAGACCCCGCCAATTCCATTGCCACAATCAATAACGATCTTGAGTTCCCGGTCTACGGTAATATCATCCGCGATCCTCTTGATATAGTCAGGGATGACATCTCTACGGGTGACTTCACCCTCACCGATCCGCAAATCCTGCACTTTGATCCGGTCGTAAAATGCGCTGATTGCTTCACCGTGCAACGTATCTCCGCCAATCATGATTTTAAAGCCATTGTAATCTGGCGGATTGTGGCTGCCGGTGATCATGACGCCGGAACCGGAGGCCAGTTCGAAGGCGGCGTAGTAAAGAACACCCGTCGGCACCGCTCCAATATCCAGCACACTGCAGCCGGTGGATACAATGCCTTCGATCATGCCCTTCATCAGGTAGGGTCCGGATATTCTGCCGTCACGGGCCACCACTACCGGTCCAGCGTTTTTTTCCAACGCCAGCGTTCCGACGACCTGGCCAACACTTTTTGCGATGCCTGAATCCAGTGTTTTGTCAATCACGCCACGTATATCGTAAGCACGAAAAATTTCCGGTGAAAGCTCGACCGGGATGTGTTCTGCCTCTCTCATTTTACGTTTCTCGGCAAGATTAAATGGAAGCCGCATTGGCGGCGGGGCAGTAAGATCTTCAACGGCACCACTACTCGAAAAATCGGCATCGACAACTCCGCTCTCCGCACGCTCAGGACCGGCCCCGCCTCCACTGTCTGCAGGCAATGCCGCAGGGCGCCCAGTTGCAACCCCTGGCGATAATGTTGCCGGTTCGGAAGCAGACTCGCTGGAAGCCTGTTCTGAAGTCATTACTTTCAGCTCTTCTTTCAACCATTTCTTGTTGCTTCGATGAAGCAAACCCGACCCTGCCAGGCAGAGCAGTCCTGCGAGTATCATCAGCAACGCGGCGCCTCTTCCAATCAGGCCCACGTGTTGCTGGACAGGATACTCTAACCGGAACAGAGTGCCTGGCACGGGGATCCTCTCCGGGTATTGGCCGAGCAGGGTTGCATCACCCCATTGCCCGATCTGACTGAAGGGCTGTCTGCCATTGTATTGTGTCAAACTGACCACCCCGAGTGATGTGAGTGTCGGATTGAATCCCGACAGCAGGAAAGAGGGGTTCAGGGCCAGCACCATTACGCCGACTACTTCACCGTCTTTTTTTATAACCGCCGAGTCATGCAACAAAGGGGGGTCCATCACGTAGTGCATCTGCATGGCCCCCTCTCCAGCTTCCAGGGTAATCAAAGCCATCTCGTAAACAGCGAAACCATTTGGACCGAGGTCGGCAGGATGAATGGAGGCCAGGTCGGCACCAAATACCCGGACCTCAGCAAACTCAGCCACTCGTCCAGACAGATAAGAGGCAAGATCCGGAGTTTTTTCCGGGTTTTCCAGCGCCCGAACGGCTATGGACTGCACCTGCTCATCAGTCATGATCCGGTTAAGGGACTGAACCGGTTGAGTCAGACTTTCAACCACCTGCCGCCCTGCGGCCTGAACCCGCGACGACATCCCCATCTTGCGCCAGTCTGTGAATGACAACCAGATGGCCAGCACCACTGTCACCAGGCCGAACAGGCCGAGTGTAAGGACGAGTCCACTATGGGCTCTCTTTTTTGTCGAAATATGCGAAACTTCTTCCAGCTTTTCCGTCAGTTCCATAGATTGCATTCCCTTACGCGTGTCCCGTGTGCCCGAAACCACCTCCGCCCCGGTCTGATGTATCGAAGTCCTGCACGATTTCCCAATGAGCCTGGACCACCGGCATAAAAACCATTTGCGCAATTCGCGCCCCTGGCTCAACAACAAACGGGGTAGCAGAGCGATTCCAGCATGAGACAAAGACCTGGCCCTGGTAATCACTGTCAATCAGACCGACAAGATTTCCCAGCACAATGCCATGCTTGTGACCCATACCCGACCTCGGAATCAGCACGGCTGCCAGGCCTGAATCTTCCATGTGGATGGCGAATCCGGTCGGAATCAGCAACGTTTCACCTGCGGCAATTTCCGTGATCTCATTGAGGCAGGCTCTAAGATCCATGCCTGCCGAGCCCATAGTTGCATAGTCCGGAAGGGGAAATTCATTTCCCAGGCGTGGGTCCAATATTTTAATCTGCACAGCTCTCAATGTTTTCCATTCCTTTTCAGCCGCTTGGCAGCTTCTTCCAGCAGTAGCTGCGCGAGATACCGTTTGCTTCCTTTCCCCAGGTCTGTTTCTCCGTCCGGGGTCAGAATCAGTATTTCGTTGTTTTCGCTTTCAAAGCCGGAGCCATCCTGGCCTACCCGGTTAGCAGCAATCATATCAAGCCTTTTGCGTGAAAGCTTTTCCAGGGCATGTTGCCTCAGGTTTTCGGTTTCCGCTGCAAAACCGATTGTAAAGGGTCCGTCTTCCAATGCAGCCACCTCGGCGACGATATCAGGTGTGCTGACAAGGTCCAGTTTTTGCCTTGGCACGCCTTTCTTGATTTTTTGCGGCGCGGGGCTGGCCGGAGTGTAGTCAGCCACTGCGGCCACGCTAATGAAAATATCCGCGGAGGCAGCCAGCCTGACCGCAACATCCCTCATTTCAACCGCTCCACGTACATTGATACGCCGCACGCCCGCAGGCGTTTCAAGCCCCACTGGCCCCGCCACGAGGCTGACCCTGGCGCCAGCCACGGCCGCCGCTTGTGCGACTGCAAACCCCATTTTGCCGGAGGAGCGGTTACCAATGTAACGCACAGGATCAATGTCTTCGTAGGTGGGGCCAGCGGTTACCACCACCGTCCTGCCCTGCAGACTGCCAGTCGTATTCTGTTCCAGTTCAAGCAGTAGCTCGGCCGGCTCCAGCATGCGTCCCGGGCCTGTTTCGCCGCAGGCCTGGCTTCCGCTCGCCGGCCCCGCCAGGGCGATTCCACGGGCCCGCAGAATTTCACAATTAGCCTGCGTCGCAGGGTTGGCCCACATTTGTTGATTCATTGCCGGTGCCAGCATGACGGGAGCCGCAGTCGCCAGGCAGAGAGTCGAAAGCAGGTCATCCGCCAGGCCGTGAGCCAACCGGGCAATAAAATTGGCGGTTGCCGGCGCGACCAGTACCTGGCCAGCCCAGCGGGCCAGTTCAATGTGCCCCATGCCGGCCTCGGCTGATTCATCGAGCAAGTGCGTATGGACCGAATGGCCTGAGACTGCCTGGAATGTGAGCGGGGTAATAAAGGCCTGGGCTCCACCGCTCAGGACAACCCTGACATCCACACCCGCATCCTTCAGTCTGCGCACCAGTTCCACGGACTTGTACGCAGCAATGCCGCCGGTCACACCCAGCAAGATTCGTTTGCCGGTCATTGCATTCACTCCCGAGGAGATTCCTGTCAAAGTGATAAGCTTACATCTCCTCTGGTGAATTTTCCGTAACGGTCGTGTTTTTTTGCTGGGACAATCGGTGCATGCACAAAATCATGCCTCGCGAAAAACTCGCCTCAGCAGGCCTGGAAGCACTCGATGACGTGGAACTCCTGGCCATTTTGCTGGGAACGGGCGGGGGCAGCCTTTCTGTCATCGAACTGGCCGAAAGTCTCCTGCAGGGCTTTGGCGGTCTGCGGGGATTGTTACGGGCAAAGCGCCAAGATCTGCAAAATCAACAGGGCCTGGGTCCCGCCAAGACAGCCAAGTTACTGGCTGTGCTTGAGTTGTCCCGGCGTTACCTGCATGAAGGATTGATGCGCAGTGACCCGCTGGAAAGCCCTGAAGTGACCGAACAGTACCTGAAGAGCGTCTTACGCGATCATTCCAACGAAGTTTTTGCCTGCCTGTTTCTGGATACACGCCACCGCGTCATTGCATTTGAGGAGCTGTTTTACGGAACCATTGACGGCGCCACCGTGTACCCGCGAGTGGTTGCCGAAAAAGCCTTGCAGCATGGTGCCGCAGCCCTGATTGTGGCTCACAATCATCCTTCAGGCATCTGCGAGCCCAGCCTGGCTGATCAGGCCATTACACGGCGCCTCAAGGAGGCTCTTGCGCTGTTGGACATCCGCTTGCTGGATCATTTCGTTGTTGGGGAAGGCACACCGGTTTCGATGGCGGCCAGGGGTCTTGTCTAAATAAAGTTTCTTGCATATCCGTCCCTCATGGGTTATAAAGTGCGGCTGATTTTTTTAACGTTTTTACGGGAATTCCCATGTCACGAGTTTGCCAGGTCACCGGAAAAAGACCTATAACCGGAAACAACGTGTCGCACTCGAATATCAAGAGTAAGCGACGTTTTCTGCCCAACCTCCACAGCCACCGTTTCTGGGTGGAAAGTGAGAACCGCTGGGTGAAGCTTCGCGTATCCACCAAGGGTCTGCGCATCATCGACAAGAAAGGCATCGATGTTGTACTGGCTGACCTGCGGTCACGCGGCGAGAACGTATAAAGGAGGATTTGAATAATGGCCAAGAGCGCACGAGATAAAATCCGCCTGGTATCTTCTGCAGGTACCGGTCACTTCTACACGACCGACAAAAACAAAAAGAACACCCCGGGAAAGATGGAGGTCAAGAAATACGATCCCGTCGTTCGCAAGCACGTGATGTACAAAGAAGCCAAGATCAAATAAAATATGCTTCCTGCAAGACCACTGAACCCGCCTTCATGGCGGGTTTTTTGTTTTTCCGGTTGGGCGGGCATTGCCTGAGCTACCGGAAGTCGAAACCACGCTGCGCGGCATAGAGCCTGAGCTTTCAGGCCGTGTTGTTGAACAGGTTGTCGTTCGAAATGCCAGCCTGCGCTGGCCTGTAACGGGTGAAGTGTCCCGGGCTGAGGGCCAGCGGGTTACCCGCTGCTGGCGTCGCGCCAAGTATCTGTTGATTGAGCTGGAAGAACGAGGTGGTCTGTTGATCCACCTCGGCATGTCGGGGTCTTTACGGATTTGCGCTGCGGGCGACGCTCCGCGCAAACATGATCATTTTGACCTGGTGCTTAACAGCGGCAGATGTATCCGGTTTAATGATCCTCGCAGATTTGGGGTTTTTACCTGGTGGGATTATCCGCCTGAAAATCACCCGCTGTTGCGTCACCTGGGACCTGAGCCGCTGTCGGCAGATTTTTCCGGCGCCTGCCTGTGGGAGAAATCTCGCGGCCGCAAGCGAGCAGTGAAAAATTTCATCATGGATGGGAAGGTCGTGGTCGGTGTAGGCAACATCTACGCTTCCGAAGCCCTTTTCATGGCAGGCATCCATCCCTTAAGGGCGGCTGGGCGTGTCTCAGCGGCGCGCTATGATGCCCTGGCCGCAGCGATTCGCGACGTTCTTAGTCGCGCCATTCGTCATGGCGGGACAACTCTGCGGGATTTCCTGAATTCCGACGGAAACCCCGGCTATTTTGCCCAGGAATTGCTGGTATACGAAAGAGAAGGCTTACCCTGCTTTCAGTGCCGGTCGCCGCTGAAAAGAAAAGTCATCGGCCAAAGAACCAGCTACTATTGTCCGCAGTGTCAACGCTAGGCTTCAACCACCGTCGGATTGTTTTTCTATCTGCTCGTTTTTCCGCTTCAGCGCCTCCAGGTACTGGTCTTCAACCTGCTCGGCTTTTTTCAGGGGTTGAAGCTGTGGGCCGATGAAGCTTTCTTCCGCGGTAGGGATGGGCTGGACCGGCCAGAATTTAAAAACCAACAACGCAATAATGATCAGGACGATAAGGAATCGCATAAGTTGATACACCGTTGTTTCAATGCCTTCTATTCTAGCAGCTCCTCCTGTTGCTCCAGATCGCCTGCATCCCGGCTCTCAAACGGGTCAATGACCTTGATCCGATTGCCGGAATAGAAGACGTTCTTGAATTCTTTCCTGCTCACCGAGACATAACGTTCATTACCGCCAATTTCCACCTGGGATCCCTCACGCAACGCATAGCCCTGATCATCGACACGCACGACCATCGTCGCCTTTTTTCCGGTATGACAAATGGTTTTCAGCTCTTCCAGCTGATCTCCCCATGCCAACAAATAGCGGCTGCCTTCAAATAACTCACCCTGGAAGTCAGTCCGCAGACCGAAACAAAGCACCGGTATTGTCAGGCGATCGACGACTTCCGTCAGCTGAAAAACCTGGTCCCGGGTGAGAAACTGGGCTTCATCCACCAACACGCAGTGCACATTTCGCTTCTCAAGTGCATTTTTCACGGATTCGAACAGGTCATCGTCTTTCCTGAAAGCAACCGCATCCGATTCAAGGCCGATGCGTGACTTGATGACCCCAACCTCGTGTCGATCGTCCAGCGCAGGCGTGAACAACAGGGGATTCATTCCGCGCTCACGGTAATTGTGAGCGGATTGAAGCAACAGGGTCGTTTTACCCGCATTCATGGCCGAGTAGTAGAAATAGAGCTTAGCCATGATCGCGCGGGCCATTCTCAAGAAATTCGTGAACCAGCGCCAGCGCTTCCACCCTTTGTGTCAATGCAAGCAAAACCAGCAAGTCCCCGGGCCTCGCCCTCGAAAGTGCTTCAGCAGTAGCTTCGACAGGACCCGGAAACAATTCGATTGCGCCCTGTGGTATTCCGGAACGGATCGCTTCTTCACGAATCAACTGCGGTACTTCATCTGGCTGGCGCCCACGCTCGTAACCGGGCAGCTCCGCTACCAGCAACTGGCTTGGGCAAACACTGCAGGCAGCCCGAACCAGGTCCGCAATATCCTTGTCCAGGCGATCGCCCGCCTGGCCCATCAGGAGGATTACCCGCTCTGCCGGCACCTGCCTGACGGCGTCGGCCAGCGCTTTCATGCCATGCTCGTTGTGTGCGAAATCCACCAGGATTTTGATGGTTCCGCCATCAAGCTGCTGCTCAAACCAGTTACCTCGCCCTGGATTATCGTGCTCATCACCACGAAATACCGCCAGGCCATTCCGGATGGCCGCATCCGGAATACCCAGTGCAACAGCAATACACGTTGCGGCCATAGCATTACAGATGTTGTAACGGACGATTCCTCCCATGGCAGCGGGAATTTCTTCCACGGGAATTACCGGGCGGGCCGAGGAACCCCGGGCGACCACGACCCAACCATTCTCCAGGTAACAGGCAGCCCCCCCGCTGGCCATCGATTCGCCGATCAGGGCGTTATCCGAATCCAGGCTGAACCAGATAATCGTGTTATCCAGCGTAGATGCATAGTCAACCATGCCCTGGTCATCCGCGTTCAGGACCAGGGGCGCATGACCCTGCAACGCTCTTCGAACAATAAATTTTGCCGGGATCAATTCAGGCACCGTGTTGATGCCGTAATCGCCAAGATGGTCGGCGGCAACATTCGTTACCACGGCAACATCGGCCTGCTCGACGCCCAGTCCGCGGCGCAACAGGCCTCCGCGCGCCACTTCCAGGACCGCCATCTCCACATCTTTCTGGCGCATCAGCATGCGGGCGCCGCCGGTTCCCGAATAGTCACCCGTATCGATCACCCGCTCGCCCACGCGAATAAAATCCGTTGAAGTCAGGCCTGCACGGTAGCCGGCCGCAGTCATGATGGCTGCGGTCATACGGACCGTTGTCGATTTGCCATTGGTGCCGGTCACCAGGGCCAGGGGGATACTGCGATGTCCTGACCAATCGACTTCAGAAGGCGCGGGCAACGCACCCGGAGGCCAGATCAGCGTGGAGTGGCCATAGCCCAGGGAAACTTCGTCATCGTCCCAGAGAAATGGAACGCCGAACTCATGCGCCGCCGCCTGCAGTGCCAGCAATGCCGGGTTGCGCTCTTCGTCGAACAGGCGCATCAACCTGGGTATTTCTTCATCAGGATCAGGCGGTCTGCTGCCAGTGACGGATGCCACCGCGCTTGCCCAGGCCGTTTCATTCAATTCACACATTGAATACAGCACGTCAATCGGTGCCGAAATCAACAGGCTGGCGCCGCCTTCAAAAACCCGGTAGCAGGTTTCCTGCTCCGCATAGCCAACCGGGTCTAGCCATCCTCTGACCGCTTTCTCCCAGGCTGAGATAACCTCCTGTGAAGGACCATCAATCGAAACATCGATGATTGCGCTCGGGTGCTCCCAGTACAGGTTGGCACCGGTCAGCCGTCTGCTGTCTGTCAGTTCGAATCGCATTTCCGTGTTCTAATCCGATTCCTCGTCAACGCGCGCAATCCGGACGCCGCGCTCATCCTTGATGAGTTCGGAACCCGGATCCAGGGTAAAGGCTTCCGGATCTTCTTCGACGAAGCTCTGAACCGTCTTTTCGGGTACGGAATCGGAATCCACACCTTCGTCTACCTGATGTCCTGCAACCTGGTTCCAGCAGCGTTCGATGTTGTCTCCGAAAATAACGACCAGGTCGCCTTCACGGGCTAATTCCAATGACTCGCTGATGGCTTCCACTTCATCAGGAACAACGCGGATTCGGCGTTTCTTCACCCCGTGTTCCCGCAATTCTTCCTTCAGCATCTCGGGCACTTCGTCCGGCCCGCGCCCACGCCGGTTATCGTCCGCCTTGCAAATATAGTAGTCAAAGTGTCCTGCAGCCTCGGCGGCGATCGCCCTGATATCCTCGTCCCGCCGGTCACCAGGGGCAGCCAGAACGCATATTCTCTTACCACCCACTTCGAGGCGGCTGACCAGTTGACTGATACTGGCGATGGCCGCCGCGTTGTGGCCATAATCCAGGATCACCCGGAACGGCAGTTCGTCAAACACGTTCATGCGGCCCGGCGCCTGGAATATCGTGGAATTGAACGTCTGTAATCCATGGCTGATATCTTCAAGGGATTTACCCATACTGAAGGCGAGGGCCGCCGCAAACATGGCGTTCTGAACGTTGTGGGTGGCCTTACCTTCCATCGTCGCGGGAATCAGGTGAGTCCATAACAACTGGAAGTGTGTGCCGTTGTCATACAAAGTAATCATGTCACCACCGATGCCCTGCTCCAGCACCATCGCGCGGCCGCCCGCCCGGATATGTTCCTTAACCAGGGCATGGGCCGGGTTCATCGTGACGTAACAAACGTGTTCGGCCTCCGTGTAATCAGCCATGTGCAGACAGAGTTCATCGTCTGCATTCAGGATAGCTGTGTCACGAGCCACTTCGATCGGGATGCGTTTCAATTCCGCCAGTTGTTCCAGCGTATCGATACCCTTCAGACCCAGGTGGTCAGAGGAGACATTCAGGCAGGCTGATACATCGCAACGACGATAACCCAGACCAGACCGCAACAGTCCGCCGCGAGCCGTTTCCAGCACGGCAACGTCAACCGTCGGATCTCGCAGAACGATGTGTGCCGAAGCCGGGCCCGTCATATCCCCTTTGACCGACAGGCGGCCGTCGATATAAACGCCGTCGGTAGACGTCATGCCGACCGTGTGGCCGGCGGTTTTCAGGATATGTCCGAGCATTCTCGACGTCGTGGTCTTGCCGTTGGTGCCGGTGATACTTGCAACAGGGATGCGCCTGGGGCTGCCCGCCGGGAACAGCATGTCCATGACCTTACCGGATACATCCCGCGGCTCACCTTCCGAGGGCGCCACGTGCATGCGGAAACCGGGCGCCGCGTTGACTTCGACGATGGCCCCGCCGACCTCCTTGTAAGATTGCGTGATATCGGAAGTGAGGAAGTCGACGCCTCCGACGTCCAGCCCAACAGCCTGTACAGCACGCACCGCCATCTCCCGGTTGTCCGGGTGCACAACGTCCGTCATGTCAATAGCGGTGCCACCGGTCGAGAGATTGGCCGTGGAGCGCAGGTAGAATATTTTCCCTTCCGGCAATACCGTTTCCTGATCAATCCCATCCTTGGCCATCAGGCGTTCGGCCTGGTGATCCAATTCCAGCCGGGTCAGGACTTTTTCATGACCAATTCCCCTTCTCGAATCCTCATTCACTATGTCTATCAGCTCGGCAATAGTGCGCTTTCCATCACCCACCACATGCCCGGGTACGCGCTTGGCTGCTGCGACCAGTTCATTGTTTACCACCAGCATGCGGTGGTCCATGCCTTCGATGAAACTTTCGACCAGTACGCTTCTGCCGCGGGCATTTTCACGGGCCACCCCGTAAGCGGTTCTCACCTGGTCTTCGTCTACCAGGTTGATGGACACGCCGCGGCCATGATTGGCGTCGAGTGGTTTGACCACGACCGGAAAGCCAATGCGGCCAGCACCCCGCGCAGCCTCGCGCTCTGAACTCACCAGTCGTTGCTGCGGAACCGGCAATCCGAGGTCCCTCAACAGATTGTGCGTGTCTTCCTTGTCGCAGGAAATCTCCACGGCTATGTGAGGTGTCTTGCTGGTAATGGTCGCCTGGATGCGTTGCTGGTACTTGCCATGGCCAAACTGCACCAACGAATACTTGTTGAGGCGCAGGAAGGGAATCTCCCGCTCTTGCGCTGCCTTGACCAGGGAAGCTGTACTGGGACCGAGTTCTTTCCTCTGTGCAAAGCGGATGAAATCATCACGATCTTCTTCGAAATCAAAATCACTCTCAATTTCGCTGGCAAACTCGCTTTTCAGTTCTTCCGGCAGCAGGCCGAGTAAAAACTGCCGGGAAATCCTGGCCGATTCAAGGCCCACTTCTTTTTGCTTGTACTCGAACACCATGTTGTATTGGCCAACGGGGCCGATACCGCGGGTTTTGCCGAATGAAACGTCAGAGCCCGCCATGTTTTGCAATTCAATCGCGGCATGTTCCCAGATATGAGCCATCCAGGTACCCTCGTCTTCCCTCAACCGCTTGAGAAAACCGCCCGGCTCTGCGTAAGAGCAACCATGGTTGGCCAGACCCGGAAGAGCCTCGACCAGCCTGTCGATGAACTCCGGCCCCAGGCGCACTGAAGGCCACTCCTCGAGTATCCCGATATCGACCTGGTGTCGAATCACTGGAAAGTGAGCGTACAAGCTGGGGCCGACGTAAACGTTGGTTGCCAGGATTTTCATAGGACTGCGACCTGCAATTGGAGGAGGTCAGGGCATCTTACCGCCGGACACCGTTGTCCGCCAAAAAGAATTTTGATCAGTTGAGCGTTGCTTCCCTGGTTTCTACATTGAAATGCGCGCCTTCGGCAAGCACGTGAAGCTTCAGGCCAATCAGCGTTACCGCCTCCGCGCGGCGCACGTAACTCATGGAAGAGTGCCGCAGATCCGAAGGATCCACCACGGTAACCGTGCCGTTGCCCACCACTTCCATGCGACCGTCCGGCCCGATAAATCCTGCTGTGTTTTCATCGATTCCCAAACCACAGGCAAACGGATTGAAAGACAGGGCCGCGAGCAGGCGCCCCATGCGCTGGCGCTGATTGAAGTGCTGGTCTATGATCACCCGGTTGGTCAGGCCCAGCCCCGGCGCCAGTTCGACACCGCTCTCGCGTGGCGAGGAACCACTTCTGCCGCCGGCGATCATGTGCTCCGACACAATGGCCGCGCCAGCCGAAGTACCGGCTACGTGCACCCCTAGTGCATTCAGCTTACGGATACGCCGGGCCACCGGGGTTCCGCCAAGAATGGTAGACAAACGAAGTTGGTTTCCGCCAGTGATGAAAATACCTGTGGCCCCGTCCAGTATCCTGAGCGTTTCTTCGTTGAAACACTCGTCGCGGGTTTCGATGGGCACGCACATTGACTCTGCACCCATTTCAGCAAAAAGCGACTGGTACAGCGGTCCGGTTTCATTCAGCAGCGAGGCGGTTGGAATCACCATGATCCGTGCATCTCCTCCCCCGCAAATCTCAACGAACCGATTCAGAATTGCTGGTTTCTTTCCTTTTTTTCCCTCGGCTCCGCCGATTGGGATGATATAGCCCCGCTCGTTCTTTGTTTCAGATATTGCCGGCATCTCATTTCAATCCATTATCAATCAGTTAAGGCTCTGCTCTCAGGCTTCAAAGGTTCCCTTCACGGCAGGTGATCCATCCTGAATCATCCAGCGCCCGCGGGCCATGACATGCCTCACGCGATGATCTGCATCAAAGCACACGACGTCGGCGTCAGATCCGGCCGCAAGCCGGCCTTTGCCCGGCAGGCGGAGCAAGCGCGCGACATTGCTGGTCATTGCAGGCAGCACTGCATCAAGAGTGTGGCCGCGGGCGGCCAGTTCACGCAGAGTGTCGGGCAAGCCCGCCGATGTTGCAAAGTCCATTTTCACCACCTCACCGTTTTCATTGAAATGAGGCAGACAGCCGCCGCCATCCGTACTGATGGTCAGGTTTCCAGGCGGGCAACCCTGTTCGTGAAACCGCTCCCAGGCATCCGGCGCCGACCAGGCATTCTCACCTTCATCTACCGGGAAAGCAGTAACATCCACGACCGAGTTGCCGCGGCTCAAATCGCAGGCCTCCTCGAATAATTCCTTACGCCGGTTTACATGGGTGGGATGAAAAACCCGCGGCGGCAACTCAGTTTCGGCCAGTAATTGCCTGATCAGCGACAGACCGCGGGG
>Ga0265303_10000030_pt1 | contig 53547 bp, 45 predicted proteins | sample Helome_2_FD_192494 | JGI IMG/M metagenome (GOLD analysis project Ga0265303, IMG submission 192494) | Marine sediment microbial communities from subtidal zone of North Sea - Hel_20160317 (Illumina Assembly) | ecosystem: Environmental > Aquatic > Marine > Subtidal zone > Sediment ... | reverse complement strand
GCTGCCGGATACCCGGGCGGGTTCTCAACGGCCTGGATTTCCTGGATCCACCTGGAAAATTTCAGCGCCTGGCACAATGTTCCCTTTGGGACCAAAGCCAATGGTTTTGAGGGCACGGATACCGAATTCACCTTCAACAGCCCCCTGCATGTAAAACATGTTCAGCAGCTGGCCGATTGGCAAAAAGACAAAACCTTCGTCTACGGCGGACGACGCAACAAAGGCAATGCCCTATTTTCTGCCGGAGAAGTGGCCATGTATACGGAATCATCGGCAGGATATGCCGGGTTCATGAAGTCCTGCAAGTTTCCGTTTCGCACCAGCATGCTGCCTTACTGGCCGGATGCTGCCGGAGCCCCACAAAATACCATCATCGGCGGCGCCAGCCTCTGGGTATTGTCGGGTCATTCTCCGCAGGAATATGAAGGCGTGGCCACCTTTTTTAATTATATCTCCACGCCTGCTGTACAGGCGGACTGGCACCAGTTCACCGGTTATTTGCCCATTACAACCGATGCCTATTACCTGACCAAAGGCCAGGGTGTTTATCAGGAAAAACCCGGCATGGAAACGGCATTAAAGCAAATGACCCTCAACAAGCCCACCCCGAATTCCAGAGGATTGCGTTTCGGTAATTTTGTGCAGATGCGCGCGATCATGTATGACACCCTGGAGGCCATTTTTGCCGGGGATAAAACTGCCCAGCAGGGTCTCGATGAAGCGGTTGGTAAAGGCAATAAATTGCTGCGCAAATTCGAAAAAGCTAACTAAAAGCAATTTCTGAATGAAAGCCGGGCCCCTTTATCAAATGGAGGGGGTCCGGCTTGACTGGCTTTGTCAAAACCATGGAAAAGCGAGTCGTCTTTAAAAATAAAATCCTGCCTTACTTTCTGGTGGCACCCCAGATTATCATCACCCTGGTATTTTTCATCTGGCCGGCTTTTATGGCCCTTTATCAATCGGTTCAACAGGAAGATGCCTTCGGACTCAAGACGGTCTTCGTGGGGTTGGATAACTTTAAGTATATTTTTTCGGACCCCATCTATCTCAACTCAATTAAGGTTACAATGATCTTCAGTTTTGCAGTGGCGGCCATCGCCATGTCGACCGCCTTGCTGCTGGCGGTCATGGCCGAACGGGTTATTCGCGGGGCCACTACTTACAAAACATTTATCATCTGGCCCTATGCCGTGGCACCGGTGGTGGCGGCGGTCCTGTGGTATTTTCTCTTCAACCCCACCGTGGGCATGATATCATTCTTTTTAAAGGCCATCGGGATTGACTGGAATTTTACCCTAAACGGCACCCAGGCCATGATCCTGGTAATTATCGCTGCTGCCTGGCGGCAAATGTCCTATAATTTTCTGTTTTTCCTGGCCGGCCTCCAGGCTATACCCAAACCATTCATTGAGGCCGCCGCCATAGACGGGGCTTCACCGTGGAAGCGTTTCTGGACGATATCCTTTCCGATGTTGTCTCCAACCGTGTTTTTCTTGATGGTCATGAATCTTGTATACGCCTTTTTCGAGACCTTTGGGATTATCCACGCCATTACCGAAGGCGGGCCCAATGAGGCCACCAATATTATGGTTTTCAAGATCTATCACGACGTTTTTGAAGCTTTAGACCTGGGCGGTTCGGCCGCCCAATCCGTCATCCTGATGGGTTTTGTTATTTTACTGACGGTGGTTCAATTCCGATACATCGAAAGAAAAGTTCATTATTAAAGGAGTCCATAATGGTTGAGCATCGACCCTGGCTTACTTTTTTAACCCATGCCATCCTGATTCTGGGCTGCCTGTGTATTGCCTTTCCCATCTACACGACCTTTGTGGCTTCCAGCCACAGCCTGGATGACATCACCTCCTACTTTCCTTTGCTGCCGGGCAGTCGTTTGATTGAAAATTACGACCAGGCCCTTTCCGTCGGCAGCGGCGAGGTTATTGCCACCGTCTGGACTATGTTGATGAACAGTGCCATCATGGCCTTCGGCATTGCCTTTGGGAAAATTATTATATCCCTGCTGTCAGCCTTTGCCATTGTCTATTTCCGGTTCCGGTTCCGGATGCTGTTTTTCTGGCTGATTTTCATTACCTTGATGCTGCCGGTGGAGGTCCGGATCCTGCCGACCTATGAGGTAATGGCGGATTTGAATATGCTGAACTCCTATTCCGGCTTGATTTTTCCGTTAATTGCTTCTGCCACCGCCACCTTCTTGTTCCGCCAATTTTTTATGACCATCCCGGACGAATTGTGCGAGGCGGTCCGAATCGACGGCGGGGGGCCGATTCGTTTCTTTTTCGATATTCTGCTGCCCATGTCACGTACCTCCATTGCCGCGATGTTTGTTATCCTGTTTATTTACGGGTGGAACCAATACCTCTGGCCGCTTATGATCACCACAGATGAAAAATACTACACCCTCCTGATCGGAATAAAACGGATGCTGGATGTGGGTGAGGGCCAGGCCGACTGGCATATTATAATGGCGTCCACCATGCTGGCCATGATCCCGCCGGTAGCCATCGTCATCTTTATGCAAAAACAGTTTGTGAAAGGAATGACGGAAACCGAAAAGTGATGTTCAAATTGAGTGAATACTCAATTTGGTGTTTTTGGTTATTAGTTATTTGTTAGATGTCATGCGTTAGGGGTGATTTGGGATCCTATAGCGGTTGTCAAAAAAACGGCCCGTTATTCGAACGTTTTTTTCTACAACCACTTATACCACCCTTCCGTATTTCGGAACTTATTTTTGAAAAGCGGTATAAATGTTTCAGGTTGCGAACTGCGAATTAAAATAATCAACAGAATACCGATTAAAATTCCGCATTCCGCATTCCGCAATCAGGAGTATTCCATGGCCGATGTCAGTTTAAAAGATATCTATAAGTCATTTGGCAAAAATGAAGTCATTCACGGTATCAGCTGCGATATCCATGAAGGTGAGTTCATCGTTATTCTTGGTCCCTCCGGATGCGGCAAATCCACCGTGCTGCGCATGATCGCCGGACTGGAAGTCATTTCCAAAGGCGATATTGCCATAGATGGCAAGGTGGTCAATCAGCTCGAACCCGCCGACCGTGATATTGCGATGGTTTTCCAGAATTATGCCCTCTACCCGCATATGACAGTCTTCAAAAATATGGCTTACGGCCTCAAAATTCGTCGCATGCCCAAAGAAGAAATTGAACGTCGGGTTCAAAAAGCAGCGGAAATTCTCGAGCTGACCGAATTTTTAGATCGCAAGCCACGGCAGCTTTCGGGCGGCCAACGCCAGCGGGTGGCCATGGGCCGATGCATTGTGCGCGAACCCAAGGTGTTTTTATTCGATGAGCCGTTGAGCAACCTGGATGCCAAGCTCCGCGTCCAGATGCGGTTGGAAATTCGCAAACTGCATGAAGACCTGAAAATAACCAGTATCTATGTTACCCACGACCAGGTGGAGGCCATGACCCTGGGCGACCGCCTGATCGTTATGGACAACGGATGCGCCGCTCAGATCGGATCGCCTTTGGAGGTATACGAACGACCGGCCACCCGTTTCGTTGCGGGCTTTATCGGTTCGCCGGCCATGAATTTTTTAGAAACCCGAATAAACCCCGCCGGTGATGGGGTCGAAATTCCGGGTGATATAACATTGCCTTTATCTAACGGGAAAGTACCCGAATATGGCGGTAAAGCAGTGATTTTGGGAATTCGACCCGAGCATTTTGAAGTTGCCGGTCAAGAAGCCGCCTCCCTGCGCTTAAAAGTGGATCATGTGGAACTGCTCGGTGCCGACACACTGGTTCACGGTCATTTTGGGGAAGATGAAACCTCCCTGACTATGCGTCTACCCGACGTGCAGCAGTTTGAAAAACATACTATTTTGCCGATGGTTGTACCGCCGGAAAAACTTCATTTATTCGATAAGGACAGTGGCAAACGAATCAGCTGAATGATGGGGCGTTTCCCGGTATTCCAGAGGATTTAACCCATTTATTTTCCTGAACAAAAAATAGGCATTCAATATTTTTTATAATTTTTAATAAAATTTCAAACGGTTATATAAATGCGATCCTTGCATACGAATTTTGGCATACAGATAGACATACTAGAGAGCTGCTAAATTATTAGGTAGGCAAATAGATTTTCAAACAACTAAAGGAGGTCAAACTATGTTTAAAGAATTTAAGGAATTTGCCATGCGGGGAAATGTTGTTGACATGGCCGTTGGGATCATTATCGGTGCCGCTTTTGGCACCATCGTCAAATCACTGGTGGCCGATGTCATCATGCCGCCTATCGGGTTGCTGCTGGGTAATGTTGATTTTACAAATTTATTTGTGGTCCTGAAGGGTGCTGCCGCTGGCGACACCTTTGCTTCCCTGGCGGACGCCCAGAAAGCCGGCGCCGTCACTCTCAACTACGGTCTGTTTTTCAATACCATCATCAGTTTTCTGATAGTGGCTTTCGCCGTATTTATGATGATAAAAGGGCTTAACAAGATGAAGCGCGAGGAAGAGGCACCGCCGGAAGAACCAACTACCAAAGATTGTCCGCACTGTCTGTCAGAAATTCCCATCAAGGCAACCCGCTGCGGCCACTGCACGTCTGAATTGGAAGCAGCTTAAATTATCAACGGAAAAAAATTCATGCCATCCCGTGCCACGCACGGGATGGTGGTTGACTTTAATGCCGAAATGACTATCATAACTTCCGAAAATAAATGAAACGGATAGTGGGTTTCAGCTTACTTTTTAAGGATTCTATTCGGATATCCATAAATATTAATATTTAAATACAAATTCAATTGGTTACACCAATAACCCCCGTCGATTCGACCGGGGTATATTTATTGGTTAAGCATACCTTGTTGCACAGTAACGCTTCTTGAGATGATGATCGATGCTAAAGCCATCCGTTTAATGGACGATAACAAAATTATGAACAGCAAAACGAATAAACATCCCGGTATGGAGAGGACAGCCTTTATTCATGTTAAATATTCATAAAATCAGACACTTCACTCCTCCCTGGGTCGTTGCCCACCGGGGGTATAGTCAAAATTTTCCGGAAAATACTCTGACTGCTATTCAAGCAGCTCTGGCAGCCGGAGTTCCGATGATTGAAATCGATGTGATGTTCAGCCGCGATCGCAAGGTGGTCGTTATTCACGACACCACCCTGGAGCGCACCACCAACGGCCAGGGCGCGGTGAATAACTACGCTATGGAAGAATTGAAACAATTGGATGCCGGCAGCTGGTTTGATCCCCGGTTTGCGGACCAGCACCTGCCGGAATTATCTGAAGTCCTCGATCTTGTAAACGGTCGGACGAGGGTGAATATAGAAATCAAAGCCCATGCCTATGAACACGACCATCCGCCGGATGCCGTCGAAAAGCAGGTCGTGGCACTGGTGAAGCAAAAGAATTTGCAGGATTCCGTGCTGATTTCCAGCTTTGAGATAGACATCCTGGTTCAAATTGCTTCCATGCAAGATCCTTTGGCAATTGCCCTCATATCCAAAACTCCGGCCAGCAACCGTATCGTTGAGATATGTAACCACCTAAAGGCATTTTCCTGGCATCCGGATCATCTAATTGTTACGCCGCACTCGGTGGACATGATGCATGCTGCCGGACTCAGGGTGTTTCCCTACAATGTGGACACCTTCGAAGATTACATGAGGATGATTGACATGAAGGTCGACGGTGTGATTACAGACGATCCGGTGTCGGCCGGGCACTGGTCTCGCATCCTTAGTGCCGCCTGAACCATGAGTCGACCATTGGCTTCAAGTTGTTCAGCCTCCCATAACTCTGCTTGACATGAAAGATCACGGTTTTATTCTACGATTGATCCCTGGACGCGGGGTCAGATCAATGCGGTCAAGTATCACTGGTAATCCTTCTCAGCCATAACACTTTCACAGCAGCATCAGGAGGTCCCAATGAAAACCATCATTGAGCCATTCAAGATCAAAAGTGTAGAGCCCTTGCGGTTTACCAGTCGCAGGCAAAGGGAGGCGATTCTAAAAAACGCCGGTTACAATCTGTTTGGTATCCATGCCGATGATGTTTTGATCGACCTGCTGACCGACAGCGGCACCACGGCCATGAGTGCTCGACAGTGGGGCGGCATGATTGAAGGCGATGAAGCCTATGCCGGATCCAAAAGTTTTTATCTACTGGAGAAAAAAGTAAATGATCTCACTGGATTTCGACATATCATTCCCACCCACCAGGGCCGGGCGGCTGAAAGGATTCTTTTTAATATCACAGGAGGTACAGGCAAAATTATTCCCAACAACACCCATTTTGACACTACCCGGGCCAATATCGAGGAAAGCGGCGCTAAAGCCATTGACCTTTTGCCGCCCGAGGCTACGGTTCCCTCCCGGCATTCCGATTTTAAAGGAAATATGGATCTAAGTGCCCTGAAAGAACTGCTCGAAAAATACGGCCCGGAAAGAATTCCTGTGGTTATGCTCACCGTCACCAACAATTCCAATGCCGGCCAGCCGGTTTCCATGGAAAATATCCACCAAACTGCCGAGCTGGCCAAAAATTATGGTATCCCGTTTTTTTTAGATGCCTGCCGGTTTGCCGAGAATGCTTATTTCATTAAACTGCGCGAACCCGGGTATGCCAATAAATCCGTTGCTCAAATCGCCCGGGAGATGTTCTCATACGCCGACGGCTGCACCATGAGTGGTAAAAAAGACGGTCTGGTTAATATGGGGGGCTTTCTGGCCGTCAACGACGATGACCTGGCACAGAAGGCCCGCAACATTCTGGTGGTAACCGAAGGATTTCCCACCTACGGTGGCCTGGCCGGCCATGACCTGCAGGCCTTTGCCCTGGGATTGGATGAAGTTATCGAAGAAGACTACCTGAAATACCGAATTCGATCCATCGCATATCTTGGTGAGCATCTGACGGAACTGGGAGTGCCGATTTTTCAACCACCCGGCGGCCATGCCATCTATATCGACGCGGCGGCATTTCTGCCCCACATTCCTGCCCATGAATTTCCGGGGCAGGCCCTGGCCTGTAAACTTTATATAGACGGTGGAATTCGTTCCTGTGAAATCGGCAGTGTGATGTTTGGCAAAACCGATTCCGCCAGCGGCATATTCGAACCCGCAACGCTGGAAATGGTGCGTCTGGCCATCCCCAGAAGAGTTTATACTAAAAGTCATATCGACTATGTGGTGGAATGCGTGGCGGGTGTGTTTAGGAAAAGAGAAAAAATCAAGGGAATGCAAATTGTCTATGAACAGCCGGTGCTAAGACATTTCACGGCTATTTTTAAACCATTGTGATTTCTTATTGACAGCAGATGAAACGGGTCATATTCAAAACCTATAGTATTTTCATCGAATTTGAAAAATGGGAATCTCGCTATAATTCACAACTTGATATCTAGTTTATTTTGTTGAAATGCAATCTTTAAAAGACAGTTTTTATCTATCAAAGGGAGAAATTAACATGTCCGACCAAAAGAGAAATTTATCAAGAAGAGATTTTATGAAAGCCGCTGGCACTGCCGGTTTAGGATCGGCACTGCTCCCCTTAAGCTCCTTGACATCGGCACATGGCAGCTCTGCAACGAAGGTGCCGGAACAAATGACTGTGCCAAGGCGACCGTTTGGAAAAACAGGCGTTGATGTCCCTATTCTCTCACTGGGTGGCGTATTAAACATGTCTGACCAGTTAATGTTCAGGCAGGCCTTTAAAATGGGTGTAACCTATTGGGATACGGCTAATTCATATGGATGGGGAAAAAACGAAAAGGCCATCGGCAAATACTTTGCCAAGTTCCCGGACGATCGGAAAAAAGTGTTCCTGGTAACTAAAGCATCTACTTCAAACCCGCAAAAATTAACCGAGAAATTAAATACCTCCCTTCAAAGAATGAATACGCCGTACGTCGATCTGTATTTTATCCATTATGTCAGTGATGTAAAAAATGAATTGACCGATGACGTCAAGGCCTGGGCTGAAAAAGCCAAAGCTAAGGGAAAAATTCGTTTTTTTGGATTTAGCGCCCATAAAAATATGGCAGACAGTATGCTGGCGGCGGCTAAACTCGGATGGATCGATGGAATCATGATGAGTTATAATTACAGGCTAATGGTAAAAAGCAAAATGAAACAGGCGGTTGACGCCTGTGTTAAGGCGGGAATAGGATTGACAGCTATGAAAACACAGGCTGCTTTCTCGGCCAACTTTTATGCTTCGATCGGGTCTGAAACGGATGATGCCTTGAAACTGACCGAAAGTTTTTTAAAAAATGGATATACCGCTGAACAGGCCAAACTTAAGGTGGTGTGGGATAATCCAAATATTGCCAGCATCTGCTCAGCCATGCCGAACATGACCATCCTGCAGGCCAATGTTGCCGCGGCAATGAATAAGAAGAGCCTGTCCAGGGGTGACAAACAACGCCTGGAACTATATGCTCAACAAACTGCCCCGGGCTATTGTGCCGGTTGTGCCAATATTTGCGAACCAGCGGTCAATCTTGACATCCCGATCAGCGATATATTGCGCTATGCCATGTACCATCACAGCTATGGAGATCGCGAAACGGCGGCAGGGTTATATAATGCGCTGCCAGAAGATATTAGGGCCAATATTTTTAAAGCCGACTATTCTAAAGCTGAAAAATATTGCCCCCAAAAAATTAAAATCGGTAAAGTTTTGAAAAAAGCTCATGAAGATTTAACGTGAACGGAATTGATTTGAGTATCCCCGTAGCCTGTGATATTGATTCTAAAACTGAAAACTGCCAAGGCGGGTAATGACATAAATTCAAAACCGTAGCATACACGGTAGTATGTGAGTATTTTGAGTCGGATTGCAACGACGTCATAGGTCACAAGACGGAGTTTTGAAACCACCTCTACATTTGCTTAAACAGGTGCGCATACGTCTTGCTAACCGGCAGGGTTTCCGGCAGATCCTTGAGCTTGATAAGCAGTCGACCGCCAAAGGAACGATGAACGCCGGCAATGCAGTTGAGGTTGATAATCGTACTGCGGTGGGTGCGCCAGAATCTATCCGGATCTAGATCTTCGGTTAGTTGCCGGATGCTGATTTTAATCAGGAATTCGCCGTCGCGGGTTTTCACGACCGTGTACTTGTCTTCGGCCTTGAAAAAATAGACATCATCTACCGCCACCAGCCGCACCTCGTCACCCAAGCTGGCTTTAATCCATTTCAAATAGCCGGTGTCTTCTTTGTTTTCCATTCGCACCAGCAGACGCTCAAGAGTTGCGGTCAGTTGTCGGGGTGACTCTGGCGGAGAGGTTGCCAACCGCTTTTTCAGTCTTTGGATGGTTTTGGCAAGCCGCTCATCGGTAACGGGCTTCAGCAAATAGTCAATGGCCTCGTTTTCAAAGGCTTCTATGGCAAATTCATCGTAGGCGGTAATAAACACGACGATGCAGTCAACCGTGATTCTTTGGGCGACTTCCAGGCCGGATAGACCCGGCATTTTAATATCCAGAAACGCAATACCGGGCCGCCTGGTATCGATCAAATCAAGGGCCTGGTGACCATTTTCAGCTTCACCAGTAACGGCGAGCTCCGGCCACAGGTTGGCCAGTTTGGATCTTAAATAAATCCTCAGCTGCTTTTCATCATCAGCGATAACGGCTTCAGGACGGCTCATGGGGTACCTCTATGGTCGCTTTCACACCGCAAGGTTGATTTGCCGCCAGAATGAACGATGCCTGGTTATCATAAAGGGATTCCAGTCGTTCCCGGATGTTGGTCAGCCCCAGACCGGAATGATAATCTCCGGCAATGCCCATCCCGGTATCGACAACGGCCAGGCGCAAAATGCCATTTTGTTCTTCGGCCTTGATCAGGATGTCGCCGCCTTCGAGCTTGGGTTCCAGCCCATGCTTAATGGCGTTTTCTACCAGCGGCTGGAGCAGCATTGGCGGAAAGGCGATGTCCGTTAAATGCTCCGGCAATTCTATGCGGAATTTTAAGCGATCTTCCATTCTGACTTTAAAAATGTTGAGATAGGCTCGAATCATCTCCATTTCGTGACCGAGGGTCGTGTGCCGGCCACGGATTTTTACAAGGGACGTGCGTAAATAGCGGGTAAAATCAACCAGCATGGATTTACCCTTTTCGACATCGTTATCCAGAAGATTGAGGACATTAGACAGGGTATTGAATAAAAAATGGGGTTCGATCTGGGCCTGCAGCAGCTTTAAGTTGGCTTCAGCTGCCTTTTTCTCACTTGTCAGCCGTTTGATTTTTTCTTCCTGAACTAGCGCTCTTGACGCCGCGATCTGCTCCCGCGAACTGAAGAAGTAAGAAATAATGGATCCAAACATGACACCGAGGATAAGTAACTGGAAGAGACCGTGTTTGCCAAAAATGACGGCCGGACCCATTCCGGACACGAATGTTCCGATGAAAGACCCGCCCAGGCTGCCGATAATTAAGGCAACCGCCACCCGGACAGCATGCAGGATCGGTTTATCGCCGGGAAAAAAATATATGGCTGCCAGTACGCAGGAACAACAGGATAAACCGATGCTCTGCGAGATGATAAAATTAATCAGAAACCCGCCTCCGAAATCCATTGCTGTCAGAAAAAGGGCAATGATGGTATCGAAGATCAGGGTATAAAAGAGTGATTTGACCGCTGATCGGGCAGTCATGCTTGCGGTAGCGGGTTTCATAAAACGTTTGTAATCCGCCCTGTTGAAAAAAACAAATGAATTATTTTTCACACATAATGAATTTGGCCCGGCTATGACATGGTTTTATGCCCCGGTCAAACCGCTTGCGACCTGGAAAATAGACGGCTTTAAAATGAAACGCCAGGCCGATGCCCCAGCCAAGCACCGACCAGTGAAACCACCACGGACCCGGGGTGAATTTATTTGTTAAAATCAAAGCGGCATTGACGATCAGGTAACTCCACAGATGCCACTGAAATCCCGCCCTGCGGCGTCTTAAAACAGCCTTGCGGATTCGCTCCTTCTTAAACTCTCGTTGCTCTTCCTTTATTGCAATCTCCACAATTTGGGGATCAAGCCCGATTTGCCTTGCCGTTTCCATCAATTCATCGTGACTGATCGTCTCCTCATTGCTTAACTTCAACGCACGCCGAATGATGCGGGTAACTTCGTCACTGTCATAGTGCCGCGATGAGTATTGATTCATGGTCGATAACCTCTTCCGTGTTGCGGGTTGCGGGCTACGAGGTGACAATCAGACCAACCCGAAATCCGCAATCCCAAATCCGAGATCGAAGGCCTCTGTCTTCTGTCCTCTGTCTTCTGACACCTGAAACCTGACACCTGACACATTATCCTATCCAGCCCAATCTTCCATCACGGCCTGGAAGGCGCTCTGGCCGGCCCTGAAGGTACCGGCATAGCCGCCGCCGGGATTACCCCAGGCACTGGCAAGGTATAATCCCTTGACCGGAGTTTCAGTTTTAATGCGGTTCATAAAAGCATTATCCATGGACTGTTCAAACCCATAAATCGCACCTTCGGTGTTGCCGGTAAAGCGCCGGTTGGTCAACGGTGTTGCGGCTTCCTGAACTTCTATCATGCCGGATAAACCTGGAATGACTTCCCTTTCCGCCCGCTCGATCAGAATTTTGGCCCAGCGCTGCTTCTCGCGGTTGTATGCGGCCTTGTTGCCGTTGTTATAATCCGACTCGAATTTGCGCCAGGGTTCATAGCCGCAAAGGACCAGTATTTGTAAAGTTGATGTGCCCGGAATGGAATACCCATCGAAAATATTATCGTAAACGCAGACGCCAAAGGAACTTTTTTCAATATCCCCCTGCATACAGGCCCGGTAGTCCGCCTCCGGCCCGTGGCCGCCGGACACATGGGTGCTAAAGGCCTTTATCTTACCTTTGAGCTCCTGATTGACCCCGAGCCAGACGAGAAAACTGGATATACTGGGTTTGTAGGAGTTCAATTTATCCAAATAATCTTTAGAAACCGCACCTTGCGGAAGCATCTCCTGAAAGGTTGCCAATGCACTGGCATTACTGACCACCGCCCGGGCCGGCAATGTCTCACCGCCTTCCAACTCGATACCCTGGACCGCCCCACTGTCTACCAGAACCCTTTGAACCCGATTGTCATACAGAACTCTGCCGCCCTGTGATTCAATTGCTTCCGCTATCGCATCACTGAGATCCTGGGAGCGCTGCTTGATATAATACGATCCATTTTTTAGATAACCACCGGTGGCATTGGCATAGTAAAATCCGGACAGCTTTGACGGCGGCAACCCGTAATACCCCCAAAGGGATCCCAGCACATGTTGCAAATCGGGATTTTTAACATAATCGCTGATCAAATCCGCCAGGGTTTTGTTACGCACGTTCCACATTTTGCGGTACTGAAGCGGAAAAATCAGTTTAATGAACCGGCCCTTTTTCCGACTGAGTGTGTCGACTTCGTCGGCAATGGCAATCATCTCTTCAACAAATCCTCTAATTCCCTTGGCTTCTTCGGGAAAATGATCGACCAAAAGCTGGATATAAGCTGCGGGATCTTTCTGGGGAACGGATATATCCAGATCGGGTGTTTTCAGCCGGTAGACCTCGGGAAGTTCTGCCAATTCAAGTTTGTTCAGAATACCAATATCACTCAATATTCGGCCGGCGCCGTTGTTATTGATGGATGTGCCGTGCAAAGATACTTCAAAATTAAATTTACCACCGGCCCGCTCAAACGAAGTAGCGTATCCTCCCGGAATGCTGTGCTGCTCCACCACGGTAACCGGTACTCCCTGTTTGGCCAGATAAGCCCCACAGACCAAACCGCCCAAACCGGCCCCGATAACCACCGTTGGATAGTCGCTTTTGGGCCCCATTTTGGCAGCATAGGCCGAAATTTTGCCCCAATCCAGGGCGAGTGAGGCAGCGGTCATGGCCGAAATGGTCAAAAAAGATCGTCTTGACAGGGAATGATTAAACATGGGCACCTCCGTTTCAATGGGTTCATGCCATTTTTGGATAAATGATTAGATTAATTATAATTATAGCTATCTGGTGAAACATAAACAAAGAAAAGGCGATGAAATGCCAGATAAGGGGGATCGCCGGTCGATAGGTCGGATGAATGGATGTTTGCGATCTGTTCCTGATTGATAATTGGCTTTCAGGAATATGATATTTAAATTGAAATCCTTTAAATTTTTGTTATAATGAAAGGACTTATTACCCAGAACTAGATAACCCGCTGCAACGATCCGATGTTGATATAAAAATTAATCTATGCCAATTGCCTTAACACTGAATATAATTTCACCTTGAGTGATCATTGGAGTACGCTTTTTATGGAATTATCTGAAGAAAAGGAAATCAAGGAAAAAGATATACCAGACCCCATCATGACGAAAGTGTCATCTTTTCCCAGCATGCCGCAGGCCGGGATTAAGTTGAGGGCTCTTCTCGCAGAAGAGGACGTGCCGGTGGATGAAATAGAGGGGATCCTACGTCACGATCCGGGGCTTGCTACCAATGTCCTCCGACTGGCGAATTCTGCTTTTTTTGGCATTCCTAAAAAAGTTGAAAGCTTGAAACATGCAGTGATGTTATTGGGGGTTAAGCGGTTTGCCCAAATTGCAGTCAGTGCCAGTATGAGCAAAAATATGGATAATGCTGTCGAAGGCTATGATCTATCCCCTGGAGAACTCTGGCTCCACTCAATTGCAGTATCAAATACCGCGGAGGCATTAGCAAGACATAAGAAATTTGCTGAAACGAATGATGTTTTTACACCGGCCCTGCTTCATGATATGGGAAAACTGGTGTTAGGCCAATTCGTATCAGAAGAGCAGCAACAAATTGAACGTATTACGGCGAAAGGCGTGACTTTGGATGTAGCCGAGCATATGGTCCTTGGAACTGATCACGCTGAAATCGGAGCAGTGATTCTGGCCAGATGGTCATTTCCTGCTGATATTGTTCGTGCGGTTCGCTGGCACCACAATCCGGAACGTAATAAAAAATCAACTTCGAAATCAGATATAACTTATCTATCAAATTTAATGTGTCAGCCACACGGTGATCGTGATTCAGCTGGCGGCCAGCCTGTCATGCTGTCGTCGGCGGTGCTCGACCGGTTAGGTATAAAGGTAGATCAATATGAGGTCATTGCAGCAAAAACGAAAAGCTGGATGGCTAAACTATCTAATACCCTGACCTTTGATTGATGTACATAAGTCCTACCGAATCATCGATCCCGATGTACCGGGTAAAAGTCGTCGAAAACTGTTGTGCAGGCATCAGTTAGGCAATTGTAATCCTATTCTTGCCCAAAGAATTGACCCAACTGCGTTAACAGCCCTAAATCTCCTTCCACTGTATATTTCTGCTCCATAAACATTTGCTGACCGTCGGCTTTTTGGGTCACAATGTCCATCCAAATCTCAAAAGGAGCATTTACCGTAAGGTCGGCTTGATCCACAGTTCCAATCGCCCCGGTGATAAGGCCTTTATCGATGGATAGATAACAGGCATCCGCAATGTCACCTGAAAAATTAAATTGCAGCTTGGCTTTGCTCTGTTGGGCAGCGCCTGCTTTAAATGCCAATTGCATAAAAGCAAGATAGGAACGGGTTGAATCGGGCCGCGGTACAAGGCCTTTTTCACCAAGCTCTTTCGGGGTGACGCCTTCGGCAATGCAAGTTTTCCACATTATATTGCCTAATTCCAGGAAATTCTCAGGGTTGGGTGCCATTTGCTGCTTGATTTTGGCCATGGTTTCGGCGGAAACCGACTGGGAGTTAACAAGTTCCTGACCAGCCTTTTTGGTCGCCGTCAGGACGTCTTTGGCGACATCCTTAAAAAACGGATTCGTCAGGGCCTCGGCCATGGGGCGATAGATCTCCGCCACCAGTGCGTTTTCATGAATACGTTTGCTGCCAAATATAAAATTGACCCAGGATGACAGCTGATCAAAGACCGAATCTTCGGGGAAACCAGCCACGGATAAGAGCACCACTTTCGGTGCCTGGTGACGCAGCGGATGAAAGGTCCGGCCGTTTTTTTGAATAAAAAACGGTTCAAGCACCGGAAGTGTCCGTTCAATAAACCCTTTCATCTCTGAATTTACGGTGTAGTGATAGAGCGGGGTGGCATATACGACCAAATCGGATTCCAGCCATTGGGGAAACAGCTCCTTGGTCATGTCATCTTTATGGATGCATGTTCCCGGAGTTTTGGTCCAACAGCTGAAGCATCCGGCACAGGGTTTTATGGTCTTCTTGCCCAATGACACCACCTCCACCTCGGCACCGGCCTCACGCATACCTTCTACCAGGCAATTCAACATAATTCCGGTTTTGCTCTGGCCGTCCCCTCTGGGGCTCGAATTCAGGGCCATAACTTTCATGGGAATCTCCTTTCAATCGGGTTGACGAAACACCAATCTTATTTCAGGTTTCAGGATGATACCATCCTATCGAAATGGGAGAATTGGGGCAATAAAAAGCCGATAAAAAGCCGTAAAAGAGGGACAGGCGGCAGATATGGTGTGTGAATGGAAAGTCTGAATATTTATATTGCTTTAAAAAATAAGTTCAGAAATACGGAAGGCTGGTATAAGTGGTTGTAGGAAAAAACGTTAAATAAACTATCAATTTGCATATATGGTTTGCAATCGATAGTATTCCTGATTCTGATCCCTCTTCTTACTTCTCAACCCCAATGTAGGTGCCAGCCTCCTTTAAAGCGGCTTCCATCTCTTCAATCGTGATCACCTCCGAATCATAATAGACCGTGTTGATTTCGCTGGATCCGCGGAAACCTTTTTCGACTTTATTAACTCCCTTCAGCCCGTCCAGGGCATCTTTGCCGACATCGTATCATTGAACGGTGAAGGTTGCCTTGGAATCCGAGGCCTCGGCAGAGGGCCGGCCACCTGAAATTATGAGCAGGATCAAAATGAAAAATACCAATAAAATAATGGGTGTGTTGCCTATCATGTGTTTCATGAGTATTTCTCCGTATCGATAAAATGGGTTTATTTTTTTGCTTTTGACTTAAGTCATATACTAAAAGCGGCCATTGTCTATACTGGATCACAAATAGCACCTTATAAACTTTTGATCGTGACACCGCCCCCCAGTCTTCCGAACCTGCATAGCCGACGTTTGAACCCGATTGGATCTTATGAATCAATTAACTCATAAAAAGTATAACCATCATTTTTCATAAAACCAATAACCTATTAACCGTACCCAACGATTATAACGAAATAAAGGAACTGGTGATGGAAGCATTATTAAAAAAGGGTATCAAAGAAATTATCGATCAATACCCTGATGTCGAAAAAATTCTGGATGATTACGGTATTGGCTGTGGGCCCTGCAGCGTCGGCATCTGCCAGCTCAAAGATATTGTCGATATCCATAACCTGCCCGAAGACCAGGAGCAGGAGCTGATGCAAAAGATCGCCGGCATTATTTATCCAGGGCAGGATATAAAAATCCCTGCAGGTAAAAAGAAGGCGCCTGCCGTCGCCGACGAAATAAAATACTCTCCGCCCATGAAGCAGCTGGTTGACGAGCATGTCTTGATCAAACGGTGGATCGCACTGATCCCGGCCGTGGTAAAAAATCTTGATCTTGAATCCGGTGAAGGCCGGCAACTGATCCGCGATGGGATCGACATGATCCAATCGTATGCTGACCGCTACCATCACGCCAAAGAAGAAGATATCCTTTTTAAATACTTTGATGAAGATTCAGAAATTTTACAGGTCATGTACGAGGACCACACCGCGGGACGCGGTCATGTCAGAGCCATGCTTGAAGCCTTTGACCGCAAGGATAAGGCAACCCTTGGCGAGCACCTTTTAGCCTATCGCGACCTTCTTACCGAGCACATCAAAAAGGAAGACGAGGTTCTTTACCCCTGGATGGATCGCAACCTTTCCACAACTCAAGTCGGCGAGCTTTTTTCGAAATTTAGCGGGGTGGATGAGAAGATGGGCTTTTCGCCGGATAAATATTTAAAATTTATAGAAAAACTGGAAAAACAATTCAATGATCAGGAAGAATGGGTTTAAGTGCGCAACACCTGTGGCATAATCGAATGTTAAACTTCGCCTATCTATGCCCTGCTATTCTCAGGTCCTTGGAAAATTCACTAGCGTTCGGCATGATGAATATTTTGTTCCCGCCGCTTTTCTTGGCCTGGTACATGGTAACATCGGCCCGATGTATGAATTGCTTCATTTCTTCATTGCGCAGATACTCGGCTATTCCGATGCTCAGTGTAATTTTCGAGATTTGCTTTTCGAGGATCACCAGACGCTCGTTTTCCATTTCAGATCTAATCCTGTCGGCAACCACTTCAGCTTGATCCGCGGCGGTTTCCGGCAAAATTATGGTAAACTCATCTCCGGCGAAGCGATAGGCTGTATCCAGTGATCGCAGAGACGTTTTCATTTTTTTGGCGATCATCAGTAAGGCCTTATCTCCCACCATATGGCCGTAAGAGTCATTAATTGACTTGAAATGGTCGATATCAATGAAAATCAGTGAGAGGGGATGAAAATAGCGATCTGATCGGGTTATTTCTTTTTCGAGTTGTTCGTAAAAATATCTTGAATTGTAAAGATCGGTCAGCGGATCCTTTATGGAAAGCTTCCTCAAATTCTCAATCATTCGGTCACGCTCGTTGATCAGCGATCGCTCCCGGATGACCCGGTTGATTCTCAGCATCAATTCATTTAATCGAATCGGTTTGAATATCAAATCACTTGCGCCGTTATTGATGGCATCTTCATAGGAATATTCAGAACTGTAGCCGGTGGTTATGATAACATCGAGGCTGTATTGTTTTTTGACTTTCTTGGTAAACGCGATGCCATCCATGCCCGGCAGTTTTATATCCGATAGGATGATGTTTATTTCTTCACCCTTCAAAATTTCCTCTGCTTCTTCAGCGCTGTGAGTAATAATCGCCTGATACCCTGAACGGGTTAGAAATTTATCGACCAGCTCGGAGATGACAGAATCATCCTCTATAATCAGAATCTTATTTTCCATTATTACGGTACCTTAAAATAAAAAAGCCTTATTCAATGCCTCGGATAGCGGTAAATCGCTAACTTTACCAAATTCTGCAACGCCTGTCTAAATATTATGCCGCTTTCCATAATAATGTTCCGAAATTCGGAATTGCGGTATAAGTGATTGTAGAAAAGACTTTTGAAAAACGGAACGTTTTTTTGACAACTACTATATCGGCAATATTTCAGAAATATTAAGTGATTTTATTATATTATACCGCTTTTCAAAAACATGCTCTGAAATACGGAAGGGTGGTATAAGTGGTTGTAGAGAAGACGTTTGAAAAACGGAACGTTTTTTTGACAAACGCATTAGGATATCAAATCGGTCATTCTAAAAAACTCCTTTTAACTGGATGCGCATTCTCATCCCGGCCAGACCGGGACCGCTGATTAGTGTTGAATCGGTGTAAAAAAATATGTTTATTCCGGCTATTTAAACCTGTATTTTTTCTTTACAAAACAGGAAATTATCGGCATTGTCAGTTTTAATCAGTACCCACAACGGTATGGCGCTGGATTATGCCAGACACCTTTAAAAAGATTTGGAAATTCGTTATTATCTTTAATGAAATCAAAGCGTGAAGTTATGCAGGATAAGTGTCAATTTTTTACGCAATGCGCTTAGCGCTATGCCCTTTGCCACCTTAATGGATGGAACACCAGACGGCATAAGATATTCCATTTCACTGCAAGGAGGTATTTATGGCCTTCAAAGATCGCTCCATCGCCTTCATCGGCGGCGGCCACATCACCGAAATCATTGTATCCAATTTGACGAAGACTGCCAGTATTGTTCCGCAACGCCTGATTGTCAGTGATCCGGTCAAAGAAAAAAGGCAGCATTTGAAAAAAGCCTACGGCATATCTGTCGCCAAAGATAATATGGAAGCGGTGCTAACGGGAGATTTTATTTTTATTAATGTCCTTCCCCATGTAGTGGGAGAAGTCGTTGCAGAACTCAAAAGCAGCGGGTTTCCGGATAACAGGGTAATTGTCACCGTGGCCGCCGGCATACCCATGAAGACCTATGAGGAGTTGGGCAGTTGCCTACCGGTGGTCAGGGCCCTGCCAAATCCGCCGAGCCAGGTCGGCATGGGTATCGCGGCCCTTGCCTTTAACCCTCATGTTGAAAAAGATTTGAAAACGGATATTTTTGAGCTGTTTGCCTGCTTGGGAGAGTATGTGGTTGTAAAAGAGGAACAGGTGAATGTCGTCATGGCCTTGAGCAGCCCGACCATTACCTACATGCTGTTTCAGTCCATCGTCGATGCCGGTGTCCGGGCCGGTATCGATCGCGATACCGCCACAAAGATCGTTTATCAGACCATCGCCGGTTCCATGGAAGTTTGGAAGACGCGCCAGGTAACGCCCTACGAACTTATCAGTGAAGCCAGCACACCGGGCGGGATTTCAATTGAAAGCCTGTATACTCTGGAAACCTATGCCTTTAAGGCCGGCATCATGGAGGCCGTCGACAGTGCCATCAACCGGGCCGTCGAATTGAGTCGCCCGGCCAGCGGTAATTAAAACCGGTTATGGCCTTGCGGTTGGCATCCTCACCTAATCCATTAATCCAGGGCAGAATTTTGTCGGCGATCACCGGATAAGGCCATCTGATATCCACAATCAAACAGCTGCTCTAATATCAATCAACATTATTGTGACCGCGAAGCCGAGACCGATGGCAGGATAGTAACCAAAAATAGACAAAGCAATGAAGCACACAGGGTGATCCAAAAAACCAACGAAACCCCCCGGGCTACTGCTTCCTGTAGGGCTTTTTGAACCTCTGGGGCGAAAAGCGCCTGAATTTCCGGCCGGAATATACTGTCAAATCCCTGCTGCATTTGTTCATGGAAGGACGGGGGCAGATCGTTTAAACCGGATTGCATCAAATCGTCCACCAGGTTTGAAAGTGCCAGGGTAACAAAACTTCCGGTAACACCAACACCGACGGTTCCTCCCAGGGTTCTGAAAAATTGATGGGATGCGGTGGCAATACCCAGATCTGCCATGTCCAGGCTGTCCTGGACAATTAACAGGGTGGCAATCGAAACAAATCCCATCCCGATGCCGACGGTGCCCAGGACGACAAAAAATGATGTCAGGGATGTTGTGGTCGAAAAAGTAACCATTATGGCGCTGCCAACCGCCAGGCATAGAGCGCCGAATATTGCCGAAGGCTTTTTGCCGAATCGATTGACAATCTGACCACAGGCCAGGGCCCCGGCTGACCACCCAAGGCTCAGGGACAGCATTGCAAAACCCATTTGCAGGGGCGATTTGCCCAGGGCGCCCTGGATAAACAAGGGGCTGTATGCAAACTGAGAGAAAATCGCAAAACTGGCCAGAAAGGCCGCACCATTGCCAGTGCTAAAGCCTCTGACTTTAAAAAAACCCGGTGATAAAATGGGCTCCCGGGCCTTATTTTCAATGAAATAAAAGGCAATGCCCGAACCGACGGTCACCACCGAAAGCCCGAGGATTTCAGGGGACATCCAGTCATAGCTGCGCCCGGCCAGCAAAAACACGGTCAACAACCCCAGGATAGATGTTGAAAGTGCCAGCACGCCAAAATAGTCGATGGCGGCTTCTTTCTTTTTGGCACGCACTTCAACCAGATATAAAGCGATGCCCAGCAAAGAGAACAGCCCCAGTGGAATATTGGCAAAAAATATCCAACGCCAGGAAAAGTAGGTGACGACAAATCCGCCAAAGGTGGGCCCCAGTACACTGGCCAGCCCCCAGATGATGCTGGCGAGAGAAAGGGCCTTGCCGCGATTTTCGGGCGAAGAGACATCTGCCAGCACGATGTAGACCAGGGCAAAATTACCACCGGCCCCTATGCCCTGCAATACACGGGATAAAATCAGCTGGGCCATACTCTGCGCCAGACCGGCAAAAATGGACCCCAGCAAAAATGTACCAATGGAAATGATGAAAAGCCGTCTGGATTTGAATATATCGGCCAGCTTGCCAAATACCGGCAGGGACACAGCCCGGGCCAGCAGGTAGGCGGAATAGACCCAGCTGTAAAGGTCGAGGCTGCCCAGATCTGCCACGATGGTGGGCATGGCGGCGGTCATCACCAGCGCATCCAGGGCACCGAGAAACAGGGCCATTAATGCTGCTGCAATTATATAAAACCGCCTTTTACGGCTGATCAGCCCGATTGGTGTCTGTGGTTTTCCGGCTGTTTTTATATGTCCGGCAGAATCGTCATTGCTCCAAGATTGAGACAAATATGTGTTTCCTTTACCTAACGTATTGACCCAGCACTGGATTCCCGCTCGGGCGCATACGCGTCAACTTAAGAATCGAAACAAATGTAGGGCGGGCCTCCGCGCCCGCCTATACTGAAATACCAGACGAATTCAGGTCGGCACGGAGGCCGACCCTACTTCTTCCGAACCGTCACTCCCGCGAAGCAGGCTGTGTCGCAATTGACGGAAATGCACATTTTCTCTTTTGTCATTCCCGCGCAGGCGGGAATGACATTAGAAAGGTATGGTATTTAAATTATGCCGGATATTACGAACTCTCATTCAATAATTCATCAGTGAGGTATGTGAAAAGCTGCTGATCATAAATTAGCCTTAAGCCAGGCTGCCATTTTGAGTATAATTTGGTCATGAACCTGCTCCGGGGCAATGTCGGCTGATTTGAGCATGTTAAAAGAATGATCGCCGCCGTCAATGACTTCAAGCTCCCGGGCAACCTTCAAACGGTCCAAAACTTTTTTCAATAGCCCCAGATCACAGAACGAATCCCGGGTCCCGGCAAAAAACAGCAGCGGCGCGTTGATAGCGTAAAGGTGGGAATCCCTTATTTTGTCTTTCTTGCCCGGTGCATGCAGCGGATAGCCTAAAAAGACCAGACCCTGGACCGGCAACTCCCCGACGGCCGCCATCTGGGAAGCCACGCGCCCACCCATGGATTTTCCGGCAGCCACGACCTTCTCAACGGCGAATTCCGGATGATCTTGTAAATATCGGTACACACACCGCCAGGTGTTAACCAGTTTTTTTTGAGAATCCGGAGACTTGCGTCCTTTTTCCTTGTAAGAAAAGTTAAATCTCATGGTCAGGAATCCTTCCTGGCAAAGCCCGCGGGCAGCAGCAACGATCAATGGGTTGTTCATATCGTTGCCGGCACCGTGGGCCAGGATGACGCCTGCGGTCTTCGTGGACTGAAACCCGTCCGGGATTTTAACAATGCCGGAAACCTTTTCACCTTTGCCAATCGGAATCCATAGCTTGCATGTTTTCATTTTCAAAACCTTAGCCCATCTGTGTCTATGTGGTTAAAATAATTAAATTGAGATGGTAAAAACCCGCCCGGTATACGCGCGATTTTAGGGTCGGGCTCGACGCCCGCCATGCGAGCCCGCAGGCGAGCCGGGCGGGCTGTGCCGACCATTGGCTTTGCTGTTATTGGTTCAACACTTTTGTGAGCCATCTGTGCAGGGGCAACATATTCTTATAATGTGTATATGCATAGTCAATAAGTGCCCCCGAATAAAACGCATCCGGCACTTTTCCCTCAACCCGTGCGGTTAGACCATTATACAGGAGATATTCACCATTGGGATGATCGGCGTCATAACCGCGGGGTACCTTTTTATAATGTTTACCGTCTATTAGATAGCCTTCTCCAGTAGCCTTTTTGACCGCACTCTTGAGTGCCGCTCCCTGCTTTTTATCCACAACCGCCTTGCGGTATCGATCCATAAGCGGTTTAGAAAACATTTTAATCCCAACCCCGATAAGCATATTTTTATTTTCCACGTGCAGATAAAAGCCGGAACACTCCATGCGTTTGCGATCCCCTTCCCAGAGCCAGATTCCCATATAGGTTTTATAGGGACTTTTGTCTTTGCTGAAACGAACATCCCGATTAATTTTAAACAGGCTTTTATTGATCTTGGGAATGGCATTCACCTCGGGTGCAATTTTGCGGAGCTTTTTCCCCATCTCAGTCACAAATTCCCGGGCCGGATGCATCACAAACTCATCGTACTCGCTACGATGTTTTTCGAACCATTGTTTTGTGTTATTCTTTTTCAGTTTGTTAAAGAAGGTAACGTACTCTTTGGGAAATCCATTAAATTGCGCCATCGGAGCCTCCTCATTTTGGGTGTGGCTGTTGCCAGACTCTCCGTATCAATTAAGGGTCAGTAAATCAAGGAGATACTGGCAAGTGGCCACTGGTCGATGAGGCAGATCACCCGTTAGCAGAAACGATACCAAACGGCACACGGCGCAGGGTATAAAAAGCTGACATCATCCCTTAACCGCGAGCTGTGTGCTTTGCCATGTGCCACTACAATTATAAAATATTTCTTGACGTATGCCATTATTGAGAATATTATTCTGTTTAATATGGATATATCAGAATGATTGATGAAATAAATTCAAATATACTGAAAATTTTACAGGAAAAGGCTCGAATACCCAATGTGGATGTAGCGCGTCAGGTCGGGTTGGCCCCATCGGCGGTTCTGGAACGGATTCGAAAGCTGGAAAAGCAAAAAATTATAGATGGTTATGAGGTTCGACTGAACCCCAAATTTTTCAATAAAGGGCTGATCGCTTATATCACGGTCAAAATCCATGAGCACGCCGATGAAATTGAGATCGGAAAGAAACTGGCCTACCGCCCCCATGTCCAGGAAGTGCATTATGTAGCCGGAGAGGATGCCTTTTTGGTTAAACTGCGAGGATCGGATACCGATGAAATCGGACGCTTGATCCGCGAAACCATCCGATCCATCGACGGCGTTCAACTGACCAGGACAGCCATTGTCATGTCCACCTATAAGGAAACCGCCCAATTTCCGATTGAGAATGGTGAGAAACAGTCATAATTATAGATAGAAATCCTGTGGGAGCGGCTTTCCAGCCGTGATTAAAATAGCTGTAGCGCTACCTGATCGCGGCTGGAAAGCCGCTCCCACAAACATTTTAGCAAGTCCCGATCGATTAAGAATTTAATCACGAATATTACGAGGTGTACGATGATCACAATCAATGAAAATTTTCTGAAATTGCAGGCATCCTATTTGTTTGCCGAAATCAAAAACAGAACGACCGCCTACCAGGAAGCGCATCCGGACCGTGATGTGATTAAACTGGGCATCGGTGATGTCACCCAACCCCTGCCCCCGGCCTGCATCCAGGCCTTTCACCGGGGAGTGGACGAAATGGCCGATGCTAAAACATTCCGGGGGTATGGACCCGAGCAGGGGTACGAATTTTTACGAAAAAAGATAGCCCGACATGATTTCCAGTCCCGGGGGGCTGATATTTCCCCGGATGAGATATTTATCAGCGATGGTGCCAAGTGCGACAACGGCAATATCCAGGAAATTTTTTCCAAAGATATAAAGATTGCGGTTCCCGATCCGGTCTATCCGGTTTATGTCGACACCAATGTCATGGCGGGCAGAACCGGATCTTACAGCCAGGGCCGCTATGGCGGGCTGGTTTATCTCGAAGGCACACAGGCAAATGGTTTTATTCCGGATTTACCCCGGGAAAAAGTGGATTTGATTTACCTGTGCTACCCGAACAATCCCACCGGAGCCACCATATCAAAATCTGCCCTGAAAGACTGGGTGGATTATGCCAGGGAGAATAAAGCTCTGATTTTGTTTGATGCAGCCTATGAGTCGTTTATCCGCGATGACGATCTGCCCAAATCAATTTTCGAAATCGAAGGGGCCCGGGAAGTTGCCATCGAGTTCCGGAGCTTTTCTAAAACGGCCGGTTTTACCGGCACCCGCTGTGCCTTTACGGTGGTGCCAAAAACATGTGTCGCCTACACAGATGAAGGCGAAGAACAACCCCTGCACGCACTCTGGTATCGCCGCCAGTCAACCAAGTTCAACGGGGTCTGCTATCCCGTGCAAAAAGCGGTGGAAGCGGTATACAGCGAAGAAGGCCAACAGCAAACCAAAACATTGATAGACTACTACCTGAAAAATGCAGCCTTGATTCGACAGGAAATGTCAGCGCTTGGATTTGACTGTATCGGTGGAGAAAATTCTCCTTATATCTGGATTGACGGCAGATCCGATTCCTGGAAATTCTTTGACCGGCTTCTAGAAAAAGCCGCTGTGGTTTGCACGCCGGGAGCCGGATTCGGAAAATGCGGCGAAGGCTACATCCGGATCAGCGCCTTTAACGATTATGAAAACGTTAAAACTGCCATGGACCGGATTAAGGAAGCCCTGGCTTAGAAAAGCAGTTGAATAGTTGACTGGTTGATTAGTTAAATAGTTGTTTGAAAAGTTGACATGAGAAGCCGGGTGTTTATCGTAATGACCGCGCAGGTTCGAAATGCATTTTGCACGAAGCCTACGCCCGACGGTGGGCACATAACAAGATACTATGAGAAAGCGAGGATAATTGAATGAAAATTCTAATAATTGGTGGTACCGGTACAATAGGCAAAAAGGTTAGTGCCCATTTGGCCAAGAAGCACCAGATTGTTATCGCCGGTCGAAAATCCGGTGATGTAAATGTAGACATTGGTGATAGCAAATCAATTGAAGCCATGTTTGAAAGCATTGGTAAGGTTGATGCAATTGCTTGTATTGCAGGAGAAGCAAAGTGGGCAGCCTTCGACTCGATGACCGAAGAAGATTTTTATATCGGGCTAAAAAGCAAACTGATGGGGCAGGTAAATCTTGTAAGAATAGGACAAAAATACTTGAATACAGGCGGTTCGTTTACGTTAAGCACGGGAATTCTGGCTGATGATCCGGTGTTAGGCACAACCAGCCCCGCCATGGTCAATGGTGGAATCCACAGCTTTGTTAAAGCTGCATCTTTAGAATTGGGCAATAGCGTCAGGATTAATGTTGTCTCATCGGGTCTGGTTGAAGATGCCGTAGAAAAATATGAGGCCTACTTTCCCGGGCATAATTCGATACCAATGGATAAAGTGATAAATGCTTATGTTAAAAGTGTTGAAGGCCAAGGTAATGGTAAAATCATAACAATATATGATAACCGATAGGATGTGCCTTATTATATATTCTCCCGTATTTCATAATGCTGGGAACGCTCATCAAAATGCGCCAATACTTCACGGGCTTTCGGCGGAACATAAGCGCGTTCGTAGTCTTCACCGGCAAATTGCTTGACGGCTTTCCAGGAGTCAAATTCCATCATCGTAATAAACTCTACTTTTTCATCCTGTGCGCGCCGGAGCAGCCGAATACCCCGATAACCGTCAACCCCTTTAGCGGCGATGCCGGGAAATATCTCCGTTTTGAGTAAAATTTCATAGGCATCCGCATTCTCAGGCGTCGTCCAGCCGTGCCAAATTCTTGCAATCATTTCGTTTTCCTTTTTTTAATTTCCAAATCATAAATAGTGGATTTTTTCGATGCGCCCCGCTGAAGCGGGATTACATATCTAATTTTAACCGATTAATGTATGCATCAAGGCCGCACAAAAGTTTACGACGAGGTGTACTACTAGTACGTCGAGAAAGTAAACTTGCGGAGAACGCCGATCATCGGAAAAATACGCATTTATGATTGGAAACTCAGATGGGCGGCTTCCCAGCCTAAAATGGCCTTCTTCCTGGCAGTGCCTCCGCCATAGTTACCGAAGTCGGCCGTCTTACGAATTACACGGTGGCAGGGAATAATAAAAGAAATGGGATTTTTGCCGACAGCACTGCCCACCGCCCGAGTGGCTCCAGGGATGCCCACCTGAATTGCCACATCTTCATAGGAGACCACCGCACCAAAAGGTATTTTTATCAGGGCCTCCCAGACTTTTATCTGGAAATTGGTACCACTTAAAATTAAATGCAGCGGGGTGGAAGTGTCGGCAAATGAGGGATTAAAAATTCGGTCAACCAGATCCCGGGATGCATTGGGATCTTCTACGATTTCCGCATTTTTCCAGAAATAGTGCAATTCGGTAAGCGGGTCCTTTCTTTGTCTGTACTTTGTGAAAAAGAAGCCGCAAATACCTCTTTCGGTGGTCGCCAGCAGACAATCACCAAAGGGGCTGGGATGAATACCATACTTAATGGTAATCCCTTCGCCTTTGTTTTTGTATTCACCGGGCGTAACCGCCTCACAGGTAACAAACAAATCGTGGAGCCTTCCGGGACTGGAAAGACCGGATTCATATGTCACATCCAACAGATTAACGGAATCTTCCAGCAGTTGTTTGGCATATTCCTTGGTCAAAAACTGCAAAAACCGCTTGGGGCTGATACCGACCCACCGCCCGAAAAGGCGCTGAAAATGATACTCGCTCAGGCCGACATAGTCGGCAATTTCCTTTAAATCCGGTTGAAACGAAAAATTTTTCTCAATAAATTTAATGGCCTTTTCAATGCGATCATAATCGTCGCTGGCCTGGATAAGGGAGGGGTTTGACATGGTCTCGCACCTTTCAAATGTTTGATATATCTCGCCTTTTTAAGATAAACGATTCGGTTCGCCAATGTAGGGGCGGGGATAAACCCCTCCCCTACATGAACAGGTCCCGCTTTATTAATGTAAAAAGGGATAAATGAAATCGGTTCTAAGAATCAATCAGAATATAGGTCATTTTAAATAGGCACGCCACCCGAATCTTGCTGTATTGTGCATTTAGTTCTATTTACGCAGGCCAGCTGACCAGCGACTCCTGTTTATAATTATTATCTTGACCATAAATATCTATCTGCTATATATCAAAAAGATATATAGCAGATATAATGTTATGAAAAAAAGCAAAACAAGATTCGCCGTTCTGGGCATCCTATCCTACGGTCCCATGTCCGGCTATGATATTAAAAAATTCTACGAACAGAATGTGGCCGGATTCTGGAGTGAAAGCTACGGCCAGATCTATCCCATTTTGAAACGACTGGCAGAGGAAAAGCTGGCCACCCGATCGATCCAGAAACAGGAGGGCAAGCCGGATCGCCACATTTACGCCATAACACAAAAGGGGCACGATGAACTGCGGCAATGGCTGGTAGAACCCACCGGACGCCATATCGGACGTCATGAAACCCTCTTAAAGCTGATGTTCGGCCAGCAGATTTCGATTGAGGATAACATCCTCCAAATAAAACGCTTCCGGGAACGCCAGATAGCTGAACTGAAAAAGATTGAAGCATTAAAAGGAAATTTCGAACATCAAGAAGTTGATGACCCCAATCTGCCCTACTGGCGACTGGCCTTTGGTTATGGGGAACATGTAAACCGGGCCTACATTAAATGGGCGGAAGAAGCACTCGCTGCATTGCGTAAGATGGAAATTATGACTTAGCCTCGCAAAGGATCAGGCTAACCAGGAAATATTCTTATTATGAAGTAGATTGCAGCGCAAATACGAAATCCGAAACAAATCTCAAATTCGAATGTTCCAATGGCACAAACATCATATGTATTATAGCTCTCCTAATGTTTGGCCTTGTTTTGGTGATTAGAATTTAACTATTCGAGATTGTTTTGAATTTCGATATTCGGATTTTAGTCTTGGTATATTAACTTAAAAAGCCCGAATTGTCAGATAGAAAACCGTTAAATGGAAAAACGTCGAACTACGAAACGTATAGACCTCACAGAAGGTCCTATCCTCAAAACATTGGTAAAACTGGCCGTGCCGGTTACCATCGCCATGGTTTTGTTTACCGTTTATTTATTGGTGGATATATATTTCGTAGGACGCCTGGGACCCGATGCGGTGGCCGCACTTTCCATTTCGAGCAACGCATTTTTCATCCACCTGGGATTTTCCACGATTCTGGGAACCGGCGGCATGGCCCTGATTGCCCAGGCTTTCGGCCGCAAAGATTATCACCAGGCAGCGCAGGTGTTCAAGCAAAGCCTTTTGATGGCCCTGATCATCGGCACTGTCGAAGCAGTGACCGGTTTGTTAATCGCCCCTTATTACATCAAATTTTTCGGAGGCAGCGGCCAATCCCTGGAATGGGGAATTCAATACTTTCAAATTTTTTCCATCTCCTTTTTGTTCATGATTTTTCTCTATGTCATCGGCAATTGTTACCGCGGGATGGGAGATACCAAAACCCCGATGATAATCATGCTCCAGGCCAATATTTTAAATATTGCTCTGGATCCCATTCTCATTTTCGGCTGGCTGGGTCTGCCGGCATTGGGAGTACGCGGTGCCGCAATTGCCTCGTTGATTTCTCAGATTTACGCTCTTGGAATATATGGATATTTGATATTTTTCAAGGATTTCCACATTAATCTACAAGGCATTTGGCGCTTTAATCCTGAACTGATTAAAAAGATCCTGTATATCGGGGTCCCATCCGGAATGAATCACTTTTTGCTGGCGGCGAATTTAATGATCACCTATCGGGTAATCAGCGGCTACGGTACCGCTTCGATAGCGTCCATCGGTATCGGGTTCAGGATTCTGCAGGGCATTTATATCCCCGTTATTGCCGTAGCTTCGGCCATGGCAGCCATCGTCGGCCAGAATTTCGGTGCCCGAAAATTTTCGCGCATAACCGGTACTCTCGGCAGAGCCTGGCTGATCTCCACCATATTTATGATTGGCTGCACGGCAATCTGCCTGTTGTTTCCACAGGCTTTGATCAGCATCTTCAGCAACAATTCTGAGGTCATTCACTTCGGTGTCGTTTATTTAAGAATATTTGCCATCGGGTTTGTTATGGTGGGAACCATCATGGTGGCGTCGTCGGCTTTTCAGGGTCTGGGGAAAACCTACCCCAGCCTGATCGGTGCGGTGGTGGACAATGCCCTGTTTGCCGGTCTGGTCTTCACGCTGCCGGTTTATTTCAGCTGGGGGATTCAATCGGTATGGTGGATCAAACTGGCAACCGCCGCCGTCGAAACAGTGGTGGTCGCCCTTTGGTTAAAGCACGAACTGACAAATGTACGGTCACGTTTCGCTATTAATAATACGTCCGCAGAACTACAAACTATTTAGGAACAAACGCCTGGTGATATGGTAAGATCCATATTCACCGCAGAGCTTGCTATATTGTAGTAAGCTCTGCGGTGAAATAATTCCCTAACTTGCTCTCAAGGAGAAATTCACGTGCATCTTAAAAAAGTAACGCTAAATCCTGATAAATACCCGACCCGGGACCACTATCCCTTTAATCTGGAACTGTTTCAGAAAACCGGCAGTATTGAGTTGGATACACCGGTAACTTTTTTTGTGGGCGAAAACGGCTCCGGCAAATCCACCCTGGTGGAGGCCATCACCCGCAAGTGCGGCATCTATATCTGGCAGGGCATCCAGCGTCCCCGTTACAATGCCAGCCCCTATGAAAACTCTCTTTACCAGACCATCAGCATCGAATGGGCCAACGGCCGCCGGGTAAACGGATCTTTTTTCGGTTCGGACATTTTTAATAATTTTGCCAGAATTCTGGATGAGTGGCTGACCATGGATCCGGGGCTGCTAAAATATTTCGGCGGGAAATCTTTAATGGCCCAGTCCCACGGCCAATCCCTGATGGCCTATTTCAGATCACGCCTTAAAATAAAGGGGCTGTACATATTGGATGAACCGGAAACAGCGCTTTCACCCAAAAGTCAGCTGGAGTTGCTGGGCTTACTTAAGGAGGCCGGTCGCAGCGGTCAGGCCCAGTTTATCATCGCCACCCATTCACCGATTCTACTGGCGTGCCCCGGAGCAAAAATACTGAGCTTTGACGAGGCTCCGGTCAGGCAAATCGAATACGAAAATACGGAACATTATCGGATTTACAGCGAATTTATGGCAAATCCCCAAAATTTTATTTCATCATAAGAAAATCCGTACAATTTAAAAGAATTTAAAGATAGAGCTCTTTACACTCAGACCATCTTTTTTTATACTTTCGGCCGCAGCATCGAACTTGTCCGCCCCTGCCGAAGCATATACGTCCCCGACAACGGCAGACAGGAGTAAACCATGCATATTCTGAGAAGACTTTTTCTTCTTTTAACGCCCTACTGGAAGACCCTGATCCTGAGCGCCGCGTTGCTCATCGGGCGGGCAGGACTGGAGCTGGTGCCGCCACTGTTTCAAAAAGAAATTATCGATGAGGTCATCACCGCGGTTAATCTGACATATCTGGGGGTGCTGATTGCGGCCCTGGTGGGGGCCTATGCCCTGAGTCAACTGGTGCAGATCGGTGACAATTACATCCGCCATGCCCTGGGTGAGAAGTTTATATTCGATCTGCGGGTCCGGCTGTATGCCTATCTGCAGAAAATGTCTCTGTCTTTTTTCGAACGCACCTCCACCGGTGAATTGATGTCCCGGGTGACCAATGACCTCAGCGCCCTGGAGCATTTTGTGACTCACGGTTCCGCCCTGACGGCTGTCGATCTGATTCGATTGATCGGTGGTTCCATTATTCTTTTTATACTGAATTGGCGCCTGGCCGCGCTGGTGCTGATACCGGTCCCGATCCTGGCCGTCGCCCTGCGCCATTACAACACCAGGATCCGTCCGGTCTACCGCAGTGTCCGCGCCCGGCTCGGTGATATCAATGCCAAATTGCAGGACAATCTTTCCGGTATACGGGTGATTCAGGCCTTTGCCCGGGAGGAAATGGAGCGTCAGCGCTTTACCACCGAGAGTGAACGCTACTACCGGGCGCGGGTCAAAGGCATCCGGTACTGGTCTGTATTTTTTCCGGCCATACGATTTCTGGGCGCCATGGGGTCGGTGGTTGTGCTGGGTGTGGGTGCCTTAATGGTGGTAAAAGGAGAAATGTCACTGGGAACGCTGGTGGCCTTTCTTTCTTATACCACTTCTTTTTATGAGCCTATCAATCGTTTGACCGAAGTGGACAATATTTTCCAGGAAGCCATTGCGGCCGGTGAAAGATTTTTTGAAATACTTGATCAGACTGCTGACGTCGGGGATGCCCCTGATGCTTTTGCCTTGCCCACCATTCAGGGCCAGTTGGTTTTTGATGGGGTCACTTTTCGATATGGTACCGGTGATAAAGTTTTGCATGATATCGAATTTGAAATGGCTCCCGGAGAAATGGTGGCGCTGGTCGGCCCCAGTGGCGCCGGCAAAACCAGCATTGCCAATCTCATCTGCCGCTTTTACGACCCCAATCAGGGACAAATCACAATCGACGGCCATGATTTGCGCCAAATCAAACTATCTTCCCTGCGGCAGCAGGTTGCCGTGGTACTGCAAGACTCCTTTTTGTTTAACAACAGTGTGGTTGAAAACCTTCTTTATGGAAAACCGGATGCCACCCGCAACGAACTTATCCAGGCCGCCAATGCCGCCAATGCCCACGAATTCATCATTCAGTTGCCGGAAGGATATGACACCGAGATCGGTGAAAGGGGTGTTAAACTCAGCGGGGGGCAGAAACAGCGCTTGGCCCTGGCACGGGCCATCCTGGCCGACCCCCGTATTCTTATATTAGATGAAGCCACTTCTTCAGTGGACGCCGAAGCCGAGTTTTTGATTCAGCAGGCCCTGGAAAGAGTCCTGAAGGATCGTACCTCCCTGGTCATCGCCCACCGTTTGAGCACGGTTCGCAACGCAGATAAAATTATCGTCCTCGATCAAGGCCGTATTGTTGAAACCGGCAAACATGATGAGTTGCTGGCGCGCGATGGGCTTTATGGTCAGTTGTATAGACGCCAGATGACGATAGCCGTCTAGAAATGGTTTTAAATTCTCATCAAAGGCCCAATGACAGCGTTGTCCCGCAAATTGAAATGCTCACGTACTGGCGTGTACGCTCCGCTTTCAATTCGCGTGACGCCTTGTCCTTGAGCCTTAGCTGAGTTTTTAAACCATTTCTACGGTTAATTATTCTGGGTTGAGAGAGCAGCGATGATGTAATCTTTGACGTGTAAATATATGGTAACCTCCAGGCCTTGAGGCTTTTCTCATAAGCAGCCTCAGCTTCCTGTTTGCGGTCAAGTAGCCCATAAATAGCAGCAAGTTGTTCATAGCGGCCAAAAAATGTCGGGTTATGTTTTATTGCCCTTTCGGTCATTAATGCGGCTTTTTGCAGGTCCCCCATAATGAAGTAGGCTTTTCCGGCCTCAAACAAAGGCCCTGCTATATTCCGGGGGTCAAGCTGCATGGTTTTATTCACAAATTCAAGACCTTCTTCGGGCTCTCCTGTGGCTATTAAAACCGAAGCCATGTTTAAATTGGCGTCGGGGTCGTTAGCCTCAAAGGCAAGCGCAAGCTGAGCCTGGGTATTTGAATATTCATATTGACGCCTTTGCAAGGCCATTTTACTTGCCACCAGGTGGGCAGTGGAAGTTGGATTGCGCATAGCTATTTCTAAATGTTTGCGTGCCATGAGGCTGAGCTCTTGCGGCACACGATTTATTATTTGCCATTCGAAGCGAAGCGAACTCCTGATGTACGTCCATGCCAAGGCGGCATGCGCCCGACTATACATGGGGTCTAACTCGATGGCCTCTTTGAAAGAAGAGACCGCCTGGATTAAATCATCAGGCGTATTTCGATGTAAATATTCCCAGCCTTTCACAAAGGCATCATAGGCTTCAATATTGGTCGTTTCCTTATTGGCGAAATTATTTTGCTCTCTGGCGGTCAATTTTAACGCCAGGACTGCGGCAATTTTTTGGGTGATTTCATCCTGCAGATCAAAGATATTATCCATGACCGCATCGTAGCTCTCGGCCCAGAGATGGTGATCCGTTGCGCCGTCAATTAGCTGAGCCCTGATTCGCACACGGTCACCGGCCCTTTGAATGCTGCCTTCGAGCACGTACTTTACATTAAGCTCATCTGCGACTTGCCGCACATTCACCGTTTTGCCTTTATAGGTAAATGAAGAATTTCGGGAGATGACCATAAGTCCCGATATCTTAGAAAGATCGGTTATCAGCTCGTCGGTCATGCCATCGGCGAAATACTCCTGCTTTGGGTCATCGCTCAAATTGTTGAAGGGAAGTACCGCAATGGAAGGCTTCTCAGGTAGGGGAGATGCAATCCTTTCTACTGAAGAAATTTGCATGGGAGGACGGAAATATAAATGCCACACTGCCACTGCGCCAATCACAACAAAAACTGCTACAGCAGCCACAAGCAGCTTACTCCATTTTTTAGCAACTGTTTTTTTTGCTCTGATAACGCGATGGGCAGCAGCGCCTGGATAAGATAGCACCCGGTATACCCGCACCGGCTTCTCGATATTTTTTACTTCGTGATCGCCAAGATCTTCGTACTCCAAATCCAGTTTGTTTCCTACATGCTCAAAAGCTGTGCCGGAAATGCAAACGCCGCCGCCATCGCATATGCTTTCTAATCGCGCGGCAATATTTACGCCATCACCGTAAATCCGATCTTTTTCTTCGACGACATCTCCAAGATTGACGCCGATGCGGAATACCATTTTGCGCTCTTTGGGTAGCTCCAGGTTGCGTTCGGCCAACTCCCGCTGGATCTCAACGGCACATTGCACCGCATCGACCACACTGGCAAATTCGGCCAGCAGGTTATCGCCCGGGGCATCCACCACACGGCCCCGATTCTGCTTTATGTGGACGGTCATAGCCTCTTTGTATGCCGTCAAGGTATGGATGGTGCCGGCTTCATCATTACCCATGAGGCGACTGTAGCCTTCAACATCAGCACTGAGGATGGCGGCGAGTTTGCGTTTCAGACCTTCTTTTGGCATGGTTTTGTCCCACATTGTTAGGTTACAAAACAGACGCGGCAGGAGAGTTGAATACAGTTGGTAATAATTATAAATAACCATGGGTGGTTATGAGGTCAAGGAAACTGATTGTCGCGGCGTTTTTCACAGGTATAAAGTGATTGTCAGAAATATGTTCCATTTGACACGTGCTATAAATCCCCCTGTCCCCCTTTTCAAAGGGGGAACGTTTTTCACCGGCAAGCGCTTTTCCCTCGGATTAAGAGATTATGCAACTTCCTTCGATATTTAGTTCCCCCTTTCTTAAAGGGGGCAGGGGGATTTTTAACTGTCGCATTCTTTACGATATTCGGAATATATTTCTGACAGAGGATAGATGAAAATGGCGGAAGACAGATGTCAGAAAGCGGGGGACAGAGCAGCGATTGGGTCTTTGTTGACAGATAAATCTGTATCAGGTAATTTGAGGCGAAAGCTTGCACCTTTGACCGTTCAGTCTTATTTTTCCCTTAGAATCCACCGCGAAACTTGCTGCATCGTATCTCACTTAAGCGAGAGCTCTTCTGACAGCGAACGTTACTTTGAAACTTTAAACCATCGTAGAATTGACCGTATTTTCCCTGACTGTAGGTTTTATAATTTTCTAACGCTTGAAGTGGTTTCAGAACCTTAGATCACGGCCAAAGACAAGGCGTCGATTCGGTTTAAAAGCGGAGCGTACACTAAGTACGTGAGCATTTTAAACCGAATCGCAACGCAGTATTTGGGCGTTAGATAAGGTTTTGAAACCACTTCAGAGCGTGAAAGGAGGGTTACTATGGCTGTTAAAGTTTTAATTAAACGGAAATGCCCGAAGGACAAAGAAAGAGAACTTTTTCGCATCATCAAAGAGATTAGGCGTCGGGTCCCCCTGCAGCCGGGCTACATTTCAGGCGAATACTTAAAATCAATCGATGAGACCAACGAAATTACTGCTATTAGTTCCTGGTATACCTTAGAAGACTGGCAAACCTGGTTTGAAAGCGAGGAAAGAAAGGAAATTCAATCCAGGATAGATTCTATTCCGGGTGTCACCACTAAATACTCCATTTACAGGTATATAAAGACCCGCTAATGACAGTCAAAATGAGGGAGCTCTGAAAATGATCAAGATTCATATTAGAAGAAAAGTACCGCAAGACAAGGCTGATGATTTAAAGTTGTTGATCAATCAATTAAGGGGGGTGACCATGGGAACGCCGGGATATGTCGCCGGTGAAACATTGAAACGGTCGGACAAACCCGGAGAGAGCCTGGTGGTCACCAAGTGGCAATCAGAATTTTACTGGGACCAGTGGCTTCAGAGCACAGAACGCGCTGAGATTCAGGGCAAGATTGATCAACTGATAGGCTCAGAAACCCAATACGAGATCTATGAATACGACTAGAATTCGTGGTTATAAAAACTTTTCAGCGAGTCCGAACAGGACCATTCCGACGATTACGGTTCCGCCGAGGGATTTGGTTGCGATGGCGAACAGAAACGTAGGGATGGCGACGATGAACTCGGGCCGCCAGAGGTCAACAGATCGGGTGGCACCGTCGGTGACCAGTGCCGGCAGCAATATCGCGCTCAATATGGCCGCCGGAATAAAGTCCAGCCATTCCACCAGCCATGAGGGCAGACTTCGTTTGGTCAGATATATAAGCGGCAGCCAGCGCGGAATGAAAGTTACCAGCCCCATACCAACAATAACTGCCAGATATTCTTTCGATACCATTCTAACGATTCCCTCCAGGACCGATCTTCTTTTTAAAAACCACCCCAATTGCAGCCGCAGCCATCGATGCGATAACGATATATGAATTGCCCGGAATCAGCATCGAAAGAAACAACGCCATTGTCCCGGCTATTAACGCCACAATGACGTAAATAAATCCCCTGATTTGAAATACCAGCAGACAAATGAACATGGCCATCAGGGCATAATCAATCCCGAAGGCATGGGCCGGGATAAATTGACCACCGACCCCCCCGAGCACCGTGGTAATAATCCAGGTAAAATTAGCGGTGTAATTGGTCGCCAGGGCTGAATCTAAATCCCATTCGGAATCCCTATATTTGGATAGATTGACGGCAAAACTCTCATCTGTTACGCCGTAAGCAAAAAATGAAAGCTTTTTTCGATCGGCATTTTTTAAATAAACCGCCAGAGCGGAACTCATCAAAAAATGCCGTAAATTTACAATGAATGTCGTTGCCACGATTGAAAACAGTGATGCTCCGGCCGATAGCATGGACACGGCGATAAACTGGGAGCTGCCTGCAAAAACCAGAACAGACATCAGGCCAATTTCCAATGGTGACAGCCCCGCCTTCTGGGCCAGCACCCCGAAGGCCAGGCCGATGGGCAAATATCCCAGACAGATGGGCCATGCCGCCGCCATGCCACGGGTGAGAGCTGCCTTTCCGTAAACGGGGCTGTTATTTTTTCCTGAATTTTTAGGACTCATTTTAAAGCGGGATTGTTTTTACCCATCATTTCTATTATTTTTTTGCGACTGAGAAATCTTGAAGCAATCGCCGCCATAAACCGATAGCGCGGTCCACTGATGAACGCCGGGAGCCTGCGTTCCTTTAAAATCTTCAGGGCTTCGGAAACAACCACCTCCGGCGGGTAGGCCATCCGGTCCGGCATCTTTTGGGGCTGGCCTTTGAAGGCAACCGTGTGAAAATTGGTCCGCGTAAGCCCGGGCAGCAGGGCCATTACATAGACGCCTCTGTCCTTGTGTTCGTACCATAATGATTCCGTAAAACAGGTCACAAATCCCTTGGTCCCGCAATAGACCGCACCCCCAGGGTACGACAGTCGGGATAGGGCCGAAGAAACATTAATGAGAGCATCTCCTGATTCAGCTGTTTTCAAAAATCTATGGCTCAGACGCACCACTGCATTCATATTCAACAACATCAAATTCTCGTATCTTTCCAGGGGCACCTCATCAAACCGCCTATAGATGGCATAGCCTGCATTATTAATCAGCAAATCATACTTGATATCAGTCAATTCTTGCTCGATGTCGGCAAGCTGGGTCGAATCAGTCAGGTCGGCCGACAGATATTTATGGTCGCCTCCCAGTTCCCGGACAAGATCCTGCAAATTTTCTTCGCTTCTTGCCACACAGGTTACAATAAAGTCTTGCCTGGCCAGCTGCTTTGAAAAAACAAGACCGATGCCGCTGCTGGCACCGGTCACCAACGCTCGCTTTACATTCATTTTGGTTTCCTTTTCCTATCAGGGAAAGTTCTATTTTAATATGACTTCTCTGGGTCCAGATTCGCCACTGGATTTTTAAAGCTGCAGGGCATCAAAGCTGCGCATTTGGCACATACGTGGGTAGATTCAGGCAGATCGGCAAAATAATCCAGTCTTCGCCGATTTTCATTCAGTCGATCCCAGCAAAGCCGTCTTTCAAAGCCCTCTTCGCTGAGTGCCGCCACCGGACAGGCCTTGATACACTGGCCGCATTCTTTACCGGCTTTGAGCAGGCAGGCCTCCTGCGTTTCGATCAGCGGATGATCCCCAAGCTCCGCCTCACTCACCAGGCTTCCCAGACGACCGGTACAACCCACCGGCGTAATCATCATGTGGTGGATCCCGAAACGTCCGAGCCCTGCCAGATGCGCCAGGTGCTTGTGGGACCAGCGCGCCATTAATTTAGCTTCATCAAAATTGTGGGTCGCCGGTGTCAGGCCCGATCTAAATCCTCTCTCAGTTAATAGATCACCCAGCGCCTGGGTCAGCCGCCCGATCAAATCATTGGTTTGGACATAGGCCAGGCCCCAGTTGCGACAGGGCCGTTCGCCTTTACGATTTTCTTTTACCAGCTCTTTTTTAAACGGTATGTAAAATACGACTACCGATTGGGCCCCCGGTAGAAGATCTTTTGGAAACACATGGTCATCGGCTGCAATCTGCGGTAATTGATCGAAGCGCGAATCAGCAGGGGCTGCCACCAGCAACGGTGTCTGCCACCATCCGTCGGTTCCCAGCCGATCTGATTCTTCCGCCACAAAGGTTTCCGCAAACTTTCTCAATTCATCGACCGTAATGTTGCTTGTCATATTCCAATCCAGCTCCTTTCAATATTGATCTCCTCTCTGCTTAATTCAATATAACAGCTTCTGCAACATAATTTGGATTCATCTTCCCGGTAAATTCGGACCATTTTTAACTTTGACTTAAAATTTCAAATTTTATATACACCCAAATATCCTATCTATAGTTCATTTCCTGTTAATCGATTATTCATTCATAGGGGACGCTAATGGAATGCCCGAATTGCGGTTTAGAAAATCGTGCAGGGGCTAACTTTTGTGTTGCCTGCGGCAACAAACTGGAATTGACCTGCGCCCAATGTGATCATCTCAATTTACCCGCAAGTAAATTTTGTGAAAATTGCGGATTTAAGCTGATGGAAGCGTCCGGGCCAATTTCCAGGGAGCTCTCATATGATGAAAAGTTAAGGAATATCCAAAAATACCTGCCTGAAGGCCTGAGGGAAAAAATCCTTTCGCAAAAAGACCGGATTGAAGGGGAGCGCAAACAGGTCACCGTATTGTTTGCTGATATGGAAGGATTCACGGGACTGTTGGAACTGCTTGGTATCGAAGATGCCTACACTATCATGGATAAAGTCTATGAAATTCTGATTCGCAAGGTCCATGATTTCGAGGGTGTGGTCAATGAAATGACTGGTGATGGAATCATGGCACTCTTTGGAGCACCGATTGCGCTGGAGGATGCACCTCAAAAAGCCATTCGCACCGCCTATTCCATTCATAAGGAAATGGCCAAGTTCAGTGAGCGGATGAAACGCAAGCAGGGAAAGGCTGTATCCATAAAAATGCGAATTGGTATTCATACGGGCCCGGTGGTTGTTGGAACCCTCGGCAATGATCTTCGGCTGGAGTTCAAGGCCGTAGGTGATACCGTAAATCTGGCATCCAGGATGGAAGGTCTTGCTGAACCGGGAACCACATATGTGTCGGAAGAAACCTTCAATCTTGCAGAGGGATTTTTTCGCTTTGAAGCGCTGGGGGAGAAAAGGATCAAGGGCAAAAAGGAGCCGGTCAAGATATACCGGTTTATAGCACCCGGCACACGCAGAACCCGGTTCGACGTCAGCGCTGAGAGAGGGCTTACCCCATTCGTCGGTAGGGAGCGCGATCTCAAGCTGCTGTTGGACGGGTTTGAGCGGTCAAAGGCCGGAAGCGGTCAGGCTTTTTCCATCGTCGGGGAGGCCGGGGGTGGAAAATCCAGGCTTTTGTATGAATTCAGAAAAGCGGTCAGCCATGAGAATACAAATTTCCTGGAGGGAAAATGCCTTTCCTACAGTCGCAGCATTGCCTATCAACCGATCATAGACATTTTGCAATCCATCTTTAACATCGCGGAAAATGACGGCGACCGGAAAATTATAGCAAAGACCTCAAAAGCACTGCAAACGCTGCGAGTAGATGAAGCATCGACCCTGCCCTATCTTCTTGAGGTTTTATCGGTCCGGGACAGCGGCATTGACGCCATCCCAATGAGCCCGGAGGCCAAAAGAGACCGAACCATCGACGCGCTAAAACAAGTTGTCCTGCAGTACGCCCAAATTCGCCCCCTGATCATGGCCATCGAGGATTTGCATTGGATTGACCAAAGTTCCGAACAATTCCTTGCCTATCTTCTGGAAAACATCAATGACGCCAGAGTTTTTTTAATACTCAATTACCGTCCGAAATATATCTGCACCTGGAACCATGAAGCCTGCCATAGCCAGATCAATCTAAACCGGCTTTCCAAGCGGGACAGCCTGCAGATGGTTTATCATATACTGGGCACCCAACTACTTGAAGATGCTCTTGAAAAATTGAGCCTGGAAAAAACCGAAGGGATTCCCTTTTTTATCGAAGAATTTGTCAGATCCCTGAAAGAACTCAGACTGGCGGTCAGAAAAACCAATAAATATTGCCTGATTAAAGATTTTCAGGAGATGACGATCCCTTCAACGATTCAGGATATCATCATGGCCCGGGTGGACGCTTTGCCGAAAGAGGCCAAGGACCTTCTGCAAACGGGTTCGGTTATCGAACGGGAATTCAGTTTCAAATTAATCAAACAGGTAACGAGCATTTCCGCGCAGGAATTGCTATCCCACCTGTCCGTTCTAAAAGACACGGAGCTTCTATACGAAAGGGGCGTATTCCCCGAATCCAACTATATATTTAAACATGCTTTAACCCGCAAGGTGGTTTATGATTCGATATTGACACGCAAAAAACAATTCCTGCATGAAGCAATTGGAAATGCCATAGAAGCTTTATTCAAAGACAGCCTTGAAAAGCACTATGGTGTGCTAACCGAACATTATATTGCCAGTGGGAACTATAAAAAGGGCGCCATCTATTCAAGATTGTCTGAAAGATATGCTGAAAAAGCAGCTTCGCTGGCAGACGCCATTGACTATGCCCAAAAAAGAATAGACTGCCTTGAAAAGTTACCAACAACCGATGCGGTCCAAAAAGAGATCATCGATGCCAGAACTGTATTGGGGCTGTATTCCGTCCAGAGCGGTTTTCATGCAAATGCGAATGACGCCGTGGTGCCGGTTGTAAAACTGGCGGAAAAGATGATGTATAAGCGCAGGCTGCCTCAAATATATACCATCATCGGATCCTATAAATATATGGTCGAAGAGGATTTTCCGGGGGCATTTAAAAACCTGGAGGAGGCCTTAACCATTTCAGGGGAATCAAATGATATGGTATCGAGCCTTTTTTCAAACTTCTGGTTGGCCGTCGTCAGATCGGTAAATTGTGAATTTGAGAAAGCCAGAATCCACATGACCAGGGCCCTTGAAATCAACATGGCGGCCAACAGTCACTGGGGGGTTTCAATTATTAAAAGTAACCTGAGTTATTTTATTCATTATTTTAGAGGCCACGTCAAAAAAAGCCATCAAACCAGCAGCGAGGCCCTGGAAGGCGCCAACGAAAGCGGTGATATTTTCTCCAAAGCGATGGCCTCCGTCTGCCATGGTATATCCTGTTATGGTCGCGGCTTTTTTGATGATGCCATAGTCCATCTAACCGACGGCTGTAAATTTTGCGATAAAATCAAATTGGTTATCTTTCATGGACTGGCCCATTTCTTTCTTGGGGAAGCCCACTTTGAAAAGGGTGATTTTAAGGAGTCTGAGGATAATTACCAACAGGCCATTCAAATTTTAGAACACAATCGCATTATTCCATCCTGGAAAAATGTATCCAGGTCCGCCATAATCAAGATGAAAGCTATCAACAATGAGCCGATCATAGATTTGGAGGCTATCTTAAGCTATGCGGATGATAACAAAGCCAAAATATGGGATGGCTGGATTTACCGAAATATCGGAGAAATTTTATTAAACATCGAGAATCAAGGTCTGACCGAAGCAGAAATCTGGATAAACAAAGCCATCGAAGCAGACAGCAGCAATGGCAACTTTCTGAATCTGGGCAGAACTTACGCCCTGTATTCTGAATTGTGCAAACGCAAGGGAGAACACGACAAGGCTGTGAGAGCCTTAAAAAATGCGATTGAGGTATTTAAGGACTGCGGTTCCGATGGATTTTTGAAGCGGGCAGAAAAAAGCCTGGCATCAATTGGCTGAAATGGGTTCTGCACCGGTTTTTTGATAAAGAACTTTACGCTTGGAAAGGTTGATCGGCAGGGTAAACCAGGTCGCCGCTTTTGATTTCCACAATCTTTGGGCAATTGATTTATAGGAATGGAATTCGCGGTGGAACCATTCATTGCCGTTCTCCAGTTCTTCTGCCGTCATATGCCGGGGATGGAATACCGCATGGTTGCCATTATATTTGGACCAATCGGTGTGGATTAATCTCTTTTCTTTCACCAGCTTTTCGTAAAGCGGCAAATTCGGATAGGGCACCAATATTTTGGGCCCGAGGTTATCAATGCCAAGCTCAATGGCTTTTTCCAGGGTTATTTCAAAAATATCCTTCCTGTCGTCATCAAAACCAAACATCATGCCGGCATAAACTGAAATTCCGTGATCGTGAAGCAGTTTGATGCCTTCCTTATATTTTTCAACTACGTTATGTTTCTTGTTACTGTTTTTCAAACTAAGCGAATTAAAGGATTCAAGACCAAAAAAAAGACCGACACAGCCGCTTTTAGCCGCTGCCCGCACCAGTTCTTTATCCTCTGTAATCGTAAAGGTTAGCTGGGCAACCCATTTTTTTTTCAGGGGAGCCATTTCCTCAAAAAGCCTTCTGGCCCATACAGGATTGCCGACCAGATTATCGTCCCAGAAAAGAAGCATGCGACGATGAAACGGTCCCCCTTCAACTTGCTCGATCTCCTCAACTACTTTTTTCACCGGAGGCGCTATAAATTTAGGATAAATGGTCTGGGTAGTGCAGTAGGTACAGTTATAGGGACAACCCCGGGTGGCCTGAAAGGTATTTAAAATGCTATAGCCTTTGGGGTTTAGCAAATCCCTTCTGGCGAAGGGAATGGTCGCCATATCAACATCTTGATGAGTTGTGTAGAATTTTTTTAAGTGACCTTTCTTAAAGTCATCCAGCAGTGTAGGCCAGGTTAGATCACCCTGACCGATTACCACTGAATCGAAGTGCATGGCTGTTTCATCGGGCATCAGGGTCGCATGCGGCCCCCCGCATACGATTGTTTTACCTCTTTTGCGAAACTCATGAGCAAGTTTATAGGCCCGATAGGCAAGCGGCAGGACAAAGGTGGTAGCGACCAGATCCACTTCCTGGTCATAATCAATAGTTTCAAAGGCCTCATCAACAATCGAAACTTCAATATCCCGGGGGCAGTAGGCTGCCAGAAGGGGAAGGGTCAAGGGCGCAGGGCTCATCAACTTCAGGTTATCTGTTCGCTTGTTAAGATAAACAAGTAGAACTTTCATCGGCCACGTATTGATGAATGGTTAAAGATTGACTATCAGTTACATGCTGATTGAGCTATAAACCCCGGATGACTACTAATGAATAATTTCACTGCTGCTGTCAAGCAAAATATAAATCCTTCTTTGCGCTTAAGATCAGGTAGTTACAGCAATTGGCAACTATTTTTCAATTTGCATCGTCACTAAAAGTATTCGGGTCAAGTTGCAACCAGGCAGCAGGAAAAGGGTCGGACCATGGCGTTGATTTCTGAGGTGGCGGAAAAAATTTATGAAATAAAACCAGAAGGCAAGGGGCACAAGGTTTTCCCCCTGTGCACAGTTTATCTTGTCATAGACCAAGAAACAGCCTTGATCGAAGTCGGTAGTTCCGTTCAAATCCCTGACATTTTAGATGCGTTGGGCCGTCTGGGTTTTGATATAAAAAATCTATCCTATATCATCCCCACCCATGTTCATTCAGACCATGCCGGAGGCGCAGGTCATTTGGCGCAGCAACTGCCTCTTGCCCGGGTGGTGACCCATCCCAAAGCGGCCAAGTTCCTTGCAGACCAATCAATTATTGATCGCTTGCTTCAAAACAGAAAAATCGTTTTTGGCGACGACGCAGATGAACGCTTTGGCGGGATGCTTGCCATTGCCGAGGAAAGATTTGTGCGGGTGGAAGATGGGGATGAAATCGACCTGGGGGAGAGAAAGCTGGAAGTCATTCATACGCCCGGTCATGATCCCAATCATCTGTGCTTTATGGATTCAAAAACCCGGGGATTGTTTTGCGGCGATGCGCTGGGAGGATATTTTTCTGAAACTAAAAGCAGAATGCCTGCATGTGTACCTGGATCGGACCCCGAAAAGATTTCGCAAAGCATTGACAAAGTTCGGCAAACCAACCCTGCCATGTTGTTCTTTTCTCACGGGGGTACCACCGCCGATGCTTCCAAAATTATTCGAGTTGCTATAAGTGATGAAGGTCGATGCGCCGACACCGCTTTAAAGGCTCTGAAGGCGGGGGAGGATCAGGAAACGATCGCTCGCAGGCTGGCCGAAATTTTAGCTCAAAAATCAGCCTTGACCGCAGCGGATATCCTGGCCTTTCCCTATTTCAAAACGATGACGGTTGAAGCCTATCGGCAGTCCTTCAAAAGGAAGAATCTGATAACGAATAACCGATAACGAATTCCCCTTGCTTGAGCCCATAGCTCAATCATCCATCGCATAGGAAATGGCCGAAATTACCGATCCCTGGGGATCTTGGATGAGACAAAAACGGCCGACACCGGGTATATCGGTCGGCGGAACATGCATTTTACCGCCCAACTCCTCGGCTTTTCGGGCCGTGGCATCGACATCATCTACGGTAACATAAACACCCCAGTGGGGTGGAGTCCCTTCAGCCTCCGGCGGCAGAGGCATAATCCCGCCAACTCCTTCGTCGCCTATTTTGGTAATCGTATAGGACATATTCTCCATGGGCATGTCCTCGGTTTCCCATCCGAAAAGCTGAGTATAAAACTTTTTGGCACCTTCAACATCTGTAGTCATCAGCTCAAACCAGCTGAATGCTCCGTGCTGCTTATAGGGATCTTTCATCATAATCCTCCCTTCAATTTTGCCGGGCCCTGGGGTTTAATTTCACATTGGAAATGGCCGATGGGCTTTTGCATGAATTCCGCCATTTCCATTATTGACTCCATTTCCACGTTGGCCAGACCGGCATAAACTGAAAATTCAAAACACTCACGATATAGGCATCAAGGTCTTTGCAGGGCCGTTAACCGGGAGATTGGCTGATTGTTTCATCATACCAACTGTTAAAAAAGGTAAGCATGAAACTGGATCAATCAATAGAAAGAAAATCCGACCGGCTTATAATATTGAGTATTTAAGTACATTATTTTAGCTCCGGAAGGGCTGATGAGGTCGGATTGATTGAAATTCTGCAACGATTGAAACGGGGAGCAGAATAATGCTTGACATTGGATAGTTTCATATATGAAAAACAAACTGAGTCACTGGAAAAATTAGCCAAGTAGAGAAAGGAGGTGTTGTATTTTTTATATCTAATGTCCGACTGTCAAAACGGGCTGCTCCACCCTTTCAATGGCTGAATCCGGAATCTGCATCTCAAAAAATCTCGCCCTCATTCGATTTGTTAAAGAGCAATAACCCGTCACGGCAAAGCGGGAAATTTTTGGCTTAAACTACAAAAAAAGGGGGTTAATATGAGGTCTAACAAAACTTTTTTATGCGCATTCGTCTCTCTGACCATCGTCTTTTCATTTATGTTTATCCAAGCCGAAACTTCCTTAGCCAAATCCATGACCTTAAAAGTCTCTCATCAATTCGCTAAAGGAGATGTCCGGGACCAGATGGGGCGCGTTTTCGGCGAAATGGTCACTAAACGGACCAATGGTGAAATACAATTTCGCCACTACCCTGCCAAATCACTGTACAAGCCGAAAGAACAATGGGATGCCATGCGCAAAGGGGCGCTGGACATGTCTTGCTTCCCGTTAGATTATGCCTCCGGCAAGGTACCTCAGCTGTCCGTCACCTTAATGCCCTGTTCGGTGGCCAACATCCAACAGGGACTCACCTGGAGAAACAAGCCGATCGGAAAAAAAGTGGACGCCCTGATGCAGACCAACGGTGTTCGCAACCTTGTATGGGCCTGGTTTGACGGCGGCTTGGGCAGCAAAATAAGGCAAATAAAAATACCTTCGGATGTTAAAGGGACCAAGCTGCGGGCCGCCGGCAAAAAGTTTGAATTTATGATGCGCGAAGCCGGAGCATCTATTACCAGCATGCCCTCTTCGGAAACCTACCATGCCCTGTCCACCGGCGTACTGGACACAATGCTGACGTCCTCTGCTTCATTTGTTTCCTATCGACTCTACGAGGTGCTCAAATACATAAATGCGCCGCGGGATTACTCCATCTGGTATATGGCAGAAAATTTGGTCATTTCTGAAAAAACCTGGCAACGACTCACACCGGAGCAGCAAAAAATTTTCATGGAAGTGGCTGAGTGGATGCATAAAAACTGGATTTATCCCAATTTTAAAACCCTGGTGGACAAGCTGATTGCAGCTTACACCGAAGCCGGCGTTGATATTCATTATATGACTGAAGCCGAATTTAACTCCTGGATGGAATTTGCTAAAAAGACCGCCTGGAAAAACTTCGCCGAGACCGTTGACGGGGGGCAGGAACTGTTGGATCTGGCTGCTGATGCTATGAAATAGGATCGGAACCATGAAACAGCTTGGACGAATTTTAAACCGGGTTATTGATGGGCTAACCTACCTTACAGGCTGGACGGCAGCCTTATGTCTTGTCGGCGCAGCAATTATCGTAACCGAAGCGGTGGTTGTCCGGAAAATTTTGGGTATATCCACCATCTGGCAAATAGAGGCATCGGTGATTTTGTTGATATTTGTGGTTTTCGTCGGAGCTCCGTTTGTCCAGAAAAACGAACACCATCTCAACGTGGATCTGGTGATCATTCATCTTTCTCCCCGAACCCGGGAAATTCTGCTTATTATTGTGTCGATCCTGACCTGTATTATTGCCGCCATCCTGGCATGGTATGCATGGCCCATGTGGTGGGAAACTGTCGTCGGAAATCAGCACTCGGAGTCTCTTTGGGGTCCTCCCCTGTGGATTCCGTATTTATTTTTGCCCCTGGGGATGACCCTGCTATTTTTGCAGTATATCGTCAACATCCGCGACAAAATAGTAAATCTAAAAAAGGGCGATATCACTGAGGAGGCTGAGCGATTTGAGCTAAAGGATATAGATATACCCGAAACACCAAAAGACATGTAGAAAAGGATAACCTGCAATGAGTGAACTTGCCTTGGCGGTGCTTTTGTTTGGAAGCGCTTTTGCATTGTTGTTATCCGGTATACCAATATGGGCAGGATTGGCCGGCATATCCCTGATATTCGTAGTGATTTTCTCTCCTCATCTGTTGGAGACCGTTCCATATGTGCTGCATGGCAGTATGGACAGCTTCGCGCTGTTGGCCATACCCCTGTTCATTCTTCTCAGCGCCCCTATCGCCGAATCAGACGCGAGTAAAGACTTATATGAAACCCTGCATAAATGGCTTTACAAAATACCGGGGGGTCTTGGCATTGCCAACATGATCGGTTGCGGTATCTTCGCGGCTTTATGCGGCTCAAGTCCGGCCACGGCAGCTGCCATCGGCGGTATTGGAATTCCGGAAATGCGAAAACGTGGGTACTCTCCTGCTTTGAGCACCGGTTTGATTGCCCATGCTGGCACTTTCGGTATTTTGATTCCGCCCAGCGTGACGATGATCCTCTACGGTGTGGCCACTGAAACATCCATCGGCAAATGTTTTATTGCCGGCGTTTTACCGGGTATTCTCGAAATTTTTCTCAGCTGTCTCTGGGTCGGGGGTATTTTCTTTTACCGCAAATTAGTGCCGGCCCAACCCGGTGCTATGTATTATATCGAGAACCGCGCCCGGGTAGAATCATACTCCTGGCAAGAACGATTCACATCCCTGATCAAGGTTTTACCGTTCGTTTTAATCATCATCGGTATCATGGGCTCCCTATATGGGGGATGGGCAACACCCAGCGAAGCCGGCGGATTGGGAGCTGTGCTCTCTCTGATATTCGTGATGACCATTTATAAAATCTACAAACCCCGGCAGCTCTGGAAGATTTTTACAAAAGCATTAAACGAAAGCAGCATGATATTGATGATTATGGCTGCCGCTTTGATGTTCGCCTATGTCTCCTCCGATTTATATGCCACCCAGACCCTGGGAGAATTGATTTTAACGCTGCCTCTGGGAAAATGGGGGATTGTCTTCCTGATAAATATTTTGCTGTTAATCCTGGGGTGTTTTATTCCCCCGGCCGCGGTCATTTTAATGGTGGCGCCGCTTCTACTCCCCATCATTCAGGGGTTGGGTTTTGACCCCATCTGGTTTGCAGTAATCATGACGGTCAATCTTGAAATCGGTCTGGTAACACCGCCTGTGGGACTGAATCTTTATATCGTTAAAAATATTGCACCGGACGTGCCTATGTCCCATGTCCTGCTGGGAGTCATCCCGTTTGTAATGATTGAAGCCCTAGTCATCGTCTGCGTGTGTATGTGGCCGGAGGTGGCGTTGTGGCTGCCGAACAAAATGATCGGTTAGAATAATATATCTTTTTTTTGGAACGAAAAATGAATGATCTATCGCTGACGGAATGTTTTACTAATTCCTTTCTGGCCCGCAAAGATATGCCGGCGATCACCTTTCTAAGAGATGGCCGGGTGGAAACAGAAATTTCCTATCTCGAATTAGAGCGCGATGCCAGCCGGATGGCCAACACGTTGCAGGAACTGGGCGTGGCAAAGGGTGACCGGGTCATCCTTTTTATCCCCAAGTCAATAATATTTGTAGTTGCCCATCTGGCGCTGCAAAAAATAGGGGCCATCGCCGTACCGTTGAATCCCGGCTTTAAGCAGTCAGAGATGCAATACCTGCTGGGAGATGCGCATGCAAAGTTGATTTTACTGGATGCGGAAAAAGAGTCATTCATCGAAGATATAGCTCCGGACCTCACCTCCCTGGTTGTCGACAGCCAGGCGCCCTACCAGGATATCAAACTATTTAGTACTGCCTCTGAAGATTTCTCCCCGGTTGAAATCGGCCCGGATGACCCCGGGCTTATCATATACACCTCGGGAACGACGGGGAAACCCAAAGGAGCAGTGCTCACATCACGAAACCTGGTCAATGATGCGCGCAATATCATCAATATCTGGGAGATCAGTAACACAGATGTGCTTTGCCATGCTCTGCCGCTTTTTCATGTGCATGGCCTTTGTTTTGCCCTGCACACGTCCCTAGTGGCAGGCGCCCAAATGCTTATGCTGGATCAATTTTCTCCGATAAGGGTATTAGAAACGCTGCGCAAACAGGACGGGCCTGTTGTCTGCACCGTCTTTATGGCCGTTCCGGCCATGTATGCCAAATTGATGGATCAGGTCGGTGACAGAAAATTTGATTTTAGCCACATGCGGTTGTGGACCTCGGGATCGGCGCCCCTGCTGGCCCGGGACTTCGAGCGCATCCACGAATTGTTCGGCAAAGAACCGGTGGAACGGGAAGGCATGTCGGAAACCGGGATGAATTTTTCCAATCCGCTGCGCGGCCATAGAAAACCAGGATCCATCGGAATTCCCCTGCCGGTACTGGAGGTGCGCATAGTTGATCCTGCCACCGGCGCTGATGTGGAACCCGGTCAAACCGGTGAAATTTGGTTGAAAGGACCGGCGGTCACCCCGGGCTACTGGCAAAAGCCGGAAGAAACCGCAAAAACTTTTGAGCAGGGCTGGTTTAAAACCGGAGATCTGGGAAACATCGATGAGGACGGATACTACTATCTTACCGATCGCATCAAGCACATTATCATCTCCGGTGGTGAAAATATTTCTCCCAAAGAAATAGAAAGCGTCATCAATCAGATGGCGGGTGTCGCGGAATCATCGGTGGTCGGCCTTGTCGAAAAAAAATGGGGGGAGAAGGTGGTGGCCGCTGTGGTCAAAGAACCTGAGGCTGACGTTTCCGCCGACGAGGTTCAAGCCTATTGTAAAAATCACCTTCACGACTGGAAATGCCCCAAGGAGATTGCTTTTGTGGATAAACTGCCGCGGAACACCATGGGCAAGGTGTTAAAAGAAGAAGTTAAAAAGTATTTTTGATTAAACGCTGCGGTAACAAAAAATTGATTATTTTGAAAATATCACAATTTTCAGCAGAGTTGAGAAATCTCAGTATCGGGGTGATATTTGGTTTTTCGGCAAATATCAAGGGTTTTTAATCGACTCAAATTTTTTCCTGATTAAGCACCTATCTGCAATTTCCCCAACTTGCATGGTACATATTGATATCCAAAAGAAAACTATGCCCACCGGATTTCAACATAGGGCACGACATCTCTAGTTTTAGGCAAGCCAAAATTGATTACCTTGCCTGATGCAGCCTACAATTCAAACTCTTGCAAAATTCTATAAATTAACATATGCGATAAACATTGATCCAGTTCAAAAACCGTGTGATAGGTATGGTGGAATCCAATTTTTTCATCTAATTGTCAGATATTGAAAGTCTTGTAAGATCTGGCATTGAAAGCGGTGCTGCACTTTCCGGAACCATTCAAACAGAGAACATTGGATTTGAAAAGTTGTCTGCAATATCGTAGCAAACCCGAACATCCGCTACATAATCGTTGGTGGCCCAGAATCGGAGGGCCATTTGACAGGAGACGCTTTAAAAGCCCTAATTCGAAACGGTGTCAACGTATAATTCATATTTGATCAAAGAAGAAAAGACCGCCATATTTGATACGGTATGGGCCCCTTTCGCAGAAGAATATGTGCGCAATCTATCCCTTGAAATTGAGCTAAACAAAATCGACTATGTTATTGCACCCCATGCAGAGATAGATCATAGTGGGGCTTTACCTTTGCTGATGTCCCACATACCAGATACCCCTATATACTGTACCAAAAGAGGAGATTAAAGGATTGCAGTTTAAAAATAAAAAAGCAGCCGCTTTTGGTTGTTATGGGTGGAGTGGTGAATCGACAAAAATCATTTCAGAGAATTTAACTTCTGCTGGTTTTGAACTGGTTGATGACGGAGTTAAAACAATGTGGAATCCGGATAATGAAAACGTCAACAAATGCTTTGAATATGGGAAACAATTTGCAGATAAAGTAAGTAATTAATCACCTCGTTGCACATCGAGCACTATAGCAAGTCAAACGCAGGGTTTAAAAAAACACCATCTTTAATAGAAAATCTCAATGTGAAAAGGAGATATTAAAATGAAAGAGCAGCTATCTTCCACCCCGACCCTCTCAGCGTGGTGGCGTCGCAGCGTTTTACTGGTGTTCGTTGTCGGTATGATCGGTTTGATCTTCATGTCGGTACAAGCCTACCGATATGCCCCCCCCATTCCAGAAAATGTTGTCGATTCCGATGGCAAAATAATATTCAGCGGCCAGGAGATCGAAACGGGCCAACAGGTTTTTTTAAAATATGGTCTCATGCAAAACGGATCGATTTGGGGCCATGGCTCTTACCTGGGCCCGGATTTTTCGGCGCAGTACCTGCACGAGCTTTCGCTGGAAACCAGTCAAGCCATCGCTCGACAAGAGTTTGGGGCGGATCTGTCGACATTGGATGAATCCCAGCGGGCTCTGATAGATTCCCGGGTTGCTATCCTTCTTAAAGAAAATCGGTACGATCCCGTATCGAAACAGTTGACCTTCATCGATGCAGAAAAGGATTCTTTCCACAAACAGCAAACTGTCTGGACCGATTATTTCAAGCACCCAATATCAAATTCAGGCCTTCCAAATAATTACATCAATGATCCCGAAGAAATCCGTCAGCTGACAGCTTTTTTTGCCTGGACGGCCTGGGCCAGTGTCGCCAATCGCCCGGACAAACTTTATTCGTATACCAACAACTTCCCCTATGACCCGACGGTCGGCAACCGTTTGACCAGCGATGCGGTTCTCTGGAGTGCGCTGAGCGTTGCCATGCTGCTGGCCGGTTTGGCCATTGTGCTGACTATTTTTGGGAAATTCGATTACCTGGGCTGGAAAGGCGGCCCCGAGGGAAACTATCCTCAAATGCTGATCGGTGAAGTCACCGAGGGGCAGAAGGCTACCATCAAGTATTTTCTTATTGTAGCGCTGCTTTTTTTAACCCAGGTTATGATCGGCGGTGCCCTGGCCCACTATCGTGCAGAACCCGGAAACTTTTATGGTATCGACCTGGCCCAGTACCTGCCAAGTAACATTCTGCGCACCTGGCACCTTCAGCTGGCCATCTTCTGGATTGCCACCGCCTATATTGCCGGTGGCCTGTTGCTGGCCTCTTCGTTGAGTCAAAAGGAGCCGCGCGGACATACAATGGGCGTTCACATGCTGTTCTGGGCCCTTGTGGTTTTGGTTGCAGGCAGCCTGTTGGGCGAACTGGCGGGCATTCATCAGCTGTTTGGCTCATTATGGTCCTGGTTTGGACACCAGGGCTGGGAGTTTTTGGAGCTCGGGCGTTTTTGGCAAATCATTTTGGTGATCGGGTTCAGCTTCTGGTTGGGGCTTCTCTACCGAACCACCGCCCCGGCCTTGAAAGACCCGGAGCGTAAAGAAATCACGCTGCTTTTTTTAGGGGGCGCTGCCGCCATTCCGTTTTTTTATCTGCCGGCCTTTTTCTTTGGCAGCACTTCCAATTTTACGGTGGTGGACATGTGGCGTTTCTGGATCATCCACCTGTGGGTGGAAGGCTTCTTCGAGCTGTTTGTGACCGTTCTGGTTGCTGTCACATTCTATCAACTGGGGGTTGTCAGACGTATCAACGTGGTGCGAGTCATTTACATGGATGCCATCCTTTTTTTGGCGGGCGGCATCATCGGCACGGCCCACCACTGGTATTGGACCGGACAGGCCAACTTTACCATGGCGTTGGCGGCCATGTTCTCCGCGCTTGAAGTGGTGCCGCTCACTCTGCTGACGTTAGACGCCTGGGACTTTATCAAGTTGACCGGCACGGGGGACACTGCCAGTTCACCGAAAAGAAGCATTCCACACAAATGGGCCTTTTATTTCTTAATGGCCGTAGGGTTCTGGAATTTTGTGGGTGCAGGCATATTCGGCTTCCTGATCAACATGCCGGTTGTAAGCTACTTTGAAGCGGGCACCATATTAACCTTGAACCATGGACACGCCGCTTTGTTGGGGGCGTTCGGCATGCTGGCCATGGCGCTGCTGGTAATAGGCCTGCGCCACGTGCTGACGGATGAACAATGGGCGTTACCGGAAAAATTTGTTAAA
>Ga0265303_10000027_pt1 | contig 55791 bp, 48 predicted proteins | sample Helome_2_FD_192494 | JGI IMG/M metagenome (GOLD analysis project Ga0265303, IMG submission 192494) | Marine sediment microbial communities from subtidal zone of North Sea - Hel_20160317 (Illumina Assembly) | ecosystem: Environmental > Aquatic > Marine > Subtidal zone > Sediment ... | reverse complement strand
CAAGGTCATTTATGTGGTTCGCGGGTCCATCACTTTTGGTCTGCCCGAGGCGGGGGATAAGGTCACACTGAACAGCGGTGATCGATTGGAGTTGCCGGCCGGCGTCCGGCATGATGCCGTTGTTGGGCCTCAGGGTGTAGCCTGTCTGGAAGCCCATCGCTAAATTTCCTGTTACATCATCTTCATCGGGCACCGCCAGAATCTAATCGCCCGGACCTGACACAGAATTGACAGCCGTCCGGTTTATACGCTACTGGTTTTTGATCTGTTTGTTGGAACTCGAGCCACTCTAAAAAACATGCAGCCTGTTGAAATCATAAAAGATCTGTTTTTTTTCGAGCGCGGTTTTCTGAATGGCAACCATTTTGTCTTTCGGTCTGAAAAACCGATTCTAATTGATACGGCCTACATAGCCGATTTTAATGAAACCACCGGTTTAATCGCACAACTGGATCTAAAGTTGTCGGACGTGCAGTTGATTATCAGCACCCACTGTCACTGCGACCACATCGGGGGCAATAAACACATCCAGGATCAATCCGGCTGTGATATTGCACTGCACAAAATCGGAAAGCATTTCATCGATACGCGCGACGACTGGGCCACCTGGTGGAAATACTACGGACAGGAAGCTGATTTTTTTGACTGCACCATAGCGCTGAATGACGGCGATGTGGTCTCCATCGGCCCGCATGAATTCACGGTCATTCATACACCGGGTCACGCCGCGGAAGGAATTGTGCTTTATAACCACCAAGAAAAGCTGCTAATTTCTTCCGACACCCTCTGGAAAAATGACATGGCCGTAATGACCCTGCGAATTGAGGGCAGTGCAGCACTCTTTCAAATGCTGGAATCCCTTGAAAAACTGGCATCCCTCGATGTCCGGAAGGTTTATCCCGGGCACGGCCCGCCTTTTAAGGATATGCATAAAGCCCTGACCAAAACGCGAAAACGGCTCAATCACTTTTTGAAACATCGCGATCAAATCGGGCTCGACTTACTGAAAAAAATCATCATCTATACCCTGATGATGCGCAAAACCGCGGAAGTTGATTTATTTTTTGATGACCTCATGCAAACCCGCTGGTATAAAGAAACCGTTGATCTGTATTTTAACGCTGAATACCGTCCAACATATGACGCCATCATGAAAGATTTTCAGAAGCGCGGTATCGTAAAAACACAAAACGGCAATATGTTTACGACCGTCAAACCCTGAGGGAGGTAAAATGAGCAGGATCAACGTGATTCGAAATCCCAGCAAAGAGCAGCTGGCAGAGCTGGGTGTCAGTGACTGGCCCATCTGGACCAAAGAATCCTCGGAATTTCCGTGGTCATATGACGAGCCCGAAACCTGTTATTTTCTGGAAGGCAATGTCGTCGTGACGCCCGAGGGACAGGAACCGGTGGAAGTCGGCAAAGGCGATCTGGTCACCTTTCCGACCGGCATGTCGTGCACCTGGAAAATCCGCAAAGACGTCAAAAAACATTATCGGTTCGGATAGAAAAGTCCCGATTGGGTATGATTTAACTGAGGGGTCGGGGAGCTTTTTTAATGGGTTCACGAAATGAATCATCAACGACTACATCGTGCAAACTCATGCATAAGGGGTCGTAAGGAAAGAACAGATATCGTATCTAAAATAATGGGTTAGATTAAAAATAAACATTATGCCGCTAAGCCGCTTGGTGGTTATGGGCTGTTCTTTCCCAACGCCCCCTAATGCATTCAAACAGTGCACGCTTTCGCTGCTGATAATTCATTCCGCTATTATCAAGGGTTGGGTAAAAAAAACCCCCGACCCCTCGATTTAACTTCAACTTACAGCCAACAAAAATTGAGAAGCAGGTGCATTACCCGGTAGGAGTGGTGGAATATTGGAGTATTGCAAGCGTTGCAATCCTCCAGTGTTTTAGCGATTATCCCATTACTCCAGTACTCCGGTTTGTTTAAACCCATCACCCAAATTTGAGGTCGACATTCTTTGACATTATCAAAGTCGAAACTGATTGATACCCACGCCCATATATGCGACCCGTGTTTTGATAAAGACCGGGATGCGGTCCTGGAAAGGGCCCGCAAAGCGGGTGTCGGGGCGATTATCGCGGTTGGGGAAACCCCGGCGGATGCCCGTAAAAACCTGGAGCTGGCCGAAACATATCCGATGCTCAAGCCGGCCGCCGGGCTGTATCCGACTCACCTGGATTTAGAACAAGCCCATCAAATGGCGGATTTTATTCGTCGGCACAAATCCGGGCTGGCGGCAATTGGCGAAGTCGGGTTGGATTACTGGGTTGTAAAAGAAGATTCGAAAAAAGAGCTGCAGCGCGAGATTCTAAAAATATTTATTGAATTATCAAAAGAGTTGAACCTGCCGTTGAACGTTCATTCCCGCTCCGCCGGTCGTCACGCGGTTGCGCTGTTGCTGGAAAACAATGCCGCCCGGGTGCAGATGCATGCGTTCGACGGCAAAGCCGGCGCTGCGCTGCCGGCGGTTGAAGCCGGTTATTTTTTTTCAATACCACCGTCCGTGGTCCGTTCGCGGCAGAAGCAAAAACTGGTTAAACAGCTGCCCCTTTCCTGTCTGTTGATCGAAACCGACAGCCCAGTTTTGGGCCCCACCCCACGAGAGCGCAATGAACCGGCAAACATCTGCCAATCCGCCAGAGCCATCGCAGAGCTCAAAGATATCTCTGAAGAAGAAGTGGTTGCAGCGGTTACTGACAATACAGAACAATTGTATGGCAAATTTAATTAAGACTGTAAATAGTTCACAAGCTTGAGCGATTCTTTGCCAGATAAATTTTTGGGGGGAGCATAAAATCCGAAGCACGAATTTCGAAATTCGAAACAAAACCAAAATCTAAAATTTGAATGTTCAAAACTCAAACGTTTAGAATTTAGATTTAAACACTATTAGGACATGTTGGCACAACCCGGCACATATGCTTTAGTCATGGCCTGCGCATCCAATCAGCGGGTTGACGTCGGCAAACTCGGCCGGTTCAGTGCTGAGCCCGGTTTTTATGTGTATGTCGGCAGCGCTTTCGGCCCCGGCGGTCTCAAAGCTCGAATCGCACATCATGCCAAAATTTCATGCTGTCCGCACTGGCACATCGATTATTTGCGCCCGATCTTGCACCTAAAGGTAGTATGGTATTCTTATGATTCCGAAAGACTCGAACACCGGTGGGCAGGCGCAATGAGCCGTTTTAAAGCCGCGACGATTCCAATGGCCGGTTTCGGCGCTTCCGATTGCAGCTGCCAATCGCATCTTTTCAGATTCAGCCGGGAACCATCCGATCGGCTGTTTCGCGACAGATTGAAATGCCGATTAAAGGTTTACCGCAAACAATCTGACCCGATTGAGGTTGACTCATCTCCGGCACCCTCATAAAAAGGACCGAGGGAATAAAGCAAAAACCCAAAATAAAAAGCCATGAAATCGGCAAACCTGAAATTGCAATTCTTCCCGGTGACAAAAGACCGGTGGTCTGATTTTGAAACCCTGTTTGGCGAACGGGGCGCCTGTGGGGGCTGCTGGTGCATGCTCTGGCGACAGACCCGCAAAGAATTCGAAAGCCAGAAGGGTGAAGGCAACCGACGGGCCATGAAAGCAATTGTCCAATCCGGTGAAGCTCCCGGAATTCTGGCTTATTCCCAAAGACAGCCGGTGGCCTGGTGTTCGGTAGCACCGCGTGAGCACTTCCCGTCACTTGGGCGCTCACGGATCCTCAAGCCGCTGGATGAGCTGCCGGTGTGGTCGATCACCTGCCTGTTTGTGGAAAAGCCATATCGCCGCAGGAGCATCAGCACCCGCATGATCACAGCCGCCGTTGAACACGTCAAAAAGCAGGGCGGATCTGTAGTCGAGGCCTATCCGGTAGAGCCCAAAAAAGATAAAATGCCGGATGTATTTGCCTGGACGGGCCTGGCCTCGGCCTACACCAGGGCCGGGTTCGTGGAATGCGCCCGCCGCTCGCAAACCCGACCGATTATGCGATTCTATATCGAAGATTAAAAGCGGCAGCATTATCGGGCGGTTTGATCAGCTTGCCGGATACCCCTGAATTTTATGTTTCTTTAACGAATCCAATCTACCAATAGGAGATTACAACTGGAATTTTGCTTGCCGGAAGATAAAATCGAGAATATATAAGATTATAATCATCTCAGATATTTTTTTATGATCTCATTTGAGAAACACTATTTTACATCATATGTGCAGAGGCTATGAAAGTATATTCGAATTGAAGCGCAACCCTCACAGAAGAATAAGCGTCGCGCTGAAAATTGCCCGACTGACTGTTATTATACTGTTTACAATATTGATTGATCAATCTGGGCTTGCCGCGGACCGGGTGCCCGTTTTTGTGAGCATCAGTCCCCAGAAATATTTTGTGCAACAAATTGGCAAGGATCTGGTAGACGTTCAGGTTATGGTACCGCCCGGTGCCAGTCCGGCCACCTATGAGCCCAAACCCAGGCAGATGGTAGATCTTTCGAAGACCAGGGTCTATTTTGCCATCGGTGTCCCATTTGAAAACACCTGGCTGAAAAAGATAGCCGCCGCCAACCCGGGCATGAAGGTGTTCCATATGGATGACGGTATCGAAAAGATCCCCATGGCAACCCATGAACATATCAAAGCGGACGAGCATCGCGAGGCTGGTGCGCACGGCAACATCGGGCTGGACCCCCACATCTGGCTCTCGCCACCCCTGGTGAAAATCCAGGCCCGCACGATCATGAACGCCCTGCAAACAATTGATCCCGCTCATCAAGACCTGTACGAGACCAACTCTCAACAATTTATCGCTCAAATCGATCGGCTGCACGATGAACTGAAGAGGATTTTTGCCGGAAAGCAGGGACTCCAGTTCATGGTCTTCCATCCGTCCTGGGGCTATTTTGCCCATGCCTACGGGCTCAAACAGGTTCCGGTTGAGATCGAGGGCAAGGACCCCAAACCGGCCCGGTTGAAAGCGCTGATCAAATATGCCAGAGAAAAAGACATCAACATTATTTTTGTTCAACCCCAGTTTTCCAGCAAAAGCGCAGAACTCGTGGCCAGGGCAATCGGTGGTCAGGTGGCCTTTGCCGACCCTCTGGCAGCGGACTGGCTGAGCAACCTGCGCAACGTAGCCGACAGGTTCAAAGCGGCCCTGAAATAGGAAAGTTATGATGAGTAAACCGATTGTCGAAATCAATAATGTGACATTTGCCTATAATGGCCAAACCGCATTGCAGGATGTCAGCCTGGAGATCCGGCAGGGGGATTTTATCGCCATGATCGGCCCCAACGGCGGCGGTAAAACCACCCTGCTGAAACTGATCCTGGGCCTGCTGAAACCGGATAAGGGCATCATCCGCGTCATCGGCCAATCCACTCAAAAGGCATCGGCGTGCATCGGGTACGTGCCGCAGGATGTGCATATAAACCGCAGCTTTCCGATTACTGCCATGGATGTGGTCCTGATGGGCAAGCTTGAGCCCAGGAAAAGATGGGCTCGCAAAACGGCCTCAAACCGCCGGGAAGCCATGGCAGCATTAGGGCGACTGGAGATGGAGGCGCTTGCAGAAAAGAAAATCGGAGAATTGTCCGGCGGCCAGTGCCAGCGCGTCTTCATTGCCAGGGCCCTGGTCACACAGCCCCAATTGCTGCTATTGGACGAGCCCACCGCCAGCATCGATACCAAAGGTCAGGCAGACTTTTTTGAAATGCTCAAAGCGCTGAATAAGGATGTCACCATCGTTGTTGTCAGCCACGATCTGCTGGCGGTTTCCCGCTATGTCAAATCGGTGGCCTGTGTGAACAGAGGCCTGCACTATCACAACCAGGCGGAAATCACCGGCGAGATGCTGGAAACCATGTATCCCTGTGCTGCAGGCGAAGAGTGCCCCGTGGAATTATTGGCCCATGGGCTGCCGCATCGAGTGCTCAAAGATCACTAACCCTATTTCATAAATATTTTTTTGTAATGATCGAAGCCCTTCAATTTGAATTTATGCGACATGCGCTGATGGCCGGTTTGTTGGCCAGTGTGATCTGCGGTATCATGGGAACGCTGGTGGTCGTCAACCGCATCGTTTTTTTGTCGGGCGGTATTGCCCATGCCGCTTACGGCGGTATCGGCCTGGCGTTTTTCTTTGGTTGGCCCTATTTGCCGGGCACCATTGGCTTTGCGTTGGCCGCCGCCATGCTCATGGCTGCTATCAGCATAAAGGCTAAACACCGCGCCGATACGATCATCGGCGTTATCTGGGCCCTGGGGATGGCTTTCGGCATCATATTGATCGACCTGACCCCGGGCTACAACGTGGATTTGATGAGCTATCTGTTCGGCAGCATTCTGACCGTGCCCGGGTCGAATCTGTTGATCATGCTGGTGATGGGGATTTTGATTACGATCCTGGTGGCTTTTTATTACAAAGACCTGCTGGCCATGTCCTACGATGAAGAATTCGCGCGGATTCGCGGTGTACCTGTAAAAGGACTTTATTTCGGGCTAATCGGAATACTGGCGGTGACCATTGTGCTGGTGATTCAGGTGGTGGGTTTGATTCTGGTGATTGCGTTGTTGACGATACCCCCGTTTATCGTTGAAAAGCACGCCAAATCCTTGCTTCAGATGATGGTGGGGTCCAGTTTGCTGGGTGCCCTGTTTACCGTTGTCGGCCTCTGGCTGTCATACAGGTACGATCTCACATCCGGGGCCGCGATCATCATGGTTGCAGGAATTGTTTTTATGATCTCTTTTTTGATTAAGCGAAAACGCATTCTTCCGAGAACAAAAGATCAACCGGCGACGGCTGAAACCAGAAATACCGCTGACAGTTAGTTCCTGAGACGTACACAAGTACTTGAGGGGTCGGGGAATTTTTCTGCCCAGCCCTTGTCAATAGCGGAATGAATTATCAGCAGCGAAATCGGGTCCGCCGCAGGCGGATCTGAATGCATTAGGGAGCGACCGATTTAAAAAAACTCCCCGACCCCTCAAGTAATTAGAAATAAAGTTTTCTTTATTTTTGGAAACGGATGCTTTTCCCTGCGCCGTGCGCCTGAGGCCTTGAGCCATTTCAAAACTGGACCGTTTTTTTGAAAACCCCTATAATGACTGTGCTTGATTATGGTCTTATCGGTGTCAGCGTTTGAACGCCATGAGGCGGTTGAAGATGCCTTTAACGGTCGGTGTCAGACGCGACCGGTTGTATGCGTCGCCGCATTGACGAATGGCTTCGGCCGCCGTCGGATAAGGGTGAATCACATTGGCCAGCTTGCCAAGCCCCATCCCGCTTTGCATCGCCACGGTGATCTCGCTGATCATATCGCCGGCATGGCTGCCGACAATCGTCGCCCCCAGGATCTGGTCCGAGCCCTTCTTAACGTGTATTTTAACGAAACCTTCGGCCTCACCGTCGACAATGCCGCGATCGACATCTGCAAATTCACGGGTGAAGGTCGCACACCCAATGTTTTGCTCCTTTAGGTCTTTTTCGTAAAGCCCCACATGGGCTACTTCGGGTTCGGTGTATGTCGCCCAGGGAATGATAAAGTTTGAGAATTTGTCACGGCCAAAGAACAGGGCGTTGCGGATCACCAGGCGCGCCCCAAAGTCCGACATGTGCGTAAACTGGTACTTGCTGGCCACATCACCCACGGCATACACATTCGGGTTGGTCGTTTGCATCCGATCGTTGACCTTAACACCCATGCGCTCATCATATTCAATGCCGGCATCCTCAAGCCCCAGTCCCTTGACGGTCGGCTTGCGGCCGGTGGCGACCAGTAGCGCGTCAAATTCCAGGGCACGCTCTCCATTGTCGTCTTCTATAACCATAGCCACCGGCGCTTTTCCGCCCCGGCTTTCCACCCCTTTGTAATTGACATTAAAGGCGAAGGTGACACCGTCTCGACGCATCGAGTTTTCCACAATCTTGGCCGCATCCGGATCCTCTTTGGGCATAATCTTGTCGCTGCGCGAAAACACCGTCACCTGGGACCCCAAGCGCTGGAAGGCCTGGGCCAGCTCGAGCCCGATCGGCCCCGCTCCGATGACGCCCAGACGCGCCGGCAGCTCCGTCAGGTTGAATATCGAAGCGTTGGTCAGGTACGGTGCCTGTTTGAGGCCCGGGATGTTGGGAACAGCCGCTGTGCCGCCGGTTGCCACCACCGCTTTGGCAAAGTTGAGCGTCTGGCCGTTGACTTCGATCGTTTTTTTGCCGGTAAATTTGCCCTTGCCGATAAAAACGTCCACACCGAGCTTCTCGCTGTAACGCTGGGCCGAGTCGACCGGTGCAATGCTTACGCGCAGCCGGCGCAGCCGTTCCATGACAAAGCCGAAGTCAACCGAGACGTCGCCACTGACGTTTACGCCAAATTCGCCGGCATTGCGCACAGCCGCTGCCGCCTTGGCGCAGCGCAGCAATGCTTTAGACGGCACACAGCCCACCGTCAGGCAGTCACCGCCGAGCAGGTGCGACTCGATGAGTGCCACGCGAGCACCAACGCCCGCTGCGCCCGCCGCAGAAACCAAACCGCCGGCACCGGCACCGATAACCACCAGGTTGTATGAGGGCTTGGGTTTCGGGTCAGCCCACTCTTTGGGGTGCAGGAGATCCAGGAATTTGGTATTGTGCTCATCGAGCGGTGAGATGCCGCACGCCTCGAGGTCGACTTGTTCAAATGCGGCCAGATCCGGGTCGCGTTCAGGAATTTTAGGCTGGAGCGTTTGGATTTGGTCTTCGGCCGACGCCAGCGGGGCAATAAAATCCGCCCAGCTGACGGCACTGCCATCGGGTTTGCGGGCCACGCTGCCGTGGTCCTCATCCGATAAGAAACGGTAAAACAAGTCCTCATTCTTAAAAGGGTGTGCATCCAGTACGTGATGAAACACGCCCGCACTCAGCATCATATTGCCAATGCGCACGGCGTCTTCTTCGTCGATCGCAATCCCCTCCTTTACGAGTTGTGCAACCGCCGCGCTGCCGACAAAGCATTTCGGATAAGTCTTTGATGGAAAGCCATATTTGCGGTCGCGGATGTCGAGGACACGCTTCAAACGTGCGGTCAGCTCTTCGAGATCGGTGTTTTCAAAGGACGCCTCAACGTCCATATCTTTTGTCATTTTATCCTCCTTGTGGCGAAACCTGACTAAGTAAAACTCAGAGGGAATCGATTAACCGCCGGTTGCAAATCCCGGACACTCCGGCATAACGACCTCCGGAAATTGTTCTACGCTCATGATTGCGTCTCCTTTTTAATCCATTTCCTCGCGCCATCCGCCGGACTGTTGGATCAATTTCGCCACCAGGCCGGTCCAACCGGTTTGGTGGCTGGCACCCAGGCCGGCACCATTGTCGCCATGAAAGTATTCATTAAACAAAATCAGGTCACGCCAATGGGGATCCTTCTGAAAAGTTTTCACTCCCCCGTAAATCGGCCGATCACCATCAGCGTTGCGCAAAAACATCCTGACCAGCCGGCAAGACAGCTCAGTCGCGACTTCTTCGAGGGTCATCATCTGCCCGGAACCGGTCGGACACTCGACTTTAAGGGAGTCGCCGTAGAAATGATGGAACTTTTGCAGCGATTCGATCAGCAAGTAATTGATCGGAAACCAGATCGGGCCGCGCCAGTTGGAGTTGCCGCCAAAAAACCCGCTTTCGGATTCAGCCGGCTGGTAGCTGATGGTGTGAGTCTGGCCGTCCACATGAAATTCGTAAGGGTTTTGCATGTGAAATTTGGAAACTGAGCGGATACCGTATGCGGATAAAAATTCATTTTCATCCAACATCGGTTTCAAGGTTTTGATCAGGCGCTCACGATTGACAATCGCCAGCAACCGGCGGGCATGCTCGCCCTCGGCCTTAACACAGGCCAGGTTGCCGCCGTCCCGCAAATAGACACGATTTTCAAAAAACCAGTTTAAGCGCCGCTTGAAGTCCGGCAGATTTTCAATCAGCTCATGTTCCAGAGTTTCCACGGCCAGCAGCGGTATCAGGCCCACCAGGGATCGGACTTTCAGCGGAACAATGCCGCCGCCTGGCAAGTGCAACACGTCATAGAAAAAGCCATCTTTTTCGTTCCACAGGCTAATTCCACCGTGGTAATCCTCAGTCATAGCGCGGGCAATCCGCAGAAAATGCTCAAAAAATTTGCTGGCGGTGTCCTGATAGACCGGGTTGTCCTCGGCCAGCTCCAGGGCAATTTTTAACATGACCAGACAGTAAAATCCCATCCAGGAGGTCCCGTCGGACTGATCGATATGACCGCCGGTGGGCAGCGGCGCGCTGCGGTCGAACACACTGATGTTGTCCAGGCCCAAAAATCCCCCCTGAAAAACGTTATTGCCATCAGAGTCCTTTTTGTTGACCCACCAGGTGAAATTCAACAGCAGTTTGTGGAATATTCCCTCCAGAAACGCCCGGTCGGCCGTTCCCTGCTGTTTTGCGTCGATTTTGTAAACCCGCCAGGCCGCCCAGGCATGCACCGGTGGGTTGACGTCACCAAATTTCCATTCATAGGCCGGCATTGAACCGTTGGGGTGCATGTACCATTCACGGGCCATCAGATCGAGCTGTCTTTTGGCAAAATCAGCGTCTACGATGGCAAGCGGGATGCAGTGAAATGCCAGATCCCAGGCCGCATACCACGGATACTCCCATTTGTCGGGCATGGAGATGATGTCGAAGTTGTTAAGATGATCCCATTCACTGTTGCGCCCACGAAGGCGTGACTCCGGGACCGGCGCAAAATCGGGATCGCCGTGCAGCCATTGCTCGATGTTGTAATAAAAAAATTGTTTCGTCCACAGCATACCGGCTAATGCCTGGCGCTGCACGCGCTTATCGTCTTCACCAAGGCCCGCTTTTTGAATCGCGTCATAAAATTCATTCGCCTCTGCCAGCCGTTGTGCAAAAAGGGTGTTGAAGTCGGCAAAGGGCTTCTTGTGGTTTCTGTCGGCCAAGCGCAGTCGAATAGTGCGCGACATGCCCGGATCGATAGCGCCACTGAAAAGAGCCGCCACCTTGGTGCCTTTCCGGGCCGGGTTGACGGCATCTTTCTCACCGTTAACCAGGTAGCGGTGAAAGGCATCTTTGACATACGGATTACCAGCGCGGGAGCTGTCAAATCGTGTGCGGTTGGTTTCGTTGTCGGTAAACAGGAGATCGTCGACGTTTTCAGCATACAGGTAGTAGCTTCCGGCCGCCGGATGTTTGATTTCAACTGCGGCAAGATTTGCTGTTCCCTTGATCTGATTTAGATGCGGTTTGCCGGGAACGTCGTTCATCGGGCCGTTTTCATAGCCCCAGGACCAGGTGTTGCGGAACCACAGGCTGGGCAGCGCAAAACAATCGGAAGCCTGCGACCCGCGATTATACAAAGTTATGCGGGCCAAAATGTCCTCCGGGTCCGCCTTGGCATACTCAACTACGACATCAAAATAGCGGTTGCCTTCAAAAACGCCGGTGTCCAACAGCTCGTACTCGTAATCCAAAAACCCCCGACGCCGGCTCTCCGACACAAGATCGGTGTACGGGTACTCCGCCTGGGGGTACTTGTAGAGCATCTTCATGTAGCTGTGGGTGGGGGTACTGTCCTGATAGAAGTAATATTCTTTGACGTCCTCACCGTGATTTCCTTCGGATCCGGTCAGACCGAACATGCGTTCTTTCAGGATCCGATCTTTTCCGTTCCACAGTGCCAGGGCAAAACAGACATACTGATAGCGGTCCGAGATCCCGGCGATGCCGTCTTCGCCCCAGCGGTAGGCCCGACTGCGGGCGTGATCGTGCGGAAAGTAATCCCAGGCACTGCCGTCGGCGCTGTAGTCTTCGCGCACGGTTCCCCAGGATCTGTCGCTTAGATAAGGTCCCCACTTTTTCCAGTTTACTTTGCGATGGCGGTATTCGGCAAGCCGTTGATGTTCGACTGTAACGTTCATATCGACGCTCCTGTTTGAATCATGACAAACACGCCTTTCAGAGCATGCGCTCGGGCAGCCGGTCCTAACCAGTAATGTAAAGCGCTGTGTTTACTTGTCAAACCACGAAATAGGGTGAATACATAAAGATCATTACAGCAAGGCAGGATAATATGCCTTGTTCAAACATGAAATTGGTGAGAGCGGGAGATTATAATCAACGAAGATGAGGATATTAAAAGCAATCCGGACTATGGATCTTTTTTTTCGGTTTTTTCAAGAATCTGATTAAGGGTCGCATGAATCGCGAGCAGCGCGCCTTTTAAATCACTTAATTGATGCATGAGAGATGCATTACCATCGGGGTTATGGGTGGTGCTGGCCGTGGGGGTTCCGATTTTACGGGAAATATCATCCAATCGGATGCCCAGGGTGACAATAAAATACAGCAGCAGAACAAAGGCAAAGCTTTCCTCCCGCCAGTACAGAATCTGCCAGCCCACGAATAAAATGACAAAAAACACCGCACTGGTCAAAAAATACGGATGATCAACGACCCATTTTTTTATTTTGGCGAGCATCGTTTTCTTTTCTTTAGGTTTTTTTCAGTTCCTCGTCTCTCAGAACCCGCCGCAAGATTTTGCCCACGTTGGAGACCGGCAGGTTTTCCCGGAATTCAACCTGCCTGGGCCGCTTGTAGCCGGCCAGGTTCTCTTTGCTAAATTCGAAAATTTCTTCTTTGGTGGCCGTTTCGCCGGGCTTCAGCTGGATAAAGGCCTTGACGGCCTCCCCACTTTTTTCATCCGGCGCCCCGATCACCGCAACCAGTTCCACTTTGGGATGCTGAAAAAGAATATCTTCGACCTCCCGCGGATAAACATTAAAGCCGCCGACTAAAATCAGGTCTTTTTTCCGGTCGGTCACCAGGATATAGCCTTCTTCGTCGATATGGCCGATATCACCGGTTAAAAAGTATCTTTTCCCATCAATTTCGCGGAAGACATCTTCGGTTTCTTCGGGACGATTCCAATAGCCTTTCATCACCTGGGGCCCGCAGATGGCTATTTCACCATCTTCACCCTGGGGCAGTTCTTTGGTTGCAGTTTCAATATCCAGAATCTTTATGTCGGTACCGGACACCGGAAAGCCGATGGACCCGATTTTGCGGCCTTCTTTGCTCGTGGGATTCGCGCTGGCAACCGGTGATGTTTCACTCAAACCATAACCTTCAAATATAATAGCTCCGGTCTTATCTTCAAATTGTTTGCAGACCTCCGGCGGCAGGGGCGCCCCGCCGGAAAAGCATCCAATCAAAGAGGAAAGATCAAATTTATCAAGCAGGGCGTGATTGGTAAAGGCTACAAAAATCGTCGGGACCGCCGGCATGATGGTTGGTCTGTATTTCTGCACGGCTTTGAGGACCTCGGTAAATGGCGGATTACCGGCCCGCGGATCCGGCACGCACACCAAAGCGCTGCCCGTATAACAGGCATGCAGCATGGCAACGGTCATACCGAAGACATGATACCAGGGCAGCACGCCCAGAACCGTGTGGAAGCCGCCGTTTCTCATTTTTTCAGCTTTCTGCCCCGCTCCATGAACAAAGCGGCCCCATTCATCCAAAGCCATCAGGTTGGACGTAAAGTTGGTGTGCACCAGGGCCGCACCTTTGGGAACACCGGTAGTCCCGCCGGTATAAATGATCAAGGCCAGATCCTCAGTCGGGTTAATATCGACTTCGGGCGGCCGGGGCTGGGCGTCGGCAACCACATCATCAAAGAATAGATGACCCGGCTGGTAGTTTCCGGCTTTGGGAATTTTTCCTAAAAGTCCGCCAATTAATGCTTTGATAGGCGGCAGGTAGGACTTAACCCCGCAAATGACCACAGTCTGCACATCGCTGCCCTTGATGGCTTCAACGGTGGTTGGATAAAATTGGGGATGATCCATGCAAAAGACAGCCTTGGCACCGGCATCTTTCAGCTGATAGTTGAGCTCATTTACCATATACAGGGGATTGCAGGTAACGCAAACGGCGCCGGCTTTTAGAATGCCAAAAAAGATAGCCGGATAGTGGGGCAAATTGGGCAGGAAGATGGCCACGCGGTCGCCTTTTTGGATACCGCGTGCAGCCAAAAAATGGGCGATGCGATCAGCCGTGCCTTTGACCTGGGCAAAGGTTCGGGTGGCATCATTGAAAATGGTATATACCTGATTGGGGTATTTGCTGGCAGAATCATCAATTACGGAAAAAAGCGGTTTTTCGTATCCGGAAATCTCGTGCGGGATGTCTTCCGGCCATTTGGGTGCCGGCCAGGTTGCGGTTGCCATTTGAACCTCCTTTGGTTAACGGCTGTTAGAAACACCTCCTTCAAAATCGACCATTCTATATGGCTCATACCCTGATTGAGCGAAAGTCGAGGTTACCCCAGCTTCAAGGCGTCCAAAGGCTTTGCTGTGGTCTGCTACCGCTAGCCCTTGGCAACGCAGAAGATGGGGTGAGATCGGCTTTCCCAAAGGGTAAACAAAATGACCCCATTTTAAAATTTGAAACGCTCAATTTAGGTTAAAACGATAACTCATAAATAGAAGACATATTAAATTTTAGGAAACATAACAAAAATCGCAACTATTTTAAAACCTTGCCCCAGTTTTTCATTTTGTTACGATCAATTAGGGTTATAGTGAATTGCGCCCTGGCTGTCAAACAAGAAAGTACGATTCATTTTAGAACCGGTGGAAGTCGCAAGGTGAACAGGCAGAAAGGGTGAGAATACAAAGATTATAAAAACTGTGCCGGGATCGGCCGATTCCCGGCACAAACAAAAACTCAAGATGAATGCTATAAATAGGCAGAAAACTCCGATTTGATTACGTCAAAAAGCTCTTCGCCGATCGCCAGACCCAGATCGATAAATTGAGGGCCGTATTTTTTACCGGTGGCGGTTCTGAATGTGACTTTAATACTCTTGAGTTTTTCCATACCCCGGGGATAGCCGTCCACAAACTCTGCCAGCGGCGGGTTAAAATAGGATACCATGTCCCAGAGGGTATCATGGAAATTATCGGGGCCCCAGCGAAATTTGTCCGCGTCATATAAACAGTTGGCGATCAGCTCCCCCTCGGGTGAGTTCGCATCAATCGGTTCTTTAAACGCTTCATGATTTTGGATGGCAGCGCAGATATGATTTATCTCTTCAGCCGAAAACGGATATTTTTTTAGCAGTTTCTTCGCGTGCACAGCGGCGTGGGATGAGTGGTCCTTTTTTTTACGTTTGACGTCATGCAGCAAGCCGGCCGTCTGGGCCAAGCAGACCAAACGCGAAAGCGGGTCTTCTTCATAACCACTTTGCCGGGCTTCGATAACCATTAATGTGCCCGCATCGTGTGATACCTTGACCGCATGCATCAGGCCGTGTCCGAAATCATTTTCCAGAGTTCCGGCAAGGAATGAAAGCAGTTTTTTAATGACACGGCTGCTATCAAAAAACTGCTTTGAGGCCTCATCAGCAAGAGAATGATCATGATAGAAATCCGGCGTGGGATGACGCAAAATGATCTGGCGGGCCCGCAGACGAATTTGATGATAAATGGGCTGCATTTATATGCGCGTTCATGGAGTGGTGGACAATTAAATCTCAGATAGCGAAAAGGGGCGGCCGCAGACTTTCCAGCGGCCATCTTCTCTAACCAGCGACAGGGTCACATCAACTTCATGGGATTCAATCAGAAAAAAAAGTCTCCCGATAAACGCAAAAATAGGATTAATGGAACGCAGCCGCTCTCCCGTAATTCTAACCTCGGCTTTGTTTTCATCCGTTATCTGCATTTTAGTAGAAATATGCGAAAGTTGGTTTCTCATATAATTCTTGGAAAAGCCCATCATACTGGCCCGGTCGGCAACCGAATTCAGATACGCATCCACGATATTTAGCTCTTCATCCTCAACCATTTCACTGCAAAGATGCTCCGACATCGAAGGGCCGTCCAGCATAAAATAAGCTTTTGTGAAATCAACCGCTGCTTCGACGGGGCTATCGACTTTACCGATAGAAATCAGAATCCCCTGGAGAATGACAAAAACCCCAACAACGAAGCCGACAATCATTAAATTTTTACCGCTTAGCATTTATTGAACCTCCATTAAACAAAACCCGTGACCGCCAGATGCGGTTTGGGCTGATCAACGATAAGATAGCGACCTATTTCATATGCGATCCAGGCGATATTCGCCATCCGAACGAACATCAAAACGTGGACGTTCTCCCCTAACATAAAATGGTTGCGAATGACAAGAATTTTTAAAACCGGAACAAGTGTTGTGTCCCTTATATGGATATAATTTACAAAACTCCGAGTGATACTATTCATCTTTCTTATAAAAGATAAAGCCGAATAAATTCCAAATGACAAAACTCAAATTTCAAACAAATCTCAAGATCCAATGAACAATGAATTTTTGTAATACCTTTGTTGACATGATACTAGCTTTGAAAGCGCTACCGGATTGTTTGGATTGCCTAAAGCAACACTTTCAGATACTCTTGTTAGACGATGGTGATAACTGAAAGGGTGTTGCCGGGATCGAACCGATAGAGCAAGCGCACGAAACCAAAAGGCTACCTGGATTTTGCAGGCGTCTGAGGCTTTCATATTCATTTTTGGGCATGATTTGGGTACAGGGTAGAGGGCATTCTAAATGCGAAACGAAAAAGAAACGATAATGGGTCACATCTTAAAGGCCGTGATCTATTCATGGGACGGGGTTAAAGCCGCATGGATCAATGAGATGGCTTTTCGAATTGAAACGATTGTGATTGCGCTGCTGTTGCCCATCGGCATCTGGATCGGCGAAACGGTGGTGGAACGGGCGCTGCTCATTGGCTCCAGCATGCTGATTCTCATTATTGAGTTGCTGAACTCGGCGGTGGAAAATGTGGTAGACCGCATTGGCCCGGAACATCACATTTTGTCTAAACAAGCAAAGGATTTGGGCTCGGCGGCCGCTGCCGTGGGCATGCTGAGCGCTGCAATCATCTGGGGCCTGATCGTTTATGCGCGCTTCTTTGGCTGAGAATCATATCGCAACAAATCAGGCCATTAAAATCGATAGAATTCCTCAAGTTTAAGGAGTTGCCCACATTTTTAATTTGAAACGATCAATTAGGGTCGCAGGATGCACTGCTTAACCCATGGCTCGGCAACCGCCTTGAACTGCTTGAGTTCATCATTGCTGTATTCGTAGTTGGTTTCCTTAAAAAATTCAGGGTGCAGCATTTCGCTTTTGTGGAAGCGCTGCAGCGCATATACGCTGGCGCCATTAATCAAGCGACTGATACTTTCAATGACCTGTGCGGTCACGATGGGCTTGACACAGGTGGTTCTGAATTCATAGGCAATATCCGAATCCATAATAATCTTGATGCTTGAAAAAATGGCTTTTACATTGCAGTTGGATTGGATGTAGGTGGCGTATTTGACCGGATCGGTTTTCAGGTCCATGGCAATGTAATCCACCAGCCCCTCTGCTATCAGCTGCTCGAGTACCCGGGGGCGGCTGCCGTTGGTATCCAATTTTACCGGATATCCCATTTTTTTAATCTGCCGGCACAAATCAAAAAGATCCTCTTGCAGGGTCGGTTCACCGCCGGAAATGACGACACCGTCTAAAAACCCTATACGGGTTTCAATGAAGCGGTAAATGCTGTTCGCATCAAATTCAGTAGCACGCCGGGAGCAACCTTTAGCCAGTTCCGGATTATGACAATAGGGACAGTCAAAGTTGCAGCCCGACAGAAATATCCCGCAACTGAGCTTGCCCGGATAGTCAATCATCGAGTTTTTCAGCAGTCCGCCTATAAACATCGTTTAGTTAGCTCCTATTTTATGGCGTCAAGTTTCGGGTGTCAGGTTTCAGCATCAGACATTACGGATTTTCAGCGTGATCGATTCTGACACCTGAACACAGAAACCTGAAACCTTTTAAGGTGGCGTTAAAGGCACAGGCACTGAATGAGTTGATCTTCCCAAATAACAGATAACCAATAACAAATAACAAAACCTAGGCCACCTTATAAACCTTGCGATCACTGTATTCAGCCTGTTTACCGTTATTCCATTGTTTAACGGGTCGCAAATAGCCGACCACCCGGGAGTAAACTTCCGTTTCCTGGTCACAGATTGAACAGGTCGATTGTTCCCCATTGATGTACCCGTGGGAGGGACAAACACTGAACGTGGGTGTCAATGTAAAATACGGCAGCTGGTAATTCGCGGTGACTCTTCTGATCAATTTCTTAATGGTTTCGATGTCGCTGACATGTTCGCCCAGGAAAATGTGCAGCACCGTCCCACCGGTATACTTGGACTGCAGGCGGTCCTGCAGCTGTAATGTTTGAAATATGTCCTCGCTGTAATTTACCGGCAGCTGACTGGAGTTGGTGTAGTAAGGGGCCGCTCCGGCACGAAAGTCAGCTTCATTGGCGCAGATGATTTCCGGAAACTTCTTTTTATCCAGCATGCAAAGACGGTATGAGGTGCCTTCAGCCGGTGTGGCCTCAAGATTGAAAATATCGCCGGAGTCTTCCTGTATTTGTGAAATCAGATCGCGCAAAAAGTCCATAACCGCCATGGAAAATTGTTGGCCGGCTTCGGAGCCGATATCTTCGCCCAGAAAGTTCAGGCAGGCTTCATTCATACCGATAATGCCGACGGTGGAAAAGTGATTTTTCCAATACAGGCCCGCCCCTTCCTTGATATTGCGCAAATAAAAACGCGAGTACGGGTACAGGTTTTTGTCGGTAAATAGTTCCAGAACTTTGCGCTTGATCGATAGGCTGTCGGCGGCCAGAAGGACCTTTTCCTTGAGAAGTTTAAAAAAATCGTTCTGGGTCTGACTGATGTAACCGATCCGCGGTAGGTTGATCGTCACCACGCCGATGGATCCGGTCAATGGGTTGGCTCCGAAAAGGCCCCCACCGCGTTTTAACAGCTCCCGGTTATCCAGCCGCAGGCGACAGCACATGGATCGGGCATCCTCAGGCGCCATATCGGAATTCACAAAATTAGAAAAATAGGGAATCCCGTACTTTCCGGTCATTTTCCAGACCATATCCAGATTGGGATTGTCCCAGTCAAAATCAACTGTAATGTTGTAGGTCGGTATGGGAAACGTAAAAACCCTGCCCTTGGCGTCGCCTTCCATCATGACTTCTGCAAAGGCCTTGTTTAATAAATCCATCTCGGGCTGAAATTCGCCATAGGTTTCGGCCTGTTCGGTACCGCCGATCATCACCGGCTGATCCTTTAAAAGGGGCGAGACGTTTAAATCCAGGGTGATATTGGTAAAGGGTGTCTGAAATCCAACCCGGGTGGGAATGTTGATGTTGAAAATAAATTCCTGCAAGGCCTGTTTCACTTCGTCATAATCCAGATCGTCATAGCGGACAAAAGGTGCCAGAAGGGTGTCAAAATTGGAAATGGCCTGAGCACCGGCGGCTTCGCCCTGCAACGTATAAAAAAAATTGACGATCTGACCCAGGGCGGAGCGCAAATGTTTGGGCGGCGCGCTCTCAACCTTGCCTTCAACCCCTTTGAAGCCCTCGCGCAGCAAATCCTGCAGATCCCAGCCAACACAGTAAACCGATAAAAGATTCAGGTCGTGAATATGGAGATCACCGCTTTTGTGAGCTCGCCGGATTTCAGGCGGATAAATGCTGTTTAACCAGTATTCGGATGTCACCTCGGAAGAAATATAATTATTAAGGCCTTGCAGGGAATAACACATGTTGCTGTTTTCTTTAATTTTCCAATCCAGTTTTTGAATGTAGTGGTTTACCAGATCGACATTGGCTTTGGTGGTAATCTGTCTGAGCTGGGCATGCTGTTCCCGGTATAAAATATAGGCTTTGGCGGTTTTAAAAAAAGGTGAATCCAACAACACGGCTTCAACAATGTCCTGCATCTCCTCCACTTCGGGTTCCGGATCCAGCTGCAATTCGTGCGCCAGCGTTAAAACCCGCAACGTTAATTTTTTAGCTTCTTTTTTGCCGAATTCGCCGGCGGCATTTCCGGCTTTGGCAATCGCAGCTGTAATTTTGGATGAATCGAAGTCGACAACCCTTCCGTCTCTTTTTTGAATTTTTTCTAGCACTGAAGTCACCTCACATCGTTTTGTTTGAATTGATCGATTGCTTGCTTTTGAGTCATCGGTTGAGACCTTCCAGACCGCTCACCGGTCTTAGCAATGCAGTTGCAGTATATCCAACTAATCGCCGGCCGGGCATACTGAATATATGAATGGGTGCCGCTAACAGAATCTTTCAGGATAAGCAGACCGAAAGAAAGGGGCTTATAGAAGCCCCCTTGTCATTCACCACAGAGCCCGCAGAGCACACAGAGAGACTGCAATAAAATAATGCCAATAACCTTGCCTTTACCAGCTTAATGATTTCAATCTCAGCGCTCTCTGTGATCCCTGCGCGCCATCGCGAGCCGCTCAGGCGAGGCGGGCGGGTCTGTGGTAAATCAGATAAAATGAAAAAACTGTAAAGTAGCGTAAAATACTGTAAAATGCTGTAAACTCTTAAAGCTAAAAAAAAACCACAATTTGTGGTTTTTCATTGTTCTGGTCTAATTAATACCACAACATCTTGATGTTTGTCAATAAAAAAAATCAATATATAGGGGTTCAATCAAGTGGATCACACCAAACAATTCATAGGTTTAACCTATCAATAAACGCTCATTTTTCTCGTATTGCCAAATTAGGAAATGTGAATAGATTTAGAATCAATAACACAGCGGATAAACCACATTGATTGATTTTAAAATAGTACACAAAAAAAAAGATCACCATGAACTTTACAGATAAGGAACATAATTACGTTGAATCCGACGAAGAAAGAGAAGAAGGACACGAAGATACCCGCCATAAAAATTTTGAGTGCGACAATCGACTAGGATGCAATTTAGGGATTGATGTGGCTGGATAGTTGAGTGACCCTAAATTACCAAGGGCAGCCGTCTGCGGACGCTGCCCTTTTTTTTATTGAAATGTTAGCCCTTTAAGATGTACAGTTTATGTTTACTTTAATTGATCGATTGTCGAATTTGAAACGATCAATCAGGAGGATAGAAAGTATCTCAAAAATTGTAGGTTCCGCTCAAGGGCAAGGCGTAAACCGATTCAAAAGTGGAGCATACACGGCTAGTATTCGAGCATTTTGAATCGGTTTATAACGCAGCCCTTGGGCGCCTGTCCGCCGCAGGCGGGTTAGATGCATTTTTGAGATAGTTTCTAGTCGGACATTGAGATAAGATGCGCTCTCAGATTCTTGCGGCTATTATCCAGACCGAGCTTTTTCCTTAAATTTTTACGATGAAAACTGACCGTTGTCTCTGAAACCGTTAGGATCTCGGCAATTTCTTTGCTGGATTTGCCCTCTTTAACGAGCGCCGCCACCTGGATTTCCTGTGGTGTCAAAATGATTTTAGCGTTTACGAGCCGCTGCAACAGCGGGGAAACAATATCCTGGAGGTTGGAATCGATGATATCAATGAGCGCTCTTTCACCGGATTTAAGATTTTTGTTTTTCAGTTTAGCTACATAAGGCGAAATCAACACGTTGATATTTTTTAACACCTTGCTTTCCAGCTCGGCTTTATCTTTCTCACGCTGTTGCAACAATATTTTTAAAGCCGTGTTGACTTCCTCAAGGTGTTGGGTTTTCAGCTCAAGCTCCTGCTCGCGAACTTTAAGTGCTTCCTGCGCCAGCTTCAGGGCGGTAATGTTTTCATGGCTGACGACAGCGCGCATGGGGCCGAGGCCGGGGATACGGGTAACGCGCATGTAAAACCAGCGGTTTTTGGTTGGCGAATGACAGGGATAATCCAGCAAAAATTCGTTGATCTTTCCCTTAATAACGGATCGGATGCCCTCGGCAACGAGCTTGGCTTCTTTCGAGTTTTCGCCTTTTGCCAAATCGCAGACCGACAGATAGTTAATCGCTGATGCATCCGCAGGATTCTGCAATCGATTTTCAACGGCAAAATTCTGCCAGGCGCGATTAGTTTTTAAGATAACCCCGTTCTCATCCAATATCGCGACATGCGCGGATAATGCGTCCAGAATGATATTTGCAAGGAAAGCGTTAATTTCCATGGCAACTTGCAAGATAGCAGGTTAAAAATAAGCGGGATTATCCCAACCATCATTGGTGGGAAAGTATACCGCTTGTCATAATAATATTCCGAAAAAAAGGATGGCGGCATAAGTGTTGTAGCAAAAAAACCTCCCGCAATCGGAACGTTTTTTTGACAACCACTATAAAGCCATCGGCCAAAGACGCTCATTCATATATCATTTAGCAGCGGTTATCCAGATAAAATCCCCAATATCCAGCTCAACCTCTTTCCCCGCCGAAGCCAGGTAAATCGTTCGAAATGAGGCCCCGGTGCGTCGAAAGGTGCGGTCCGGCACGCCGTATTTGTATTGAATATGACCGTTGCCGACCAGAGCAACGACCTTTTTGTTTCCGAGATCAGCCGCAATCGACTCCGCCATGATTTCATCCCATACGCACTGGGCCTTATAAAAATCATCGAATTTGACACGACTGGTAAAATGATGTTGATCAAATATTGCCCTGGCGTATTTTCGATGTGCTGTATTGGCGGTGTCGATCTCTTTGGGCAAATATTTTTTATCGCTATCGGATAAATTCTCAATGCCACCAACGCGGATACGGCCAGGGATGTGAAAAGGAATATTCAGGGCCACCAGTTTGATTCTGTTTTGCTTGATGAACAAAAGGATATTCCGATACAAAGCAAAATCATAGCCCCAATTTGCATACCAGTGTGTTTTTCGTAAAAATGTTTCTTCCTCCAGAACACCGGCAGACCATAAATCCAGTACCGGCTGGTAGGAGCGATCAAACATTTCCATCCCAACGACAAGGGCATGGTTATTTTTAAAGGCGGCCTCGAGGATTTTCAACTGGATGGAATGCTGAGAAGCGCTGGTGTGTTCTTCGCCGATAAAAATAACCTGATGGCGGTTAAGATCTTTCATCATTTTATCAAAGGTGACTGTTTCCCGGGTTTCTGCCGAAATTATGGTACCCGGCCTAAGGTCCTTTGATGTATCTTGGACCAGCACTTTATCGGATTTCCCGGCACAGCCCCAAAGTAAACCGAGCACCACAAGGCCGATACAACATCGGCCCGGCAAAGCATATGCATTTCTTTTCCCATTTGTTTTTCGATACATGAGCACACCTTGATTTTTCACGTTGAGATCGATAAGATGAGTAAGTTAAACTTGAATTATGCACGAGTCCTCCAGAGGCGGACAAGTCGGAGGCTTTCATATGCAATCTCAATTTCGCATTAATTTTCATGCAAGATTCAGGTAAAATCAATCCAATGCTTGCTGACAAAAATCCGGTATTCAGAAAAGCGGTCATCCCCTGGTACAATTCTACCACAGCTTATATTATTGTGGTCTTGTTTATGCTGCTGGTGTTTTTATTTGCAGCCGCCGGCATGGCGGTCGCCAGGGAGAACGCTTCCTACCATGGATTCATTTGGGTACCCGCCGTATTGCTTGCCATGAGCGTCGCAATCATCGCCACGACAACCATCCGCCTGATTAAACGCTATACCCAAAAACCCAACCGATAACGACGCCACTTGACGTGTCGCTCAGAGGCTTAGCGTTTAAAAAAAACTAGCCATCTTTTCTATGAATTCAACCTTAGTATTTACGCTTTGCGCTATTCGCTATTGTCATCACTGTCGTCTAGAAGCGGATAGATGAGCTCTATGAAATGGTAAAGTATTCGAGCCGTCGCCCCCCATATGATGACATCTCCGAAAGGATATTCAAGCTCGCGAATATCCGGCCTGAACGCATGATAGTTTTTAACCTGATGCGTTTTAATAAGTGTGTTCAGCGGAATTTCTAAAATTCTGGCGATTTCAGTAGCATCATATCGAACCGGCCCCTTGCGGTTCCAGAGCCCTACAAAAGCCTCGATGTCTCTGGGCCGGGTGAGGGTCTGGAAGTGTCCGAGGGAACCGATAAAATCGACCTGATCCTTGCTGATTTTCAGCTCTTCTTCCAGTTCCCGAAAGGCAGTCGCAACCGGACTGGGATCCGTACTTTCCATGTGACCTCCCGGCAAGGCCACCTGGTTGCGCCAGGGATAACCTTCCGTATCCGACTTTTGAATAGCCAAAATGTAAGGATCCGGCCGGTTAAAAAGCAGCAAAAACACGCACGCGGGCACACGCGCTTCATATGCGGGGAGCCCCATTGGACGGGAATCATGGATGACTTCTTTGAGACGCTGATAATCGATGGTTTCAAATCCTATTGTTAGAATTAGATGTTAATGTGATGCGGCAATCGCTTGGCGGCTCGGTGGTATCTAAAGCAGTCCCCTCGGCGGGGTGATCGTGGTGTCATGGCGCGGTAAATTCAAAAGAAGATGATTAATCCTGAGCACGCTCTTCCAGAATTGTTTTTAAGATGAATTTCATTACATTCGGCGGTATATATCCGGGGCGGCGGCCGATGATGCTACCATTTTCCGCTAAAAATATGGTGTCCGGCAGGCCCCTGACGGCGTAAATGTCAGACGTGCCTATTTCTTTGTCATAATCGACTTTGATGGAAATAAACTTTTCATTTAAAAATGAGATGATCGCCGGGTCTTTAAACGTCTCCTTCTCCATTACCCCGCAATAATAGCACCACGCTGCGGTAAAATGTAAAAACACCTTCTTTTTTTCAAATTTGCCGCGCGCCATTCCGTCATCATAAGAATGCCACTGAATCCCGGTTGAAGATGCAGAACCGTTAATGAAAATAAACACTGAAATAAATAAGAACAGTACGACGAGACCGGACGCTTTGAACTTCATTCTCATCCTATCGATGGTGTTGAATTTGTTAACCGTTGGATCAATTTGATCTAGTAAACTTTAACATTAATTCTTATCGGTGGCAAATCCGGGAGTTGAGATCTCCAGGTAATCACCTGCCGGCCGAGGGATCGGCGGGGCAATTATTGGAGAAATTTTTTATCATCATTTGGCCCAGTTCCCGGGAGCGATTTGTTGCTACCTCCACCGCATTGATCAGGGTGGTACGCAATCCACCACTTTCCAGGGTGGCCAGGCCGGCAATCGCCGTACCTCCCGGCGAGGTCACCCGATCTCTGAGCTGGCCCGGGTGTTCCTGGGTCTCCATCAACATTTTGGCAGCCCCCAAAACCGTCTGGGCGGACAAAAAGAGGGCTTCCTGGCGTGACAAACCTACTTTGACACCGGCATCGGCCATGGCTTCAACGATCAAAAAGATATAGGCCGGACCACTGCCGCTCAGCCCGGTAATCGCATCCATCAGGTAATTTTCAGGAATAAAAACTGTCTTACCGATGGAATTGAAAATGGTCATCGCCAGCTTGATATCCTCATCTGTGGCATGTTTTCCGGCCGCAACTGCCGTGGCCGCTTCTTTAACCGCCGCTGCAATGTTGGGCATGACCCGTATGAGACGCAGCTTTTTGTTCAGACAGGACTCGATGGCTTCCATGGGAACACCGGCGGCAATCGAAATAATTAATTTGGACATATCGAGTTTTTCGGCGGTTTCGTTGAGAACGGCCGCCATGATCTGGGGCTTGACGGCGTAAACAACAATGTCTGAATCGGCAACTGCATCCAGATTGCTGGGTGTTGTTTGAACCCCGTATTTTTCCCGTATGGCTTTCAGTTTGGCTTCATAAATATCTGTGCAAATGATATTTTTGGGCTTGGATGACGCCGAGCTGATTAGACCGCTGATGAGAGCTTCTCCCATATTGCCCGTACCAATAATGCAAATTTGTTTGTCTCTTAACATAATGAAAGACTCCGATCGGCTAATTTTGATCACACAAAACGCTGAAAACTGTCGGCCCCCGCCCGGGCTCGCCGGATAGATGGCATGGATTGTGTAATTTTCTCCTAAGATTTCTGCAAATTAAAGCCTGTCCTGATTTTAGTCAAGGAAATAATCGGAACCTATCCTAAAAATGGATCTAACCCGCCTGCGGCGGACAGGCGCCCAAAGGCTTTGTTATCCAGGATAAATTATCGTTAGCAATTGTGTAGGAAAAATTCGTTTAGTTTTATTGACATGAGAGAATTTAAATATTATAATGGTCTAACCATTCTATAATACTGATATGATATTTTTCCCCCGAAAGCACAAAAATATGTAAACACGAAAAATTAAATAAAATTTCGTGATTTTTCCCTTTCGTGTTTTCGTGATTGATTTTTATTTTTAAGGAAATGCGCCTATGTTCCAGGCCGCCAAACAAACCAAGGTTTTTCAGGATGTCGTCGCGCAAATCCAGGAAGCCATCCTCGACGGACGACTGAAGACCGGAGACACGCTGCCGTCCGAGCGGCAGCTCAAAGACACGTTTAATATCAGTCGCGGTACATTGCGCGAAGCGCTGCGGGTTCTGGAGCAAAAGGGCTTAATCGAAATCAAACTCGGGGTGGGCGGCGGTTCGGTGGTTAAAGACCTAAATGCCGATCAGGTTAGCGAAGGTCTGGCGTTGTTAATCCGGTCTCAAAAGGTTTCACTGAATCATCTGGCTGAATTTCGTGAAGATGTGGAGGGGATTGTCGCCGCCCGTGCAGCCGCAAGAAGTTCGGCGGCAGACATCGACAAGCTCACCGAACTATTAGGCGCGGCCCGCAAGTGCATCGATGCGGGCCTTTCGCAACGAAATGCATTTATTGAAATTGACAAACGCATCCACATGACCCTGGCACAGGTTACGGCAAATCCAATTTACATATCGGTGCTGCATTCCGTCCACGACAACATCCATCGCTATTATGACGAGTTTCTTTCCATGGATGAACGCGAATTGCAGGAAAACTATCAGGACCTCTGTGATCTGGTGCAGGCGGTTGAAAAAGGACAGGCCGACCATGCTCGCCAGCTGGCCCGCGACCATGTTCACAGGTTCAATCAGTATATGAAAAGCAGAGAACAGGCAAAAAAGGATAACTACGCAGCTGAAAACATAAAACCACAAATATCCTGACGACCATTTTCTAATGACGATCACAAAAAATTCGAAATCCGAATATCGAAACTCGAAACAATTTCAAAATCCTAAATTCGAATTTCAGCGTTTTGAATTTTGCTCTTTTTATAGTGGTTGTCAAAAAAACGTTCCGATTGCGGGACGTTTTTTTGCTACAACACTTATGCCGCCATCATTTTTTTCGGAACATTATTATGACAAGCGGTATAATTTCGGATTTGTTTCGGATTTCGGGTTTCGTGCTTCGGATTTAAAATTTGAATAAAATCAATTCGGTTTAATGATCATTCAAATTATCTTAAAATATTAATGGTACCAAATCATGGCCCTTAAGCGCATCACCAAGCATCCCATTCTGGAGATTCCTGAAAATAAAGAAATCACCTTTACCTGGAATGGCAAAAAGCTGACTGGATATGAAGGCGAAATGATATCGTCGACTCTTTTTGCCAACGGCATTCAGATATTCGGACACCATCCCAAGGATAACAGTCCCCAGGGTATGTTCTGTGCCAATGGGCAGTGCTCCCAATGCCTGGTTATTGCCGATGGGCTGCCGGTCAAGTCGTGCATGACGCCGCTGGCGGAGGGCATGGTCGTCGAAAGTGTTGAGGGTCTGCCACAATTGCCGGAAGATGATGTCGAGCCGCAAATTCATTCAGCGGCTGTAAAAAAAGTAGACGTTTTGATCATCGGTGCCGGCCCGGCGGGACTGGCCGCGGCGGTGGAACTGGGCAGGCTCGGTGTTGAAACCCTGATTCTCGATGATAAAGACCGGCCCGGGGGGAAACTGGTTCTGCAAACCCATAAATTTTTCGGCTCGGTCGAAGATTCCTACGCTGGAACCCGCGGTTTTGAGATCGCGGCCATTTTAGAAGAAGAGATAAACAAACTCGCCACGGTTGAATTCTGGTTAAATACCACTGCGGTCGGTATTTTTTCAGATAAAATTATTGGCGCCGTTAAGGGGGTTAAGCGCAGACGCTATCAGCAAATTAAACCTAAAAAGCTGTTGATTGCCACCGGTGCCAGGGAAAAGATGTTGTCGTTTCCGGGCAACACCCTGCCGGGGGTTTACGGTGCCGGTGCGTTTCAAACGTTGGTCAACCGCGATCTGATCAAATCATCGGAAAAGGTACTTATCGTCGGCGGCGGCAATGTGGGGCTCATCGCCGGCTACCATGCCATCCAGGCCGGCATCGAAGTGGCGGCCCTCATCGAGGCCTTGCCCCAGGTCGGCGGATACAAGGTTCATGCCGATAAACTCAAACGGTTGGGTGTGCCGATTTTAACCGGTCACACCGTTGTGGCTGCGGTTGGACAGGATAAAGTGGAATCGGTCACCATTGCCCGCCTGGATCAGGACTGGAAGGTGGTTTTAGGCACCCACAAAACGTTTACGGTGGATACCGTTCTGATCGCCGTCGGACTGGCCGAAGTCAACGAATTTTATTTAAAAGCCCGCCAGTGGGGCATGGATGTCTTTTGTGCCGGAGACGCCCAGGAAATTGCCGAGGCATCGGCGGCGATGTTCACGGGCAAGATAGAGGGTTTGAAAATCGCACAATCCCTTGGATTGCCCGTCGGCGAGATCCCAGCGGAATGGGATGAAAAAGCCACTATTTTAAAATCCAAACCCGGTCCTGCCGTGAGTCGTAAACAGCCGGACCGGGAAGAAGGGGTATTTCCGATTTTCCATTGCTACCAGGAGGTGCCCTGCAATCCTTGCACGTCGGTATGCCCGGTCGGTGCCATTCGAACCGAGCGTGATGAAATCACCGGCTTGCCTTATATCATCGATTTAGATGCCTGTACCGGCTGCGGCAGTTGTGTGGCTGTTTGCCCGGGGCTGTCGATGATTCTGGTCGACTATCGGGATGACCCCGAGCACCCCCTGGTCACCCTGCCTTATGAAATTTGGCGCGAGCGGGTTGAGGTCGGGCAGAAAGTCCCGGTTACCGATGTGGACGGGGCCATCCTGGGTTATTATCCCGTAGAGAAAGTATCGACCCGACGCAAGTATCCGGGCACTTTGCTGGTACAGATTAAAGTTGCTAAAAAAGTGGCAAAAGCAGCTATGGGCATCTGGGTGCAGGACCAACAAATCGAACCTTCCCTCATATATGAAAAAGAGCTGCCACCGGATGACGCCATCATTTGTCGTTGCGAACGCATAACGGCCGGTGAAATCAAAGCGACCATCCGCAAGGGCGTCAGAGATATCAATCAGCTAAAAGCGTTAACCCGCGCCGGCATGGGTGCCTGCGGTTCAAAAACCTGCCGGCCAATGATCTGGCGGATCTTTCAGGAAGAAGGCATCGATCTGGGCACGGTAACGGATCGCGTCGATCGGCCCCTGTTTGTCGAGGTTCCGATTGGCATACTGGCCGGGGCACACGGAGGAGGTCGCCTTGAAAACAAGTGATGTTATCATTGTTGGGGCCGGATCGGTGGGTGTGCCGACAGCTTTGGCGTTAGGTGAACTTGGTATCAAGACCCGTGTGATCGATATGCACCCGTCGCCGGGACAGGGCGAAAACAAGCACGCCATCGGCGGCATCCGGGCAACCCATTCGGATCCTGCCAAAATACTGACCTGCCGGCGGTCCCTTGAAATTCTTGCAACCTGGCAGGACCTGCATGGCGATAACATCGAATGGCTCCCGGGCGGATATGCCTTTCCAGTTTATCGCCAGCAGGATGAAACCGTGCTGAAAAAGCTGCTGCCCGTCCAGAAGAAATATGGGCTCAACATAGATTTCATGGGGCCGGACGGCATCCAGCAAATCATACCCGGTATCAATCCCCGGAGGTTGCGGGGCGGCACCTTCTCACCGGATGATGGGTCGATTTCTCCGCTCCTGACCGTTAATGCTTTTTATCACCGGGCCGTCGATCTGGGCGTCGCATTTCATTTTAAGGAGCGCGTTCGCAACATACGGGTTGAGAATGACCGCGTCGTCGGCGTGGAGACCGAACAGTCTGAATACAGTGCTCCGATCATCGTTGATACGGCCGGGCCTTTTTCACCGGAACTGGGCCGGACCGTCGGCATTGACCTGAAGGTGGTACCGGATTCCCACGAAGGCGCCATCACGGAACCGGTTAGGCCGTTTTTTAAGTGCATGGTGGTGGACATCCGCCCCGGGCCGGAATCAAAGAATTTTTATTTCTACCAGAATCTGCACGGGCAGGTAATATTCTGTATCACCCCCGATCCGCCGATCATCGGTACCGACAAAGGCGAAACCGCTGAATTTCTACCCCAGGTGAGTGCCCGCCTGGTGCATCTGCTGCCGCGGCTGAAAAACTTAAGGGTGCGCCGGACCTGGCGCGGTCTCTATCCAATGACCCCGGACGGCTCTCCCCTGGTGGGATGGAACCGCCAGATCAGGGGCTTGCTGCATATTACGGGTATGTGCGGCCAGGGGTTGATGCTGGGGCCGGGGGCCGGGGAAGTGGTTGCCCGGTTGATTGCGGAACAAACCACCGCCGATGATCAAATAATTTTAGAAGCGTTTTCGCCCTACCGTATATTTAAGGGCCAGGAAGCGCTCAAGTAGGCCTTGCGGCCGGCACATTGCTACGCATGCTGAATTGCATGATTCTTGCGGCGGGCTAGCGAATTTCCTGAATTATCGAAGATTGAAGCTTGATTGCGAATCGGCAAAAGGTATATATAAAGATCTATAGTGGTTGTCAAAAAACGTGCCGGTATTCAAACGTTTTTTTCTACAACCACTTATGCCCCACTTCCGTATATCGGAACACTATTATGGAAAGCGGTATATAGTGGTTGTCAAAAAACGTGCCGGTATTCAAACGTTTTTTTCTACAACCACTTATGCCCCACTTCCGTATATCGGAACACTATTATGGAAAGCGGTATAAATAGTATTTATGGCAAACCCATTATTTGTTTAGGAGCAAACACATGCCGGATTATGATTTCAAAGACGCAAAAACCTTAGATTACAAGAGACCCGAAATTGAAAATGGCTACACCGACCAGACCTTATATATCAATCTTTCGGACCCTCAAATTGCAATTAAACCGGTCGCCGAGAAAACCAAAAAAACGTTTATCGGCGGCAAAGGCTATGATCTCTGGCTGCTGTGGAACGCGGTTCAGCCCTCCACCCGCTGGAATGATCCTGAAAATGCCCTCTGTATTGCGGCCGGCCCGCTGGGGGGAACCCCTATTTATCCGGGTTCCGGCAAAAGCATCGTGGCCACCCTGTCGCCGACCACCGCATCGGTAATCGATTCTAACGTCGGCGGTTATTTCGGCCCCTACCTTAAATTCTCCGGCTTCGATGCCCTGGAAATCCAGGGCAAAACGACCGCAGAGATGGTTGTTTTTATTGACGGCGTCAACCAAAAGATTCAGCTTTTCGAAACCAGCGGTCTGCCGGAAAATGCCTATGAGCTGTCTGCCATTTTAACCGAGCACTTTGCCCAGGGGAAACCGCGCAACATTTCGGTGGTATCAACAGGCCCCGGGGCTAAAAACACCTTGATCGGCTGCCTAAATTTTACCTGGTATGACCCCAAACGCAAACGCGCCCGATACAAACAGGCCGGCCGGGGCGGTGTCGGGTCCGTTTTCGCCGACAAAGGTTTGAAGGCCGTAGTCGCCTGCTGGAACAATGTCACCGCCGATACCAATAAGCCGGCGGACAAAACCCGCTTGAAAAATGTGGCCAAGCAGCACTCCCGTGAAATTGTTGAACTGGATCCCAAGCAAAACGAAATGGCCAAAATTGGCACCACCCACCTGGTTACCATTATGAATGATCACGACCTGCTGCCGACCCATAATTTTCGTTACGGCCAACACACCCAGGCCCCTAACCTGGGCCAGGAAGTTTACCGGCGCATGTTTGATCCGGGCTTTGACGGCTGCTGGATGGGATGCACGGTGGCCTGCTCGCACGGAATAAAAGATTTTGTTCCATTGACCGGACCGTATAAAGGTAAAAAAGTTTTTGTCGATGGGCCTGAATATGAAACCATCGCCGGCTGCGGCTCGAATCTGGGTATATTCGATCCGCACACGGTGGCAGAGATGAATTTTTATTCTGATGCCTACGGTCTGGATACGATATCTGTGGGCACGGGCATTGCCTTTGTGATGGAGTGCTTTGAAATGGGACTGATCGACCAAAGCCATACCGGCGGTCTGGATCTTCATTTCGGCAACCGTGACGCTGCCCTGGAGATCGTGCATCAAATGGCGACTGGAGAGGGCTTCGGTCAAATCGTTGGCCAGGGCGTCCGCAGAATGAAAGCCCTTTTCGCAAAGGATTTCGGCGCGGATGCGACGATCATGCAGGACATCGGAATGGAGGCTAAAGGGTTGGAATTTTCGGAATACATGACCAAGGAATCTTTGGCCCAGCAGGGCGGCTACGGACTGGCGCTCAAGGGCCCCCAGCATGATGAGGCCTGGCTGATTTTCCTGGATATGGTTCATAACTTTATGCCGACTTTCGAGCAGAAAGCCGAAGCGTTGCACTGGTTTCCCATGTTTCGAACCTGGTTCGGGCTCTGCGGCCTGTGCAAGCTGCCCTGGAACGACATTATCCCCGAAGACAACAAAGACGCTGCCGAGCCGGCCAAGGTCATGAAACATGTCCGGTGGTATGCGGATTATTTCAGTGCCATTACCGGCAATGAAGTCGACCCCGACGACCTGATTAAAATGAGTGAAAGCGTTTATAACTTTCAGCGGATTTTTAACCTGCGAATGGGCTTTGGCCGCCGCCAGCACGATGATCTCCCCTACCGGGCGATGGGTCCCGTCACCGAAACGGAATATGAATCCCGGACCGAACGCTACGATAAGCAGCTGGCCGAAATTTACAAAGCGGATATTGACGGAAAAAGTACCGCTGAAAAACTGACCCAGTTGCGCAAACAGCGCGAAGAGCAATACGAAAAACTCAAAGATGCCGTTTATAAGCGCCGAGGATGGACGCCGGATGGGATTCCGACGCATAAAACGGTCAAACGCCTCGGAATCGATTTTGATGAAGTCGTGGAATTGCTCAGGGCCAACGGTGTGAATTCATGATTCAGGTGGCCGGCAAGCAGATGGCCTGGCATGAAGGTATGACGGTTTCAGACCTGCTCGATGAGCTTAAGGATCCACATCCCTATGCCGTTGTTCGGATAAACCAGCAGTATGTTACGCGACCCAATTTCGAGCATACATTCGTTCCCGATGATGCCGACGTCTTTTTGATTCCGATGATTGCCGGCGGGTAAGTTCGTCACTTGCAAGGAGCATGGAGCACGGCGCATGGTGTGACATCTCTCTATCTATTAAGTTAACCCCGTGCACGTTGCCCCTTGCTCCACGCCAAAAGACCCAGCGCTTCGGCCCTTCCTTATGCTCTTTTTCCCGGATAATCAAAACGACCCGCGTTCCTGCCGATATGCAAGCGAATATTTGCAATCCAGTTAAGGATGTGATATTCTTAATAATCATCAACTATATCCCATCAAAAATATGAAAAATCGCCGCAAGTGCTTCACGTATCCGGGCTCAAGTTTTTCGGGTTGCAGTCCGATATTAAATGTGAAGTCAAATGGCCCAAGAGCCTCGTTCTTTGTCAATAAAAGAGAGTTTCAGGCGGAAAAACGTCACAAAATATCAAAAGCTGCGGTATCTTTTCAAGGGGATGTTTAAAGCAACGCCGCCAGACAGGAAATGGCAGATCTGCTTTTTAGTGGTTGTCAAAAAAAACGTTTCGCTATTCTTAAGTTTTTCTCGACAGCCACTTACACCGCAATTCAGTATTTTTTAATATTAATATGGAAAGCGGTGAAAGACGGTAGCCACACGGGTACAGCATGGCGTCTTACTCTTTGATTTTGCGTGAAAAATCTTGACTTATCGTGGATTATAGTTTTAATTTTAAGCACCTGAATCGACTTTACCGTAAAATTCATTGCTTAAATTAAAAAGGTCAGGATTATCATGCTCGTATTTAGAAATCTGTTAGTGGCGGTGGCAACGGTGGTGGATTATGTACTGGTATTTTTCATGTTCATCACGATAGCCCGCGCCGTACTGTCATGGGTAAGCCCGGATCCGTACAACCCGATCGTGCGTTTCATTCATAACGTAACGGAGCCGGTCCTGTATCAAATCCGCAAAAGATTGCCGATGATGTACGGCGGGATCGATTTTTCTCCAATTGTTGTGATTCTGATCATTATCTTCCTGCGAATATTTGTGGTCAACAGTTTGGAAGGTTTGGCTGAGTCCTTAGGATAAGATGAAAGGCAGGTGAACGCCAATGAAAATTACCCCCCTTGATATTCAACAGCAGCAGTTTAAAACCCGATTTCGCGGATTTGACGTTCGAGAGGTTGATGCATTCCTTGAGCAGATGGCTGAGACCTTCGAAACTTTACAGAAAACAAACCAGAATCTGAGGGACGAAGTCCGGCGGTTGGAACTGGAGATTCAGGGATATCGAAAACGGGAAGAAACCTTCAAAAGAGCGCTGCTTAATTCTCAAAAAGTATTGGACCAGATGAAGGACAATGCCCGTAAATCAGCCGAACTGATCATCGCTGAAGCTGAAGTGAAAGCTGAAAAAATCCTCAATAAAGCTCACAATCGCCTGGCGCAACTGCATGAGGACATCTCAGAGTTGAAACGACAGCGGACGCAAATCGAAGTTCAGATCAGTTCGATCATCGAAGCCCACTCCAGATTGCTCGAAATCGGAAAAGAAGGCGTTAAAGAATCGGACGAAGAAGATGACAAAATCAAGTTGCTCAAAAAGTCAATTTAAAATTCCGATTCCAAAAACCGGGAAATTTCTTAAAACCGCCTGAAACGAATGCACGGGTGCTGACCGCAGGATGCGCGGCATGCGCTCAAATCTTAGTTCTCGTCTAAGGGTCAGCTTTCGTTTCAGGCGGTTTTATCCGAATAAAACCAAAAATTTTCTCAGAGGACTCTCACTGTATGCGTGTGAGAGTCGTTTGCAGAAAGCGGTTTGAAGATATTACACGGTTGATCTGAAAAGATTCGCAAACACGATAGTTGTGAAACCAGGAGCGGTTAATGGCAAAAATTGATGCATTTTTTAAACTGATGAATGAACAGGGAGCTTCCGACCTTCATCTGGCTTCCGGTCAGCCCCCGGCGCTTAGAATCAGAGGCGATATTGAACGGATCAAATATAAAGTCCTCAATAACGATGACCTCAGGGCCATGCTCTATGAAATCGCTCCTGAGCACAAAGTTAAAACATTTGAGGAAACCGGCGATATCGATTTTGCTTACGAGATCCCCGGTCTGGCCCGTTACCGCGCCAATTTTTTTATGCAAAGAAATGGCGTGGGCGCCGTCTTCCGTGAAATACCCAGCATGATTATGACCGCCGAACAGCTGGGCCTGCCGCCGGTCGTGTCAAAATTGGCCACTCTCCCCAGAGGCCTGATTCTGGTAACCGGACCCACCGGCAGCGGCAAATCTACCACCCTGGCATCCATTATAGATGTGGCCAACCGCGCGCGCAAGGATCATATCATAACGGTCGAGGACCCCATCGAATTTGTTCATCAGAGCCAGGGGTGCATCGTCAACCACCGCGAAGTGGGTATGCATACCGAAACATTTTCCAGCGCGCTGCGCGGTGCCCTGCGTGAAGATCCGGATATTATTCTGGTTGGCGAAATGCGGGACCTTGAAACCATCTCGCTGGCAGTCGAAGCCGCTTCAACCGGGCATCTGGTTTTCTCCACGCTGCACACATCCAGCGCTTATAAAACCGTGGATCGTGTCATCGAGGTATTTCCTTCTCACGAACAACCCTTGATCCGCTCAACGTTGTCCGACGGACTCCGGGCTGTGATCGCACAGGTCCTCTTTAAACGCGTTGATCACAAGGGCCGGATCGTGGCCCTTGAAATTTTAATCGCCAATCCGGCGGTTCGCAATCTCATCCGTGAAGGCAAGACCCATCAGATACCGTCTATGATTCAAACCGGGAAAAAATACGGCATGATTCTGCTGGATGACTATATCATGGATTTGTTCCAAAACGGTAAAGTCAGTGCCGATGAAGCCTATGCGAAAGCCAATGAAAAGGCAAGATTCAGACCTTTGCTCAAAACGCCACCAACTGACTTTACCGAGGTCTGATAGAGACAAATTGAGTAGACGTATTTTTTTGTGCATAATGAGGTTTAACCACAAAGGTCACGCAGGACACAAAGGATAGATAATAAATTTTAATCTTGGTGCATCTTCGTGTGCTTTGTGGTGATTTCTGGAACATCATTTGGTTCGCTAACCCACTACCTAAAAAAGCACAGGCCGTATCATGAAAAAACAGGAAATCGACCATCTTTTGGTAAAAATGCTGGATTATCATCGGGAGGTCTCCGACCTTAACTTTACCGTGGGCAAACCGATGCAGGTGGAAAGTGCCGGTGAATTAATACCTGTTGATTTTAAACCCAATTTCAAGGCACTGACCCCCTTTCAAACAGAGATCATCGCCCTGAATCTTATCAACCAGGACCGCCGCCTGACCAAAGCACTGTTGAGAGCCGGCTCCTGCGACATGTCTTACAGTCTGCCCGGCAAAGCGCGCTTCAGGGTCAACATATTTTCCCAGGGCGCTAATATCTCGATCGTATTGCGTAAACTGGAGTCTAAAATCCCGACCATCGAGGAACGCGAACTGCCCAAAACCATGTTTCAGATTTCCAAGGAAGTCAACGGAATCGTCTTTGTCACCGGCGCCACCGGTTCCGGTAAAACCACCACCCTGGCGGCCGTGCTTGACGAAATCAACGAAAACAAATCCGTGCATATTATTACCCTGGAAGATCCGGTTGAATATCAACATCCCCATAAAAAATCCACCTTCAACCAGCGCGAACTGGGACTGGATTTTGATAACTATGCCAATGGCTTGCGAGCTGCTTTGCGGCAGGCCCCCAAGGTGATTCTGGTCGGCGAAATGCGCGATCGTGAGACGATCGAAATCGGCTTACGAGCATCAGAGACCGGCCACCTCGTTTTATCGACCTTGCATACCGTGGATGCCGGCTCGACGGTCAACCGTCTCCTGGGTATGTTTACCACCGAAGATGCTGAACAGATCCGCATCCGCCTGGCTGACACCATGCGCTGGGTCGTCTCCCAGCGGCTACTTCCCCAGGTCGGAGGCGGCAGGGTGGCAACCTTCGAAATTTTGGGTTCCAATCTGAGGGTCAAAGATCTGATCTTGAATGGTGAATCGGAAGGCAAAACATTTTACGAAATCATGGAAGCCAGCAATGCCTTTGGCATGATTACCTTCGACCAGCACATTATCGGCCTGTATGAACAGGGTTTGATTACCCAGGATACGGCGCTAGGCTATTGCTCCCATAAGGGAGCCGTGGGTCGCGGCATCGACTCCATTAAGAGTTCCCGCGGAGAGGCAACCACCGATATCGCAGATCTTGAAATCGATCGAAATTATGCAAAATCCGTGTAATTTAAGTTGAGCGTTTAATTTTTTAAAAGGGATTGCTTTAGATTAAATCAAGGATTTAACACTATGGATATTATCTGTAATAATTGTCAAAGCAAATTCAAAATATCGGATGAAAAAATACCCGCCGGCAAGCGCACCACCGTTGCCTGTCCCAAATGTAAAGGCTATATTACCTTAAAGCCTCAAAAGGGTTCGGCGGGCAGCCGCGCCACCCGTTCAAATAATAGTTATGATGCCACCGAGAAACCATTTGACTTTATCGAAGAAGAAGGCTTGACCGCCCTGGTATGCGAATCGAATCCAATGGTTCGTAAGACGATCATCCAGGCTCTAGATCTTCTGGAGTACCAGATCACCGAGGCTGAAAGCACCCGTGATGCACTAAAGCGCATGCGCTATCACAATTACGACCTGTTTGTCGTCAATGAACATTTTGATACCGACAATCCCGAGTCCAACGGCATATTGCTGTATCTCGAACGGTTGAGTATGAACGTGCGTCGCTTTATGTTTGTCGCTTTAATCAGCAGCCGCTTTAGGACGATGGACAACATGTTGGCTTTGAATAAGAGCGTCAATTTAATTATCAACATCAAAAATATCGATGACATTGGTAAAATATTAAGCCGCGGAATTACGGATAATGAGTATTTCTACCGGATTTTTAAGGGGACCCTCAAGGAGCTCGGCAAAGCCTAAACCGGTTTAAAAGGAAACGGCCTTTTTCCGAATTGACTACCATCACATACTCACCTTATATTCATCATGTTTTTTGCATGCGAAATCATTTACACCTGAATTGATAAATGCCTGCTTTTATAGTGGTTGTCAAAAAAACGTTCTGATATTCCACCGTTCTTTTCTACAACCACTTATGCCCCACTTCCATATATCGGAACACTATTATGGAAAGCGGTATAATTACGTGCTGACTTGATGATACGGGGGTATTGATATTGATTTCCAGGACTCAAAAAATAGCGGATGATCTTTTTTTGATCCCGCTGAAACTGCCTATAAAGGGTTTTAACGAATTTATCAACGCCTGGTTATACCGTGGCAGGGCCACATGCCTGATTGATGTGGGCCCTTCGGCCTGCGCGCCGGACCTCTTGCTTGCGTTGCAGGAATTAAATGTCCGTCAACTGGATTATATCTTGCTAACCCATATTCATCTGGATCATGCTGGTGCCATCGGGGAAATTGCGGAATCATTTCCACGAACCCCAATCGTCTGCCATCAAGACGCCATTTCGCACCTGGTCGAACCATCGCGCCTGTGGAAAGGGACAAAAAAAGTATTAGGATCGATGGCCTTGTCCTACGGACCGATAAAGCCGGTGCCCAGGAATCGGCTTCAAGCGGCCAGCCATTTTCAGACCGAAACCATCACCCCGATCATCACACCCGGGCACGCGGCCCATCATGTCAGTTATCAAGCTGAGAAATACCTGTTTGCCGGTGAAAGCGGAGGCGTCTTCTTATCCCTGCCGAAGAGCAAGTTTTATTTGCGCCCGGCCACCCCGCCGAAGTTGTTTCTGGGCGATGCCCTGCAAAGCGTCGATGCCCTCATTGCCTGCCGTCCGCAAACGATCTGCTACGGGCATTTCGGCATCCATCCGGATGCTGTCGAAATGCTGCAAACCCATCGCCGTCAACTTCAGCTGTGGGAAAAGCTGATCAAGGCTGAAATCAATAAATTCGATGAGACGGATCGTATCACGGCATGCCTGCAGCAGCTCTTGAAGCAGGACAGGCTGATGGCCGCTTTCGATCAGCTGCCATCAGACGTCCAGGCGAGGGAAGAATACTTCCTGCAAAACAGCATCAATGGATTTTTGGGGTATCTGAGTTCAGGAATCAGATGACAGAGGTCAGGGGACAGAGGTCAGAAGGCAGATAACAGAAAAAAATAGCCGGATCGGCTGAAATCAGATAGTCAACGGCTCCCGTTATTTTCTAGCTTCTGAAATTTTAGACCATTAATAGCAGGAAAAATCGCAGGTGTTTGAGTGGACGGGTTAAACCATATTGTTGGCAATGAGACGCAGGCCCGCGAGCGTCAGCGCCGGTTCAACCACTTCAATTGTTTCGGAAACATTAAAAAGAAGCTCGGCCAGACCTCCGGTGGCAATGACTTTCGGTTCAGTTCCCATCTCAAGTTGCATGCGCTTTACAATTCCATCCACCAGACCGGCATAGCCAAATATAATGCCTGACTGAATGCTCCCGATAGTGTCTTTGCCGATGACGTTTTCAGGAGGACTAAATATTTCCACCCGTGGCAGCTTGGACGCCTTTAAAAATAACGCTTCTGAAGCGATTCCGATTCCGGGGCTGATGGCCCCACCGAGGTATTCGCCACTTTCAGAAATGGCGTCAAAGGTCGTGGCGGTGCCGAAATCGACCACGATCAAACTCTTGCGATATTGATGAAATGCGGCGACGGCATTGACGATACGGTCTGCACCGACTTCCCCGGGATTTTTTAACAAAATGGGCATTCCGGCACAATTTTTTGCATCGACCCATTGGGGCGGATGACCCAGATACTTGCGGCAGAAGGCATCCAAAATAGTGACCATCGGTGGAACCACACAAGAGATAATGGTTTGATCAATATCACCCAGATGGATGTTGTCAGCGGTAAACAGGCTTTTTATTAACACATTGAACTCATCTTCGGTCGTGTTGCGTTCGGTATGAATCCGCCAATCATTTTGTAATTGGTTTTCTTGATAAACACCCAGAACCATATGGGTATTGCCGACGTCAATTACCAGAAGCATAACATGTACTCCTTGAGCAATTTTCAGGTATCAGAAGTTCAAAGTTCGGGGTTCGAAGTTCAGTTTTAAAGTTTCAATCGCTGCATCTGTTTAATTGGTTTGATTGGTTTAATTCGTTCAATGGGTTCGGTTTAGGCCAACCAGTTCAACCAATGAAACTAATAAAACTAATAAACAACTCATTGAAGCTCTGAAACTTTGAATGTTGAACCTTTGATGAACCCAATGTCGGAGACATTTACTCTTCCTGGGCCGCTTTCATCGCATCTAAAATCCGAACTGTGGCCCGCGTCTTGGCCACATCATGAACCCGAACGATATGCGCGCCGCCCAGAACAGCCGCGGCAACTGCAGCCTGGGTGCCGGTTTCAACGATCGGCGTATCCGGCGGGATATCGTCGCTATGCTCGTCTTTTAACAATTTTCGGATAAAGGACTTGCGGGAAGGGCCAACCAGTATGGGAACATCTAAGGCGGTAAAAGATTGCAGCCGACTGAGCAGCAGGAGATTATGCGATACCGTTTTGCCGAAGCCGATTCCCGGATCGATGATGACGTTTGATTTTGATATGCCCTGTTGTTGAGCCCGCACGATCGCAGCCTTTAAAAAAACCGATATATCGCCGATCAGATCATCATAGGATGGAGCCAACTGCATGGTTTTGGGGCTGCCCAGCATGTGCATCAGCACCACCGGCGTACCGAATTCCCTGGCCACCGCCCCCAAATCCGGATCAAAACGCAACGCTGAGATGTCGTTGACAATCGAGGCGCCGGCTTCAATTGCCCGGCGGGCCACTTCGGCTTTCATGGTATCAATGGATATCGGGATGGAGAGTTCATCGGCCAGTTTTGCAATGACCGGCACCACCCGTTTGATTTCCGCCTCGGCTGGAACCGGATCAGCAAAGGGGCGGGTTGATTCGCCCCCGATATCCAGGATATCCGCTCCGTCAGCTGCCAGTCTGCGACCCTGGGCCACCGCGGCCTCATGGGTTAAAAATTTTCCGCCGTCGGAAAACGAGTCCGGTGTCACATTGACCACACCCATGATACACGTTCTCTGGCCGAATTCCATGTCAAAACCGGCCCATGAAAAGCGATATGTTTTAGGAAAGTCCGACATATCAGGATTGATCGGTGGCGGTTTCCGCGGAGGTCTTTTGCTCGTCTAGGGGTCTTGAAGGGAGTTCGATACCGGGTCGCAAGGAATGAATCAACTCATCAAGCTCTTTGCCCAGAACGGTTTCCTTTTCGAGCAGCGCTTCCGCCAGCTTATGAAGAATATCCAGATTTTCGTTTAAAACCGTTCTGGCGCGCTCATAGGAATTTTTGATCAGCTTGTTGATCTCTTCATCAATTGTTTGGGCCGTCGCTTCGGAATAGTCCCTGTGCTGGGCAATTTCGCGACCGAGAAAGACCTGCTCTTCACCCTTGGCATACGAGAGGGGGCCGAGTTTATCACTCATGCCCCAGCTCCTGATCATCTGCTGGGCAAGATCTGTGGCTTGCTTGATATCATTGGCAGCACCGGTACTGATACGGTTGAAAACAATTTCTTCCGCCACCCGGCCGCCGAATGCAACCGCCAGCTCGCTTTGGAGTTGATCCTTGTATTTAAAGTCCCGCTCTTCAGGTAGAAACCAGGTCATACCGGCTGCACGCCCACGGGGTACAATGGTTATCTTATTGACGGTATCGGTCTCGGGCAGGAAACGCGCCACCAGGGCGTGTCCACCCTCGTGGTAGGCGGTCACTCTGCGATCTTCTTCCTTGATGACTTTTGATTTTCGCTCAAGGCCCATATAGACTTTGTCTTTGGCATCCTCAAAATCGACCATCCCGATTTTTTCTTTATTTCGTTTGGCTGCCAGTAAAGCCGCTTCATTGACCAGGTTTTCAAGATCCGCACCGGAGAAACCGGGCGTTCCTTTGGCCAGGATAAGCGAATTCACATCCTTGTCAATGGGCGTTTTTTGCATGTGGACGCGCAATATTTTTTCGCGGCCGCGAATATCCGGCATTGACACAACAACTTGCCGGTCGAAACGACCGGGCCGCAGCAATGCCGGGTCCAAAACATCGGGCCGGTTGGTGGCCGAGATCAAAATCACGCCTTCATTGGATTCGAATCCGTCCATTTCAACCAGCAGCTGATTCAGAGTCTGCTCTCTTTCGTCGTGGCCACCGCCGAGTCCTGCGCCGCGGTGACGACCGACAGCATCGATTTCGTCGATAAAAATGATACAGGGCGCATTCTTTTTACCCTGAACAAACAGATCCCTGACCCGGGATGCACCCACCCCGACAAACATCTCAACAAAATCAGAACCGCTGATGCTAAAAAAGGGCACCCCGGCTTCTCCCGCAATAGCCCGTGCCAGAAGGGTCTTGCCGCAGCCCGGAGGGCCCACCAGAAGGACGCCTTTGGGGATGCGTCCACCCAAACGCGTGAACTTTTTCGGGTCTCTAAGAAACTCAACGATTTCAATTAGTTCCTCTTTGGCTTCGTCGATCCCGGCTACATCCTCGAAGGTGACTCTTTCAGACTGATCAGACATCAAACGGGCACGGCTTTTACCAAACGAAAGCGCCTTGCCGCCGCCGGCCTGCATCTGACGCATGAAAAAAATCCAGACGCCGATCAAAACAATCATCGGAAACCAGGAAACCAGAACGGACATGTACCAGGGATTTTCAGATGGCGGCTTGGCGCTGATGACAACACCTTTGTTACGCAGGATCTTGATCAGATCGCTGTCCTCGGGCGCAAACACTTTGAGTCGATTGCCGTCGACGTCGGACACAAAAAGCTCCTGGCCCTGGATAACCACTTGCTTAACCCGCTCATCATCCACCATGGCCAGGAAATCGGTATAGCTGATACTGGTCTCAGCTAAATTCTGTTTGCTGAAAAGATTGTATAACATGACCATCATCAATGTGATGACAAGCCATAACGCCAGATTTTTGTAAAATGGATTCAAAGACAATTACCTCCCCGTCGTATTGACGATTGAATATTGTATATTGAATATTGTCGGTATTCTATCATTTTATTTTCCCCGGATTTTATTTAAATATTCAATCTGCAATATTCAATATCTCTCAACAGTATCCTTTACCTGACATTAAAATTCAAGTGCCAAATGTCGACCGGTATTGAAGACGCATTTAGGCGCTTAAACTACAGTGAACTTAATCATCATCGCGCCTCAGGCAAGCAAAAGTTCGGCTTTAAGCACGCGGCGGGTTTGCGGATCGATCTTAACCGCGTTGTCCAGCCGGTATCCCGCTACCCAGATGATTTTATCGCAGCTGAGCACAATCGGGCATTTCGCGCGCTGAGTTGTGGATATTTTATGATCGCTAAAAAACTTCTTTAACTTCTGGTGACCGCTCATACCCAACGGTGAGAATCGGTCTCCGGGGCGAAAATTCCGGATGACCAGCGGAAAGTTTAGTTTATCCATGTCCAAAAAGGCGATCCGCTGTCCGGCCGGGTGCCAATCTGAGACCTGCTTAATAGGAATTTCAGTGAACCGAATCTGCAGGCCTGCCTCTTTGATCAAAATTTCACCGGCCATCGAGAGCTGATACGCGTAATCGGATACTGAGGTGACCGGGTGCCCGTCGGCAGGGCGGCGCGGCTTTTGCTGCGCCTTCGATACCGACAGAATGTCTTGATCCCGCCAAACACGGATGGCGTCCGGAAGGTCCAGCATGCCACAAAGCGGCCCCTGCTGAGCCAATCTCAATACAGCTTCAATATGGGCAAAGGCAATTCGCCGCAGGTTACCTTTCACCTGTAGAATGGCTTTGCGGATCAAGCGTCTTTGAGCCGCGATCGGCTTCTGGTTCAATTGTGCCAGGCTCAGCCCGATTCTGTCCTGTTGCTCAAATACAAGCGCATCTCTAAAGACCGGCCGGATATGGTTCTCGATCCACGCCTCTTCAGCGGCTAAAATTGAGGCCAGGCGGTTGAGCGAATCGACTATTTTGGGATTGTAATCAGCCTGCAGCCTGGGGATCAAGCGCTTTCGGATCTTATTGCGCAGGAATTGCGAATCCCGATTGGAGGAATCCACCACATAGTCCAAATCCCGGACAGCAAGGTAATCCAGGATTTCAGATTGCCGCAGGTTGATCAGGGGCCTGACTATGTTATCAGGGCGCATCGGCGGTATCCCCGCTAAACCCAGTGGGCCGCTGCCGCGTAGCATCGCCATCAGTACCTGCTCGGCGTTATCATCAGCATGATGTCCGAGCGCAATTTTATCATAACCGTATTGATCGGCGGTGCGATGAAAAAACCGGTAGCGCACCCGCCGCGCCGCTTCCTCAACGGACAGATGGTGGTTTTTTTGATAGTGGCGCACGTCTTGCTTTTCAACATAGAAGGGCATTTCAAATTGGTTGGCCAGAGCGGTCACAAACGCTTGATCGCGATCGGATTCGTTTCGCCGGAGGCCATGGTTCAGGTGAGCAATCGCCATTCGCAGTCCATATTTCGATGCCAGGGCGCGCAGGATATGGACCAGGGCCACTGAATCCGGTCCACCGGACACGCCCACCAGAACGGCATCTCCGATTTGAATCATGGAATGGGCATGCAGGGTTTTGTCAACCTTTCGAAGTATTTGTTTTTCAACGACGGAATTTGACAAGACGGGGTGTTTTCTTGACATAAAATTAATACCTGAGTTATGCACGAGCCCTACTGAATCGCCTACGAGGGGCCGCGAAGCGGCCCCGATGAAATAGGCTTTGCATTTTATTGGGCAGGCATTCAACAGGGCGAGTCTGAGGCTCGCATAGGCAAGAAGACGCACCTTAACTTTAAAAAATCAGATGCGTCTTCTTGCCTATGCGAGCCTCATGCTACCTGTTAAAGGTCTATGGCAGGGACTCCGAGAAGTCAATACAAAACGCGGCAAGCCGCGTTTAATGTTGTTTCCTTTTTTAAATTTGAAACGCTCAAATTTTTTGTTGAAAAATACTGTTTATAAAGTATGCTAGAGTCGGTTGTGCTAGGCGGGGAGCTAGCGGTGCCCTATTCCCGAAATCCGCTTAAGCGGGGCTGAATTCCCTCTATAGGGTCTTACACATGGAAAGCCGTGAAGCATTTTGATCGGGCGCCACGCAACAAACGGTCACGAACCTCGTCAGATCCGGAAGGAAGCAGCGATAAGTGACGCAGTTTGTGTCGTGGACCGATTCCGGTCATTTCGATGCCTTGCCATTTTCATAAAAGATTCGACAGCGGGTGCACAACCATTTTTTCAGCCTTCAAAACCCTGCCGAATCATTCTTGACATCGTTTTAAAGTGTCTTACTTTTCGATCGACGCATTTCAATTTCCTTTAAATTCGGGAGAAAACGCCGGCTTATGTCAGATAAAAAGAAAATTAAGATCCATATTGAAACAGACAAATCTGCAGAGGGTAAAGACACGGAAAAACTAGATTCTGTTAAAAATGAGCCGGATAAGGGCGAGGATGAGACTGCGGTAAACGGCGGCGTCGAACCGACCGATCCCCTGATGGAGGTGGAGGTCAAACTGGCCGCCAAAGAGCAAGAGGCCGCAGAAACCCGCGACCGGCTGCTGAGAGTTTCAGCCGATTATGAGAATTACAAAAAACGATCCGCCCGCGAGATGGAGGATTTTCGGAAATATGCCAATCAATCTTTGCTCAAAGAAATGCTCACAGTGGTCGATAATTTAGAGCTGGCCATCAATTCCGCACAAGAAGAGAAAAATACGGACAAAAAATTGATAGAGGGATTGAACCTCACCCGCAATGAAATGTTACGGGTGTTTGAGAAATTCAATGTCAAACCCATAAAGGCGCGAGGCGAAATATTTGATCCCGCGTTTCATGAAGCGGTGATGCGGGAAGAAACCGATGATTATCCTGAAAACACCGTGCTGAGTGAGTTTCAAAAAGGATACCTGATTCACGATCGGCTTCTAAGACCGGCTATGGTGGTGGTTGCCGTACCGAAAAACAACGTTGCTTAAAATAACGTCAATTAGCAGCACCAGACGCATATATCACATTGGTAAAAAAGATTTTGCATGGCAAGGAGGTAATTGAAAATGTCTAAGGTTATTGGAATTGATCTCGGCACCACAAACTCATGTGTTGCGGTTATGGAAGGCAGTGATGCCAAAGTCATCACAAATCCGGAAGGCGGAAGAACGACACCTTCGATTGTCGCTATTTCAGAAAGCAACGAGCGCCTCGTGGGCCAGATCGCAAAGCGGCAGGCAATCACCAATCCGGAAAATACGGTTTTCGGGGTCAAACGCCTGATCGGTCGCAAGTTTGCGTCACCGGAGGTACAAAGCGATGTCAAGATCCTGCCCTTTAAGATTGAACAAGCTTCCAACGGCGATATACGCATCAACATCAAGGGCAAGCAATACAGTCCGGCGGAGATCTCCTCTTTTGTATTGGCCGATATCAAACATTCCGCCGAAGAATACCTGGGAGAAAAAGTGACCGATGCCGTCATCACGGTACCGGCTTATTTTGATGATAGCCAGCGCCAGGCGACCAAAGATGCGGGCAAAATTGCGGGCCTGAATGTTTTGAGAATCATTAACGAGCCCACCGCTGCATCGCTGGCCTACGGGCTCGACAAGAAGGGCGAGGAAAAAATCGCCGTATTCGACCTGGGTGGTGGAACATTTGATATTTCAATCCTTGAAATCGGTGAAGGGGTTTTTGAGGTCAAAGCCACTAATGGTGATACCCATTTAGGTGGCGAAGATTTCGATTTGCGGTTGATTGATTACCTGGCGGATGAATTTAAAAAGGATCAGGGAATCGATCTTCGCAGTGACAAAATGGCCCTGCAGCGATTGAAAGAAGCCGCCGAAAAGGCAAAAATGGAACTGTCGACCTCAATGGAAACCGATGTGAATCTGCCCTTCATCACCGCCGATGCCAGCGGTCCCAAGCATCTAAACATCAAACTCACCCGTGCCAAACTGGAAGCGTTGGTCAGCGATCTGCTGGACAAACTGGAAAAGCCCTGCCTGACGGCTCTGAAGGATTCCGGTCTGGCAGCCAAGGAGATCAATGAGGTAATCCTGGTCGGGGGCATGATCCGCATGCCTGCCGTTCAGGACCGCGTGAAGAAAATTTTTGAAAAAGACCCGCACAAAGGTGTTAATCCCGATGAAGTCGTTGCGCTCGGCGCTGCCATCCAAGGCGGTGTGCTGAAAGGCGACGTCAAAGATGTCCTGCTGCTCGATGTGACACCGCTTTCGCTGGGAATTGAAACCCTCGGCGGCGTGATGACCCGCCTGATCGAAAAAAATACCACCATCCCGACCAAAAAAAGCCAGATATTTTCGACAGCAGCAGACAATCAGCCGGCAGTCTCGATTCACGTCCTGCAGGGTGAACGTGAAATGGCCGCCAACAATAAAACACTGGGCCGCTTCGAACTGGTCGGCATTCCGCCTGCTCCCAGGGGCATCCCCCAAATCGAAGTTACCTTTGACATTGATGCCAACGGTATTGTCAATGTCTCTGCAAAAGACCAGGCCACCGGGAAGGAGCAATCCATCCAGATAACGGCTTCCTCCGGTCTGTCGCAGGAAGAGATTGACAAGCTGGTTAAAGATGCCGAGATGCATGCTGAGGAAGACAAGAGTAAAAGAGAATTGGTTGATGCCCGTAACTCGGCCGATGCGCTGATTTATTCAACCGAAAAGTCGATCAAGGAACTGGGTGATAAAGTTGACAGCGAAACCAAAAGTAACGTTGAAGCATCCGTCACGGCGCTGCGAAAGGCGATGGAGGGTGAAGATGCCGCTGAAATAAAACGGATCAGCGACGAGCTCACCAAAGCTTCGCACAAGCTGGCTGAAGCCATGTACCAGCAGGCTTCGCAAAACGAACAGCAAGCCGGTGCTGCATCCGGCGAGCAGACTGCCGGTGACGCCGGCGCTGCGGATGAAGATGTAGTTGATGCCGATTTTGAAGAGGTCAAGGACGAAGATAAAAAGTAAGATGTTTTCATTTGGATTTTAAAAACCCGCGGAAGGCAGCTCCCGCGGGTTTTTTTGAAATCCGGTGAATTTGACAAGCAACAAATACCATTTTAGGGACCATATTCAAGAAATAATCAGTCCGCATGCTCTGATTTTTCTGAGAATGCAACACCGGGAGATGAAGATCACTACGGTAACCAGCCCAACTGATGAGCAACTACGAAGATATCATCAAAAACAATCTACAGCGCCTATACAGCCAAATCCCTGCGGATCTTGCTGAAAAATTACCGGCCAGCCAGACTGATAGCGGCTTTCTATTTAGTGCCTTTGGTGAATCCTGCCAGATTACACCAGAAACCATCAAAATCGGGGATAAAGCTGAGACCGGTCCAGCGGGAATCGTAATCTCTTTGTACGCGCTGCAGATCGATGCCGTTGCTTGTCAATTGACACCGTTTAAGGCATTCCGGGAGATGCCTGACAGTGTGCCATATGTCGGTGCCTTTGCGTCACATACCGAAAGGGTTCTGATCGATCATATCGACAAAATTGAACTTGAAGCGGATCGGATCACTCAGCAATTCAATGGTTCCCAGAAGGAGCGCAAAGATGCAGGTGATTTTTCATTCATTCTCTATCCGCTGCCAAAAATCGCCTTAAACTATATATTCTATCGTGCTGATGATGAATTTCCGGCTACCGTGACCTGCCTTTTTTCCCATAACGCGGCCGCATTTTTACCAACAGATGCGCTGGCCGATACAAGTGAATATACCTCAAAAAAAATTCTGGATATTCTTTAGTCCATCAAAGCAAGGGGCCAAATGGTAACAATGACCGCCGCCAGAATGTTCTAAGCGCGATCTTTCAGTGTTTACAAGCCGTATAAAATTCGTATTATAAAATAGTCATTTGGATTTCTTAACTGTCCGGACCGCAATTGAAAAAGGAGGAATGCACATGGAAGTGACCAAAGTTCTCTGGCCGACTGATTTTTCGAGCAGCTCGGAAAAGGCACTGCCGTACGTGACGTCATTGACCCAAAAATTTCAGGCCGAGATCCACGTCCTGTATGTAATTGAGGATATTGCCCACCATGAATCCTGGTATGGTGATTTTGATCACACGCATGTGGACAAATTAATGGAATTTGCGGAGAAATCAGGTACCAAAAGGCTGGAACAGGTATGTGAAAAGTATCTGGATGGCTGCCCGCTATACATTAAGCATATCGCCGTGGGCGACCCGGCCCAGGAAATCTTAAAGCTGATTGACAAAGAAAAAGTCGATATGGTGGTTATGACCAGCCATGGGGAAAAGGGCAATTACCGCTTCGGCAGTGTGACTGAAAAAGTCGTCAAAAACTCCCCGGTCCCGGTTACCACTATTCCGGTCGATGCGCAGTGAGCGCACCTCAAGGTTTCAGGTTTCGGGTGTCAGGGCTCTAAGTGTCAGTCCGTAATCTGAAAGCTAGCTGATGCTACTTTCAACGCATAGACTTCAAGGCCAGCGGGTAGGCCCTTCGGGCCAGAACCTGAAATGCAGAAACCTGACACCTATTTATTTTTGACACCTGACACCCGAAACCTGACACCCGGGCCTACCCGCCCGAGGTCTGGGGAAAGGCTGTATTGGAATACAGATATTCCATCTTCTCCTTGTGCTTCAACTCTTCGTTGGCCATTTTAAGCAGCATTTCCCGCGGCTCGCCCGCCGCATGCAAGTTGGCCATTTCGGTATAGAAGTGATGGGATCTGAATTCCCTATGGGAAGCCGCCAGATACACCTCTTCAGGCCTGGAATTTTCATTAATCTCCGGTTCTTCAAGGTATTCGGCAATTTTATAATCAACGACATCACTCATCCGCAGGCCCTTATCGCCAAAATGACCATCACGATAATCCACCAGAAAGGCCTTATGCTTCTTTTCTTCGCCGGCAATAAACTCCAAGGTACTTTTGACACTCGCATCGGTAATCTTTGAATGGATGTCCATGTAAAATTGATGCGCCTCCTCCTCACGCTTTATGGCGATCTCGAGAATATCGGCAACCCTTTTTTCCATAACCATGCCTCCTCATTTAACCATCATAATTATTGGTATTATAGTCCCCTGCCGCGTCTTTAATACCGCTTTTCATAATAATGTTCCGAGTTGCCGACCACCCGCAGTGCGGGTGGCGTGGATTTTTCCGCCATCAGCGGAAAAACCAAAGGCACGGCAGTGCCTTAATCGGTGCGGGTATAACCTGGTGCAAAGGACCCGGTTAAAAACACCCCATTGCGGAATTGGGGTATAAGTAGTTGTCAAAAAATCGTTGGAAAAACGGAACGATTTTTTGACAACCACTATATAGGGATCGCGGCCAGACACAAGTCTAATGATTATATTATAAAATAGGTACAAATCAAATGGCGTCAACCAAACTGAATACCGAGCATTCGACCGCCTTAAAGGTGTGCAGCACGACACGCCCGTTTCACTTTCAACTCGACAAGCCGGATTTGAACGTTTATGGTAAATTAAAAAACATTAATTTAGCATGAGGTTGGACGCATGGATAAAAGCATTAAAATGTCGACGGCGATATTGGAAGCGTTTGATGACGGCATATATGTGATGAACCAGGATCTGGTCGTCGAATATATGAACAGTGCCATGATTGCGCAATTTGGCGACGGTATCGGTAATAAATGCCACCGTGTGGTCAATCAGTCAGATGAAAAGTGTTCGTGGTGCCGTTCAGATGAGATCTTTAAAGGCCAAAAAATCAGCCGCGAAGTATATGTCCCTCTGGTTAACAAAACATATTTTATGACCGAAATCCCTTTTGAAAATGACGACGGCACCGTTTTTAAACTCAGTATTTACCGGGACATTTCCGAAAGAAAAATGCGCGAAGAAAAGCTGCGGGCCTCCGAAGCTGATTTTACCAACTTATTTGAACATGTGGCCTGCGGTGTGTTCATCAGCAGCAAGGAAGGCAAATTTTTAAACGCCAACCATGCGCTTTTAGACATGCTCGGGTATGATGATAAAGATGAATTTTTAAATATCGATATCGCCAATGACCTCTACGTAAAGCCGGAAGAGCGCCAAAAATTCAAAAAAATGATCGAGCGCCACGGCCGCGTAATTGATTGGGAGGTCGAATTTAGACGCAAAGACGGCGGTACGGTGCCGGTCCTGCTCACCGGCCATGTTCGCTATGACCAGCAGGGAAAGATTATCGGTTACGAAGGACTCAATATCGATATGACCCAGAGAAAACTGATGGAGCGTCAGCTCAAAGAGGCCCATGATTTTATCAATAAAATCATTCAAAGCTCACCCAATGCCATCACCGCAACCGACATGAAAGGCAATATTCTGATCTGGAACCGCGCGGCCGAGGAAACCATCGGATATAAGGCGACCGATGTCATTGGTAAAATGAATATCCAGAAAATTTATCCCGACGAGATGGCTCGCAAGGTGATGCAGATGCTCAGGAGCCCGAAACACGGCGGTGTCGGGCGATTGAACGTCTACCCCATAGTGTATATGCGCCAGGATGGAGCGGTCATTGAAGGCAATCTTTCAGCCGCCATTATATACGACGCCAGCGGCAAAGAAATCGCAACGGTGGGCTCATTTGTCGATTTGAAAGAACGCCTCGAAATGGAACGTGCGCTGCGTCAAATCCAGGAGCAACTCCTGCAGTCCGAAAAACTGGCGGCCATGGGGCGCCTGACTTCCCAGATTGCGCATGAGTTAAATAATCCGCTGTATGGCATCATGAACACCCTTGAACTGCTGAAAACCGAGATTTCCCCCCAGAGCAAACGTCGCAAAGTTCTGGAAATGGCCTTGTCTGAAACCGTTCGGCTGAGCGATCTGTTGCGCAAAATGCTATCATTTTCCAAACCGGACCAGGAGGAAAAACAGGCTGTCGATGTCAACACCGTGATTGATGAAATCCTGCTCCTGCACGAAAAACAATTGCATGAAAATGACATCAAAATCAAAACCGAATTTGCACGGACGCTGCCGGAAATCAGGGCTTCAAAAAATCAGCTGCGGCAGGTTTTTTTGAATTTGGTGGCCAACGCCCGGGACGCCATGCCCAATGGCGGCACCCTGAGTGTGACGACCGCAGCAGACCATGAAAATATTGAAATTAAAATAGCCGATACCGGTATGGGTATCAAAGAAGAGCACCTCAAAAAGATCTTTGACAGCTTTTTCACCACCAAAGACAGCGTGAAGGGCGTCGGTCTCGGATTATCGGTTTGCTATGGCTTTATAGAAGATCATGGCGGCGATATTCAGGTCCAGAGCCGGGTGGGCGCAGGAACCACCTTTGCGATCACCTTTCCAATCCTGCAGGAAACCGCTGGAAAACAGGAAATCCATTCCTCATAATCTCGCCTATCAATTCTTGTATCGTCTTATAATTCTATAAATTCTGTAATAACTAAAATTTCAATCGAACTTTATTCAATTTGTTATACCAATTTTTTCGATTATTTATCAAAAATAAAGATAAATTAAAAAAATGCTTGACAGAGCGTAAAAACTTTATTTATAGAAAAAACTATAATAACTGAAATAAATGAAAGGAGCGTTCCGATGGAAGACGTATTGACCGTTTTCAAGGCCAGTCAACTTTGCAGTGTGTCGGCCAAGACCATTATCAACTGGATCGAGTCCGGTCATATCAAAGCATATAAAACCGTGGGCGGACACCGCCGTATCAACCGCTCGGATCTGGAATTTTTCATGAAAAAGCAGGGCATTCCGATTCCGGCACAGGAAGCGGACAGCCTCAAAAGAAAAATCCTGGTGGTCGACGATGATCCCATTATCGTTGAAACCATCGTACAGGCACTGGAAGAGGATGAATTTGATTATGAGGTCATTTCAGCTTCAGACGGATTTGAAGCCGGGCTGCAAATCAATCATTTTGCCCCCCATCTTCTGATTCTGGACATCATGATGCCGGATATCAAAGGCTATGAAGTCTGCAAAAAAATCAAGAAAAATCCGGATACGGCCAACACAAAGATAATCGTACTGTCCGCTTATCTGGACGAAGACAAGTTTAAAAAAATGAAGCAGTACGGTGCGGATGCCTGTTTCTCCAAACCGTTTCCGCTGCCCCAGCTAAAAGAAGAAGTGGCCCGTTTGTTAGAGCTGCGTTAACCAGACAAACGCATCGGCGACGATTCGCACAGCCAGCCAAGGAGGCACCATGAAACTAAAGGAAGCCTTGAAAAAAAAACAGTTTGTTGTGACCTCGGAAATCCAGGCGCCCATTGATCAGGAGCCGGAAGATCTGGTCCGCAGCCTTTCCAAAGTGCGCGGGCGGGTTGATGGCGTTTCATTGTCCGAAGTCGAATTCGAGGGTGTCGTCGGAGATACCATCAATACCTGCCAACTTTTAGATCAGAATCAATTCGAACCGATTTATCAAACCACCACACGGGATAAAAATCGAATCCAGCTGCAAAAGGATTTGATTGAAGCCCATGAGGCCGGGATTGACAACCTGCTGGTGTTTACCGAAGATTACCGCATTACCGGCGACAGTTTGCAGGAAATGATGTTTTTTCATGTTGATGCCGGCAAACTGCAATCGGTGCTGCAGCATATTAAAGAAGGGCAAACCGTCGAAGGCGATACCCTCAAATCCAAAGCTGATTTTCTGGTGGGCTCGGGCGTGGAGTCGGCCTGGGGCAAAAATGTGCCCGATCTGGAAATGAAGGAAATGGAGGAAATGACCAAACTCGGCACCGGATATTTTCTGACAACGCCGGTTTTTGACGTAGATCAATTCGCCAAATTTTTACATCGGGTAGATACATTTAACATACCGGTCATCGCCGAGGTCATGATCCTGCGAACAGCCGGCATGGGCCGCTTTCTCAACCGGCATTTAAAATCCGGCCTGGTGCCGGAATGGATCATCCAAAAATTGGCCCGGGCACCGGATAAACTAAAAGCCAGCACTGAAATATTCGCTGATATTGTCACCGGCCTGAAAGATCTCTGTCAGGGAGTCCACATTATTACAATCGGCGGAGAAGAAAAGCTAAAAAATTATCTGGATGCCGCTAAATTAAAATAGGTTTACCCGTTTACCGGTTGTCCCGTTGAGCCCCTTGTCCGCGATTTCATTTCTTTTGCCGGCCAACCGGCAAACGGGTTAGCGGGCCCACCGGCCAACCTTCCCAAAAAAGGAGTCAGCCGCTTGGACAAAATTGTCTTAACCATCGACAACAAAAGGATTAGCTGTCCCCCCGGGACTTCGATACTGCAAGCTGCGACCCAAAATGACATAAAAATTCCGCACCTGTGCTATCATCCGGACCTGAAACCCTTTGGCGCCTGTCGGCTTTGCCTGGTGGAAGATGAACAAAGTGGCCGTCTGATGGCTTCATGTGTCACCCCGGTTGCGCCGGATATGACTATTCAGACCGACACGCCGCGCATCATCAGCCATCGCCGCAATATCGTCCGTTTGATGATCGCCGAACATCCGGAATCCTGCATTGTTTGCAGTAAAGGCAACCGCTGTCAGCTGCGCTGGGTCGCGGCACAAATGGGCATTGGTGAGACGAATCTGTATGCAATGCCCAATTATAAACCGCTGGAACAGGCCAACCCGTTTATAATTCGAGATCTGAGTAAATGCATCCTGTGCGGCAAATGCATCCGGGCAGATCATGAACTGGTTGCCGTCGGTGCGATCGATTATAATTCGAGAGGCTTTGCGTCCCGGCCGGCAACGGTTCACGAACAGGAACTTGAGCAATCAAATTGCACTTTTTGCGGTACCTGCGTTTCCTTGTGTCCGACCGGCGCGCTGTCTGCAAAAAACAGCCGATACGTCGGCAGTCCGGCGGAAGAATCATTTTCGATCTGCGGGTTTTGCGGTGTCGGCTGCAGCCTGGCCATGGGGCAATCGGCCAACAAGGTCATCGACGTTAATCCGGCGCATTTGACCGAAAGCGTCAACAAAGCCACCCTGTGCGTACGCGGCCATTTTGCCCATGATTTTCTGAATTCGCGCCGGCGCATCATCGCGCCGATGATGCGCAAAAAGGGGGAAGGTGAAACCCTCCAGATGACGCCGGTTGCATGGGACGAGGCCCTGGACCAGGTGGCCGAACGGTTGCGTCATATTAGGGATGAAAGCGGCCCGCAGAGTATCGCCTTTGTGGGTTCTTCAAAGTGCAGCAATGAAGAAAATTATCTGTTTCAAAAAATTGCCCGGGTGCTGATCGGCACAAACAACGTCGATAATGGCGGATACGTTTCCGGACAATTCCTGTCGACCATATTAGATCAAAAAACCGGCGGCGGATGTCGTCCAAGTCCAGTCAGCGATCTGGAAAAGGCAGATGTGATTGTGGTCCTGGGGGCCGATCCCAACCATTCT
>Ga0265303_10000026_pt1 | contig 56052 bp, 51 predicted proteins | sample Helome_2_FD_192494 | JGI IMG/M metagenome (GOLD analysis project Ga0265303, IMG submission 192494) | Marine sediment microbial communities from subtidal zone of North Sea - Hel_20160317 (Illumina Assembly) | ecosystem: Environmental > Aquatic > Marine > Subtidal zone > Sediment ... | reverse complement strand
ACATTTTTGACGGCAACATCGTTTACGAAATCTATGTTTTTAGAATTTCTTTGTCCAGCATCCGATGGCTGGGAAACCGCATTAACTGCCGGCATTATTTTGTCTAACAAAATCGTAAGATTACCTAATTTGGCACCATCACAGGCACCTTTTACTGCTCCACAAGCCGTATGGCCAAGAATAACCAATACTTTTGTGCCCGCTAACTTGCAGGCGAATTCGATACTTCCCAGTAGGTCTTCATTTACAATATTACCTGCGACTCGCGCGCTAAAAATATCGCCGACACCTTGGTCAAAAATAAGCTCTGCCGAAACTCTTGAATCAATACAGCTCAAGACCGTTGCAAAAGGGTATTGACCTGAAGCCGTATCATTTACTTGATCTAATAAATCACGATTAGCCATATTGCTGGCAACGAAGCGTTGATTACCTTCTTTTAATAGTTCTATGGCTTTATTCGGTGTAATTGCTGCTTGTGTATTTTTTGTATGTGCTTTCATCATATTATTTTTCTGGTTTACTATTGAGTTACTGCAAATTATATCGCTCTTCACCGGTCAACAATAAAGTTACATTAAGTTTATCAATGATTTTATTAATGTCCGACTTTAATGTATTTATTTTTTTACCGTTTCGCCTTTTAAATCTATCGACATACAAAACATCGATTTTATTTTTGACTAAATAAGTGGAAATACCTCTTATTGCTCCATCACCCTGTTCAAAAACATATTCAATGGTTTTTCTGTTTGAAGGTTTATTTGAGCCTTCTGAAACATCTGAATTTTGTGCAATCTTAAAAGATATTAAAGGTTGATGCGAATATTCTATCAAGTCTTCTGCAAAATCCAGATTGAAATCTGCCCCCAAATTATTAAACATACCTAGGACTATTTCTTTATTTGGCTCAATTACACTATTATTATTTGCAATCAAGATTACTCCTTTGAATTTGTTTAAAACGAAAGGAATAATGCTATCCCCTACGAATTTTAGCACTTTTTCTCTCCTTTTACCTAAGACAATTATATCAGGTTTTTTTGTATCAATATATTGACCAATTTCACCTTTGATATTACCAATTGAAAAAGAAGAATCAATTCGGATGTCGTACTGTTCTGATATGGGGGCAATTAAATTTTTCATTTTCTTGCGAAATGAGTTATGCCCACTGTTAATAGATCTCATGGCGGATAATTGATTTTCGCTATGCACAATTTCAGAAGCCTTTTTAACACTAAAAACTTCAATTTCACCATCGATAATTTTTGCGAGTCCAATCGCACTTTTAAGGGTTGCACCTGCGTCTCTCTCCAGGTCTGTTAGTACAGTTATTTTATATTTTCTCATGATATAGGATTTATGCTGATTTCGGTCTTAATCTAAAAAACTCCAAAAAACTATTTGGATTTTCGACAACACCTCTTTCAGAGATTAAATGAATGTCAATATTTCTTTCTTTTGCTTTAAATGCAAAGTCATCCAAGATTTCAATGATATCATTATCAAGGTATCTTGTTTTTCGAACGTCTAGTTCTAAAAATGTTTCTCTCGGTAGGCTATCCAACTCCTTCAAAATGGCACCCTTGTTAAAGAAAGTAACTTCCTCTGCCAGCGTTATTTTGATTCTATGTTTGCCATTGCTTTTATCCTCGATATGAAGAAAATGAGAATTTTGATAGCTCTTGATTAAAATTACCACAATGCCCACAGCAAGTCCAAGGCCAATGCCTATAAGCAGATCCGTAAAAATAATCCCCAGAACAGTAACAGTAAAGGGAATAAATTGCTTCCAGCCCAAATCATACATTTGCTTAAACAAGGCAGGTTTAGCAAGCTTATAACCAACAATAAATAGTATAGATGCCAGTACCGATAAGGGGATCATATTCAGCAATCGGGGAATGAGTATTACGGAAATAAGCAAAAAGAATCCATGGATAATGGAAGATAATTTGGATCTACCACCAGATTGAATATTAGCTGAACTCCTCACAATCACCTGCGTAATTGGTAATCCACCAATCATACCTGAAATAATATTCCCGGTACCTTGTGCAAGTAATTCCCTATTGGTAGGGGTTACATTCTTGTGCGGATCCAATTTGTCTGTAGCCTCCACACACAATAGTGTTTCTAAACTTGCTACTAGGGCAATAGTAAATGCCGTGATCCATATTTCGGGTCGAACTATAACCTGAAAATTGGGAAAGCTAAACTGGCCTATAAATGAATCAAAGGTATCAGGAATAGGTACACTAACCAGATGATCTGGGGAGATGGACCACATGGAACTATCTTTTGTTAAATTATAGAATATTATCCCCACAAATACAGCTACTAAGGGTCCCTGAATTAGTTGGAAAATTTTGGCCTTTTTGGTAAGAATTTTATCCCAAAGAACCAATATTCCAAGGGAAAGAAATGCTACCACGGTGGCACCGGGGTTTATAAAATTAAGGCTATTAAATATCTCAGAGATTGTATTTTCCCCATCTATCTGAAAAAATGCAAAATCACCTTCCGGGTCTGCATCATAACCAAAAAAGTGAGGAATTTGTTTTAGAATTATAATGATACCAATACCAGTGAGCATTCCTTTAATAACAGAAGATGGAAAATAATAGCCTATAATTCCGGCTTTAAGGACCCCGAATATGATTTGAATGGCACCTCCTATTACCACAGCTACCAGGAAGTTTTCATAACCTCCTAAGGCACCGATAGCAGTCAATACTATGGCCGCTAATCCAGCAGCAGGTCCGCTTACACCAATCTGTGAGCCACTAAGAGCTCCTACTATAATGCCTCCTACAATACCGGCTATTAATCCTGAAAATAAAGGCGCACCGCTCGCCAAAGCAATTCCTAAACACAAGGGAAGTGCCACAAAGAATACTACGATACTAGAAGGGATATCGTTTTTTAAATATCTTAACATGATTAAATAATTTGTTTCCTTTAATACATTATTAAAGGTTGATTAGAAATTAAGTTTTAAATGGATTTATGCTTGTATGACTGAGGGTTCCGGTGGAGGTAATGGAATTTCAATTGCGTGAGAAGTAATGATTATCCCCCGTTGATCTGAAAGAAATGTTTTTTCCTGTGGAGAGATATGTATTTGTGTTAACCAATATTCAAGTAATTTTTTTTCTTCACTGTCGTCTTTCTTGCCGTGTTCCTGTTGTTCTTCTTCATTTAAGTTTACAGAAATAAAAATGCTCTCCCCATTATTTGCCAGCGTAATAATAGGTGGTGCAAATACGGCAAACAGCCAAATGGAAATAATTGAAGCTAAAATGGAAGATTTTATCATCCTGAATTTAGTTAAAAGACAAATATAAATGGAACTTTATCATATTTTTGTTAAAGAAAAATTAAAAATCCTTCAACAACTTAATTTCGTTTGAAGGAACCCAACCTGTTTTCCCATCTATCAGTTCTATTTTTTTCCAATCATCCAGCTCATCCAATACATAGACTTTTGTTCCTTCATGCAAAAGGAATGCCTGTGAACTTCTATTATTTGGTTCAGATTTTACTGTTAGCTCCTCGGAAAATACAATTGCCGGCATATCGGCCTCAAAATCCTGAAATTGAATTAATGCCAATACTAAGCAGAAAACTGATATAAAGAAAGAAGTAATACTAACGATAAAAGCTATTCGCTTGTGGGTGGAGTATCTAAAGTAATAAAATAATATATAGGCCAGAACGAACAGGAATACAAAAAAAACAGCTGCATAGGACCACTGATCAAAGGAGAGCAATCCCGTGATGTTTTTATATAACTTCGTTAGACTTGTCTCCGGTAGTGGCTGAAAAGCATCTAAGGTCATGTTTTGAGCATAGGCAAGATTATTTTTGATTTCCCTATCGTTAGGTTTAAGTAATAAAGCCTTTTCATAATAGTAAATGCTGGGCGCTATCTGGTTTAATTTGTAGTAGCAATTGCCTATATTATAGTAAACAGCTGCCGAATGCTCACCGTTCTCTATTATTTTAAAGTAGTTCTCAGAGGCATTTTCATAATCACCTTCATTGTAGTACGTTGTTGCCCTGTTAAATAGAGCCTCGTTTTGTGCAATAGCTGTGAATGAAAACAAAATCAACAATAAGACGATTAAATTCTTCATGCTAAAGTTTTTTGTCTATTGATAAAATTGTTTCACTGGCTTTGTTGTAATCCTGCTGCATTTGGACATTAGAGAAAGGGCTATAGCGAGCCATTTCACAATTCTTAAGCAGATCTATAAAAGCTTGGATAGTTGTCTCGTCTATTTCTTTTTTAGATAATAGTGAGGCTATTTTATCCTTGCTAAATTCAGAGGTCTCTATTTTTAGCTTTGCTTTCAGATAGTTGTGTAAAGCTTTTTCAAGCGCAATATAAAATGCATCCTTGTTGCCTAATGCCTTTTTGGCCTCAGAGAGATATTTCCTTGCCAGTTTATTAGCTTTCTTTATTCTATTGCCAGCTACATCACTAGCAATGGCTTCACGCCTTTTACCAAATAACACCGCAATTGGGATAAGCAAAAAGGGTGAAAACAACCAAAAGTAAAACCTTGTAGAAGCAAAAAAATAATTTGAGCCAATTACGGTTAAATTTGGCTTAAGTTTAATAAAATTGAATTGATCATTTGAACTAATAACCGCCTGCTTATTTATCGAGGAAGGACCACTCGTAATTGCTCCTGATCCTAGTGGGCCTTCCATCACATTAATCATAATTTCATCTGAAGTCACTGATTTGTACCTCTCTAATTCGGGATCAAAATAGCTGAATGAAATACCAGGGATGGGGTATTTACCTCTGAATGATGGCACTATAGTATAATTATTGCTCACCTTACCGTTCATACCTGATAGGGTGGTTCTCACCTCTTCATTAAATTCGGGCTCATAAACTTCTAAAGCTCCGGGAAGCGAAGGTTCGGGTAACTGAAACAGTTTTAAGTTGCCATTCCCTTTTACAGTAATTGTAGCTTGTAACGACTCTGAAGCATTTAATGTTGTTTTGCTTGTCGAAACAGAAAAATCAAAACTACCAACTGCACCGCCAAAATCTGCGGGTTTGCCTTCAGATGGTAAGGGTTTTACATTTATCACACGCTTTCCGGCAGACACGGTTTTATTTGTTTGAGTATATATTCTGCCACCAAAAAAATCACGTTTATTGGAAGGCACTTCCAATGTTACATCTAAAGAAAGTGGCTCAATGGTCAGTTGACCATTCTTTTGAGGATAGAGCACGACTCTTTTAAGAACCACATAACGATAAGCCTTACCTTCATATGTGCCATTTTGAACATCGTATCGGGTAAAAGGCATATCCTGGCTCCAGAAATTATTGTATTTAGGATTGTCCAGCGGCCGAAAGTTTGAAACATTAATTGAAGGACTTACGTATAATTTGTAAACAACACTGATAGCCTCATTGAGATAAGGCGAAGTTTTAGAAACTTCTGCTACTAAATGTAAATTATCATCTGCAATATCATCTATAGACATCTGATCATTTGGTTTATCTACCGCTGCAGTAACCTCTACACTTTTTGATAATGATTTGTATATCTTTCCGTCTATGGTAATGGTTGCCTGCCTAATAGCAAATTTACCCTGGGCGGTAGGTGCAAGGGTATAAGAATACGTTTTGGAATAGCTTCTGACACCGTTTATCCATGAAGAGCTAATAGATTGAGAGGGCCCCATGAGTACTCTAAAACCTTGAAAATCAGGAGGAGTAAAATTATCTCCATCTTTGTTCATGGCAAAATCTACCCGCAAACGCTCATTTATTCCCAACTTATTTTTACTGAGCTTTACTTCAAAAGTAATGGCTTCTTTGTCTTGTGCCATTATCTGATTAGAAACCAGTAATAGAAAAGAAATACAAATTATATAATATTTAGGTTTATTAAATATCACCAATCTTTCTCATTTTTTGTTTTGACACCTTTAACTTTCTTGGCATCCATTTTTTCTTTAACTTTTTTCTCTTCGTTTTGCATTGCCTCGAGCAAATTCTTTATTTGTTGTTGAGACAATTGGTTTGGTCTGGGTTGTTTCTGCTGTTGTTGATCTCCCTGTTCTGGCTGCTTTTTTTCTTCTTTTTTTTCATCTCCATCCCCTTTTTTATTTTCTTCTTTTTCCTGCTCACCTTTATCTCCTTCATTACTCTCTTTGTCCTTTTCTTCGTTTTTGGGATCGCCTTTGTTCTCATCTTTATTATCTCCCTGGTCTTGCTGATCCTGGTTTTTGTCTTTTTTCTCCTCCTGATCCTGATTCTCTTTATTGTCGTCTTTATTCTGATTATTCTTGTCTTTTTTTAGAAGTTCTTTAGCCAGTGCCAGATTATAACGTGTTTCTTCGTCAGAAGGATCATTACGCAACGCTTCCTTATAAGCTTCGACTGCTTTGGCGTATTCTTTGTTCTTCATAAATACATTACCCATATTATGAAATGCTTTATGCTTAACAGGTTTTTCCGATGTCAATTCTCCTGCCTGCTTAAATCTCCCAAAAGCCTCTGAAAAACTCTCTTCATTATAGTAAGCATTTCCTAAATTATATGGGGCCGCCGTATTCTCATTACTTTTGGAGATCGCTCTTCTGTAGTTCACTTCCGCATCGATAAAATCGTTATCAGCTAATTCCAAATTTGCTTCAAAGGTTATATCTGTTGAAGCTTTAAGCGCTTTTGCTTTTTCTTTCAAATCGTCCTGCGGAAAAACTGCAGTGCTTATTATAAAAGTAAATAAAACAATCTTTTTCATTTTAGTGAATTTCCTTCTCATTAAACAAATTCATTTTTTTAAGCCATTGGGTTTTTCGGTCTAGCAGAAAAACCTCCAAAAATAGAAACAAAAGTCCAATGCCCAGAAACCATTGAAATTGGTCTTTATATTCGGCAAATTGTTTGGCTTCAAATTCTTTTTTATCCATTTGATTTAATTGCTCTTTAATGAAGTCCACAGCATCTTCTGTATTAGATCCGTTTACGTATTCCCCATTACCCGCGTCCGAAATTTCCTCTAAGATATCTTCATTTAGTTTAGTGATAACCACTTCACCCTGTGAATCTTTTTTTAAACTTTCTACTATACCATTTCTTTTGATAGGAATTGGACTGCCTTTTGTCTTTCCAACACCAATGGTAAAAATTCTTATTCCTTCTCCAACGGCCAATTCAACGGCATCCAGAGTTGAACCTTCGGAATGATCCTCACCATCTGAAACAATGAACAAAACCCGGTTCGTTTGTTCCTCATCATCAAAATAAGTAGATGCCAACTCAATTGCTTCATTTATAGCAGTTCCTTGTGATGAAAGCATATCTGTATTCATGCTTTGAAGGAACATTTTGGCCGCACCGTAATCTGTGGTTATTGGCAACTGAGGAAAGGCCTGACCGGCGTATGCTATTATACCTATTCGATCACTTGCCAATTGATTAATAATTTCAGAAACCAGGCGTTTAGATTTTTCTAGTCTGTTTGGAGCAATATCCTCAGCTAACATACTTTTTGAAACATCAATAGCAAAGACGATATCAACTCCTTCTCGTTTTACTGTTTCCAATTTTGTTCCAATTTTTGGGTTTACCAGACCCAAAACCAAAAATGAAAGCCCTGCTATCAGGAAAATTAATTTTAATACTGATTTGAAATTAGATTTGTTTGGGGATAGTCTTTTCAATAGGGCAGAAGTTGCAAATTTCTTTTGGGTCCTTTTTTTCCAAATTTGTAGCAATACATAAATAACGACCATTACCGGAATAATGGACAAAAGATAGAAATATATTTTCTCGTCTAACTGTATCATATTTTAAATAAAACTTCTGAAGAGCGTATTTCTCAGGAACCATTCAACAAGAAGTAATGCCCCTGCCAATAGAATCCATGGTCTGAATTTCTCCTCATATTTATAATACTTAAATTCTTCTATTTCTGTTTTCTCCAATTTATTTATTTCATCATAAATCGCCTCTAATTTTTCATTATCTGTTGCTCTAAAGTATTGTCCTCCTGTTGCGTCGGCAATAGATTTAAGTAATTTCTCATCTATTTCAACCTGTCTCATCCCATATCTATAGGACCCATCTTCATTGTAAGCAATTGGAGAGAGAGCATTTCCGTTAGTACCCAAGCCAATAGTATAAGTCTTGATGTCAAATTCCACAGCAAGATCAGCAGCTGTTTGTGGTTCAATAAATCCTGAATTGTTTACTCCATCAGTAAGTAAAATAATTACCTTACTTATTGATTTGCTTTCTTTTAACCTGTTAACCGAAGTTGCTAATCCCATGCCAATGGCTGTTCCATCGTTCAATTGACCGTATGTAATTTCTTTGAGCGCATTTAATACAATAGATTTATCACTTGTTATTGGTGTTTTAGTATAACTTTCGCCTGCATAGGCTACTAAACCAATTCTATCATTTGGTCTTTGGCGAATAAAATCTGCTGCCACTTCTTTAAGCGCCGATAGTCGGTTAGGTTTTAAATCTCTTGCCAACATACTTGAAGAAACATCTATCGCCATTACAATATCTATACCTTTCGTGGTTTTCGTTCGAGTGGAAATATCCTCAGTTTGAGGACGCGCCATTGCTACTATAATTGCTGTCAATGCCAACAAACGGAACACAAATAATACAGGTTTTAATTTTGGCAAAAGGTCGTTAGCGGTAAATCCATCTACACTCGGAATTTTCAGGGAGGCAGTCTCCTCTTGGCGCTTGAATACATGCCAAATCAAAGCCATGGGGAGCAGTAAAAGCAACCAAAAAAGCTGAGGATTTGCAAATTCTATATTTTCTAACATTTATGCCTCTGTTTTTACTTCTAATGAACCAATTATCCTATTTATAATTTCTTCGGCGTAAATATCTTTATCTAACCATGATAAGATTAACTGCTGCTGAAAACCATTTCCGCCAAAAAGAATAATAGTGTATTGTCCGCTAACTAACTCTTTTGTTTCAGGAACTGTAAATTTACCCCGACCAAAAACTTTAATTCCTTTTACACCAGATACGGTCACGAATTCTTCTTGCTTAGTAATAATATTTTTTGCGCCCTGGTCTTCAAAGTTTTTCAATATTTGATCAACAACCTGATTGAAATCCGGTTCTTCAGGTTTATTTAATGTGGTCGAAGTTGTTCCAATAGTAAGTAAACCTTTTTCACTTCTGTACATAAAAGCCTGCAGCTCTTTGATATTGGCCTTTGCATCCGGGGGAAGCTTAACCTGTTGTCTTACTAATACTTCGGGAGTTTCAACAATAATTGGCGGATATCCGTAAGAACTGGAAACCCATTCTCCTTCTAAAAGTGTTTTTGTAGGATGGCCCGTAATGGTGTCCCAAACATAAGAAGGGCCTAAATAGGTTATAAGTCCGCCGAGGGAGACTAGCAATACAATTGCCGCAGCAGAGACAATTGATATTATTTTCTTTTTCCGTTTTTTCTTGGCAATAACCTCCTGATACTCTTCCAGTTCCAACATATCTTCTTCTGTAGGTTCTGGTAGGGCTTCTTTCGTTTTAACAACAATCTCCTCAATAGCTTTTCTGTCCTGTTCGGCCACTGTTGTAAGGGGTTTAGACCTTGCAAATTTTACAAGATCTGCTGTTTGTAATATTTTTTCAAATTGTTTAATGGTATTATCCTTTAGCTTTAATTCACCGGCATCCTGCAGTAATTCTAATTTTTGAATCAATTCACTTGTTGTACTTTCCAGTGCTGAAATATGTACCTCTTCTTCAAGATAGGATCGCACTATTGCAGTTAATTCTGAATAATACACTTTGTACTTATCCTGAATTAAATATTTAGAATTTTCTAATCGTTTCAATTCCAAAAGTGCTCGATCATAAGGTGGGAGCAATGCCACCTTTTCCTCTTCTGTCAATGGTTTTTTTCTAATTATGAACCAATAAATAAGGCCGCCTGCAATTCCGGCAATAAGCAAAACAATCAGGAAGATTTTCCAAAAGGCACTATTACTTTTTTGTACGCTTATTAGAGGTTTAATATCATACATTTTTTGGTTGACTGTATCCACGGGTACCGTGGCAACATCAACCTTAAGGGAGTCTGTAAAAAATCCAGCCCCGTTAATTTCAATACGCTGAACCGGCAGTACATAGGATCCGGAATCAAATTGTGTAAGCGCGTATGTTTTTTGAAGCGTTATCCTGTCTTTTTTTCTGGTTGTATCTGTTTTAAAAGCTTCAACAGTTTCCAATGGCGCAAAAGTTTGCCCTTCGGGGAAGAATACCTGAGCAGTTGTATCTACTTCAACAGAAACCGTAAAATGAATTTGTTCACCAATTTTAATGTTGGTAGTGTCTACATTTGATGTTATTACGGGTTGCAACTGAGCAATTATGGAATTCCCAAAAAATAAAAGATATAAGAATATTACCGGTCCGGACCAGGAACTAATAATATGCCTTAATTTCATTGAAACCTTATTCATTTATCCTCTTCGCTTAAAATAACCCAATAATTTTTTAACATAACTCTCATCCACTCGACAATCCAAAATACCACACCCCGATTTATTGAAAGTTTCCTTAAAATAGTCTACCCTATTTCTATAGTATTCACTATATGCATTCCGAACACCTTTAGATTGTGTATTTACAAGTTTCAGTGAACCGGTTTCAGAATCCAGCATTTGCACTACCCCTAAATTTGGAATGTGCTCTTCTTTTTCATCATAAATACGAATACCTGTAACATCGTGTTTTTTCCCGGTAATTTTTAGTGTTTGCCTATAATCTGTTGCCATAAAATCTGAAAGCACAAATACAATTGCTTTTTTCTTCATGACGTTAGTTAAATATTTAAGTGCTTCCCCAATATTAGTCTTATTGCTTTTAGGAGAAAATTCCAGTAATTCTCTTATTATTCGCAGGACATGGCTATTTCCTTTTTTAGGTGGTATAAAAAGTTCAATTTCATCAGAAAAAAGTAAAAGACCAACTTTGTCGTTATTTTGGAGTGCAGAAAACGCCAGAGTTGCGGATATTTCAGTAATAATATCCTTTTTAAACCTATTCGTTGTTCCAAAGAGCTCAGAGCCACTGACATCTACCATTAGCATCATGGTTAGCTCCCTTTCTTCCTCAAATACTTTTACAAAAGGTTCATTATATCTGGCTGTGACATTCCAATCAATGCTTCTAACATCATCACCAAACTGATATTGGCGAACCTCACTAAAAGTCATTCCACGACCCTTAAATGTAGAATGGTATTCCCCTCCAAATATGTGATCTGAAAGACGACGGGTCTTAATTTCAATCTTACGAACTTTTTTTAATAACTCTTTCGTATCCATTTGGGTTCAAGCTTTTTAGTTATATAAGCAAATGCCCTTTACGGCATTGAAATACATAGGTTGAACTATTATGGCACTTCAATTTCGTTAACAATCCGGTTGATTATTTCTTCTGAAGTAATATTTTCTGCTTCCGCTTCATAGGTAATTCCAATTCTGTGCCTTAGTACGTCATGCACAACGGCACGCACATCTTCAGGAACTACATAACCACGTCTTTTTATAAAAGCATAACATTTAGCGGCATTTGCCAGATTAATACTTCCACGAGGCGAAGCTCCAAAACTTATGAGCGGTTTAAGATCTCCCAAATTATATTTTTCCGGATATCTTGTGGCAAATACTATATCGAGAATATATTTTTCAATTTTTTCATCCATATAGACTTCTCGCACTGCCTGTTGAGCACTAAGTATTTGTTTAATTGATATAACAGGTTTAACATCCTGAAGTATACCCTGAAGATTTTGCCTTATAATAAGTTGTTCTTCATTCATCTTAGGATAATCAATTACCGTTTTTAGCATAAAACGATCCACTTGAGCCTCAGGGAGCGGATATGTTCCTTCCTGTTCCACCGGGTTTTGAGTAGCCATTACTAAGAATGGCTTATCAAGTATGAAAGTTTCATCACCAATGGTAACTTGTTTTTCCTGCATGGCTTCCAACAGTGCAGACTGCACTTTGGCAGGGGCACGGTTAATTTCATCAGCTAATACAAAATTGGCGAATATGGGACCTCTCTTTATTGAGAAATCATTTACTTTCATATTATATATCATTGTTCCTACGACATCCGCAGGCAGAAGATCCGGAGTAAACTGAATTCTGCTAAAACTACCTTTAACAGCCTTTGCCAGAGTGGTTATCGCCAGGGTCTTTGCAAGTCCGGGGACTCCTTCTAACAAAATATGACCCTGTCCCAAAAGTCCGATCAACAATCGTTCTATCATATGCTTTTGACCCACAATAGCTTTATTCATTTCCAGAACAAGCAGGTCTATAAAAGCACTTTCCTGTGCAATCTTCTCATTAACCGCACTAATATCTACAGTAGTATTTTCCTCCATTAATAATTTTATTTTTTGGTTTTTAATATGTTGGTATCACAGTAGGGCGCAAATTGAAAATTTATTTATATAAGTGCTGTTAATGATTGGTTAAAAAATGCCTAGAACCCTAAGTTTTATGAAGTATTTAAGGGATTTATTTTATATTTTCACATACTTATGAAAAACCGGATATCTTATTCCAAAATTATTGCTGGAACCATGACATGGGGAAGTTGGGGGAAGAATCTTACAAAAGATCAAATGACTGACCTTATTGGCTATTGTGTTGAAAAAGGAATAACAACTTTTGACCATGCTGATATTTATGGAGGTTATGATAATGAAGAGGCGTTTGGCAAAGCGTTTTTGCAAAGTTCAATACCCAGGGAACGGATACAACTTATTACTAAATGTGGAATACAATATGTCTGTAAGACCAGAGAGAATAAAGTAAAACATTATGATTATTCTAAAGAATACATTATATGGTCTGCAGAGCGTTCTCTGTCCAAACTAAAAACTGACTATTTAGACCTTTTTTTACTGCACAGACCCAGCCCGTTAATGCAACCCGATGAAATTGCGGAAGCAATTCTTTATTTGCAAAAAGAAGGTAAAATTCGGGAGTTTGGAGTGTCTAATTTCTCTCCTGTGCAGATTGCCCTAATAGAGTCGGTATTGCCAGTAAGCGCTAACCAGGTTGAATTTTCTTTAACAGCCGAAAAGTTGATGTATGACGGTACTTTTGATGATTGTATCATTCATAATCGGACTGCCTTGGCATGGAGTCCTCTGGGTAGCTATTTTAGGAAGGATAACAAAAGAAGAAAGCGAATAAAAAAAGTACTAAAACGACTTAAAAAGAAATATGAGGCAGATAGCAGTCAAATTCTCCTGGCATGGATCTTAAATCATCCTTCCAGAGTTCACCCAGTTGTTGGCACCACTAACAAAGAACGATTAAAGGCTTCTGTAGAAGCCACTAAAATTGATTTGCAGATGGAAGATTGGTTTTTGTTATTAGTTACATCTCAGGGACATAAAGTTCCCTAGTTATAATCATTCCAATAAATTTAATGAAAAAAACAGCATTTATTACCGGCGCAACCAGTGGCATAGGAAAGGCTACTGCACTACTTTTCGCATCAAAGAATATCCGATTGATAATTTGTGGGCGAAGAAAAGAACTTTTAATAAAATTGCAGAAGCAATTAGAGCCGCTAACGGATGTCTATGTTTTAAACTTTGATGTCAGTGATAAAAATGCCGTTTCAAATTCAATAAACTCATTACCTGAGGAATTTTCTCATATAGATATTTTGATTAATAATGCGGGGAATGCACATGGTTTGGATTCCATAGAAACAGGCCGTCTTGAGGATTGGGATGCTATGCTGGATATTAATGTAAAAGGCCTGCTTTATGTCTCCAGGGCAATTTTACCTAAGATGGTGGAGCGTAATACGGGACATATTATAAATATAGGTTCAACTGCCGGCAAAGAAGTTTATCCCAAAGGGAATGTTTATTGTGCTAGTAAACATGCGGTTGATGCAATTAATCAGGGAATGCGAATTGATTTGAACACATATGGTATAAGAGTGGGTGCTGTTAACCCTGGATTGGTAGAGACAGAGTTTAGCAATGTCAGATTTAAAGGGGATGTTGAAAGAGCCCAAAGTGTTTACCAGGGTTTTCAACCTTTAAAACCTGAAGATATAGCAGAAATAATTTACTTTGTAATATCACAACCTGCCCATGTAAATATTGCAGATCTCGTAGTTATGCCAACCGCACAGGCAAGTAGTACTCTAGTGAAGAAAACAATATGATTAATAAGCGCCTTCTTGTAAAAAACCTTTTGGCTCATAATGACGAAAATAGTTTTTATGATAAAAAAAGGTTTATCAATATAGGAAAACGAGAAGGTAAAGCTAAATTCCTAAAGCATGTTTGTGCACTTGCTAATAGTAATCCAAATAATAATTCCTTTATTGTTGTTGGTGTTGAGGATGAAGATAACAAAATTGTAGGAGTAGATTTCTTTGATGACAGTAAGATTCAAAACCTTGTAAATGCCTACCTGGATAACCCTCCCCTGATCTCTTATGAAAATATACCGTTTCCTCACTTACCTGAGGGTAAGGTCGTAGGGTTAGTTACTATAAGTTCTAATGGCAAAGTATGCGCAATGCGTCGCAATATATGGAAATATTACGGAGGTGCAGTTTTTTTCAGAGATGGGAGTATAAGCATGCCCAAGGTATTTGATATTTTATTAAAAGATATCAATTCAGATACCGTTGCGACTATAGAACAACATGCCCGAAATAATATAGAACTTACTCTTGATGGCGTAATAGATTTTATAAATTACAGGCATAAAGATCTGATTAGCAGCTATAAAGTATTTAAAGAACAATTTGTACTCTGCTGGGCGGGCAATCAAAAAAAAGTAAAAAACGAAGTTTTTTATTCAAGAGTAGATATAGAACTTATAAATGAACAGGTTAAACTTTTCTATTCTGCCCTCGATGAAATCTCAATAAGCTATAATGATGAATCTTTTACTATCATAGAATACGTGAAGTTGGGCTTGGGAAATCAACATAAATACTATCCTTTGGAAAAAGTTGATATATTTTTCTCAGATAACGGAACCTATCAAATTCAAAGCAATTTAGTTTTTGAACCACCACAATATGATAAAAAGACCTTGTTTCATATTTTCAATTCAAACAAGGCTATATTGCAAAAAATTGAAAAGGGGGCATCACTCAAGCGTTCAGAAGAATTAGATTTGGAGCTATTACCGGCAACTTATCTTATTTGCTATTTTAATGGTTTTGAAGAGGCGAAGGATCTTATGGAATCAGCTCGGCCTCTATTAAAGAAATACGATGTAAACATTTATGAATCCCTGAAGGAATCTTTTCGAATATTAAGAAAAGTAAAATATAGCTAGGACTTGCTGAGCCATAGAATTTGAAAGGGATTTATTTCTAAAAAAGCACTTTTTAAAGTAATGCTTTCACCTGATACCAGGTCCTGCAGTTTACCTCCTGTCTCATAACCCTTGGACACAATATTAGCACCTTCTATCACATGAATGCTTTCATCAAAATTGCAAATTACAAGGACATCCTTATCAGAATTATTTGTTCTTTCAAACATAAAAATATGCGGGTTTGCGGAATGATGCAGCAACAAATTGTTCTTGTCAGCAAAAACTGGTGTATTTCTTCTAATCCTAATTAGTTTTTTTAGAGAATGGTAAATTTGTGCTTGAGGAGTATCAATTTTATCTAATCCAGAAACAATTTTCCAATCTTGTTTAGGTCTGTTAGCCCATCTGCTATCTTCTTTTATGTCTTTATTTTTAAGATAAGAATAATCATTTAAGGTCCCTATTTCATCACCGGCATAGATCATAGGAATTCCCCCATAGGACAATATAATGGCATGTAGCATTAGGATTTTATTTACTGCTAATTTTATCAATTCCTGATTGTTCTGCTCTAATCCTTTCTCCAATCCAAGTAAAGAGGCAGTACTACCAGTAATCCTGCCATCGCCATTTTTTGGATTATACATAAAAACTTGCCCCTTAGCAGGTGACCAATCCAGTTTTTGACAATAGTAATCCAATAAAAACTTCCTGTGTGCTGCCGCGCCCCAGCCCACTTCGTAAATATAGCGGTCATCAAAACCAAGACCAATGTCGTCATGGCATCTGATATAATTTATCCAGGTCCCCTCTGAGGGCTTACTTGGTAAATTAATCAGATTTTTATACAAGAGATGAGTCTTTTTTGTAGCGATTGAATTCCAAAGTAGCGCCATCAAAGTGGCATTGTAGGCAATTTCACATTCATTACCTTTTTTAATACCTTCACCAAAATACTTGATAATTTCCTTAGGAGAAACTATAGCTTCAGCCAACAGTACAACCCCGGGAGCAACGACTTGTAAACACATTCGAAATAGGGTAATTAAGCTATGTGCTTCGGGAAGATTTTGAGAATTTGTACCCAATTTTTTCCATAGAAATGCCAGTGCGTCAAATCGAATAATGTCTACTCCCAAGTTAGCCAGTTCTACCATATTAGAGAGCATATCCATAAACACCATTGGGTTTGTATAATTGAGATCCCATTGATAGTCATTAAATACAGTCATAACCCACCTTTTCATTTTCGTATTAAAAGTGAAGTTTCCAGGGGAGGTTTGAGGAAACACTTCGGGCAAGGAATGTTCAAATTCATCTGGCATATTCCTGTCCGGGTAGGTATAATAATAATCCTGGTATTTTTTATCACCCGCCATTGCTTTTTTTGCCCAGGGAAATTCATCTGAAGTATGGTTTACAACAAAATCCATCATCAGATACATTTTTTTGGAGCGCAGTTTTTTTGTTAGGTTCAACAAGTCTGCTTTTGAACCGTACTTTTTGGCCACTTGGGTGTAACTGTTGACTGCATATCCCCCATCATTTTCTCCTTTAGGCCTTGTTGTGACAGGCATGATATGTAGAAGGTTGACGCCTAATCTTTCTAAATATGCAATTTTAGTTTCAAGACCATTCAGATCCTTATTGAAGTTGTCCACATACAATTGCATGCCAACCATTTTTTCAGATTGATACCAATTTGCATGTTTAAGCTTTCTCAGGTCCTGGATTTTAAGATTTTTAGATCTTTTCTTAAAAAGTTCAGGTAAAAGTTCCAACAATACCGGAAATAAATTTTGTAATGTTGACTCAGGGTATAGAGATAAGAATAGGTTTTGTATTATAGCAAGGTTAGTGGATAATCTTAAATCAAATAGTTCTTTCAGATTCGCTTTCTCCGGGTTATCCAGCTTATTTGAAGCCAACAATCTGTTTAATGAGGTTTGGTTCATTCTAATTGTCAAGTTGAATTTGAGTTGGCAATGACTTTATGGCTCCGTAATTCATTGTTGTTATTGCTCCGGCTTTATTTGCTATAGCGATCATTTTGAATAGCAAATCGTAATTGCTTATAGCACTCTCTATATTATCCAGAGTAGAAATTTGTTTTAACAGGCAGCCAATAAAGGCATCTCCTGCACCTGTTGTATCAACCGGCTTTACAATGATGCTGGGGATTGTATTTGAATACCCTTGAGAACTTACAAATGTACCTTCAGAACCAAGAGTAATGGTAATGATTTGTGAGCCGGCTTCGTGGAAAAACTCGCACGCATCCAAAATATTTTCCTTTCCCGAAATTAATTTTGCTTCTTCTAAACTAAACTTGCATAGCGTGGATTTTTCAATAAATGGCATTGATTTTTTTATAAAAATATCAGTTCTGTTTTTCCATAGGTCTGCTCTGTAATTTGGATCAAAACTGATAAAGGCTTCTTTAGTTATGGCATCAAATAAAAATCGTCCATACGCTTCTTCCAAACTTCCGCCCAAAAGTGCCGTCGCAGACCCAAAATGAACAATGTTTTTATTAAATTTTTTCTTAATCGCCGGACTGTATTTAAGTTCTTTATCTGCACCCCTGCTAAAGACAAAATCACGTTCTCCTTCCTCATCAATAGAAACAAAGGCGAGGGTAGTAAAAGTTTCTGATCGTTGAGCTAAAGAAATGTCCACGTCTTCATTTTCCAACACCTTTAATAGAAATGTACCAAAAGGGTCATCCCCAACACAACCAATAAATGCACTTTTCCCTCCGAGCTTGGTTATAGCACAGGCTACATTGGCCGGGGCACCACCCGCTTTTTTTGTGAATTCACTGGCTAAAGCTAAATTAAAACCTTGTTTTTCGGCTACAAAGTCTATGAGTAATTCACCTATACAATACACTTCTTTCATAAATCTATACTTAAAGCAATTCCCAAAGTAATGAGAAATAAGGTGTTACTCCAAAAAAAACAGAACTATTTATTAAATCGATTCTCACCATTGTACTAATCCTTTATATTCCGAAAAGACACTTGGTCTGTTTTAAAGAATTGATTACCTTTTTCTGGAATTAAAAATCTAACAAAATGAACCTATTTGATGAGATTAAAAAGAAACTAAGTCACGAATTCATTGATATAGTAGAATGGATTGACACGACTAATGATACCATAGTTCACAGATTTGAACGTTATCAGAATGAAATTAAAAATAATGCCAAATTGGTAGTTAGAGAAGGTCAGAAGGCCGTATTTGTAAACGAGGGTCAATTAGCGGATGTTTTTAAACCGGGGACACATACTTTAAATACTAAGAACCTTCCTATACTAACTACTTTAAAGGGATGGAAATATGGATTTGACAGCCCTTTTAAGGCAGAAGTATATTTTGTTAATACCAGATTGTTTACAGATGAAAAGTGGGGAACAAAAAACCCGATTATGTTAAGTGATGAACGCTTTGGGTTAACTGAGATAAGGTCTTTTGGAACCTATAGTTTTAGAATTAGCGATGCCGGCAAGTTCGTGGTAGACGTGGTTGGTACTGATGGTAATTTTACAAATTACGAGGTTAACGAACATCTCAAGAGTTTAATTGTGACGCGATTTACGGATACTGTGGGGGAGGCAAACCTACCTCTGGAATTATACGCTGCTAATACAAGTGAACTTTCCGAAACTTGCCAGGAAGTTATGAAACCGGAATTTGAACGTGTAGGGATAGAGTTGGAAAAATTCTATATAGAAAACGTTTCCATGCCCGAAGAACTGAAAAAGGAGATTTTTGATTACAGCAGATTAGAAAAGTTGGACTTGTCCAAACTCACTCAATTTAAGGCAGCAAAAGCAATGGAAGCTGCTGCCAAAAATGAAGGCGGTACTGCCGGAGCAGGAATGGGTATGGGTATGGGTTTTGTTCTGGCACAGCAAATGGGAACTTTAATGGGGCAGCCGGCACAACAACCCTTTACTTCACAACAGCCGCAAGGAGCTGTTCTGCCACCTCCAATTCCTGTTCAGGTAATGTATTACTATGGGGCAAACGGGCAACAACTTGGCCCTGTTTCTTTCGATAAATTAAAGGAACTCTTTGCAAATAGGACTATTAATCGGGATTCTCTGGTATGGAAACAAGGCCTTGTGGGGTGGACAGCACTTAAGGAAATAGAGGAGTTAAAGGCGTTTTTAGGCGGTAGTACACCACCACCATTACCTCAAATGTAGTAACCGTAAGTATTAAAAAACACTTTGTTGATTTTTGTGATAATTACAAATGGAAGAAACCCAGTATTCTGAAAAGAAAAAATCCTGCGCCAATTGCGGAGCAGAACTAAAATACAAACCGGGTTCACACCAGGTTAAATGTGAGTATTGCGGATATGAAGAATTTATTGAAAAGACAAAGCGAAGTTTTGAAGAACTTGAACTGCAACATTATATTAAGGCAGTAGGGGATAACGCCTTTACCGAGACTATAGATCTTCTACATTGTAAGAATTGTGGTGCTAACCAACATGTCGAAGAAAATTACAAGTCGCTTCATTGTGTTTATTGCGGAGAACCTCTTATTAGAGAGGATATAGAAAGAGAGGGCTGGATACTGCCAGGTGCACTGGTTCCATTTCAATTTGATAATAAAAAGGCGGGTAAGATATTCAGAGATTGGGTGAAAGGATTGTGGTTTGCTCCGAATAAACTTAAACGCGCTGCATTAGATCCGGAAGCTATTCACGGTCTTTATCTCCCTTTTTGGACTTTTGATGCAGAGCTCTTTGCATCTTATGAAGGTCAAAGGGGAGATTATTATTATGAAACACAAACCTATAGAACTAAAAATGGAACTCAAACCAGGCAAGTAAGAAAAACACGCTGGACACCTGCTTATGGAACAGTAGATGGCTTTGTAGATGATATCCTGATCAATGCTTCGGAAAAAAAACGAAGAGAAGTTCCGTCAAACATATCACATTGGAATTTGAAAGAGCTTAGTGTATTTAATTCAAAATATCTCTCTGGTTTTGTAACTGAAAAATACACAATTCCTTTGAGAGAAGGGCATCGCAAATCATTTCAAAAAGCCAAGGAGATAGCTCATTCATGGATACGACGAGATATTGGAGGTGATTCGCAGAGGATTTATCATTCTGATATAAAACTATCAAAAGAAACTTTTAAGCATGTGCTCTTACCTGTTTATATAAGTTTCTACAATTACAAAGGGAAAGAATATCATTTTTATATTAATGGACAAACCGGTAATATTCATGGTATTCGACCCTATTCCTTTTGGAAAATATTCTTTCTTATACTTTTTATTATTGTTATCATTGGAATAATCGCCAATTTAGCCAAATGAGAACTTTAGTAATCGGAGATATACATTCAGGGCTGAAAGCTTTACAACAAGTTTTGGAAAGGGCCGGGGTTAGTGAAGATGATCTACTTATCTTTTTAGGAGATTATGTTGACGGATGGAGCCAGGCTGTTGAAACCGTTAATTTTTTGATTGAACTAAGAGTAACACACCAATGTATTTTTTTAAGGGGAAACCATGATGAGCTTTGTTATGAATGGTTGAGAACAGGGAAGGATAAGCCTATGTGGTTGCAACACGGAGGTATGGCGAGCAAAACTTCTTACGAGGTTCTGAGTGATGGGTCAAAAATAGTTCATATGGATTTTTATGATAATCTGGATAATTACTACCTGGATGATAAAAACCGCCTATTTGTACATGCAGGCTTTACTAACTTGAAAGGTGCAAAATTTGAATATTTTCCCAAAATTTTTTACTGGGATAGAACTTTATGGGAATTGGCATTATCTCTGGATCCGGAACTAACACAAACGGACTTATTTTATCCTGAGCGACTTGCCAATTACTATGAAATATATATAGGCCATACACCGGTAACAAGAATAGGGAAAACCATACCTCTAAGAGCAGCTAATGTCTGGAATATTGATACAGGTGCAGCTTTTAAAGGGCCTTTGTCAATTATTGATGTAGATTCAAAACAAGTTTGGCAAAGTGACCCGGTACATCTTTTTTATCCGAATGAAAGAGGAAGAAATTAATATTTGTATTATATCTGCAATAATTTCAGAGTTTTATTTTCGTACTTTGCAAGAAAAATAATTATGTCTACTAAAAATATAAGGCTGGAGGTGATGCAGGCAATTGAACCTAAAGTTGCCGGGTTTATGGATTCATTTTTGATTCCTATTGATGAGATATGGCAGCCTTCAGATTTTCTTCCAGATTCGCAAAGTGAATTTTTTTTTGATGAGGTAGAGCAAATCAGAGAGGAATCTAAAGAGTTGGGATATGATTTTTGGGTAACCATGGTGGCAGATACAATTACGGAAGAGGCCTTACCAACGTATGAATCCTGGTTAATGGATGTTGAGGGAATTAATCAACACACGGAAGAACCCAGTGGATGGGCCAAATGGGTGAGAGCTTGGACAGCCGAGGAAAACAGGCATGGTGATGTACTTAACAAATTTCTATACCTCTCGGGAAGAGTAAATATGAGAGAAGTTGAGATCTCAACTCAGTACTTGCTTAATGATGGTTTTGACATAGGAACAGACAGAGACCCGTATAAGAATTTTGTATACACTTCATTTCAGGAATTAGCTACAAATATTTCCCATAAAAGGGTAGGTCAGATGGCTAAGAAAAAAGGGAATACACTTCTAAGTAAAATGTGCAGTATAATTGCGGGTGATGAAATGCGTCATCATTTGGCATATAGAGAATTCGTAAAGACCATTTTTGGACAAGACCCTAATGGAATGATGCTTGCATATGCAGATATGATGAAGAGAAAAATTGTAATGCCTGCTCATTTTTTGAGGGAATCTGGTGAGGGAATTGGACTTGCATTTGAAAATTTCTCCATCTGTGCACAAAGGTTGGGAGTATATACCTCTCAGGATTATGTAGACATCTTTAATAAATTAAATCAATATTGGGATCTGGAAGCAATAAGAGGCTTGTCAGATGAAGCCCAAAAAGCCAGAGACTATCTTGTAGGAATGCCAGATCGTTTACAACGAATTGCAGAGAGAATGCGACTAGGTGAGGATCAATTCCGGTTTAAATGGGTAGAGGCCAACGGAATGTTATAATTAAAAAGACCGGATTAAATCCGGTCTTTTTAATTATAATTTACCACGTTTATGTTCTACCTGCCATTTGTGTAATGCCTTCCATTTTCCCTCAGAACACATTTTTGCCTGCATTGGCCACGATGCGGGATCATGAACCTTGTAACGATCACCTCCTGAGTCCAATACTTGCCGACACTTGGAAACAGAAGTTTTAGACAAGGCTTTCCAGGTCTTTATATCATAATTGTGAAAAAGGCCTTCAATTTTGGGACCTATTCCTTCCACCACCTTCAGATCATCCTGTTTTATATTTTTTCCAAATGCTGCCTTGGCGGCACTTCTATTAAAAGCAATTTTAGAAGAAACCACAGCCGAACTTTCAGCAGCCATTTTTTTATTACAAGCAGCAAGATCAGCTTCTAATTTTGTATTTTGATCTTTCAGTAAGTTTAGCTCTGAAGAATGGTCAATGGCTGTATTTGCACCTTTACCTATTAAATATCCAAAAACTGCACAAAGAACGCCTACAAGTAAAGGGATAAGCCAACACCAGATGTTTATACTTTCAAAATTCATAAGTTGATATTAATTAATTAGTTCTTATTCAACAATTCATTCTTGCTCTTATCTTTGGTCTTTTCAAAATTCATTGCCTTTTTGGCAATAAAAGAATCGACCCTTTTTATGGAGGCAAGGTCATCTTATAATCCGCATTCACTACAGTACATTACAAAAAAATAGATCCCTGCTAATATGGTAATTATAATTCCGAGCAAGTTCGTGGTCTTTTTTGTCATTATAATTGTTATTATTTGTTCCGTTTACAATGTATTAAAAAAATCTTAATTTTTGTTAAAATTGAAAAGCTTTATACCTTGAATTATTGGGTTAACCCTCTAATAATGATTAAGATGCTCCTTCTAAATACGAATAAATACAGAAGATACCATATTCACTACCGATTGCACATTATTTTACGCCATTTATAATTTCCTTCTATGGATTTAAACTACCATTTAGGATATTTGTTAAAAATTAAGCTGCAGCTCTATTTCTCCCGACTAGGATCCGGCATTGAAAAAGGGTCTATTGCTTCTTAATATTTGGGTTAGTTAAGGAATACCGTTGCTATTTGTTCTAATTATAGCAGCGGTTTTTTTATTTATCAAAGTATACAAACTCTGCTTCCAATGGTATATTTTTTGTGGTTATTGATACAATTATTTGATATTCTCTTGTTAAGAATTGGTATCTTAAATATGAATTAAACTATAAGGGGAAGATGAAAAAATTAAAAAAACGAATTAGAGAAGGTTTCACATTTTTTTGTATGGTAGTTGTACTTGGAATTCAAAACTTGATTCACGGCAGCTGGAAAGTTAAGGAACCAAACCCCGGATGTTCTGAACATAATCCTATTAGTTAATTGTACCCCTTTCATATTAATCGAAGGAAGTTAGGTATTCTAATAATAATTCGTGCAGAAGCTTTGAGCCTGTTTCATTTTTGGTGAACGAAGAAACCAAAGCTACCGTAGGGATTTATATGTTTAAAGATCAAATTTTATACCTTGGGCCAAAGGTAACTCAGTAGTATAGTTAATAGTGTTGGTTTGTCTTCGCATGTATACTTTCCAGGCATCAGAACCACTTTCACGCCCGCCTCCTGTCTCCTTTTCTCCTCCAAAAGCTCCACCAATCTCCGCGCCCGAGGTGCCAATATTTACATTGGCTATACCACAATCACTGCCTGCGGCTGAAAGAAAATTTTCTGCTTCCCTTAAATTATTGGTCATAATAGCCGATGAAAGTCCCTGAACAACACCATTTTGAATTTTTATGGCATTTTCTACATCACCAGAATATTTTAATAAATACAAGATAGGCGCAAAAGTTTCATGCTGCACTATTTCATAGTTGTTATCTGCTTCAGCAATGGCCGGATATACGTAACAACCACTTTCGTAACCTTCCCCATCTAAAATACCGCCTTCCACAATCAAGTTTCCACCTTCTGCCACCACCTGCTCAAGGGCTTTTTTATACATGGCTACAGCATCTTTATCTATTAAAGGACCTACATGATTATTCTCATCCAGCGGGTTTCCAATACGTAATTGCTTATAGGCAGTAACTATTGAATCTTTTACCTGGTTGTAAATAGATTCATGTATGATAATTCTTCTTGTAGAAGTGCATCGCTGGCCTGCAGTGCCAACTGCTCCGAATACAGCTCCAATAACCGTCATTTTTATATCTGCATCCGGGGTAACAATGATCGCATTATTACCACCTAGTTCAAGGAGTGATTTCCCTAATCTTGCCGCAACTGCCTGTGCAACAATTTTCCCCATCCGAATAGAACCTGTCGCCGAAATCAAAGGGACTCTATTGTCATTTGTCATCATTTCACCAACTTTATAATCCCCATTTATCAAACAGGAGATGCCTTCTGGAAGGCCATTGGCTTTGAACACTTCAGCGGCAATATTTTGACAAGCTATGCCGCAAAGTGGTGTTTTCTCTGATGGCTTCCAAACACAAACATCACCACAAATCCATGCAAGTGTTGTATTCCATGCCCAGACAGCGACGGGGAAATTAAAAGCGGAAATTATTCCTACAATTCCCAACGAATGGTATTGTTCATACATCCTATGCCCTGGTCTTTCTGAATGCATGGTTAGTCCATGCAATTGCCGAGACAACCCTACAGCAAAATCACATATGTCTATCATTTCCTGTACCTCACCCAGACCCTCCTGATAAGATTTCCCCATCTCATATGAAACTAACTTGCCTAAGGGTTCCTTTAATTGGCGTAGTTTATCTCCAAACTGGCGAACAATTTCGCCTCTTTGGGGAGCGGGTTTTAATCGCCAAATATGAAATGCTTTGGAGGCAGTTTCTATAACTTTTTCATAATCATTTTGGGAGGTGCCTTTTACTTTGCCAATTAAAGCACCGTCTACCGGGGAAAATGACTCGATAACTTCCCCTGAAGAAAAATAATCGGTACCTGTTGAGGTACCATTGTTGATTTCCTTTATTCCTAATTTTTCTAATGCTTGGTCTATTCCAAAATCTACAGCAACTAGTGTCATTTTATAACTTTTAAAAGGTAGTTTGTTAGATTCTGACAAAGCTACGAATAATAGTGATTATGTAAAGCGAAAGTTATGTAATCTTAAGCCTGATTAATAAAGATAAGAAGTAGTGCAATCAGAGCAGGTAGTGCCTGCACAATGAATATTTTTTTATCAGCAGTTAGGGCTCCATAAATACCAGCAATTGCAACACAACTCAGAAAAAAGATAGAAATATTTACACTCCAAAATGGGTCCTGAATAAAAAAAGTCCAAATAAGGCCAGCAGCTAAAAAGCCGTTATACAGGCCCTGGTTTGCAGCAAGAGATTTTGTTGGTTCAAACATGTCCTTAGGAAATTTTTTAAAGATCTTTTTACCCCTGGTAGTCCAGGCAAACATTTCGAACCAAAGAAAATATAGGTGCAGTGCCGCCACAATTCCGATAAAAATAGTAATCGTAAGTTTCATTTTTTATCTTTCTTTTATAGCAGTAAATCTATCATCAACAGACATAACCGTTCCACAATTATCACAGGTCCTTAATTCTTCGGAACCGTAGAAATATGAAAAATGCGATAAAAAATCTTTTTCAATATCGTGCAGTATAAAATAAGTTTCATGAAGTTTATGGTTGCAATTATCGCAAAACCAAAGTAGACCGTCCTTTATTTGCATTTGGTCTCTTTTACGTTCTATAACCAAACCAATGGAGCCTTCGTGCCTAACAGGAGAATGGGGGACTTTTGCAGGATGCAGGTACATATCACCAGGTCCCAGTTTCATTGTTTTTTTTTGTCTGTCTTCCTGCACGTGTATATCTATATGACCTTCTAATTGAAAGAAAAGTTCCTCTGTTTCATTGTAGTGATAATCTTTTCGTGCATTTGGCCCGGCAACGATCATAACTATATAATCACCGGCATCTTTATATAAATTCTTATTTCCAACCGGGGGTTTTAGTAAGTCTCTGTTTTCTTCAATCCACTTGTGAAGATTAAATGGAGGTTCTATAGACATTGTTTTCTAATTATTAAGGAATGATATTAGAATGTATTAAAAGTAATACTCCCTGTCAAATGTAAGAAAAGAAAATTTTCTGGAGCAGACTAACGGTAGAACAACTGAGTAAAATAGAATTTACCGCCGGAGTCTTTCTTTACGCTTACGGCAGTGTGTGTAAATTCGCCTTCAATTGTTTTACGATGATTAGGACTATCAAGCCAATTCTCTAAAGCTGTGGTAGCATCCGGGTAATCTTTGGCAACATTTTCAGCTACGTATTCAGCATTTACTGCGCTCGAAATTTTAGAGGCTCTTGAACTAAAGTTATCATGACTTAAACTGCCATTGGAAATCATATAATCGGTATGAGTGTTGGCATACTCATAAGCAACTTCGCTAAAAAGTAATGATGAATAACCCGAACTCTTTCTATGGTCATTTACAATATCCAAAAGTGCCTGTTCTACCAAAACGGCATTTTCAGAACTCGGAATATTTGTATTCTCAATTGACTCTGTGCTACAAGATCCAGCCAACAATACAAATAAAACCGAGACAGCAATGTGCAATCTCATTTTCATACAGTGTTCTATTGTTCTATTTGTAAGCAGGGTAAAGGTAGAGTGGGGTGTTCTCTTGGATCCTTATTAAAAAGGTCATCCTGGTAATATTAAAGAAATTATGAAAAAAGCGCATGAAAAACCCATTTTTTTCGATGAACTGCACTTTTCATCAATTATCAGTCATTAAATACTTCAATTACGTTTCCAAAAACCAGAGCGCCCATATCTCTGACCGGTTTATAAAGAATAGATTCTGCAACCGTATTATTTTCAATTAGATTAAATGAAGAACTTGCACTTTCAAAAAAATACAAAAGTGTACCAAGGATAACGGCAGTTTTTAATACACCAAATAACCCACCAGCAAGTTTATTGAGTAATCCAAGCATGGCAAAATTTGCAATTTTTGTAAGTATTTTTCCAGCCATATTTACCAGAAGCACAATGGCTACAAAAGTAATTATGAATGCCGTTAATTTTATGTAATTTTCATCCCAATCCATGTTTTGAGAAAGGTAGTTACCCGTTAAGTAAGAAAATTGAATTGCACCATAAAGTCCAATAATAATAGCGGCTAGAGAGGCGATTTCAACAAAGAGACCATTTTTCAGACCTTTATAAAGGCCATATGCCAGTAATAATCCCAAAATGATATCCAGAAGATTCACGAAAATTTGTTTACACAAATATAGAATTTTGATTTGTACCTTTGATTTTTTCTAAAAGAGGAATTCAGAATTAATTTTGATTTTTAAATCTTTATTGATAATAAAAATGAGTAGAGATATTCAATTAAAAGATAGGTGGGAAGAACTCATTAAGAAATTATCTGCCAGGTTTTCCGATGGAGATCCAATGGATTTAGATGGGATTATTTACCTTATTGGCATCCAGGAGCTAGGTCAATATCACAGGACGTATAAAAAGGAAGAAAAAGTTAACCTGATGCATATTGCCATATGCAAACTATTGGAACCTTATGGATATTATGAGTTTGAGTTTTTTGACGAGGAAGGTTGGCCGCACTATATTGTCAAGGAGTCACTTCCGCCATTAAAGGCAGGAGAGCAATCTGTATTAATGAAAGAGGCTATAGTGAATTATTTTGTAGAACGAGCTTTTATATAATAAACGGTCATGATAAAACCTTATTATGCCGTAATCTTTACCAGTACCAGGACTTCCGGGGATAAAGGATATGGCCTAATGTCCATACAAATGGAAGAATTAGCCAAAAAACAATCTGGTTATTTGGGTTTTGAAAGCGCAACGGGGGAATTAGGAATATCTGTAAGTTATTGGGAAAACCTGGAATCTATATCAAGATGGAAATCCAATCTCAAACACCTGGCTGCGCAGGAAATAGGGAAAAAAGAATGGTATAAATGGTACAAAATAAGAATCTGCCTTGTTGAAAGGGAATACGAATTTACAGCCTCACATTAAAACAAGCTATCCCTTTTTTATTCAATACTTCAATAGTAAATTAATTTAATGATAACATTTGCTTAAAACCTTCGCATTGGTATAGGGGGTATAAACCTTTACATTTGTAATAGGGCGTAAATTATTATATACCTTGAATTACAAAAACATGAGGGAGAATATAGCATTTTCAAACCTGCACCGGAATGAAATCATTCAAAACCTAACCAAAACCAAATTCGATCTTGTAATTATTGGAGGTGGAATTACCGGAGGTGGTATTGCCCTTGACGCAGCTGCCAGAGGACTAAAAGTGGCTCTGTTAGAAAAAGGGGATTTTGCCTCAGGAACCAGTAGTAAATCTACTAAGTTAATTCACGGTGGCCTTCGATATCTCAAGCAGTTTGATTTTTGGTTAGTAAAAGAAATAGGATCTGAACGGGCTATAGTTCATAAACTCGCACCGCACCTTGTGCTTCCCGAAAAAATGTTACTTCCTTTAATTGACGGCGGGTCTTATGGAAAATGGCTTACATCTATTGGGCTAAAGGTCTATGATATTCTGGCACAGGTTTCAGGCGATGATAAACGTAAAATGCTTGAAAAAAAAGAGGCATTAGAACTGGAGCCGTTATTGCCAACGAAGAAATTAAAAGGGGCCGGCTATTATGCTGAATATCGCACAGACGACGCCAGGTTAACAATTGAAAATATAAAGACCAGCCTTACATTCGGTGCGGTAGCATTGAATTATGCAGAGGTCACAGCCTTTGATTATACTGACGATAATATTTCAGGGCTACATTTTAAGGACGTTATATCCGGTCATAAATTTACTATTAAATCAAAATATGTGATAAGTGCTACCGGCCCGTGGATAGATGAACTGCGAAGTATAAATAATTCTAAAAATGGGAAACGCCTTCATCTTACAAAAGGGGTTCATTTGGTATTTCCTTATGCAAAATTACCAGTAAAACAATCTGTTTATTTTGACGTACCCGACGGGCGAATGATTTTTGCAATCCCCAGAGGTAAAATTACCTATGTAGGTACAACCGATACGAACTATGATCAGGATAAAGATGATATTAAACTGAATTTAGTTGATGCCCTTTATTTAGTATCAGCGGTTAATAATATGTTTCCTAAGATAAATTTGGAATTGGAGGATATAATCTCTTCCTGGGCAGGATTACGACCCTTAATCCATGAAGAGGGAAAATCTACTTCCGAATTATCCCGTAAGGATGAGATATTTATTTCAGATACCGGTCTTATAAGTATGGCTGGAGGCAAACTTACCGGGTATCGAAAAATGGCAGAAAGAGCTGTGAACCTGCTATCTAAAAAAATGGAAGAAGAAGAAGGAATTGAACTCCCAGAATGTACAACTGTTCAGATCCCCCTATGTGGTAATGATTTCAAAAAATCCAAACACGTTAAAAAGTATATTTCAGAAATATTTGAACGAATAGAAGCAGAAGGTTTTACAGAATATGATGTGTGGTATCTGGTAACAACCTATGGCAAGCAAACCGAGGCTATTTTGGAGGATTATTCTATTCTAAAAGATAAAGATCCATACATAAGAATGGCCAAAGCCGAACTTCATTACGGAATTAATTATGAAATGATAACTTCTCCCATGGACTTTTTTATCCGCAGAACGGGGCGCTTATATTTCGATATTGAAAGCATACCTTTTTTACTGGATCCGATTCTGGATGAATTCAAGACAATTTTTAAATTGAATGATTCGCAAATCCTTTCCTGGAAAGAAAAAATGATGCAAGAAATTTATGAGCATTCTATTTTTTCTTTAGACCGGATTTAATATTAATTTTCTAAAAAGTAATGTCCCGGAATCAGAAATTAATGTGTAAATCGGGCTATGGTTGGCACCTCTTTACTTTTTTTCTAAAACTATGGTCTCTCCAGGTAATGGAATCGAGTAAAATCCATTCTCATCCAGTGTTACGGGAAGCATGGTGTCCCAACTTTATACTTCAGGCATCAGGCCACTCCCTTTTTTTAATGCATCTTCCGCATCACTTAAAACTCCTCCTGCTTTAATAGAAGTGATTGCAAAATTTCGGGGTCAATCTAATTTATCTGTAAGTGCCTTGAAAGTTAATTTGGCGCTCTTCTGATTATAAAGGATATCATACACGGCATCAATAATTGGAGTCTTAACTTTCCTTTTAAATGTTGATTTTAATTTATAAGCACTTTCTGTTGCGTAATAACCTTCTGCTATCATTTTCATTTCCATCATAGCACTTTTTACTCTATACCCTTTGCCAATCATATTTCCGAACATCCTGTTCCGACTAAAAATTGAATAACCCGTAACAAGTAAATCCCCCAGATAGGCAGAATTGTTAATATTCCGTTTCATCTTGTGAACTCTGGAAATATAACGTTTCATTTCGCGGATAGCATTGCTCATTAAAACAGATTGGAAATTATCGCCATATCCTAATCCGTGAGCTATACCTGCCGCCAATGCATAAATATTTTTAAGCATTGCAGCATATTCAGTGCCTATGATATCATCGGAAATCTTGGTCTTAATATAATGGCTGTTCAGATGTTCAGAGAGCATCCAGGCTTTAGCCTTATCTGCACAGGCAACTGTTAAATAGGATAAGCGCTCCAGGGCCACTTCTTCGGCATGACAAGGACCAGTAATCACCCCAATATTTTCAATGGGAATATTATACTTTTGATGAAAATGCTCTCCAACAATTAAACCAGTTTCGGGAACAATTCCTTTGATAGCTGAGAATATAATTTTGTCCCTTAAAGGGATAGTAAGTTTTTTGAGTTCACTCTCTAAAAAAGCAGATGGAATTGCAAAAATCAACAGATTAGCCATGGAAACCGCCTCGTCCATATCATTGGTAAGAACTAATTGTTTCAGTTGAAACTCAACAGAAGTAAGGTAATTAGGGTTGTGTTTGTTGACTTTTATATATTCTAAAGCATCCTCATTGCGCATATACCAGATTACTTTATCCTGGTTTTCAGTGAGCATTTTTACAATAGCTGTTGCCCAACTTCCACCACCAATAACTGCAATTTTTAATTCTTTTTCCATCAAATTAAATTAGACCATCAAATGTAATTAAAAAAAATAACGACTTAGATATTTGAAAGTCATAGAGTTATAATAATTTAGGAATAAATTGGCTATTCAAGAGACTAACAAACTCTCAATTTAGAAAACGATGAAATGCATAAAATTTTAACATCGGTTTACCTGTTTCTGTGCAATGAAAACTTTGAATTACGCGTTATTAAAGACAGTAGAGAATGGTATGAGAATGAAAAATTATTTTTGGTTGGTTATTTAGTTAGAAACCGCCCTGGATTTAAATCCAAGGGCGGTTTTTTTGGTCATTAATTATTTTGGATACCATTACTAATTTAAAGCTATTTTTAGGGTAGGATGAAAGTAAATTTTCGAGGTTTTGGGCACTAATAAGAATTACCTTTTCAGATATCTTTTTTTAAAATCAGAAGGATTTTCATTCGCAATTTTTTTAAAGATACGATTAAAATAGGATAGACTTTCATAACCACAGTCGTAGCAAGTCTCACTGATATTTCTTCCTTTCAAAAGCAATCGTTTAGCCTGGCTAATACGATATTGGTTTAAAAATGACGTAAAAACACTTCCTGTGGCGCCTTTAAAATATCGGCAAAAAGCTTCTTTACTCAAATTGGAAAGTGCTGCCACTTCTTTAAGCTCTATTTTCCTTTGGTAGTTTTCATCTATAAATGCATAGATGTTTTTTAAACGGTCCTGTTGTTTTTGACTGTATTTATTTATTACCGGATAATCATGTAATAATACATACTCCTTAGAGGCCGCTAAAATGGAGAAAATATGCAGTACTTCAAGAAACTGTGAAAAGGGTCCCAAAACATAAAGTTTTTTGAGTCTTGAGCCAATATTTACCTTTGTTCTTCCGGTGAAAGCTATTCCATGCTGAGATTTTTCAAAGAGTTCAAATACTTCATTTAGCTCTGGTATTTCAGTAAATATTTTTTTCTTGAATGCCGAACTGACATGTAAAACCTCTTTTTTGTATTCGGTCTGAATACCATAATCGAAGTTCAAATGAGGAATATTAGACCCTATTAACACCAGATCACTATGTTCATATTGAGAAATATGATCCCCTACGTGCCTCGTTCCATTAGCCCCTTCTATATAAACCAGTTCATATTCCGGATGAAAATGCCAGTAGAATAAATCATTCAATCTAGGATTGTGTAGCAATCGGAAGGAGCTTTTGGCATCCGGATTTATTTGTTCTAATTGTATTTTCAAATCAAAAATTTAACAAAATTGCTATTATCTAGGTATATAATGTTTTGGAATGTTAATATAATTCAAATATTGATCAAAATCAAGGTGGTGATCTCCATTCGATCTATTTAGATTTGACTATCTTTTAATCACAATACAATATAATTATGGAAAAAGCAGCCTCCAAACTGGAAATGGCCAATAAGGCTCATAAGGATATTCCTGGAAATCCCTCAACGGCAACAAGTAGCAAAATGGAATTAAATGATCGGTCTAATAATGTTCCGTTAAGGGTTCTTAGCGAAAAGGACTGGGAATTTTGGAAGCATAACGGCTATATAGTAATTAAAAATGCGGTCTCTGCATCCCAGGCAAAGGCAACAGCAGATTTTTTGTGGGAATTTGATGAAAAGGACCCTAATGATAGTGAAACCTGGTATGTTCCACCAAGGGCTGAAATGCAAATGAAAGAACTAACAGGAACGGGTATGGTTGAGGTATACAATAACCAATACTTATGGAATAACAGGCAAATGCAACGCGTTTATGATGCCTTTGTGGATGTTTGGGGAACTGAAAAATTATGGGTAACAATTGATAGAGCAAATCTCAACTTTCCTCAAAGGCCGGGATTTGAAAGGAAAGGTTTTATTCATTGGGATTATGACCCTGAAACCAAACCGCAGAATGTACAGGGAGTATTGGCACTTGCAGATCAAACCGATGAGAATATGGGAGGTTTTCAGTGCATTCCATGGCTGTACCGGAATTACGAAAGTTGGAAGCTTACACAGCCAGAAGACCGGGATCACTTTCAACCGGATATTTCAGAACTGGAAGATAAAATTGTAAAAGTAAAACTAGAAATTGGTGACCTTCTTATTTTTAATAGTACGGAGCCCCATGGGATCAGGCCAAACAAATCTGAAAATAAAGTTAGGATTGCCCAATATATTTCTATGATGCCGGCAGAGGAAGAAAATGAAGAATTAAGACAATGGCGGATTAATTCCTGGAAGAACAGAATAGCTCCTGAGGGTTATGCATTTCCGGGTGATCCAAGAAATTGGGAACAGAACAGATACGATACTGCTAAATTATCTGAACTTGGCAAGAAATTATTGGGCCTTCATGGCTGGTAATTTATGAAATCCATAATTCTTTTAAATTAGGGCTATTAACATTTAATAAGTGCTATTTTTGCCCCCTTAAGATAATAAGGGTTTGAAGAAGTACTTAAATCTATTTGATTTTTCCCAAAAAGTTAATTACAAAACAGAAGTCCTATCCGGATTAACAGTTGCACTTGCTCTGGTACCGGAGGCGATAGCTTTTGCTCTTATTGCAGGCTTATCCCCTTTAACCGGATTATATGCGGCATTTGTTATGGGGCTGGTTACTTCTATTCTTGGTGGGAGACCGGGAATGATTTCAGGAGCAACCGGTGCAGTGGCAGTTGTCATAGTTTCACTTGCCATGGATTATGGCGTGGAATATGTATTTGCCGCAGTGATTTTGGCTGGAATCCTGCAGTTAGCAGCTGGATTTCTTCGATTAGGCAAATTGATGCGCCTTGTGCCTCATCCTGTAATATTTGGATTTGTAAACGGCCTGGCGATCATTATTTTTATGTCACAGTTAGACCAGTTCAAGTCGCCTGATGGCTTATGGTTATCTGGTAGCACATTGTTTATTTTTTTAGGATTAGTTTTAATCACAATGCTGGTAATTTGGGGATTACCCAAATTAAGTAAAGCAGTTCCTGCCTCATTAATTGCTATCCTGGCTGTTTTTGGTCTCGTACTTGCATTTGATATTGACACAAAAACAATTGGCGATATAGCGTCTATTCAGGGCGGTTTTCCACCATTTCATATCCCACAACTGCCTTTTACTTTAGAAACCCTGCAGATCATTTTTCCTTATGCGGCCATAGTTGCGGGTGTAGGGTTAATAGAGAGTTTATTGACGCTTAATATTATTGATGAAATCACAGAAACACGCGGGCGCGGCAATAAAGAAGCAGTTGCACAGGGAACAGCAAACATACTTTCCGGACTCTTTTCCGGGATGGGTGGCTGTGCCATGATAGGGCAGAGTTTAATCAATACTTCCAATGGTGCACGAGCAAGATTATCCGGCATAGTGGCTTCTGTAATGCTTCTTGTCTTTATTATGTTTGGGGCTAATTTGATTGAAAAAGTGCCTATGGCTGCACTTACAGGATTAATGATTATGGTTGCACTGGGAACATTTGAGTGGGCCAGTTTGCGTACCTTCAGAAGAATGCCGAAATCTGATGTCCTAGTAATGATATTAGTAACCTTGGTTACCATTTTTCTACATAATCTGGCGCTGGCTGTCTTGGTTGGTGTAATTATCTCGGCCCTTGTATTTGCATGGGATAACGCCAAGAGGATACGCGCCAGAAAATATATTGACGAGAATGGAATTAAGCACTATGAGATCTATGGGCCACTATTTTTTGGATCTGTGACTTTGTTTAATGAAAAGTTCGAGGTACTTGAGGACCCGGATGAGGTTATTATAGATTTTAAGGAAAGCAGGGTAGTAGATATGTCAGCCATTGAAGCATTAAACAAATTAACGGGACGCTATCACAAAGTTGGGAAGAAGGTACATTTAAGGCATTTAAGCGAGGATTGCAGGCTCTTGTTAACAAATGCAGATGCAATAATTGACGTAAATGTCCTGGAAGACCCCACTTATAAACTAGCAATAGATAAAGTTTAATTGCTACTGTATTGCGAATTTTACATTCACAGTACTCTCTATTTTTATTTTTTCAAATTCAATTTCAATGGGTTGATCTGCATCTGATTCTTTAGACATTTGCACCCTAACCATTCTATCCGTCATCCTATTTTGAACTCCTGTGTTTAGATCAGAAATAAAAAGAGCATGGCCAAGTTTTTGATCTAAAGGTATAACCATTGCTTCTGCCTGGTTTTTTGCCGCACCCACAGCTCTCTGTCTTAGATTAATTTTGAGCTTTTCCAGACCTGAATATTCGATTTTTGTGAGGTTTATATTGGAGATTCCGATAGATTCAAGGCCCATAATTACTCTGCCTGCAGTTACGGCATCATACACTAATAATGAATATTCTTTGTCTTTTTGAACATCTACTTTCCTGAGAAAGTACTTTTTAAAATTACTCCCCAAATCAGTAAGGGTAAGTTGTTTCTCGATATCAATGCCTAGTGTTTTCAGTTTGTCGGCCATTTTATTTTCTAATTTTTCAACCGAAGTTTTTCCTTTGGTGTCCGCTTCTGTAATTAGGATTGATAAATAAATACGGTCTGGTATAACTAAGGTATCTACTCTTGCAGTAGTCTCTAAATATGGTTGATCAATAAAGTTTTTACTTTGCCCGTAACTTGTGAGACTTGTTATTAAAAGAATTGTTATCAAAATTCTCAAAGCTATTTTTTGTCGAATTAAATATTTCATATTTCCAATTTGTCTGTACGAAACTAAAACTTTCTTATTGCTTTTAAAAGATATAATGAGGGAAGTCATTACCTCAGTGAGTTTTCATTACCAATAAGAAAGTAAACACCACTCCATTGATTTAATTATTTAAAAAGAAAAAGTGCCGTACTCATCAATTTATTAACCGAGAACAGCACTAAATAAGATTCTTAATCCGTTTCTAAAGGGTACGTAAGTACTCTGCAATAGCCCGGGCATCTTCTTCACTAAGGTTTTGATTGAGCATGATGGCATTGTTGTATTCCTTTAATAAGGCTATAGCAATAGGGTCTTCTTTAAGCATAACATCCGGGTTTAAGATCATATTCATCACCCATTCCGGACTTCTGCGGTCATAAACACCCGCTAAGGCAGGTCCTATCATACGTTGGTCAGCCATATGGCAAGCCGTACAAATCGTTTTGTATTTTGCTTCACCTGCGGCAGCTAATTCGGCATCTATTTCTGCTGCAAATTCTAAGGAAGTTATAGGTCCAACTCCTTTGTTATTCAAATCAACCGGGACAGTTTCAGATTTAGTTTCTACTTTCACCTCCTTTTTGGCACGGTTCATTTCAAAACCCCCTTCTTTTTTCTCTTCTTTTTTCTCCCCGCAGCTCACTAGCAGAGCGCAAATTCCAATTATGGCAAATATTTTTCGCATGTTGTTTAGATTAGAGGCACTAATATATGAAATAGCACGTATCAAAAGAATTCCTTTATAAATTTTAAACCAATTTTTTCAGAATAAGATATGTTTTGTGGACCAAAGAAGCCTACATGTCCTCCATGTTTGGGCATATCAAGAAAAAGAAGTGGATTATTCTTTGCTTCTTCTACAGGGTAGCAATCCCGACCTAAGAATGAGTCGTCCTGCGCATTGATAATCAAGGTTGGAATTTTTATCCGCGGTATAAACTGAAGACTACTGCATTGTGCATAATAATCCAAGGCATCTTTAAACCCATGAGCTTTACTTGTATAAATATCATCAAAATCTTTTAGATTCCTGATGCTCTTTATTTCTTCTATAGAGATTAATTCTGGAAATTTCAGCTGTTTTAAATACAATTTCTCAACCAAATGTTTTTTAAATCTTTTGGCATAAAGTGAATTTTTCAATTTAAGCAATTGAATGAGAGAATCGTGTAAACTACATGGAACGGATACGGTTATTGCTCCTTTTATTTGACTAGCCACAGGCCCTTCTCCCAGATATTTTAGTGTCAGATTGCCTCCTAGGCTAAATCCTTTAATATAAATGCTGCTATATTTCCGGGTAGAAAGGATATGTTGTATGACCTCTTTGAGATCTTCTGTAGCTCCGGAATGATAAGATTTGAAAAGACGGTTGGTTTCACCGCTACATCCTCTGAAATTAATTGCACAACTATCCAGTCCGTTGGAATTAAAATGCTTGGCGCTTCCTGTTATGTAGGGGCGTTGCCCATGTCCTTCAAGACCATGTAAAAGAATAACTACAACATTAGTTGGTGTAGCAGAAAAGCTCCAGTCGAGGTCTACAAAGTCTCCATCCTCAAGTTCCAGACGCTCCCTTTGTTGGTTAAGGTCTGTGACCTTTCTAATCAAGCCGGAATAAATAGTAGATATATGACCACTTTTAAACGGGAGGGGAGGACTGTAATGAGATTTAACCAAAGGCATTAGTAAAGTACATGGTCTTTAGGTTTAACAGGACCGGGAAGGTTTTCTTTATCCAGCATATCGTGTAAATCAATTTTAATTGTTCGTCATAAGGGGGTCTAAGGCACATCATTTCGAATAAATTTCCAATAAAGCAATTTGCGCTTCAATCGCTGCTTTAAATTCATATTTAAGTTGGTCAACGAGTTCGGTAACGGTAAGCACATTATCTACGGTAGCAACTCCCTGACCTGCTGACCAAATGGTTTTCCAAGCTTTCGCTTCTGTATCTAATTCCTTTCCAAAGTCAACTTTAACATCCTTTTTTAGGTCTTCTTCTGTAATTCCTGCTGCGGCAAGACTGGCTCCAAGAAAATTAGCGTGTACTCCGGATATGGCAGCAGTGTAGGTTATATCACTGGCCCCTGCTTTTATGATCATCTGCCGGTAATCCTCCGGAGCTTTACTTTCAAGAGTGTTAATAAATCGAGTACCCATATAAGCCAGGTCTGCACCCATTTGCAAGGCCGATGCAATATCCCTGCCCGTACTTATACAACCTGATAGGATAATGGTTTTATCGTAAAACTTTTTAATTTCTGCCACAAGGGTCATCGGATTAATCGTACCTGCATGCCCCCCTGCCCCTGCTGCAACTAATATTAGCCCATCTATGCCGGCTGCCGCCGCCTTTTCTGCATGCCTTTTTTTAATTACATCGTGAAAAACCAGCCCGCCATAGCTGTGTACAGCATCAACTATTTGCGAAACCGCTCCCAAAGAGGTAATAATGATAGGAACCTTATGCTTAGTGCATAACTTCAGATCTGCTTCCAGCCTTGGATTTGTAGGATGAACAATCAGATTTACGCCAAATGGTGCTGCTTTAACTCCTGTTTTTTCTTCAAAAGTGTCTAATTCAGATTTTATTTGAATTAGCCATTCTTCAAATCCTTCACTTGTCCGTTGGTTAAGGGCAGGAAAAGTTCCTATAATTCCATTTTTGCAACATTCAATGACCAATTGAGGACCAGAGATAAGAAACATGGGCGCTGCGATAGCAGGTAAAGAAAGTTCTTTAATAAATGCGGGTTTGTTAGCCATAGTTGTATTTTATGGCATTAAAAATAAGTATAAATTCTTGGGCAGCGTCTACTCGGTTTATCAAAACTATATTATTTTGAATGTTCTTATGCCCGTTTAAGAACTATTAAAAATAGAAATAATATTTCCAAAGGATTTTGACACATAAAAAAGTAATATCAGAGCCTCTGGGAATTCTGTAAAATCTGTTTATAAAATATCATAAGCAAAAGATATGTTCTGGCCTGGCCATATAACGATAAGAGTTCTTAAAGTATTATTATACTCAATGAAAAGGTTGTTAATGTCACAAAAACAGTTACTCAAGCATTGATTTTTAAACGTTTTGGTTTTTTACTTACTAGGTAAACTCCTAACAATACCAAACAAGCAGCACCTATTTTAACAATGGTAAGTTCGTCTTTACCTGTAATTACAGCAAATAAAATTCCAATTACAGGTTGTACATATACAAAGGCACTTACTGTGGATGCTTTTAGTTGAGTTAGGGCAAACACATTAAACAAATAAGCGCAAAAAGTAGTCCCAATTACCACAAATGCCATTTTCCAAATTGCTTCAAATGGCAGGGTTGACCATGAAACTTCTAAAAATTCAGGTAGGGCAACTGGCAAATTATATAGGATACCAATCAGGAACATCCACTTTAAAAGAGTAAAAGGGTGGTATTTTTCCAGCAATTTTTTTACAAGAATAAGATATAGTCCAAAAAATAAAGCGTTCAATAAGAAGAGAGAATTGCCCAAAGGGATATTTGATGCATCTTGTCTAATTTCATTACCGTAAAGCACAAGAAAAAGGGCACCTGCAAGACCAATTAATATACCGGCGATTTTAAGCGCTCTAATTTTTTCTTTAATTAAAAAAAAAGATAAAATCACCACTATGATTGGGGTTGTAGTTACAAGAACTGCGCTGTTTATTGGAGTTGATAATTCTAAACCTTTAAAAAATGCTAACATATTAATCGCCATGCCAAAAAGGGAACATAGTATTACCCTGCCCCAGTCCTTCCATTCGATCTTTTCTTTAGGCCCCAAAAATGAAATACTCCAAAACAAAATGGTTGCTCCAATTACTCTAAGCATTATAAAGCCAAAAGGTTTAATATACTCTGGCATCACCCCTTTGGCAATAGTATGGTTTAATCCATAAATTGTTGTAGCGCCCAGGGCGGCTAATATGGCTAGAGTTCGTTTGCTCAAGAATGAATAGTTTCTTTGGCTGTAGCAACTACCTTATTGCTATTTCCAATAAATATTTGATTGTTGACCAAAATAACAGGTCTTTTTAAGAAGGTGTAATGTTCCAAAATCAGCTTCTCATAGTTCTTTTCTTCAAGTTGCCGATCTTTTAATTGGCGTTCATTAAATAGGCGTGCCCTTCTGCTAAACAAGGCTTCATAACTACCTGCTAAATTTCGCATTACTTTTAATTGCTCCGGGGTAATTGGATCTGATTTAATATCCTGAAGCTCAATATCACCAAGGGGTTTTAGTTCATTTAAAATACGTTTGCAGGTATCACAACTACTTAAGTAATAAATTTTCTTCATGACTATTTTTTATCGAATTCAAAATTATAATAACTACCGCTATTTTTTTTAAATGAATATGCTATTTTTATTATTCGTTAACGCATTGTTACTAATCGTAAAATAGGCACACATTGAAAAAAATACTTGATATCACAATTCAAAACAGGAAGATACTATACAAAATATTAAAACGAACTCCTCCCGAACTTCTATTTGAAATTCCCGAAGGCTATCGCAATAATATTTGGTGGAATATAGCTCATGTTGTTGCTACTCAACAAATACTTATTTATAAAAATAGTAATCTCCCTGCGCGTATTGATGATTCTCTAGTTCAAAAATTCAGAAAAGGGACATTGCCGGATATAAATCCTACCAGTGAAGAGTTAGATCATATTGGCGCTTTTTTACTTTCCACGGCAGAATGGGCTCAGGAGGATTATGAAAATGGGGTTTTCAAAGAGTATAATGAGTATAAGACCAGTACCAAGGTCACATTGCGTAATGTTGAAGACGCTTTGGCATTTAATCTATATCATGAAGGCTTACACCTTGGTGTTATACTTTCTTTCGAAAAAATTCTATTAAAAGAAAAGGCGCTCTAAGTCTTGATATTCCCTGATAAAAATTTTTGGATATCCTTATAAGGAAGTGTCAGCTCTATAGGGCCATCTGCAAAGGACGCCACTTCATATTGATTATACAATAGTTTGAGCCCTTTCTCAGTAAAACCAATATTTTCTGGTAAATAAAAATGGTCTTTCTCAAACATAAAACCTGTACTGTTAATTGGATTATTTACCGGGATATTCTGTTGTAATCTGAATTGGGTTTCTGCATACTGTTCAAAACCTTCCTTATCTTCAAATAACTCCCGGTCTTCCATTTCCTTCCCTCTTTTTTTATTAAAATTTAAATAAGCAGTTGATCCATAACCATGAGCACCACCGGTAAATAAATAAGACTGCAGTTCAATAGTGAGGAGTTCATTATCTTCATAGGTAACCATTCCATTTATTTTTGCCTTCCATCCTATAGTTTCATCAGGATAGATCTTTTTTAATTCAAAATAGCCATTTGTAAAGGACTCAATGGCCTCCTGAATAGTTTCGGCATTAATTTCATCATCAAAAGTTAATTTAGAAATAACTTCTTCCTGTAAAGCGAGATTAATAGATTTAGCCAGTTTGTTATTACCCAATGCCTTCGGCAATTCAATGGTAACTTCAGGGCATTCCTTACATTTAGTATTCGCCAGTGTTAATGCTTCAAATGTAATATTACCGCTGTCCTGGCAGCTAACAATTAGGGCTAGAAAAAAAAGGCAGGTTACAATACGCTTCATTGAGATGAATTTGGATCTATTGCAAATCTACGGATTCATTGGTTTCTCCAAAAGATAACAATACATTTGTGAACATAAATTTATAATATGAGTGAGAAGGAATTGAGATTTAATAGCAAGGTAATACATGGGGGACAAAAGCCGGACAAGGCTTATGGTGCAGTGATGCCCCCTATTTATCAGACATCTACCTATGCTCAAACTAGTCCGGGCGAGCATATGGGGTATGAATATTCCCGCAGTGCCAACCCAACAAGGAGTGCGTTGGAAAATGCGCTTGCCAGTATTGAAAACGGGAATTTCGGATTGGCATTCGCCAGTGGATTAGCAGCCATGGATGCAGTTATTAAACTATTAGGGCCAGGTGATGAAGTGATATCAACTAATGATCTTTACGGTGGAAGTTATCGTCTTTTCCGACAGATCTTTGAAAAGTATGGAATCAAATTTCACTTCATAGGCATGCAGGAAGTATCTAAAATTGCTGCATTAATTAATTCAAACACGAAACTAATTTGGGTTGAGACTCCGACAAATCCAATGATGAATATTATTGACCTTAAGGCGGTTTCAGAATTGGCCAAAAGCAATAAGTTGCTTTTGGCAGTAGATAACACCTTCGCAACACCATATTTGCAACAGCCTCTCGATTTAGGGGCCGACATAGTCATGCATTCTGCTACTAAATATCTTGGTGGGCATAGCGACGTGGTGGTGGGAGCTTTAGTTGTGAAGGATGAGGTATTGGCAGAGTATTTGTATTTCATTCAGAATGCCAGCGGAGCCGTATGTGGTCCTATGGATAGTTTTTTAGTACTTAGAGGGATTAAAACATTGCATGTAAGAATGCAGCGGCATTGTGAAAACGGAAAACAAATTGCCGAATATTTGCTTGCGCATCCTAATATTGAAAAAGTATACTGGCCCGGATTTAAGGATCATCCCAATCATGAAATTGCCACAAAACAAATGAAAGCATATGGCGGAATGATATCTTTTGTACCTAAAGGGAGCAGTTTTAAGGATGCTATTGCAATAGTAGAAAAGCTAAAGGTTTTCACACTTGCAGAATCATTAGGAGGGGTGGAGAGTTTAGCGGGTCACCCGGCAAGTATGACTCATGCCAGTATTCCTAAAAAAGAACGGGAAAAAAGCGGGGTTGTCGATTCACTTATTCGACTTAGTGTAGGAATTGAAGATGTCCAAGATCTTATTTCTGACCTGGAACAGGCAATCGCATAAATTTTATCATATTTTTAAAAAAAGCTACTTTAAATTGCAGAAAAGATATAATTTTGCTCTGTAATTTTTAATTCAATAAAACTTTAGCTAATCAAATATAATATGAACACAACTATCGAAACATTTATGGATGAGGTGAGAACCCGAAATGGTCATGAACCGGAGTTCATCCAGGCGGTACAGGAAGTAGCTGATACGGTAATTCCTTACATAGTCGAACATGAAATCTATTACGGGAAAAACATCTTGTTGAGGATGGTGGAACCGGAGCGGTTGATTTCCTTTCGAGTTTCCTGGGTAGATGATGATGGTGAGATACACGTAAACCGCGGATATCGGGTACAAATGAATTCGGCAATAGGGCCTTATAAAGGAGGACTTCGTTTTCACCCATCAGTTAACGCGAGTATTCTTAAATTTCTGGCTTTTGAACAGGTATTTAAAAATAGTTTAACTACACTTCCAATGGGTGGCGGAAAAGGTGGTTCAGATTTTGACCCTAAAGGTAAATCTGACGATGAAGTTATGCGGTTTTGCCATGCTTTTATGACAGAGTTAAGTAGGCATATAGGACCTAATACAGATGTTCCGGCAGGGGATATTGGAGTAGGAGCAAGGGAAATCGGGTTCCTTTTTGGGATGTATAAGAAAATAAGAAATGAGTTCACTGGTGTTCTTACAGGCAAGGGGTTGTCATGGGGTGGATCTAAAATCCGTCCAGAGGCAACCGGATATGGTACTGTATATTTTGCCCAAAGTATGTTAAAGACAAAGAATGAGGAAATTAAAGGAAAAACTGTTGTTGTTTCGGGATCTGGAAATGTTGCTCAATATGCGGCAGAAAAGATTTTACAATTGGGAGGAAAGGTTCTAACATTATCTGATTCTGGAGGATTTATTTATGATAAGGATGGGATTGATAATGACAAATTGACCTTTATTATGGATCTTAAGAATAATAAACGCGGTAGAATATCTGAATATGTGGAAAAGTATAAATCTGCAACATATCATGAAGGCAAACGCCCTTGGTCAGTGAAATGTGATATTGCCCTGCCCTGTGCTACTCAAAATGAATTGGACGGAAATGACGCTAAAGCATTAATTGCTAATGATTGCATTTGTATTGCTGAAGGGGCTAATATGCCTTCTACTCCTGACGCCATCCACGCTTTTCATGATGCAAAAGTCTTATTCGCACCTGGTAAAGCTTCCAATGCCGGTGGTGTTGCCACTTCTGGCTTGGAAATGTCTCAGAATTCACTAAGAATTAGCTGGACAAGAGAGGAAGTAGATGAAAGGTTACGTGGAATTATGGAAGATATTCACGATTCCTGTATTGAATATGGAGTAGAAGATGACGGATATTGCAATTATGTAAAAGGGGCTAATATTGCCGGCTTTGTTAAGGTTGCAGATGCCATGCTTGCACAAGGTGTGATCTAAGTAATAATTAGGGGATTGGCAATTACAGGAACGGAGCTATAATTTTTACGAAAGATTTGGTTCCTGGAATTGCCAATCTTATTTTATTGTTAATTCAACCTATCTTTGCTTTATTCTAAGCGTAATAGATGCAAATTACTACTAAAGCTTTAATTCTATCTTCTTTAAAATATGGAGATACAAGTTTAATAGTTAAAGCTTTTACCTACTCTGATGGATTGAAATCGTATCTGCTCAAGGGAATCTTAGCCTCCAAAAAAGGTAAACTAAAAACTGCCTATTTTCAACCCTTAACGCAACTGGAAATAGTTGTGAATCATAAAAACAAGGGGACCCTGGAACGACTTATTGACGCTAAAGTCAATTATCCATACCAAACTGTACATACAGACATTGCTAAAAATGCAATGATCTTATTTTTGGCGGAAATGCTGGTCAACAGCATTTTTGAAGAAGAACAAAATAAAGACTTATTCCATTTTCTGGAAGCATCACTTCAATGGCTGGACACACATGATAAGATTAGTAATTTTCATTTGTTTTTTCTATTGGGATTATCAAAATATTTGGGGTTTTATCCAGACACCAGGAAAATGAATTACCCGTATTTCGATTTAGTGGAAGGTGCTTTTATTGAGTACCCGGGCATAAATCCAATTATCAAAGAGGAAGCTCTTGATCTTCTCAAAGTATTTTTGGGCATAAATTTTGATGCAATTCATTCGGTCAGGATGGGCAAAAAAACCAGGCAAGAACTATTACAATCCCTTGTACTCTATTTTGAAGTACATTTGCACGGATTTAGAAAACCCAGATCACTCGCTATTTTGAACGAAGTTTTTAGCTAAAATGCATAGGGGAATTTTTCTTGTTATACTTCTTTTTATTAACGTTATATCTGGTCAGGAAATAACGATTCTTGATGTGGAAACACAGGATCCGGTCATTAATGCAGTTCTTTACAATAACGATAAGTCAAAGACTGTCTTGTCCGATTTTGAAGGAAAATGTGATATTACTGTTTTTAACAGGAATGAGCGTATTACGTTAAGGCACCTTAGTTATCAGACCAAAAGATCCAATAAGGAACTACTTATAAAAAGGGAGGGGAAGGTTTATCTTAGTTTAAAGCGCGAACAGCTTGATGAAGTGGTGATGTCTATTTCTAAATGGGAACAACAAAAAAAGGACATACCCCAAAAAATAGTTACCATTAACGCACAGGCAATAGCATTTACAAATCCACAGACTGCAGCAGATCTTTTACAAAACAGCGGGAAAATCTTTGTCCAGAAAAGTCAGTTGGGTGGCGGTAGCCCAATGATCCGGGGTTTTGCAACAAACAGGCTTGTGTTAACTGTGGACGGAGTACGTATGAATAATGCCATTTTTAGGAGTGGTAATATTCAGAACATAATATCCATAGACCCATTTACCGTTAACAATACCGAGGTGATTTTTGGACCTGGTTCTGTGATATATGGGAGTGATGCGATTGGTGGAGTTATGAATTTCATTACTTATAAACCACAATTTTCAACCACTGATAGTTTAGATATTTCAGGAAATATGAACTATCGATATGCTTCGGGGGATGATGAAAATACAGGGCATTTCGATATTAACCTGGGGTTGGGTAAATGGGCTTTTTTAACCAGTGCTTCATATAATAATTTTAACGATTTAAGAATGGGCCAGCATGGTCCGGATTCTTATCTCAGAAAACAATATGTAAAACGATTGAATGGACTTGATGTATTGGTCGATAATGAAAATCCCCGTATACAATTCCCAACGGGATATGATCAAATTAATCTAATGCAAAAGATATCCCATAGACCCAATAATAATTGGAGTTATGATTTAGGAATGTATTTTTCCACTACTTCAGATTACTCGAGATACGACAGATTAATAAGGCCAAACAGCAATGGAACCGGATTGCGTTCTGCAGAATGGTTTTATGGACCACAAAAGTGGTTTATGGGTAATTTACAGATCTATAAAAAAGGCCGTAGTAAGTTTTATGATGGTCTAAAAATTACAACGGCATACCAAAATTTTCAGGAAAGTAGAAATGACAGACAATTTCAGGATCCCATTCGCTATACAACAAAGGAAAATATAGATGCACTTTCCTTAAATATTGATTTTGAAAATAAAAAAATTGGAAATTTAAGATTGTATTACGGGGCGGAATATATTTTTAATAAAGTGGGATCTATTGGGAAACAAACCAATATTGAAACCGGATTTGTAGAAGCGGCCCAGTCTAGGTATCCCGATGGTTCTTCCTGGCAGACCCTGGCAGCTTATGTGAATAGTGAATTGAAATCTAAACCAAATTTCTCCTGGTTGGCGGGGATTCGATATAGCCATGTCTGGATTAAGGCAGATTTTGATACAACTTTCTATCCTTTTCCTTTTGATAATTCAAATTTAAATAATGGAGCCTTGACAGGAAACATAGGATTTAGCTGGTTTCCTAAAGCAGACTTACAGTTCACACTTAATGGGACTACTGGTTTCAGAGCTCCAAATATTGATGATATAGGTAAGGTATTTGATTCTGAACCAGGGTCCGTTGTAGTTCCAAATCCCTATTTGAAACCGGAATATGCCTATAATGCGGAATTTGGAGTACAGAAAAATTTTAAAGATAAAGTAGTGCTAAAAGGAGCTACTTACTATACTTATCTGGTAGATGCTCTGGTTCGCAGGGATTATCTGTTTAACGGAGAAGAAGAAATCATTTACAATGGGGAATTAAGTAAAGTACAGGCTATTCAGAATGCTTCTAATGCTTATGTATATGGCTTCGAGTTTGGTTTGGATGTATTTCTTTCAGATAATTTCTCCATATTATCAAATCTCACTTTGACTGAAGGAAAGGAAGAGGACGAAAATGGCAATGATACTCCAGCAAGGCACGTACCACCAACTTTCGGCGATTTTCACCTCATTTGGAGGAACCAAAGGTTGAAAACAGATCTTTTCCTGAATTACAATGGTCAAATATCATTTAATGACCTCGCTATTTCCGAAATAAATAAAAGTTACATTTATGCAAAAGACGCAGATGGAAATCCTTATTCACCTTCCTGGTACACTTTAAATTTAAGGTCTCAGTATCAAATTGCCAATCCTTTAAAACTAACATTTGCTATTGAGAATATTACCAATCAGAGATATCGTCAATATTCTTCCGGAATAGCAGCAACAGGAATTAATTTTGTGCTGGGATTGAGTTTTCGTTTTTGAGATTATAAAAGGACATATTATTTAAATTAAGAACTTTTACATACTTCGACACTCTTATTGCAGATATGTCTTCTCATTGCCTTGAAAAGCTCCGGGAACACCCAAAATATCTGATATAATAATTACATAACGACATTTTTGAGAAAGACTCATAATTTCATTCTAATTCGTTAATTTTGCAGCCTTAATTTATATCAAAGGAAACTGTTTGTATGAAGTTTGCGGAATATAAGGGATTGGATTTATCTAAGGTTGGGGAAGAAATGCTTCAATTTTGGAAAGCCCGACATATTTTTGAAAAAAGTATTACCACAAGGGAAGGGCTGGAAACTTATGTTTTCTATGAAGGCCCACCTTCTGCAAATGGGATGCCTGGAATCCATCACGTTATGGCCAGGACTATAAAGGATATATTCCCCAGATATAAGACCATGAAGGGTTTTCAGGTAAAACGAAAAGCAGGCTGGGATACTCATGGTCTGCCAATTGAACTGGGTGTAGAAAAAGAACTGGGAATAACTAAAGAGGATATAGGGGTAAAGATTTCCGTAGAAGAATATAATGAGGCCTGTAAAAAAGCCGTAATGCAATATACTGATGCCTGGAATGATCTTACCCAAAAAATGGGTTATTGGGTAGACATGGATGACCCTTATATTACCTATAAGCCCAAATACATGGAAACCGTTTGGTGGCTGTTAAAACAGATTTATGATAAAGGACTTATCTATAAAGGCTATACAATTCAGCCCTATTCGCCAAAAGCAGGTACAGGTTTAAGTTCTCATGAACTTAATATGCCCGGCACTTATCAGGACATAACCGATACAACTGTAACCGCTCAATTTAAAATTACAAATAGTTCATTGCCCAAATTTCTGGAACCGTTTAAAGACGAGCTTTATTTCCTGGCATGGACAACTACTCCCTGGACACTTCCATCAAATACTGCGCTGACAGTTGGGACAAAAATCGAATACGTTTGGGTAAAAACGTACAATCAATATACATTTAAACCCATAACCGTCATCTTGGCAAAAAACCTGGTAGGCCAGCAGTTTTCAGGTAAATTTGTAGAGGTTGAAAATGAGGGAGAACTATTATCTTTTTCTCAGGAAGATAAAAAAATACCTTATTACGTAAACGGATCCTGTAAGGGTGGAGAATTAGTAGGAATAAAATATGAGCAACTAATCGACTATGCAAAGCCCTACAACAATCCTGAAAATGCCTTCAGGATAATAGCAGGTGATTTTGTTACTACAGAAGATGGTACAGGGATAGTACATACTGCACCCACTTTTGGCGCAGACGATATGCAGGTAGCCCAAAAGGCAGAACCACCCGTGCCTCCTATGTTGGTATTGGATGAAAATGGGAATGCTGTCCCGTTAGTTGATTTGCAAGGTAGGTTTCGAAAAGAAATGGGAGACATGGCAGGCAAATATGTCAAAAATGAGTACTACGAAGATGGGGAAGCGCCGGAACGCTCTGTTGATGTTGAAATTGCCATTAGATTAAAAGAAGAGAACAAGGCATTTAAGGTAGAAAAATATGTACATAGCTATCCTAATTGTTGGCGTACAGATAAACCAATTCTATATTACCCTCTGGATTCGTGGTTTATTAAAATCACGGATGTTAGGGAACGCATGTATGAACTTAATCAAACCATAAATTGGAAGCCTAAAGCCACGGGGGAAGGAAGATTTGGTAACTGGCTTGCGAGCGCAAACGATTGGAATCTTTCAAGATCCAGATTTTGGGGTGTACCATTGCCAATTTGGAGAACTGAGGATGGGAAAGAAGAAATCATAATAGGTTCTGTGGAACAATTGAAAAAGGAAATGTCACGGTCTGTTGAGGCAGGTTATATGAAATCTGAAGTGTTCAGGGATTTTGAAGTGGGAAATATGACCGAAGAGAACTATGATAAGATAGATCTTCATAAAAATATAGTAGATCAGATAGTCCTGGTTTCAGATTCAGGGAAACCAATGAAGCGAGAAAATGACCTTATTGATGTTTGGTTTGACAGCGGATCTATGCCCTATGCACAATGGCACTATCCTTTTGAAAATAAAGAACTTATTGATAAGCGGGAAACTTTTCCAGCAGATTTTATAGCAGAAGGTGTTGACCAGACCAGAGGGTGGTTTTATACACTGCATGCTATAGCAACAATGGTTTTTGATTCCGTCGCCTATAAAAATGTGGTCTCCAATGGGCTGGTGCTTGACAAGGAAGGTAAAAAAATGTCGAAGCGACTGGGAAATGCTGCAGACCCATGGATGACTATAAAAGAATATGGCCCGGACGCAACTCGTTGGTATCTTATTTCCAACGCCAACCCATGGGATAACCTTAAATTCGATCCCGAAGGGATTGCGGAGGTAAAAAGAAAATTTTTCGGAACACTATACAATACCTATTCATTCTTTTCTCTGTATGCAAATATTGATGAGTTTAATTATTCTGAAAAGGAAATACTTTTGGAAAATCGTCCGGAGATTGATCAATGGATTTTATCGGAGTTACATACCCTGATAAAAAAAGTAGATGAGGCATATGATAATTATGAGCCTACCAAAGCTACCCGGGCTATTGCATATTATGTACAGGAAAACCTTAGTAATTGGTACGTTCGTTTAAGCAGAAGAAGGTTCTGGAAAGGGGATTACCAGGAAGACAAAATATCTGCTTATCAGACCCTTTACACATGCCTTGTTACTATTGCCAAACTTTCTGCCCCAGTTGCACCTTTCTTTATGGACAGGTTGTTTATAGATTTGACCAGTACATCAGGAAAAGATGTTTTTGATAGTGTTCACCTGGCTCACTTTCCAGAATATGATTCTTATTACGTTAATAAGGAATTGGAAAGTAAAATGCAAAAAGCACAAACCATATCTTCTCTTGTATTATCTATTCGCCAAAAAGAAAAGATTAAGGTGCGCCAACCTTTGCAAAAAATTATGATTCCTGTTTTGGATGAAAAACAGCGTTCAGAAATTGAAGCCGTGGCAGATTTGATAAAAACCGAAGTCAATGTAAAAGAAATTAAACTTTTGGATGACGCCTCCGGGATATTGGTAAAACGTATTAAGCCTAATTTCAAAGTACTGGGCCCCAGATTTGGTAAGGACATGAAACTGATAAGTGCCGCAGTTAATAAGCTGGATCAAAAAGATATTCAAAAAATTGAACGTGAAGGACAAATTTCACTTGTAATAGAAAATAAATTTATTATATTACAGTTACAGGATGTAGAGATATCTTCTCAGGATATAGAAGGCTGGCTGGTCGCCAGTTCTGGTCCACTAACAGTGGCATTGGATATCACCATTGATGAGGAGTTAAAACAAGAGGGGATTGCTCGGGAACTTGTAAATAGGATTCAAAATCTGAGAAAAGATTCTGGTTTTGAAGTAACAGATAAAATAGATATAAGAATATTAAAGGATGGTTTAGTCGAAAGAGCAGTTAAGAGTAACATTAGTTATATAAAAAACGAAACTTTAACATCTGAACTTAATTTTGAAGAAAAAATGGAAGATGGCGTGGCCATTTCCTTTGATGATGTAAACACAAAATTGTCTATCCAAAAACACTAAAATTATGGGACAAGATTTAAAAATAAGGTATACCGATAAAGAATTAGAAGAGTTCAAGGTACTTATAGACGAAAAGATAGAGAAAGCAAAAAGCCATCTCGAATTACTTAGGAGCTCCTACATGAATGACGGGAATAATGGTACTGATGATACCTCTCCAACTTTCAAGGCATTCGAAGAGGGCTCTGAGACAATGAGTAAGGAAGCCAACACCCAATTAGCAATACGCCAGGAAAAATTTATTCGGGATCTTAAAAATGCATTGCTAAGAATAGAAAATAAGACCTATGGTATTTGCCGGGTAACAGGGAAACTTATTAATAAAGAACGGCTTAGACTAGTACCTCATGCTACACTTAGTATTGAAGCTAAAAACATGCAAAAATAGAGGTCAGATACTTTTTATTTCTTAAAGGTCAATCTTATAAAGAATATAAATTCTAATCATTTATATTGCTTTAAGTTCACGAAGTGTCTTCTATCTTGAGGTTAGCAATGTTATGGTCAATTCCAGTACAAATTCTATGTAATCTTCTGGAAGACTGGAGTATTCTAATGAACAAGCTGAATTCATATGTTCCATTCGTTTGTTTTAAATGAATATCCTGTCCTTTTGTTGGTAGAATAATCCCTATTTTAGCCGAATCTATTTTGAAAAAGAATGAATATTAAAAGGTCACTGCTGATTATAGCGATTGTATTATTAATAGATCAGCTTAGTAAAATATATATTAAAACCCATTTTGAATTAGGAGAATCAACGGAAGTTTTTTCCTGGTTTAGAATTCTTTTTATTGAGAACGAAGGAGCGGCCTGGGGTGCCAAATTAAGTGATATTTTACCGATATCAGACAAAATTGGTAAATTGGTTCTCACAGTTTTTCGCCTTTTTGCAATTATCGGAATTGGATATTGGCTTTATGATATTATTAAGAAGAAAACAACGGCAACTCTTATTACTGCTGTTTCCTTAATTTTTGCAGGAGCGCTTGGAAATATTCTTGATTCTTTGTTCTATGGGATGCTTTTCAACGACAGTTATAACCAGCTGGCGACATTGTTTTCTCAAGAACCATATGGCAGCTTATTTTATGGTAAAGTAGTTGATATGCTTTATTTTCCACTAATTGACGCCACTTGGCCGGAATGGGTTCCTTGGGTAGGGGGTGATAATTTTCGATTTTTTGAACCTGTATTTAATGTGGCCGATACTGCCATTAGCACGGGGGTAGGGATATTAATCGTATTTAATAAAAGGGCTTTTGAAAAAAAAGTATCTTAAAAAACATAGACTTTCTCAGGAGTAACACAGTAATCCATTCGAATATCATGATTCTGCGTATCACTAATTTTATCCACAGGCTTAAATAAGGAAAGACCAATTTTAATAACATCTTCACGGCATTCCTTTAAAAACTTATCGTAGAAACCTTTGCCGTAACCCACCCTGTATCCAAATTTATCAAATGCCAAAAGGGGAATAAATACAACATCTATTTTAAGCGGAGGCACCTCTAATCCGTCCACAGGTTCCGGAATGTTCCATTTGTTTTTTCTTATAATAGTATTATCCGTAAGTAAAAAATGAATCAGATTAGTATCATCTAACACTTTTGGGAGCACAATATTTTTGTCTTTTCCCTGCAGGACAGACAAAATAAAACCAGTATCAATCTCATTTTTCTCTGACATTGATAAAAAAAGGTGATAAAAATTGAATGTCCATACAGGTAATTCCAATACCCTGTTTGCAATTTCTAAACTGTAGTTTGAAATTGTTTCTGAAGACAATTCATTTCTAAATTGAAGGTAGTTTAATCGAAGCTCTTTTTTTAGCATAAATACCGATTAAACCTGCAACTAGTTTGGGGAACTATTTTAAAAAAACTAATCTTTTGCCGCAACAGCAAAATATATTTTAAAAAACAGCATCAAAATAAGGTACATACCTAAGGTAATGACATAATTTTCCATGCAGTAAATAAATTTTCTGGTTAAATATAAAGAAAAATATATCGATTATCTATAAAGAGCACATTTTAATCGATGAAATGCATAATATTTACAATTCTCTTAACATTTTCCCTACTATTAAATAATGTAAGACCTTTAAGTCTATGATGTTAAAAAGCTGATATTCAATTGATTATCTAACGGGCAAAAATATTTAGTTTCTTTATAGTAAATAATTGTTAATTGAAGACATTTACAAATCATCAATTCTATCCCTTGTGATTTTAAACTTAACATAAGGGTTAACCGTTTATAATAATTGAATTGTAACTTACCTTTGTATTGAAGAGAACCATTCAGTATACAAATTTATGCCCGAAATACCATTGGAGATTAAACTTAGCACATTGCCTGACAGTCCCGGAGTTTATCAATTCTATGATGCGGATGGTAAAATATTGTATGTGGGTAAGGCAAAGAATCTTAAAAAAAGGGTTTCTTCTTATTTTCATAAGACCCATGAGTATGGAAAGACTCGTGTATTGGTAAAGAAAATCGATTCCTTAAAACACATAGTTGTTAAAACTGAATCTGATGCATTACTTCTTGAGAATAATCTAATAAAAAAATACCAACCAAGGTATAATGTACTACTCAAGGACGATAAATCCTATCCCTGGATTTGTATTAAAAATGAACGCTTTCCAAGAATATTTCCGACTCGAAAGCTAATAAAAGATGGTTCTGAATATTTTGGTCCATATACCAGTATGAAAACCGTAAAAATTTTACTTGAACTTATAAAAAGTGTTTATCCTCTGAGGACTTGTACTTATGATTTGTCCCCTGAAAAAATAAATGCCGGAAAATATAAATTATGCCTGGAATACCATCTTGGAAATTGCAAAGGCCCATGTGAAGGACTTCAAAATTCTGAAGAGTACCATAAACAGATAGATGATATAAGACAGATAATCAAAGGTAATTTTAAGTCCTCCATTCACTATTTTAAAACGCAAATGAAGACACTTGCAAAGGAGATGCAATTTGAAGAAGCACAGCGTGTCAAGGATAAAATTGAAGTACTGGAAAATTATCAGGTCAAATCTACTATAGTAAATCCTAAAATAAACAACGTTGATGTATTCAGTATTATTTCTGATGATGCATTTGCCTACGTAAATTTCCTTCAACTTTCTCATGGATCCATAGTTCGGTCGCATACCATGGAAATAAAAAAGAAATTGGAAGAATCCGATAAAGAGCTTTTACAATTGGCGATTATTGAAATTCGACAGCGTTTTAACTCTCAGTCCAAAAGTCTTTTACTCCCATTTTCATGTATTGTAGGCAATGATTTAAAAATCACGGTTCCCAAATTAGGGGATAAAAAGAAACTCTTGGAGTTGTCTGAAAGAAATTCGAAGTATTACAGGCAGGAAAGATTTAAACAAGTAAAAATTACAGATCCGGACAGACACACAAACCGGATTATGGCTCAAATGAAAACAGATCTTCGTCTGGCTGAAGAGCCAAGGCATATAGAGTGTTTTGACAATTCTAACATACAGGGAAGTAATCCAGTTGCGGCATGTGTGGTTTTCAGAAACGGGAAACCTTTTAAAAAGGAATACAGGCACTTTAATATTAAAACTGTAGATGGCCCTGATGATTACAAATCTATGGAAGAGGTGGTACACAGACGGTATAAGAGATTATTGGAGGAAGATTCGGGACTACCACAACTTATAGTGATCGACGGAGGTAAAGGTCAACTGTCTTCTGCCGTAAAGAGCCTTGATTTATTAGGTCTTAGAGGTAAAATAGCAATTATTGGAATAGCGAAAAGACTGGAAGAAATTTATTTTCCGAATGACTCAATACCCTTATATCTGGACAAAAAATCTGAATCTCTAAGGATAATCCAACAATTAAGAAATGAGGCTCATAGATTCGGGATTACATTTCACAGAAATAAGAGAAGTAATGCCGCTATTGATTCTGAATTGGAACATATTAGAGGAGTAGGTAAGAAAACAGCAGAAGTATTGCTACAAAACTTTAAATCTGTCAACAGAATAAAGAAAGCTTCTATTGAGGATCTTTCAAAAACTGTTGGACATGTCATGGCAAAGAAAATTTATGAAAACTTCCATTAATCCCATATCTTAACCTGATGCAAAAACTGGCTTTGATTCTTACGTTTATTCTATGTTTCGGAATTAGTTGGGCCCAAAACATTGAGGCAGATCAGCCAATAAAAGTAGGTTTGGTTCTTAGTGGCGGCGGGGCAAAAGGGATGGCTCATATCGGAGCACTTAAGGTAATAGAAGAAGCCGGTATTACGATTGATTATATTGGAGGCACTAGTATGGGAGCCATAGTTGGGGCATTATATGCTTCCGGATATTCTGCAAATGAACTGGACTCCATTTTTAGACAAGCCGATTTTAGTGATCTTATTCAGGACAATCTTCCACGAGGTGCTAAGACGTTTTATGAAAAAGAAGATTCTGAAAGATATGCGCTAACTCTTCCTTTTAATAA
>Ga0265303_10000025_pt1 | contig 56904 bp, 64 predicted proteins | sample Helome_2_FD_192494 | JGI IMG/M metagenome (GOLD analysis project Ga0265303, IMG submission 192494) | Marine sediment microbial communities from subtidal zone of North Sea - Hel_20160317 (Illumina Assembly) | ecosystem: Environmental > Aquatic > Marine > Subtidal zone > Sediment ... | reverse complement strand
GCATGCGATAGGGGGTGTTCCTGTCATGGAATCTTTGATACCAGAGAACGGTATAGCCCTGCACCAGAATTGTAGCCACCAAAAAAAAGGCCACCACAGATGTTAAATGATTCCAGCCTTTCAATAGCACCGGCGCCAAAAGCCCAACGCATAGAAACTGAATGCTCGCCGATATTTTAAGCGTACCCGCATGGGGGGTTGCATTCGACCGGATCCAGAAATACTGCAATCCGCCGACAACGATCAAATACCCTAAAGCCAGGCCCATTAAAAAAAACAAGTGCTCTCCAAGAAAAGCAAATCCCGGACTTTCACCGGCTGATATTTCGTGACCCAGCTGGCTGTGGATGGCTGCAAAAAGATAAACGAGCACAAAGATCAGACATGCCCCGCAAAGATGCAGACACGGAAGGGTTTTGGATAGTTTTTTTAGGAGTGCCGTATATTTGGGTTCAGTTGAGCTCATTGAATAATAAAATTCCAAGTCTTGCAAATTCCACAAGGGACAGCACACTAGCGGAAAGGCGTGAAAATCAAATCGCCCGTCAGTCGAAAGGCAATGCCGTGGCATTGATGGCATTCGATCAACTTCTCCATGGACAGCGACCAGGTGCCATTCGGCGTATAGCGCGCATAATTCCAGTCAACCGGAAAAAATGCTTCGGTGGCAAATATCGGCGCAGGCGCCAGTTTGGTCATGACCTCAATTTCTAAAAGTCTAGCGTCGACTGCGCGCGAAGCATCCCCCTTGTATCCTTCCAGAATGAGAGTAGCCCCAACCGGCCAGATTCGTAGCGAATCCGGCATGCCGGCATTTTTTATTACTTTCGTCCGCTTTAAGTCCGATTGACGGTAAAAGATCCAGGCGCTCTGATCACTCGAAAAGCGGCGTGTTTTGATAAATTCTCTGGACCATCCCGCCCGCGGAGTTCCGGAAGCGCTCCGATATTGCGGCAGCTCCAGCTTCTGGTTTAAATAGTGATGGGTGGCAGGAATAACGGTTGCAGGCTCACTGAAAGGCCTTAGGCCCGGCGGTTTCAGCAGCCAATCCGAATCTGCCGTATCGCCCACCATCGCTCCCAGCAGAAAGCAAATGAGGATTAAACCCAAGTAAAAATAATTAATCTTTTTTTTCAATTTCATCCTGAATTGGGATGATGCAAATGGAACGGGCTCTGCAACCCTCAAAATATTAGCACAAAGCCCGGTCGTTAATTTCAGGAAAACGGCTTAAAAAAAAATTGGACAGATCTTATAGGGATTTCAAATAGTCAATAAGGACTTTAATTTTCAAATCTTCAAGATGCTTGAAAGGCGGCATCTTCCCACGCCCGTTGACGATCGTCTCCCGGACGTTTTCTTCGCTGGTCGGTCGTCCCGATTTGGGAAGTTTGGGATTTTTGAATAGCCCCTGTAAGCCGGGTCCCACCTTTGTAACCTTGCGATCAGTGAAATGACAGCCCGAACAGTTGGCGGCAAACAGATCTTGGCCGGATTGAGTGGCCTTGGCATTTTGCAGCTTGGCAAAAACCCATTCGCCGGAGCGCTCGGGCAGCTGGAAACTGCCTTGCAAACGGATCTGGTTTTCCGGGCACGCCAATTGGAGTTCTGCCCTGCCCTTTACCCCTTTGAGCCGGAATTCCATTGTTACATTATTTTCTGTTTGCGCCATTTGATCGATCAGAATATCGCCCGCAAACTGCTTGCCGCTGAACTTTCCCGCCTGTTTCGGGGTAAATTGATAGACCTTGTCAAAGTTGGACTTCCAGATCCCGGCCACCTCGCATTTTAATTTTTCAGCATGGGCAACCGGCGGCTTGAGCACGGATTGATTCACACCGCTGTAAATCGGGCCGTTGCTGCACTGATGATCCGCCACCACAAAAAGCCAGTTGTTCAGGTCTTCTCCATCAAGCGGCAGTGGAATAAAGGGAGAACCATATTCCCCGCTCGGAAAATCCGCCTTTTTATCCTTCAGATCGCCGCTGTCCGGAGCCAGGCGGTAGGACCGATAACGCTGTGTGTCAATTGCCAGCATCTGGGGGCCCAGGTTGCTGTTGGGATCATCGACCCGCATTTTAATTTGAAAGACCTGATCGGAAATTTTATTAAAGCGAATGTTGGAGATACGCGGATCATCACCTGGATTGCCGTCGACAGGCAATACGACCGGGATCTCATTATCAACACCCGCTTTGATTTGCACCTGCAGCGGAAAGTAGATATAGCCTTCACTGTAAACATGCAAACCCCAGGGGCCGCCGCTCGGCAACGGTATTTTAAAAGTGCCGTCGGACCCGATAGCCCCGCCTGCGAGGAAGGCATCGTTGTGCAGTTCACCTTTTTCCAGCGCCACGGCTCCGCTCGCAACCACCTTGCCATCGGCGGTGATGACTTTGCCGGAAATGAAGGTTTGCCCCCATGCCTGGGGAAGATTCCAAAAGGCCAAACAGGCTAATAGGCAACAAATAACAGTTCCCGATATTCTTTTTGATGATCTTTGCGGTCTCATTGTAGGCATTTATCCTTTTGTTAGGTTCGCATTACTTTTTAAATATGCTGCATCACAGTGTTTTTAAATAATTGAGCAAGGCCTCGACCTGTTCTTCAGAAAGGTGCCCGAAGGGCGGCATTTTGCTGAAGGGCGTTTTTAAGATCTCTCGGAAATTATCATCTGAAACCGGCCGGCCGCTGATGGGAAATTTATCCTGTTTGAAAACACCTTTCAATCCAGGTCCCACCTTGGTGGCCGTGCTGTCCGTAACGTGACAGGCCGAGCAGTTTTGCTTGAAGAGCTGTTCGCCCCGGGCTGCCAGACCTGTGGCTTCTGTACCGGCGGGTTCGTGGGTTCCGTACACGAGTTCGCCGCCAAAATATCCCAGGCCGATCACTGTCAACAGGCAAAGCGTATAGATGGCCACAACCGTTTTGGTAAAACTGCCGGCCAAAGCACCGTAAACCACGGCAACGAGAAGCAAAAATAACAGTATTGCGGCCAATACCAGTTTCATTTTGATCTCAAAAAGGTAGGCCCCGCCAAAGCGATGTTGCCAGTCCATAAGCCCCAGCAGGATTGTGGGCAGCGCCATAATCAACGCTAAAATCAAACAATGACGTGCACTTTGGGCCAGGTTTTTGCGATTAAAAATCCAGGCAATCAGCGCGAATAGGAAGGCTCCAATGATAAGCCCGGCCGGCAGATGGGTGGCCGGTGGGTGCAGCGGATGCGTGTAGCCAATTTTGGCCAGAATTTGGTAAATGGAATCAATCATTTTTGAGCCCCTTTCTCTCTAAACATAGAGATTGGTATCCATTTTGGAAATTGAGCAGGGTTGACAGGCGTGACACGCGGTTTATTGAGGGACAGTTAATGATTATCTCAACTGCAAGTGGCGTGTCAATTGGATTTTTCGCCACCCGTTGCTTTCAGCCGCGCATTCGCAAAGCCGCCTTCGAAAGGAAATTCGGATCTCGCTATTTTTTTAAAAAACGATTTCCGATTGCAAATTACCCGTTTCGTAATTAACTTTTTCAAATAAATCACGAGGCGTTAAAAGTTCCGGAGCAAAATAAAGGTGTCAGGATTCAGAGGTCAGAAAACAGCTGAAGTTAATGTCCATCTAACTTTCCCCGGTCACATCAGACTTCTGTCATCTGACCTCTGTTTTCTGATAGCTGAAACCTTAGTTCCGATAATATGGGTATACCGAAATTGCACGTCTGTAACAAATTTTAGCGTGGGAGGAAGCAGCGATGAGCGAAAAGGCAATCCAGGATTACTACCCCGATGAGTACAGTCATTGCTATGGCTGTGGGCGCTTAAACGAACATGGTTTGCAAATAAAAAGTTACTGGAACGGAGAGGAAAGCGTCTGTAAATTCCAGCCCAAACCCTACCACCTGGCATTGCCCGGTTTTGTTTATGGTGGCCTGATCGCCTCCTTAATCGATTGCCATGCCATCGGCACCGCTGCAGCCGCCAAATATGGTGCTGAAAAGCGCGCCCCGGGGACCGATCCGCCCTTGCGCTTTGTGACTGCCTCGCTGCATGTCGATTACCTGGCGCCGACACCGATTGATGCCGCTCTTGAGCTTCGCGGCCGAGTAAAAGAAGCTAAGGAACGCAAAGTGATTGTTGACGTTAGCCTTTCTGCCAACGGGCGCACATGCGCACGCGGAGAAGTAACGGGAGTCCTTATGCCTGAAAGCATGATGTCAAAGACGCAAACTGTTGCAGGTAAATTTAGCCACGAAAAGCTTGACCAATGCCACAAAGTGGTATAAGTTAATCAACAGAAAGAAGCCAGAAAAACAAACATTAACCCCAACCATCCAGGAGAAAAAAATGAAAGAGCAGGTTCAAAGCGCGTTGGATGACATTCGGCCGTCACTTCAGGCAGATGGTGGTGATGTGGAACTGGTCGATGTGGTTGACGGCGTCGTCACCGTTAGATTGACGGGGGCCTGCGGCGGATGTCCCATGTCACAGATGACCCTCAAACAGGGTATCGAAACCTATGTTAAAAAGAAAATCCCTGAAATCGTCAGCGTAGAGTCCGTATAATTTCGGCAAATCTTACATATCTTCATTCAGTGACCGCCGCGGTTGTCGTCCGGCCAAAAGTTTTTGTCCTTTCAAGGTCCTGTTTGCGATCACCTGTCTGATATGCGGGTCGCAAGCAGGGCGCTTGCTATATTTCCCATACACCGCCAAAAACCGACCTTCCCTCAATCGTTTGAAAAACGAACATCAGTGCCAAAACGTGCAAATCCGATGGTCCCCAGCACCCCGAATACAAATGCGACGATGAAATTGGTTGTCGGGCTAACCAGCCATAAAAAAGCACCGCCAAAAGCCGCGACGGAAACACACACATCACGGATAAAATAATATAGACCGTACATCCCCGCTTTGCAGGATTCCGGCGCCAAATCCAGTATGAGGGCTTTACGGGTCGGCTCACCAAACTCTTTTAATCCCCGGAGAACAAATGCTGGAATCAGCCACAGGAACGACTGGCAGAATATAAGCCCCAGCGGGAAAAATGTAAAAAAGATAAAGGTGATCACAACAAAAGGCTTTTTGGCGGTTTTATCTGCCAGGTGAGCGACCGGAATATAGACGAGCACCGCGGTGGCCATTTCAATAGCGGTCAGCAGGCCGAATTGAAAAGCCGTGACGGGTTGGGCAATCGTTTGCATGCACCAAACCACGACAAAGGCGTAAGGGATTTGCTCACAAAACCGGATGAGGATATCAGATACCAGCAAACGCTTCAGCGAAACATCCATCGATTGAAACAATTTCCAGGGATTTTTTTCAGGCGTGATGGTGCAATCGTCAGCAGATGTCGGTTGGGCATCATCTTCAATTAATTTTTGCTGCAACAAGACGGCCATAATTGACAAGGCCAACGCCACGCTAAAGGCGATGCGAACACCCCGCTCAACGCCCCATACGCCGATGCACAACCCGCCCAGTATCGGTCCCAACGCCATTGGAAAGCGACGCACTAGCGAATGCATGGTGACGCCCATGGTTCTTTTGTTGGTCGGCAGCACTTTTGCGATCAGGCCCATGGTTGCCGGAAGAGAAATGGCCGACCAGGCCAGAAAAAAAACAGCACCGATTAAAACCGCCTGCCAGGCCGGAATCATAATCACCATTAAAAAACCGGCCATGGCCATAAAATTAAACACCAATAGCGCACGCTTGGCGCCGATGCGCTCGGAAAGATAACCTCCCGGAAATGCATAAATGGCCGATAGGAAATTATCCAGTCCATTTAACAGACCGATCGAAATCACCCCGCCACCTAAAGCCAGTAAATAAATAGGCAGGAAGCGCTCCGCCAAACGCTCGCCCATACCCACCAGAACCACCATAAACAACAACCCCACAGTGCTTTTGGTCAATCCGAGAAAGTTCGACACAATTGTGAGACGGCTCATCGGCGGGTCTCCTGAGGAGAGTAATCTCCGATATATTTCTTAACTAACTGATATTTAATAGTTTTCTTAGTATGCATAAATAGTTGTCGGATCTATTTTAGTGCTTATACTTATTTTTGAATACAAAGTCTAACAATTAGAATGATCATTTCTTAATGTTTTCACCAACAGAATGACAACAATAATCGGAGGTGCCAAGATGAGCCATAAATTACCCGCGCTTCCATATGCATACAATGCTTTGGAGCCTTATTTTGATGAACAAACTATGCAAATTCACCATACCAAACACCACCAGACCTACGTCGACAAACTCAATGCCGCTCTGGAGGGCCATGACGATTTACAGAAGAAAAGCGCAGAAGATCTCATAACGGATCTGAATGCCATCCCGGAGAAGATTCGAACCGCTGTCAGAAATCACGGCGGCGGGCATGCCAACCATAGTTTTTTTTGGCCCCTGTTGTGGAAAGAGGTCGATTTTGACGGTGGCGTTGCAAAGGCCATAAAAGCCAAATTCGGCGATTATGATACCTTTAAAGAACGGTTTTCAAATTCAGCCGCCCTGCTTTTCGGCAGTGGCTGGACCTGGCTGGTCGTTAAAAACGGTGAACTTGAAATCACCACCACACCCAATCAGGACAGTCCCTTGAGTCAGGGTCAAATACCGATTCTGGGCCTGGATGTCTGGGAGCACGCGTATTATTTGAAATATCAGAATCGTCGACCGGAATATATTGCGGCATTTTTTAACGTGATCAACTGGGAAAAAGTTGATGAAAACTTTAAAAACGCGATCCAATAAGCTGCATTACACCCCTAAAGGTTAAAATAGGAACAGGCAGGCTGTAATTAGACCGCTTTCCATAATTGTGTTCCGATTCACGGAATTGCGGCATGAGTGGTTGTAGAAATAAACGTTTTAATATCGGAACGTTTTTTTGACAACCACTATAAAAATCCAAGAGGGCAGGTTAAATATTATCCTGCCCTCTTGTTTCATTAGAAATAGCATATCGGATGGGAATTCGACCGAGACGGACCTCAGGTAAACGACGAAGTTTTGTTACCTGTTTTAGACAGGGGCTCTCATCTTGCGCCAGCCCTCCTCCATAAACTTCTTTTCACGGTTCAGCCCCCATTCCTTCATGGCCTGGTAGTAAGCATGCAGATCGATTTTGGCAAGTTTTTGAATTTCAGCACGCTCTTGATTTCTTCTTTCTGTATCATCCGGTGTGATGCCGACCCAGGTGGCATAGCCCTGGTCGAAAACCCAATCGGCAGTCACTTCCTGGGGAGCGATTCCCATAGATGCCGCATGGGTGCGCAAAACATCCATATCCAGCTCAAGAACCCAGTCGTTGTCCCAGACCCGATCCGAGCGCCCGGCGTCTATCTCTTGGCTGCAGACTGGGCAAAAAACCTTGGTCACCGAAGATTCCGCCAGAACCATCTTTCCGAAAAAAATCTCAGCCGTTTTTTGCCCGCAGACACAATTGGTTTTAAAGCTTTCACACATATCTTAGCCTCCTGGTGGAGAAATGTAATGATTGTATCAAAAAATATTTATCAAAGACGTGAGAAAATCCAATTGATTTAGGTCAAATAACCAAAGCCTGAAATGCATCTTTCAAATTTTAAAAAAGGGGGTAAACTGTTTATAGGGGCTGTTCATTGCCCAAATTTAAGCCTAATCCAACTTTTTCAGTATTGATAGTCCAACTAAGCGATGCCCCTTGTGTTTTTGCTTGTCAAGCGTCGTAATATGTTTAACTTCAGCCTTGTATATTCCAGAAGGGGCAGTGCCTTCGGGAGATATAAAATCGGCCTCCAAAATCTGACCGACTTCGATCATTTGCAAAAAAGCAGAATCCTCTTTTATCAGAAGCCCTGCACCTTTGATAGTTACATTTATTACTCTGAATTGATAAATTGGTTTACCGACAAACTTAATTTCAATACGATAATTCCTTAGTTTCGCTCGTCTGGGTTCAGACCTTTTGTCTGTAGCGATGTTTTCCGGTAAATCCTTTTGCATGTAACCCAATTCCGATATTTTGTTTAATCAAGCAGTCAACGAGAGGTTGCCATTAAAAAATGATCATCACAATTTCAAGATATCTATAAATTACGAAGATGTTATTAATTTTACAGGTATGATCTGAATATCGCAAGGAATTTTAGATGGTGACACGGTATCGTCTAATGTGGAGGCTTTTGATTTGCAATTCAGGCTTAGATGGCAGCTGATGTTTTTACAGATTGCACAATGACAAATATACAAAATAATCGCCTCATAAAAGAGGTGGAGAGGAGCGAATGCTCCTCTCTTTTTTAAGGTATTGATCTACTTTGCTTTCTTGATTTCAGCAATATGCTCTTCAACGGCCTTGGCTTCCTCCTGCAGATCGGCCAGATGCTTTTCTAACCCGGCGATCCTTTGTTTTTTGGTCATAAATCGCGGCCTCAAATACGGAGGCTCATCGCATCCGCAAAAACAGACATTTTGATGTCCCCATCTCTGTAATCCCTGATGGCTGCCCGTGGTACAACACATATTTTCACCTCCTCTCGTAGAATAGTTTTCGAATATTCGCATATACTAATATAATTGAGTAAAAAAAAGCGCCCGCCTATACAAACTCTTCGCCCAGCGTTTCCCGGAGTGCGGCCCTATATTTATTCAGTCCATCCGGATCAAGTGCGTAGTGCATAAAGGCGCCATGTCGATCACCGCGAACCAAACCCGCCTGTCTTAAGATGCGCAAATGCTGCGAAACGGCCGATTGTGTGACACCGAGCTGGTGAGCCAAAGCATTGACGCATAAAGGTCCACCCTTACAAACTCCCGGTTGGCAGTCGTTTAGCAGCTTAACCAATCTTAAGCGGGTTGGATCTGATAGGGCTTTAAAAATCTCAACCAGTTTCTCTACTTCATCCATAACAGTATATCAGTATATGCTAATATGCTAAATATTATGTCGTCCTGACAAAATTGTCAAGAGGAAATAGTCCTGAACTGGACAAATGATTATGTCTTTATTTTTGGGGATAGAATATGAGTGGCGCTGCCCAGATAGAGTTCGGCGGCTTCGCCTTCGGTTTCTGAAAGGGTGGGATGCGGATGAATGCTCAAGGCCATATCCTCGGCCAGAGCGCCTATCTCAATGGCCAGAACACCTTCAGAAATGAGTCCCTCCGTATTGCGGCCGCATATCCCAACGCCTACAATCCGACCGGTTTCCGGATCAGCAATGATTTTGGTCAGGCCTTCGGGGGCGCCCATAGTCGTGGCGCGACCTGAAAATTTCCAGGGAAATCGCAGCACCTTAATCGGAATCTTTTCAGCGCGGGCCTGTTCTTCGGTCAGGCCGCACCAGGCGATCTGCGGGTCAGTATAGACTACGGCCGGGATAGCACGCACATCAAATGCGGACGGTTTCCCGGCAATCACCTCTGCCGCGACCTTGCCCTCACGGGTGGCCTTATGGGCCAGCATGAGACCGCCGGCCACATCTCCGACCGCAAAAATGCGCTCATCGGTGGTGCGCAGTTGATCATCGACCTTTATAAAGCCCCTGTCGTCAAGTTCCACCTTGGTTTTTTCCAATCCGATATCCGTGACAGAGACCTCACGGCCGATGGCCACCAGCACGCGATCAAATCGCTGTTCGGGTTTTTCCACATCACCTTCCAATATGACCGCCACCCCATCATCTGTTTCTTGCAGGGAGGCCACTTTGGTTTTTAGATGGATCGATTCAAAAATCGTGTTTAGCCGGCGTTGCAACGGCTCAACCAGATCCGCGTCGACACCGGATAGCAGACGGCCTTCAAGTTCAACCAGACTCACCCGGCTGCCCAGCGCCGCGTATACTGTTCCAAGTTCCAGGCCGACATATCCGCCGCCGACAATGAGCAAACTCTGCGGCACATCCGCCAGCGCCAGAGCGCCGGATGAGCTCATGATGCGGCCGCCGGGTTTAAAATCTGTGCCCGGAAACGGAATCGGACGGGAACCGGTTGCAATAATGGCATGCCGAAATTTGATGTGACTGACTTCACAATCATGCAGTCGCGCTGTATTGGCGCTTTCAAACTGCGCGCGCCCCTGCAATAATTGAACGCCGCGCCTATTGCTTAGACTGACCAGACCGTCGGCCATCGTATCGATAACGTTAGCCTTCCATTCACGCAGGGCCTTCAGATCGATGCGAGGCTTGTCAAAGGTGATTCCCATCCTTTCGGCGCGCCGGGCATCATGAATCAGTTCGGCTAAAAAAAGAAACGTTTTTGAGGGAATACAGCCTTTGTACAGGCACACCCCTCCCGGCCGCTGGGCCGGATCTACCATGGTCACGTCCAGCCCCAGGTCGGCAGCGCGAAAAGCGGCCGCATAGCCACCCGGTCCGCTGCCGATGACCAATAGTTCAGCTTCCTGCTCTAACTCACCCATTACCATATCTAAGCCTTTGATTTGTTTGTCGTTAGTTGTTTGTTGTGCGTTGCTTGCAGCTTCTATTTTCTGACTGCTGGCCACTGGCCTCTGGCTTCATGCTTTTGGTTATTAGCCGCATATAGTGGTTGTCAAAAAAACGTTCCGTCATTCCAACGTTTTTTTCTACAACCACTTATACCCCAATTCCGTATTTCGAAATATTAATATGGAAAGCGGTATAAAATCTGTTGCTGTCCAAAATGAGGGCTTTTTGCCAATGTATCGATAATTAAGGATTAGTTTGTGTTTAGAAATGAGGATTTTTTTGTTGTGCAAGGCCGCACAAGGATTTTAGCCTTCGGCGTACTTGAAGTACGTTGAAGGCTGAAATCCGCGGAGAACGCCGCACAACGTAAAAAAGACCATTTATAAACGCAAACTATTATATCATGGAGATGAGAAGTTCATCCGGATCTTCCAGGGCTTCGATAACCATTTTCAAGAATTTAATGGCATCGGCACCGTCCAACACACGGTGATCGATGCAAAGCACGATCGGCATGATCAAACGCGCGGCAATTTCATGCTCGCCGTTGTCTTTATCAATGACAGCCGGTTGCAGGCGCCCCTGGCCCATTCCCAGGATGGCCACCTCGGGAAAATTGATAATCGGCGCGAAATATCCCCCGCCCATGGCACCGGCATTGGTGATTGTAAATGTTCCGCCCTGCAACTCCTCCAGCGAAACCTTACGGGACCGAGTCCGCTGGACCAGATCGTGCAATTCGATGGCAAGCTCTTTGATGCTTTTGCGGTCAACATCGCGAACCACCGGCACAATCAAACCATTGTCAGTGTTCACCGCAACGCCGATATGAAAGTAATTCTTAAGGACGATTTCGCCGGCGGCAACATCAAGGGTTGCATTAAATTGCGGATAGGTCTTAAGCGCGGTGGCAACCGCCTTTAAGGCAAATACCGTCATCGTCAATCGACCGCCCTCAGCCTCGATGTCGACCTTGTGTTTCTGGCGAAAAGCTTCCAGCTTGGTGATGTCGACCTCATCCTGACTGGTCACATGGGGTATTTGAGTCCAGGCAATAACCATCTGTTTGGCGGTTGCCCGACGAATGGAGCGAAATGGCACCCTTTTGACAGGGCCCCAGCGGGAAAAATCGGGCAGTGTTGGTGATGGAATAATGACCTCAGCCTCCGGGATCGCATCAGGAACAGCCGGCGGTCCGACCGTTTCCGGGCCCGTTTCGGCAAAGGCGCGAACATCATCAGCTGTGACCAGACCGCTGGGACCGGTTGGCGTGAGGCGGTGAAGATCAACGCTCAATTCCCGTGCCAGGCGGCGGGTTGCCGGTGACGCCGGCACCGGCCCTTTTCTTTTGGCGGTCTCCGCAACGGTTACCTCGGCTTCGGCTAAAGTGGCCTCTGCGGGCGCTTCTACCGGTTTTTCAGTCTCAACCCCATCCGCTGCTTCGCCGTTGCTAAAGGTTATCATCACATCCCCGACCTTTACCGTATCTCCGGCTTTTACCAGCACCTCGGCCACTGTTCCGGTAAACGGTGACGGAATTTCCACCGCGGCTTTATCGGTCTCGACCTCTAGTATGATATCGTCTTCTTTAACCTCCTGACCCACAGAGACATGCACGGCAAGCACCTCTCCCTCATGAACGCCTTCGCCTAGATCCGGTAATTTAAATGCTCTGGCCATGTTTCCTCCCAACAGTGCCTATCAAGTTCTTTAAAAAAAACTGTATATGCTTAATGCCGATATACTTTGGCAACGATTCGGCTTCAGGCCGCTGGCCGCTTGCTTCTGGCTTGGACCTGGTTGAGATGTCACTATTTGTCCATTGTCTTCTGATCTCTGCCATCTGATTTCTGTCCTCTGACCTCTGTCCTCTGTTTTCCGACGCTAAGAGGCTGCCAGCACCTTTCTGGCGGCGCGCAATATGCGTTCGGTATTGGGCAAATAGGCCTTTTCGCGGTTAAACAATGGAATAACGATATCATATCCGGTAACCCGCTCTATCGGGGCCTCCAGATAATAAAAGGCTTTTTCCATCAGACGGGACATAATTTCGGCAGCGGGTCCAAAACTGCGCGGGGCTTCATGAATCACGACTGCCCGACCGGTTTTCTTTACTGATTGGATTAAAATTTTTTCGGCCAGCGGTGAAATTGTCAGCAGATCGATGACCTCTGCCGCAATACCGTCTGTATCTTGCAGCTGCTGAGCTGCTTCAAGCGTGGGTCGCATCATAGCCCCGTAAGATATCAGAGTTAAATCCTCGCCTTCCCTGACCCGTTGCGGTTCACCGATCGGCAGTGCCTCTTCTGCTTCGGGCACTTCCTCTCTGAACGCTCGGTACAGGGCTTTGGATTCATAAAAAATCACCGGATCCGGGTCCCGCATAGCGCTGACCAACAGGGCACGCGCATTACGGGGGCCGGAGGGAATGACCATTTTGAGCCCCGGCGTATGAGCCCAGTATGCTTCCCGGCTTTCGGAGTGATGTTCGAGTGCTCTGACACCACCGCCGTACGGCGTTCGCAGGACCATGGGAACAGTGAACCGCCCACGCGAGCGCCAGCGCAAACGGGCGGCATGATTTTCGATCTGGTGAAAGTTTTGATAACTGAAACCGGAAAATTGAATCTCGCAAACCGGTCTGAGCCCATAGGCCGCCATACCGATGGACATACCGACAATGGCAGATTCAGCCAGCGGCGTATCCAGCACGCGCTGGTCACCGAATTGTTTGATCAGACCGTCGGTTACCCTGAAGACACCACCGTCAACCCCGACATCTTCTCCCAGAACGATCACGCGATCATCTTTTTCCATTTCCTGCTGTAGGGCCAGATTGAGGGCCTGAACCATGGTCATTTTAGCCATCTTTGCCCTCCTCTGCGCTTTCGGATAACGCATGCGTCAACTCTTCTTTTTGCTCTTTTAAAGAAGATGGCATCTCAGCAAAGGTATTATCGAACATATCAATGGGATCGCCCATTGCTTCCATCTGTTTTTCCGCACGGTCTATGGCCGTCTGAATTTCTTCCAGAATTTCCGATTCAACCGCATTGCGTTTCTCTTCAGTCAGCAACCCCTTGTCGATAAGGTATTTCTCGAAGCGTGGCAATGGATCGCGCTGGTTCCACTGTTCAACTTCTTCATCTGTCCGATAGCGTTTGGGGTCGTCTGCGGTGGTGTGCATCAGCAAGCGATAGGTGACGCACTCAATTAAGGTGGGCCCGTCACCGCTGCGCGCCCTTTGGACAGCCTCTTGAGCGGCAGCATATACAGCCAGGATATCATTGCCATCCACCTGAATACCAGGCATTCCATAGGCCAGGGCCTTTTGCGCCAGAGTTTTCGATCGGGTCTGCTGCGAAACCGGTATCGAGATGGCCCATTGATTGTTTTGACACACAAAAATCACCGGGGTCTGGAAAACGGCAGCAAAATTTAGCGCTTCATGAAAATCGCCTTGCGAGGTGGCACCATCGCCAAAGTATGTCATCGCAACGTCATCCTTCTGCCGGTATTTGGCAGCCCAGCCCAGTCCAACGGCATGAATCATCTGAGAACCCACAGGAACGGATATGGGAAAATCATTGCGGTCATCCGGGATCGCAACGCCCTCGTTAAACCCGTTGTTGTAGATGATAACGCTTTCAAGGGATCGACCGCGCCAGAGTTCAGCCGCTGTTTCACGAAAGGCCGGCACCATCCAATCACCGGGGCGCAGATGTGCAATGGTGCCCAGCTGAGCGGCCTCCTGCCCCTTTATGGGTGCAAAGGTGCCAATGCGGCCCTGCCGTTGAAGACTCAACAGGCGTTCATCAAATTTGCGCGCCAGCAGCATGGTCCGATGCAACTGAAAAAGAACATCTTCTGCAATGTCGGGTTCAAGTTTTTCGTCCAAGCGTCCTTTTTCGTCTAAAATGGAAAGGGCTTCAACTTTTTCGGAAATGGTTATCTTTTTGCGCGGCATCACATATCTCCTTGCGTATATCGCTTGTAAAATACTGGGATACCCTATCTGGTAACGAATTTTTGCTTTACTTCCGCCGATTAAATTTATCACGCTAATAATGATGCGGATTTTTGCTTAGTCAAGCGTCGAAAGCGATAAGCCATAGAATATAGTAGATATATTTTCAATAATGGCGACGATAAACGTTGAATACAGCAAAGTACGCTATTCAAACGACTTCCAGAATTTAAGATAAATGTTTAGATCAGAATTTCGAAGCAGAAAAAGGACACCTGGATAGATGTCTTTTTAAGAGGGCTTTTAATTACATTCGGAGAGATTTTTGAAAGAAATAATATGTTGCTCACTGGGAATGAGTCTATACCCGGCAAAACCCTATCTCATGAAACATTTCAGCCGGGTTGAGTCGTTCAGCAATTTGAAAATGGAGGCGAATTAGCGACAAATTGGATAAAAATTTCAAGGTAAAGGCTACTCTACAATTTCAAGAACGGTGCGTTTGTGTTCCTTGGCCGATGCAGCGCCTAAAATGGTGCGAATCGACTTGGCTGTCCGTCCTTGTTTGCCAATAATTTTTCCCAGGTCCTCCTTGGCCACTTTCAGTTCCAATACGGTCGCCTGGCTTCCTTCGAGGGCCGTGACGGTAACCTGCTCAGGACTATCCACCAGTGCCTCAGCAATACGTTGAATCAGATCTTTCATTTCCATGAGCCCCTCCAATGCCTGTCCAACATGAAGATCAAATAGGATTCTGCATCAAAAAAAATCCATTAAACGCACAGAGTGAAATGCAAACTTTTGGAAACTGGCTTGGTTAGTGCATTGAAATAAGGGTAACCCTCCGTCGATGACGGTAAAATCTGGTTCAGCTTATATTAAGTACGGAAACTGTTTACCGATTTGATAGCATTATACTGCAACACTTCGTCTAAGTACTATTTTACGCCGGTTTTGTAAATTATAAAATTGCCCGTCTTGTTTTTTTAATGTTTATGTCTATACTGGCTAGAAGGTATTACCGTTTCACTCGCTTCGGCATCCTGTCGTCTTCGTTTCAAAAAAAGGAGCAAGCATGGATTTTACAGTTCCGGAAGCGCTTTCAAAAGATCTCATCGAGTTTAAACAATTTCTTAAAGACCGCGTCCAATTGCAGTTGCCGGGATGGTACCAGCGCCAGGAAATTCCGGCTGACTTTTTCCGCGAAATGGGTGATGGTAACTGGTATGGAATTGGGATAGAGGCAGGCCGGTTGATCAAAAGCAGTGCCTTAAGGGAAGCGTTAATCGCAGAGGAATTGGCCAAGATCTCGCCGGGTGTGGCAGTGGCGGCACTGGCCCAAGTCGACCTGGGACTGATAGCGCTGTTGCTGTTCGGTTCTGATGATTTAAAGGCGCGCTATGGCAAATCCGCTGCCGGGGGAAAAACATTGATGTGTGTGGGCAGCACCGAGCGAATGGCCGGCAGCGATGTGGCCGGCATCGAAATGCGCGCCCGCAAAGTTAAAGGCGGCTGGCTGCTCAACGGCACCAAAGCTTATGTCACCAACGGGTATATCAGCGACCTGGCAGTGATTACAGCGGTCTCACATCCTCGGGCTTCAAGAAACAGGCGAATTTCCATGTATCTGGTGGATTTGCATGCCGAGGGCGTTAAAAGAAAAAAACTCACCAAACAGGTCTGGATCCCCTCTGACCTGACCCGCCTGCAGTTCACCGATGTCTTCGTCCGGCAGGATCATCTTCTGGGCCATCAGGGGCAGGGGCTTCAGCAGGTGTTGACGGTCTTCACCTTCAGCCGGGTTCCCATTGCCGCAATGACCCTGGGAACGGCGGTCGGAGCCTTTGAACTGGCCCTGGCACATGCCAAAAAACGCAAGATTTTCGGTCAAACCATCACGGAATTTCAAGCGAAAGCTTTTGAAGCTTCCGATTTTTATGCAAAAATTGAAGCAGCGCGGCTAATGCTCTGGAAGGCCTGCTGGAAAATGGACCGGAATGAAAATTTCAGGCAGGAATCGTCTCTGGCAAAATATCTGGCGGTTGAGATTGCCCGCAGCGTCACCACCTGGGCCGCAGATATTTTTGGCGCCGCATCCGTCATCCAGGAGCATCCCATTCATAAATTCCCCATGGACGCCTGGGCATCTTCTTTGGGGGAGGGCACCCAGGATGTTCAAAAATTAGTGATTTTCAGGGAAATGATGAAAAACTATGGATAGGGCCTGTTGTCCGTAGTTGGTTGTCCGTCGCAGAATAAATGCAATCTCCTATCTGATGCTGTCGATACATGCATTTACAACGAACAACTGACCACTGACAACGGACGGTGTATAATGAACACAATATTCAGGGACGCCGGAATATTTTGAACGTGAAAAAATTCATGGCGTTAAGACAATCTTCCCCAACTGCTGCCCCCTCTCCATTATCTCGTAAGCCTGGCGTCCTTCGCTAAGTGACATCACCCGATCGATTACGGGTTTAAGTTTGCCGGCCCAGAGCATGCCAACCACATCTTTAAAATCCTGATGGCTTCCCATGGTACTGCCAATCAGGCTGATCTGTTTGCCGAAAATGAAGCGGATATCGATTTCCGTTTGGGGCCCACTCGTGTTGCCGACAATGACGATGCGGCCGCCGCGCGCCAAAGCCTGCATGCTGGCAGTCAGTGTGGCCTGGCCGACATTATCAACGACCACATCAACGCCCCGCTTTCCGGTAAGCTTGTATATTTGGCGACCCCAGTCGACCTGGGAGCGATCCAGCACCACATCGGCACCCAATTCTTTCGCCAGCTGCGCTTTTTGATCATTGCTCGCTACCGCATATACAAATGCACCGGCGAGTTTGGCAATCTGAATGGACATGCTGTTGACCCCGCCGCCGGAGCCCACAACCAACACGGATTCACCGGCACGCAGCCCTGCCCGGTGGATGAGCATGCGCCAGGTAGTAAGGGTCACCAGCAGGGGGGCGGCCGCTTCTGGATAATCCACATCATCCGGCATGGCTGCCAGGCCTTTGGTTGGCAGCACAATGTATTCGGCGGCCCCACCACGCTGGTGTTCGCCAATTACGTGATAACCCGGACTCAGGCAATCTTCACCCCGGGCGGTAAATTCATCTTCAAATAAATTAATGCCCGGATCCCCCACAACCCGCTGTCCCACGTGCAATTCGGATACACCATCTCCGAGCTCAACGACATCGCCGGCCACATCGGCACCGCACCAATGAGGCATTTCCAGCTTTAACCCGGGCCAGCCGCGCCGTACCCAGATGTCCAAATAATTCAGAGCCGTTGCTCGCACCCGCACCTTAACCTGCCCGGGCCCGGGCTCCGGTTCGGGTACATCGCCATACTGAATGACATCCAACTCACCATGCTCTTCAAAATATAACGCTTTCATAATGTCCCATCCTTTGTAATCTACAGCAAATCGATAAATTTAGCGTAGCGCAGAGCGTTAAAAATTGAATCCCCTTCTTTTACACCGAACGTTTTGCCCCCTACGCCGTGCGCTATGCCCTATTTCCCGTAGCGAACACCGCTCAAAGAAATAAGGGGCCACCTCCGACAACTGACTAAATGGAGCCGATATCGAACGCCTCCCCCCACGTCTCAATCAATTTATCGGTCCGGTTGCGAAGTCGCTTGGCAATAATGTCGCACAGGCGATGCATGATGATATATCCCAGGGTGTGGTCCATATCAAACATGGCTTTCAGCCGATCGGCCGGTATGGCGATAACCCGGCTGTTTTGCGAACATTCGGCGTTGACGGTGCGCTTTGAAGGCCCCACAATCGAAGCCCATCCGAACACCTGGCCCGCGGCAACAGTATCGACAATGATCTCCTTTTCCTCGTCAACAATGGTCGCCTGGATGGCTTCTTCGTATTCGATATCCGTTTTTAGAACCTTGTCCTTAAAAATAAGGACTAAATCGACTTCGCCCTCCAAAAGACCATAAAAATGCGTCGCCGGCTCATCTACATGAAATATGATGTCTTGCGCCTTAAACTCTAAGATTTCGCCTTTTTGGGCAATCGCTTCCAAGGTATCCGAATCGACTTCAGAAAAAAAAGAAAATTTGGCCAGTACATTTTTCTCCGGCATTATCACCCTCCTTTGTCTTTCTGCTTAACGGCCCGTTTGATCTGTCCGAGACATTTGGTGATCGGGATCTCTTTGGGACAGACCTCGGTGCACCACCACATGGTTTTACAGCCCCAGATGCCGTCTTCGGTATCAATTCTTTCCAAACGCTCTTCAGTTATGGAATCGCGCGAATCAAAAATATAGCGAAAAGCACGCAACAAGGCGGCCGGGCCCAAATAATCCGGATTGGCCCTGTTAATCGGGCAACCGGCGGTACAGGAGGCACACAGGATGCATCTGAGTGCAGGTTCAATAAACTCCTGATTTTCAGCCTCCTGGATAAATTCTTTATCCGAATCGTTCTTGCCAGGTTTCAGATAGGGCTGCACCTGGCGATATTTTTCAAAAAAGGGCTCCAGATCGACAATTAAGTCCTTGACCAATTCAAACAATGGCAAGGGTTCAATGACAAAATTGTTTCCGGTTTTAAAATCGCGTACGAGTTTCTGGCAGGCCAGCTCAACCCGGCCGTTGATCATCAAAGCATCGGAGCCGCAAATTCCGTGGGCGCAGGAAGAACGAAAAGCCAGAGTCGCATCCTGCTCCCATCTGATTTTGTTTAAACAATCTAAAATCTTGTCGGTGGGTTCGGCATCAATGCGATACTCATGATAACGCGGCTTTTTATCTGCTTGGGGGTTAAATCGATAGACCGTAAAGTGGCACTGCATCTTAATATGTCCTCTCTTTGGGTTCAAATTTGGTAAGGGTAACCGGCTTGGTAAATATCTGCGGCCCTTTAACTGCATCGTATCGGGCCAGGGTGTGGGCCAGAAAAGTTTTATCGTCACGCTCCGGAAAGTCTTCCCGCGAATGGGCACCACGGCTTTCTTCACGATGAAGGGCACCCCGCGTAATGACTTCAGCCAGATCCAGCAAATGACCCAGCTCGATGGCATCCAAAAGGTCGCGGTTAAAGCAGTTGCCTTTGTCCTGAATGGAAAGATTTTGATAACGCTTTTTAAGTTGCGTTATTTTAGCGAGCGCTGTGTTCAAGGAGTCTTTTTGACGGAAAACAGACACGTTTTCCATCATGCTTTCCTGAAGCTCGGCTCTTATAGGCCCGCTGGTCTCTTTGCCAGTACTGTTCATCAAGGCTTGAATCATGTCCGCGTCATTTTTCTCCGGCTTGGCAGGCAGTTTCGGCCGGGCAACCGATTGATTAAATGCTTTTAGGGCCATGCCAGCCCGCCGGCCGAAGACCAGCGTATCGAGCAGTGCATTGCATCCCAGCCGATTGGCCCCGTGTACGGACACACAGGCACACTCACCGGCCGCATAAAGTCCGGCAAAAGGGGTATTTTTCTCATCAACGATGACGCGACCATCGGCATCCGTTGCAATACCGCCCATCATGTAGTGGCAGGTGGGCTGCACCGGTATCGGCTCTTTAACCGGATCGACGCCGGCATAGGTGCGTGCAAAGCTGGTAATCTCGGCTAACTTTTTTTCAATAACATCTTCACCCAGGTGCGTCAGACTCAGGTGAAAATAGTCTTTCCCATCGATTCCCCTGCCGGCACGCATTTCCTCAAGCATGCAGCGTGAAATCATATCGCGCGGCGCTAAATCTTTGATGACCGGTGCGTATCTTTCCATGAAACGTTCACCTTCATTGTTCAATAAAATGCCGCCTTCACCCCGCGCTGCCTCGCTGATGAGAATACCCAGCTTATAAATTCCAGTAGGATGAAACTGAACAAATTCCATATCTTCCAGTGGCGCACCGGCTCGATAGGCAATGGCCATGCCATCACCGGTACTGGCAAAGGCATTGGACGTGGTCTTGTAAATTTTACCGGCACCGCCGGTGGCCAGCATAACGGCTTTGCAATGAAACGTATGTAGCTTACCGGTGGACAATTCATAGGCCACCACACCGCAACACTGCCCATCCTGAACGATCAAAGACAACATCTGGAACTCGTCAAAAAATTCAATCCCTCTCTGTAAGCTTTGCTCCCAGAGCGTGTCTAAAATAACTCTGCCGGTTCGCGTCGCTGCATAGCAGGCCCGCTTGACGGGCGCCTCGCCATAGTTGCGGGTATGCCCGCCGAAGGCCCTTTGAGCGATCTTGCCCTCTGAAGTGCGATTAAAGGGGACTCCGAGGTTTTCCAACTCATAAATCGCCCGGGGCGCGTCGTTGGCCAGAATCTCGATGGCATCCTGATCCCCCAGATAATCACTGCCCTTGACCGTATCAAACATGTGCCATTCACAATGGTCTTCTTCTTCATTGCCTAAAGCGGCGCCGATTCCCCCCTGGGCCGCCCCGGAGTGAGAGCGCGTGGCAAAAACTTTAGTGAGAACGGCGACATGGGCATCTTTTCCGATCTCAACCGCTGCCCGCAGTCCGGCCAGTCCAGCGCCCACAATAATCACATCATATTGGTGTTTCATGCGATACCTCTTTTTTGATCCAAGAAATATTTTTAATTGAAATTTGAGCTGTTAAAACATTAGATTACCATTCCAACAGACAAGCAAAAGGATCAGATCCACGCACGTTCGGACGGTTGAATGGATAAGATAAGAAACACAATTATTTACTTACGCTTATAATTCAGGCGTGTTGAAAATGTAAAGAATTTTTTGGTGGCCAGCCCAATGCCGTGTCTGACAAACGAATAAAAGATGATGCTTGACTTTGTCATTCCAATTGATAGCTTTATAGGTATCAGCAGGGCTATTTTCTTAAAATTGCTGGCCATTTCCGATTTTCATTCATCTTAGCGGCTCATCTATTCGAATCGAAACGATTCCGTATCTGACCTTGCTTTTTACCTGGATTTATGACGGAAGCTAACCGCCACAGGCGAAGACATCATTTTTTGCGTGTACGGATTTTTAAATTTGTCTCAAATGAAATAAACTAGGACGGACAATGTCAAAGACAAAATTAATTACTGCCTGTATCTTGGCAAAAAAAGTCGAACAGGCAAATTTTATACCGTTATAAAACACAATGGGCTTTCAGGAAATTGAACATACAGCAGACCGCGCCTTGAAAATATTTGGCGGTAACCTCAAAGAGCTGTTCATCAGTGCTGCCGAAGGGATGACGTCTCTGATGGTCGCGGATATGTCTGGCGTTTCGGGGGAAATCGAAAAGACCATTGAAATGGATGCCATCGATACAGAAAGCCTTCTGGTGGAATGGCTGAGCGAGCTGGCTTATTGGGCTGAAGCTGAAATGCTGATTTTTAAAACATTCAGGATTCAAAACATAACCGTGGACCATCTTGCAGCCAGCGTCATTGGTGGAAAATTGCCCGCACTTGAAAAGCATATAAAGGCGGTGACCTATCACAATCTCAAGATTATAAAGTCCCGCCGGGGATTGGAAGCGACTATCGTCTTTGATGTCTAATCCCTGAATCTTGCATGAAAATTAATGCGAAGCTGAGATTACATTTAAAGACAGCACATTAGCCAAATTAAAGACCTACAACAAAATACCTGTTGGATAAAAATGGATGAAAATCATTTTATCGCATTAATTTTCACCCGCTGGGCGAGCCGGAGGCTTCCATCTGCTGCGTTATTAAGGCCGAGGCATAGTTTACTATAGCCTCGCCCTTAAGTGCCTTGCATATGAAAGCCTGCGACTCGTGCAAAATTCATGTAATAATTTTGTAGCGCGTTTCAAATTAAAAATATGGTCCGCGATCTTTTAAATCAAGGGGGATAAAATGGTTGCGATTCATGATTTCAAACAGCTCGACGAATATCTATTTGAAGTGCCCGCCGCATTCCGCAAAGACATGCGAGTGCCGGCTCGCTTTTATTCCGATGCAGAGCTGTTAAAAGGCGTCATAACGGACAACAGTCTGCTGCAGCTGATCAACACCGCAACTTTACCCGGAATTGTTAAATATGCGCTGGCCATGCCGGACATCCATCAGGGCTATGGATTTCCCATCGGTGGCGTGGTGGCCACCGAGTTGCCGGATGGGATTATTTCTCCGGGCGGCGTCGGTTATGACATCAATTGCGGCGTGCGTCTGCTGGCCACGCATTTAAACCATGAGGAAATCAGCCCCTTTGTGGATGATCTGGCTACAATTCTCTATACCAACTGCCCCAGTGGTGTCGGCAAAGGGGGCAGCATCCAATTGAAGGCCGGCGAGCTCGATCAGGTGATGTCGCAGGGTGCGCGCTGGGCTGTCAAAAAAGGATTCGGCTCTGAAGCGGACCTGGAGCGCACCGAGGAAAGCGGATGTCTTGACGGCGCAAACCCCGCAAAAGTCAGTCCGCGCGCCAAGGACCGCGGCCAAAAGCAGGTGGGAACGCTGGGCGCCGGAAACCATTTCATCGAACTGGATATCGTTGAAAAGGTCCTGGACGCAGACGTTGCACAACGAATCGGTCTTTTTGAGGGGCAAATCGCGGTTCAAATCCATTGTGGATCACGCGGCTTAGGGCATCAGGTGTGCGGCGATTACGTGAAGCGCTTCCAAAAAATGATTGCGCGGTACGGACTGAACCTGCCGGACCGGGAACTGGTCTGCGCCCCGCTGAGCAGCGCCGAAGGCCAAGATTATCTGGCGGCCATGAAGGCAGCGGCCAATTATGCCTTTGCCAACCGCCAGGTGCTGGCCTATCATATCCGGCGCAGTTTCGAGCAGGTACTGGCCGGCAAAGTTTCCAACCATCATATTTTCCAGATTTATGATATTGCGCACAATATGGCCAAAGTCGAAACCCATCGGATAGCGGGCAAAAAGGTACGGCTCTGCGTTCATCGCAAGGGTGCCACACGAGCATTCGGGCCCGGAGCACCGGAACTGCCGCCGGCTTACCGTGACATCGGGCAGCCTGTATTGGTTCCCGGATCAATGGGAACCGCTTCCTGGGTTCTGGTCGGCACCCGGGAATCGATGGCCCAAACTTTCGGATCGACCTGTCACGGGGCCGGGCGGACAATGAGCCGAAAAAAAGCCAGGAAAACCATCCGTGGCTTGACACTGCGCGAAGAACTCGAGGGTCGCGGCATCCACATCCGGGCGGGGAGCATGTCAGGTCTGGCGGAAGAAGCACCGGCGGCTTATAAAGATGTGGACCGGGTCGTTAAAGTTGTGCACGAGGCGGGCATTGCGAAAAAGGTTGCAAAACTGAAGCCTATAGCCGTCATCAAGGGTTAAACTTAATCTCAAAATGGAATTTTATCCGAGGCGGGCAGGCGCCCAGGGGCTGCATTGCTTGACGCCCTAATCGGCTTGAGTGAATTAAAATTTACGTGGTTATCTGGAAAGTTCCAGTTCTTTACGTCCGATAGTGATCTCACCACGAAGATCACGAAGATCACAAAGGCAGGATGAATAAATTGACACCTTCTCTTCGGGTCCTTCGTGCCCTTCGTGGTTGAAAGAGACTAACTTGGGCTTTCTGCATAACCGTAAAAATTAATAAAAACGAGCAAAAAAGGAGAACGTGCCATGAGAGTACAAATGAAGAATATCCTTTGTGCCACGGACTTTTCCGATTTCTCCAATTATACTATCCCCTATGGTGTGGCCCTGGCCAGAGAGTTCGAAGCTAAATTGTATATCTGCCACGTAATCGATTTATCTTCGATTGCAATTTATGGCGAGTTTCAGCTGAATCCGGTCGACCAGCAAAACCGCATTAAAAAACAGGCCGCCGAGCAACTGAACGATATCATCGGCAAACAGGCGGTGCGTTGGGAGCCTCTGATTACCGTAGGCCATACCGCTGATGAAGTGTCACGACTGGTTACAGAAAAGAAAATTGATCTGGTCATTGCCGCCACCCGCGGCCGCTCAGGTCTGAAGCGCTTAATACTCGGATCGGTTACCGAACGTCTGATGCGCGTACTGACATGCCCTTTGCTGGTGGTTCACAGCCCGGAACACAAATTTGTGGATCCGGTCAATCAGAAAATAACCCTTAAAAAAATTTTGGTCGGATGCGATTTCTCGCCTGATTCCGACCTGGCCTTTCAGCATGCGTTGAGCCTGGCGCAGGAATTCGAGGCTGACCTGCACCTGGCCCATGTGATTGAGCCTTCCGCTTCCAGCGAACTGCTGAAACCGGACAAGTTGCTGAGCGAAGAAATCGACCAGAAATGGCATCCACGCTTAACCGAAAGGCTTGCGGCCATGGTTCCGGAAGAAGCCCGGAACTGGTGCACACCGGAAACGCAGATCTTGAAAGGTCAACCCTATGAGGCTTTAGGGCAGTACGCGAAAGCCAATGAAATGGATATGATTGTGCTGGGTGTTCGCGGTCACGGGCTGGTGAAAACGCTCTTTCTGGGGTCAACCACAGACCGGGTGGCGCGTCAGGCCCCCTGTCCGGTTCTTTCAGTGAGCACTAAAGCTCAAAGCGAGTAAATACCGATCCCGCCCAACAGGATTCACGACCCGGTTTGGGTCGCAAGATGTTCGGTGCGGCTGTTGATCAAAAATTCAAAAAGCTCAGTCGATGCCTGATGGTCCCATTCTCTCGGTCCCAGCGCCAGGCCGAGTATCCTTCCTTTTTTATCCAGAACAAAGGTCGTTGGAAGCGCGCTGACGGCCAACCCGGACGCAACTTCTCCACTGGAATCCAGCAATGCGGTAAACGACAGCTTAAATTTTTCGAAAAACGATTTTACCTGCGCTTCGCTTTCCTGCAAATTAACGGCGATCATGGCAAAGTTCTGATCTTTGAACCGGCGATGCAATTTTTCCATCGCCGGCATCTCGACAACACAGGTGGGACACCAGGTGGCCCAAAAATTAAGGAACACAATTTTCCCGCGAAAATCCGACAAACTGACCCTATTACCCGTAATATCTTTAAGCTGAATTTCCAATGGGCGGGTGGCATGCGGCATTTTAAGGACGCCCATATCGCCAAACAGGCGCTCTAACTCCTGTTCCGGGGAGCCGGCTATGGCAACATATTGGGTATAAAACAGAAAAAATCCAACTCCCACCACAGCAACCAAAATAAAAGGAAAAATATAAAATTTAAATGAAAGCGTCTTTTTTAGCATATCAATACTTCTCATTAATTTTCATGCAAGATTCAGGTATTAAGTTGTTCATGCAACCACAGCCATGCGCAGCTGATACGATCGTTTTGAATTAAAGACCTGGTCAGGATATACGGTGACCGTATTCTTTGTCAACCAGGGTGATCACCTGGTCCACGCTTAGACCCTCTTGCAGCTTTCTCCGGATAAAGTCTTTTTCCTCCTTTGCACCCCGAGCCATGTCACAGGTGCAATCAACTAAGAACAGCTCACCACATCCACCGCAGGCGCATCTGAAGTTGGCGGCCACCAGCTGCACCTGACCGGCGAGATTGGAATTTGCCGTTGCTAATGGCTGATCATTTAAACCACCCGTGCGGATGGGGGAACCGGGCGAAAAAACGGCATTGATCATAACGCCCCCTGCCAAAAAAATGACGATCAAAGCCGCAATCATCCAGTAGGAAAGTTGCCGACTGCTGCCGCTGGCTTTGGAATGAGCGTCGCGTTTGGTCCGTTTTTTTCTCTTTGCCATTTAAAAGCTCCTTTTTCTAAAGATTCAATTTGCCAGATGCTTGCCGAAAAATGGTTGATCCGCAACAATTTTACCATCGGACACCCGCATCAACCGGCGGGCGTATCGGGCACATGCCTCACTGTGCGTGACCATGATGATGGTCATACCATCGCTGTTAAAATTTTGTAGTAATTTCATGATGTCTGCTGAAGTTTTGCTGTCCAGGTTACCCGTGGGCTCGTCTGCCAGTAAAACCGGCGGCTCGTTGACAATCGCCCGGGCAATCGCCACGCGTTCTTTTTCGCCGCCGGAGATCTGGTTCGGCAAACGCGCTGCCTTTTCCAGCAACCCCACCTGTGAAAGCGCGTTTTCGACCATCACCTGTTTTTGTTTGCGGCCTTTTTTTACAATGGTCAACGGAAGCATGACATTTTCAAAGACCGTCAGGTAGGGCACCAGGCAAAAATCCTGAAATATGAAACCCAGAAATTCTCTTCGAAAATCCGCCTGTTGCTCCGAGCTAAGGCTGTAAATGTCAATTTCATCAACCACAAACGTTCCGGAAGTCGGCGCGTTCATGGCCCCCATTATGGAGAGCAGTGTAGATTTGCCGGCGCCGGATTCGCCCATCAGACCGACAAATTCACCCGCCTCTATTTGAAAGCTGACATCGCAGACCGCTGAAACCACGGCATCGCCGCGGCCGTATGTTTTAATAAGATTTTCTGCCGTAATGTAACTCATTTATCACCTCATCCTTCAATATGGACAATACCGTTTATAAGGATCTGAGAGCTTCACCGGGATCCAGCCGTGCAGCCATGACTGCCGGATAGGCACTGGAGGCCAGACCGATAAACAGTGCTAAAATGAAGGCCCCGGCTGCCAATTCGAGATTAAAGGGCACAATGCCGGAATGTCCGTCAACAAAAAATTGAACCGCCGCCTTGGCGCTCCCCCAGCCCAGCAGATAGCCAACAATGCCGGCCAGACCGGACACGATTGCCGCCTCCAAAAATATAATCTGCATGACATGACGTTTGCGAAACCCGATGGCGCGAAAAATGCCGATTTCATCCGTACGCTCTCTGACACTGCTCATCATGGTTACCAGAACCACAAGGCTGCCAATCAGCAAGATCACGCCGGATATGCCGAATGAAAATTTTTTAAACTGCCCCAGCGTCTGCATGCGGCCTTTAACCACCTGTTGAATGGCCATCACCTTGGCTCCCGGCAGGGCATCTGAGATCTGCCTGACCATATCTTCGATGGGGCAGTCCTGACATAACGCTGCCACTTCGGCCATTGAGACCCGACCGCCTTTGTCAAACAGCGCTTGCGCGGTGCTCAAACGCGCAAACACCAGCTGGTCGTCCTGCGAGCCGGTGGGCTGCAAAATCCCTGAAACCACAAAACGCCGGTCTTTGGTTTCGAAGCTGTCTCCCGTGCTCAATTTCAGGATACGAGCGGCCTCGGCACCTAAAATGACACCGTTCTCATCGGGCAGTTCACCCTGCAATTGCCACCAGGGCTTTAAAATCGCCGATGCTTTAAAATCGACACCCGCCAGCAGAACTTTATGCGAATTAACATCTACCACCCCCAGCACTAACGGACCTAAAGCGGCAATATTGCGCGCATTTTTTATAGAACTCACCTGCGCCAGCTTGGCCTCACGGATTTCCTGCATTTCAAAAGACACGCCGCCCAGAGAAAGTCCGCCATAGGTGAGGGTCAAATTCTCGGTCCGGGGCACAATTAAAATATTGGCACCATATTTTTCGAGTTTGTGATTGATGTCGTTGGTCATCGCCTCAATATAACTGATGATTCCAACAACCGTTGATACACCAATGACCAACCCGGCCAAAACAAAGAATGCTTTGCCTTTGCGCCGGATCAGGTTTTTAATGGATATGTGTTTAAGTGTCATCGTTTCCCCTGAATCAAACTTCATTTAAGATTTTAACATAATTGGTATTTTGTCCTCAAACCAAACCGCCAACCTCGCCTAGAGCAAATTGGTGAAACATTATCTTGACCTCTCTTTGCGACTTTGCAGCTTTGCGTGAGGACATTCTTTTTTTGTATTTAGCTTAAACCTTTCCTGAAAAATTAAAATACTGCCGGCCTTCCAGGATATCCTTGACCTCGATGATGACCTTTCCATTTTCAACGTGACGATTTAAGGGCGCCGGGTTGCAACCCCCTTTGACTTCATTAACGAGGACCGAAGCAAATTTCCGACCGCAGTTGCGGCACACCATATAATCGTCTTCCTGATAATAGCCCTTGCCCGCCGGCCAGCAGACATCACAGGCATCAAAAGCCGCCCGAATAATGCCATCGGAGCTTTTCAGAACAAAATATTTAATCTTTAATTCGCCGGCTACCTGCTCAAAGTGCCGGGCCTTGCCGTCTTCAAAAAGACTTGCCGGCAAACTGACCTGAGAGGCGATATTTTCATTGGTATAGCTGGCGGGCACCGGTGAGGTTTCCGCACGATCATAAGTGGCATAGTAGATTCCGCCGCCGATAATCAGAACGGAGCAGACAATTGCAACCATAAGCGGCAGACGCCCTTTTTTCTCAGTGCCCAGAACAGCATCTTTTTTGGCCTGCCGCTTTTCATGTGTCATTGTCGTGGTTCGCTTTTTCTGTGATTGCGCATTTTTTTTGCTTCTTTTAGACATAATACGTTTCTCCTTCATCAATTTGAATTCAGAATATTCCAATTTCATCCCGCATGGAAAACCGTGTCCCGTTCAGCGATGGGCAAGCGCAGGGATTACTGTAAATGGGCTTTGGCATGGTCTTTTTGTTTGTTTTTCCCGGTGAAGAACAAGATAACGATTCGAGCTTCAATTATCCTGTCCACAATCACCGGATAAATGAACCCGGCCATACGTTTATAGCGCTTTCCATAATACTGTTCCGATATACGGAAGTGGGGCATAAGCGCTTGGTTAAACAAACAGGAAAGATAAACCCTGCACTTAGAGGGTTCAACACAGAAGGGAGAGCGTGAGTAGATAGATGGGAGGGGTCTTGTTTAATTGACCTGCAATGAAACATAAACCGACTGGCATTTTTTGGATATGATCTGAATCGGCATCGCTTGAAATAATCCCGAGACCGATCAATTTAGGAGACACCGTCGGGTGACTCATAATTGAACACTCAGGAATATCGACCTGCGGGGCACTGTTCATCTCACAGGTGTTTAGCATGGCCCCTGAACAGCAGTTCGGCATTCGCAGACTTACGGATCCCATCGCGGCATGTGGATGGGCCTTCGCCATCTCACGCATGCATTTAACCGCGCAGTCAGAATAGCCCGAAGCGCCGGATATGAACACCGTAATGCCCAATAGAAAAATTAATGTTATGGCAACAAATTTTTTCATCATCGATTTAATGATTCCTACCTTTTTAGTATGATATAAAAACCCGATTTTTCTGTCAAGTGGATTTTTTGGCATCGGATTGTACGCTGTTCGGTTTGTTGGCGGGTCGATAGAAAAAAGTCCTGAATTTAATAATATTTTAGCGCAAGCCCCCTATTCGCCACATAAAACCGATATATATTTATGAACATGCTGTCGGTGTTGTGGTTTAGGAACTTTACAAAACCCGGGATCATACGTATATTAGCGAAAACGTTAATATATTTGGCAATGGGCATTGTTCGTCGGCAATACAGTTGCGATTAACGCTGAAACTTTAGATATCGGAAAGGAAGAAAAATGAGTTACGATTTCAATGCAGACGAGGTTTTTGAAATGGCCGAGCAAATGGAACGCAATGGGGCCAAATTTTATCGTGATGCCGCCGAAAACACCGCGGATCCAGCCAACAAAGAAATGTTGATCGGCCTTTCCAAGATGGAGGAAGCCCATGAGAAAATGTTTGAATCCATGCGGGCCGAACTCTCGTCAGCAGCAAAAGCTTCGACGGTTTTCGACCCATCGGGCGAGGCCGCTCTTTATTTGCGAGCCCTGGTTGACGGCCGCGTATTTTTTGAGAAGGAAATCGATGTAACATCCATGGTGGAGATTCTCAAATCGGCCATCGAAGCCGAAAAAGACTCCATTGTTTTTTATTTGGGGATGAAAGCGGCCGTGCCGAAAAATTTGGGTAGCAATCGCATCGAAGCCATCATCAAAGAGGAAATGGGCCATATTCAGATGCTGACCAAGCACCTTGTCGCCCAGGCCAGTTAAGCGAGTTGCAAAACCGTTGCCGTTTCAGCGATCCGAATGCAAAATTCAGGATTTCATCCGGCGCCCAAGCAGCTGATTTTTTATTCGAAATCCTTTGTGTATTCGGCCAGGTTTTCAATACCCTCGCGGTCCAGCAATATAATCTTCGGGCCCTCGACACGAATTAAATTTTGCCCGGACAATTTGGCAAATATTCGGGACAACGTTTCGGGAATCGTGCCCAGCAGGCTGGCCAGCTGGCCCTTGGACACATTTAAAACAACTGCATCCTCGGTGCCCTGCTCTTCTGCAAGATAAATCAGATAGGAGGCCAGACGCGCCGGAATTTCTTTGAGGGACAGGTTTTCGATTTGGGCCGCAAATTGACGCAGCTTTTTTGACATGATGGCCAGCAAATTCAGCGCAAGGGAGGTGTTGGACGTCACCAGCTCAACAAAAGCAGTTCGCGCGAAAAGAAGAAGATTTGTTTTGGCAAGGGTTTGCGCATTGGCCGGCATCTGTTGCCCGGTAAAAACCGTCACCTCTCCAAATGACTGCCCGGCTTCAAAAATGTGCAGGATCTGTTCTTTGCCCTCTGATGACACCTTATAAATTTTGACCCGGCCATCAACGATCACAAAGAACCCGGTAGTTTTATCTCCTTCTGAAAATATTGTCTGACCTTTGTTAAAGCGCTTTTCGACCGCAATCTGACGAATCGCGTCTAGCTGCTCGGTAGGCAGACCGTTAAATAGAGGGATAGCCGAAATTAAATTTAAAACGTTTTTCATATCTTCTTTTGCATCCATTTTTGATCTATGTCAAGGTCAGAGAGGTTTCAATGGTCTAAATCTTGATTTAAGTCAATGTCATCGGCACGTTAATATCTTATAGTTTACGAAAACTGGCCATTAGAAAAGTCATCAGCCGAGGCCGGAACGAGTTTAACCAAAGGGAAAATACCATGAAATGCCCTGGACAAGATACCATGTACTGGAAGCCGGGCGCAATTTTTGAAACCAAGTGTCCGAAATGCAAAACTACGGTTGAGTTTTTTAAAGACGACACCACCCGCAAGTGCGATAAATGCGGCCACCGCTTCGTGAACCCGGAAATGGATTTTGGCTGTGCAGCTTACTGCCAGTATGCCGAACAATGTATCGGGGATTTGCCGCCGGAACTTATTGCCCAAAAAGAAGACCTGCTCAAAGATCGCGTGGCCGTTGAAATGAAACGGTACTTTAAAAGCGATTTTAAACGCATTGCACATGCCGGTCGGGTGGCCCGTTACGCCGAGCGGATCGGTAAAAAAGAAAAAGGCAGCCTGGCCGTCATATTGCCGGCAGCATATTTACACGACATCGGCATCCATGAAGCGGAAAGAAAACACGGCAGTACGGCCGCAGAATTTCAGGAGGCGGAAGGCCCGCCCATCGCCAGATCCATATTGGAAAAGCTGGGTGCCAACGAAGAATTAATCGAAGAAATTTGTGATATCATCGGACACCATCATCACCCGCGGTCCGACGACGGCCTGAATTTCAAGGTGGTCTACGATGCAGATCTTCTGGAAAATCTGGATGAAAAGCAAAAAAAAGCACCGCGCGCCAAAGAAGAAATTGAGCCCGTTATCGAGCGCTCATTTCTTACCGACGCTGGTCGGGAAGCAGCCAGAGAAATGCTGCTGGGCGGATAAAAAAAGCAACGCTGTGCCGGACACCACCGATTGTAACAAAGACACCCATTCGCCAATTTATAGCAAAATCTAAAATAAAATCCATTTGAAATTTAACAGCAAGAGGAGCAACCATGAAAACCGTACGTAAAATTATCGAAATTGATGAAGAACTCTGTGACGGATGCGGCAACTGTGTCCCATCCTGCGCAGAGGGTGCGCTGCAAATCATAGATGGCAAAGCTCGCGTCATCGCGGAAATGTATTGTGACGGACTGGGCGCCTGTCTGGGAGAATGTCCCCTGGGCGCGCTTAAAATCATCGAGCGCGAAGCCGACGAATTCGATGAAGAAGCCGTTGAAAAGCTGCTGGAAAAGAAAACGCAAGAAGAACCCAGCAGGCAGGCACCGGCTTTTTCAGGCGGATGTCCGTCCGCCAGGCTGCAGTCATTCGGATCGCCCCAGCCCGCAGCTGCCCCCGCACCTCAGGCAGATCTATCGGCCTCGGATGCAGCAGGCTTGGCACAATCGGCTCTTTCCCATTGGCCGGTTCAAATCATGCTGGTCCCGCCGACTGCACCATTTTTAAAAGGTGCCGATTTGCTGGTTCTGGCAGATTGCGTGCCGGTGGCATTTCCCACGGTGCATCGTGACTTCATCAAAGGTAAAGCCGTGATGATGGGCTGTCCCAAGCTGGATAATGCTCAATATTACATTGAGAAATTTGCCCAGATCTGTAAAGAATCCGGTATCAAAAGCATCACCAGCGTTATCATGGAAGTGCCCTGCTGTGGCGGCCTTCCCATGATTGTCAAAAAAGGTATGGAAATGTCCGGTGTGAATATCCCCATGGAACAGGTCGTCATCAGCACACGCGGTCAGATTCTGGAGCGCAGGCAGGTCGTTGCGGCCTAATATGGATAAAGGACTGAAACGTAATTGAATCAAAAATAGGCTTAAGGCGCAGGGCTGAGCAAAAAAAGATAAAATCATTTTTTAATCTTTGGCCTCGGCCCTGCACTTTATTTCATATTCCACCTTCCGCATTCCGAAATCGTCATTCAAAATCCCCTGTCCTCAGCTTGTCTTATGAGACATTTGTGTTTCAAAATTATTCTGAGACCGTATTGCAATGTCATTTTTATTATGATATCCAGGCATTATCTTTGCAACGCACTGATATTCCGCTAAATCATTATCGTTGCATGTATCGCAATGATATCAAATGCCTGGGCGCTTAGCGGGTCCATGATTATCGGGAATTTTTGCTCAACCTCCGATATTCGTAAATTTAGCCCGTATGACCCGGAAAGGGGATCCGGGTTTTTCTCCTGGCACAGAATTTGAACGCTTTGTCAGGGCGGTTCAAACAAGCTGTCTATTTTCCCCTCCGGGGGAAATAGACGTTTCAAATTCAGCCCGGGAGATAATTCAGTGAAACCCTGCAATATGCATATAAGTCGGACCTTAAGTTTGGTTGAGGAAATGATGGCCCTGGCTGACCAGGGCGATGCCGATCGCGAAGACAACGGTTGCGGCATTCTCTATGGGGTTTTAAGGGATTCGGCCTACAAATTAAAAAAACTGGCTGAAGAAGAAAGGCAGAATCATATTCTCAAAGGCTGGTGGCAAGAACAATCATAATCCATCCAACCGACTTAATCATCAATCTATAAAGATAACGGAGGAACATTTATGGGAACGCTAAAGGGGACCCAAACCGAAAAGAACATTCTAACCGCCTTTGCCGGCGAATCTCAGGCCCGCAACCGTTATACGTATTTTGCCAGTCAGGCCAAAAAAGACGGCTATGTGCAAATTTCTGAAATTTTTACAGAGACCGCCAATCAGGAAAAAGAACACGCTAAAAGATTGTTCAAACTATTGGAAGGTGGTGAAGTTGAAGTCGCCGCAGCCTTTCCGGCCGGTGTCATCGGTACCACACTGGACAATTTGAAAGAGGCCGCCGGTGGCGAAAATTATGAATATACCGAAATGTACCCCGGATTTGCAAATATTGCCAGCGAAGAAGGATTTGAAGAAATCGCCGAGATCTTTAAAGCAATTGCCGTGGCTGAAAAACAACATGAAAAACGGTATTTAGCACTTGCTGTCAACATAGAAAAAGGTATCGTTTTTAAAAGGGAAAAATCGGTGGTCTGGTGTTGCCGCAATTGCGGATATTTGCATGAAGGCAACGATGCGCCGGAAGAATGTCCGGCGTGTGCACATCCTACTGCGCATTTCGAATTGCTCGGTGAAAACTACTAAAACTTGTATCTAAGACTCATCTATTGTCCGCTGGCTGTGTTATAAACCGTTTTAAAATACTCGCGTACTACCGTGTACGCTCCGCTTTCAAAACGGTTTACGCCGTGCCAGCGAACAAAATCTAAGCCTTATATGCAAGTTTAAGTTAGAAAAAATTAATAATTCTTACTTTTACGTATTCAGAAATATATTGGAACAAAAAACGAAAGGAGGACACAATGGCAGAAAGACTGGAAGTTTATAAATGCGAGGCCTGCGGCAATATTGTTGAAGTGTTGCACGGCGGCGGCGGTGAACTGGTGTGCTGTGGACAACCCATGGAAAGACTGGTTGAAAATACGGTTGATGCGGCCAAGGAAAAACATGTTCCGGTTATCGAAAAAATTGGCGGCGGCGTTAAAGTAAAAGTCGGTGATGTTGCGCATCCAATGGAAGCCGAACACTATATCGAGTGGATTGAGGTCATTGCAGGCGGCAAAGCCGATCGCCAGTTTCTAAATCCCGGAGAAGCGCCTGAGGCCGAATTTAAAGGTGCATCTGAAAATGTCACCGCCCGGGAATATTGCAATCTTCACGGTCTTTGGAAAGGATAGTAACGATGTTAACAGATAAAATGCAAAAAGCACTCAACGGCCAAATGAATGCAGAGCTTTATTCTTCTTACCTGTATCTTTCCATGAATGCCTACTTCAAGTCAGTTAATCTGGATGGCTTTGCCAACTGGATGTATTACCAGGCCCGGGAAGAAATGGAACACGCCATGAAATTTTATGATTTTATCGGCCAGCGCGGCGGCAGGATTCATTTAGCGCAGATAGAAGCACCACCATCTGAGTGGAATTCGCCATTGGCCGTCTTCGAAGATACCCTGGCGCATGAACAGAAAGTTACGGGTTTGATTAATGATCTGGTGGAAATCGCCCATGAGGAACGCGATCATGCCTCCCAAATATTCCTGCAGTGGTTTGTTTCCGAACAAGTAGAAGAAGAAGATAGCGTCGGCGGCGTTTTGGAGCAGTTAAAACTGATGGGGGAAGCCAAGGGCGGTCTGTTTATGATGGACCGTGAAATGGCCAAACGTCGTCCATCTGCAGGCGCCGCTGAATCAGATTAGGATGGGGTCGAATGGCGACCTGACAAATTAAAACGGAGGAATGAAAATGGCCAGCTGGAAATGCTCAAATTGCGGGTATACCTTTGATGCGGATGCCCACCCCAACGAGTGCCCATCCTGCAAAGAGAAATGCGAATTTTTGGACAATACCTGTTACACACCGGATTGCGCTGCAGAGGGCACCGACGATAGAATCGCCGGTCCGAAAAAATAATTTTGCACTGACAGAGGCGGCGGATAACGTTATCTTTCTTATACCAAAAGAATTGTTGGGAGAACAACCATGGCCAAAGCCCTAATCGTATATGCCACCCGAACCGGAGAAACCCAACAAATTGCCGATCTGATTGCTGAGGGAATTCGATTCTCCGGCCATGCGGCAGAGGTGATCGAATCCAAGGCTATTAAAAGTGAAGCTGACCTTGAAGGCTATGATGCCTATGCGTTTGGGTCCTCCACCTATCATGGCGAAATGCTGCAGGCCATGAAAAACTTTTTGTTTATTGCTGAAAAAGCAAACCTTGAAGGCAAGGCCGGCGGCGCTTTCGGATCCTTTGGGTGGAGCGGAGAGGCCAATGATCGCATTTTCGACACCATGAAGCACATTTTAAAAATGGATATGGTGGGAGACACCCTGCGTCTAAAATCAAGCTCTCTGGGAGGTGGTTTGCAAATGGCCCAGGATTACGGGCGCGAAATTGCAAAAAAGCTTGAATAGCAAAATATAATGCATTTAACGGAGGTAATTTATGGCTGACACAACATCCACACCCCAGCATTGCCCAGGATATCAAAACTTTAAAACCCTTAAGTCATTCACCTGCAAATGCCCCAAATGCGGTGAAGCCAAAGAAATCTTTTCAGATGAATTTGACCGGCCGCACACCTGCAGCGCTTGCAACGAGCCCATCGATTTTGCAGAATGTCAACTGGAAGGCGAAGGCAAAAGCATTTCTCCGCGCTGACAGGTCGGGATTACCTGCCGGCGACAACAACTAATTTGTCTCGAGGCCGGGAAAGAACTTGTCCGGCTATCCGGCTGATCAAATACGGGTTCGTCCGGGGTGAGCTGCAAGCTGCCTTCAATCGTAAATGTGAAAAAAGCTGAGTTGAATCGGAGATCATTGATGACAATACGAGTATGCCTGCTGCTGGTAGCGGCAATGCTGGTGTTTGCAGTAGCCTCAATCGCTTTAAGCGGCGCTCCTGTCGAAAACAAAGGGGCCGCTGAAATCAAACTTCCCGGTGGCACACGCGGACCTGTTCCGTTTCCCCATCATCAGCACCAGAACCAGCTGGTAGACTGCAAAATTTGTCATTCCCTTTATCCTCAAAAACCGGGTATTATCGCGGAGCTAAAAGCTGCGGGCACTTTAAAGAAGAAGCAGGTGATGAACAAACAATGCACCCAATGTCACAAGCAAAAGAAAAAAGAAGGCTTAAAAGCTGGCCCCACGACATGCGCTAAATGCCATATTAAAGAAAAGAAATAAATTATGCTCGTACTCGGCTTTCAGGGAAGTCCGCGAAGAAAAGGGAATACATCTTTTTTGCTTGCCACCTTTATGCAGGCCGCAGAAAAGCTGGGCGCTCAAACCCGGATCGTTGAGGTCACCCGCAAAAATATCATCCCCTGCAAGGAACTCGTGGTCTGTGAAAAAAAAGGATACTGCCCGATCGATGATGATGTCAAAACCGAAATTTACCCGTTGATCCGGCAGGCCGAAATCGTCGTGTTGGCCACCCCCATTTTCTTTTTTAATATGACAGCTCAGCTCAAAGCTGTTGTCGATCGCTGCCAGTTGTTCTGGGCACGAAAATATAGGTTAAAGTTAACCGATCCCGCACGGAAGACCAAACGCGGGTTTCTTCTTTCGGTGGGTGCCAGTAAAGGCAAAAGTCTTTTTGAAGGTCTGCAACTGACGGCCAAATATTTCTTCGATGCCATCGATGCACGCTTTGACGGCAGCCTGACCTACCACGAGATCGAAGGCCCCAAGGATATGGCCCACCACGCGACTGTAACGGCGGACGTTGAAAAAGCGGCCGCTGATCTCATCGGGCCTCTGATCGGCAGAAAAAAAATATTGTTTGCCTGCCGCGAAAACGCCTGCCGCAGCCAGATGGCCAGTGCCTTTGCCCAATCTCTGGCCGGGGATAAAATCGAAGTGCTCACCGGCGGCAGCCAACCGGCTGAAAAAATTAATCCGGATATGGTCAAGGCCATGCAAGAAAAAGGTCTCGACATGGCGTTTCGAACACCGCAGAGTATCGAGTCCGCCATATCAGACAATCGCCCGGAAGTCATCGTCACTATGGGGTGCGGCGAAGAATGCCCCTTTGTGCCCGGAGCACAGATGCTGGACTGGGATCTGGCGGATCCGGCCGGCAAACCGCTTGAATTCATGCGCTCGGTCCGTGATGAAATCGAAAAAAGAGTACAGAAATTAATTCAGGAATTGGTTTAATTAACCTGAAATTATTATCTCACGCAAAGCCGCAACGCTCGCTAAGAAAAATAGTTTTTAATCATAAATGTCTCACAAAATCTTGGCGCCTTTGCGTCTTGGCGTGAGGCTATCATTTGAGGAGGATAAATGGCTGAACCGCATGAAATGTATCAATGCCAGACCGTTAACTGCGGATATATTTATGATCCCGACAGAGGTGACCGCAGGGGGAAAATCCCCAAGGGCACCGCGTTTAAAGACCTGCCGGATGACTGGAAATGTCCGGTCTGCGGCGCCGGCAAAAAAATGTTTAAAGCGCTGCGTTGATCAAATTCATCAGAAGCTATATCAAAAATAGACTTGAAACTGTTCAATGAACAGGTTAAAAAAAATTGGGCATCAAATTGGAAGGAAGGTCGCCAGTTTTTGTATGACGGCTTTACCGGTACCAACTCATTAACATAAGGAGGATTATAATGGACAGGTATGTATGTTCGATCTGCGGGTATGTTTACGATCCAGAACAGGGGGATCCAGACAACGGTGTGGCCCCCGGCACCAAGTGGGAAGATGTGCCGGATGATTGGGAATGCCCGGTGTGCGGAGCTTCCAAGGCCGATTTTGAAAAAGAATAATTAACCAACTGTCATCAGACCTTTAAGCATAAGCCAATTCGATGCCCTTTTAGGCCGACAAATATGCGCGGATTAAAAGGGCATCAATTGTTTTTGCAACCTGTTGCAAACGTCGTAAAATCTGCTGTTTGACTCTTTTACGCAGGTTGCGCCGCCTGTAAACATGTTTATATTTTGTCCTTGTGTCGGATCATCAATAAAAATTTAATATCGCACGAACCAGAGCAAAACGGCTTAAATCACCTGGAGAGGGATATGGAACCATTAGAAATTGCACCCGGTGTTTATGATGTGGGTGTCATCGACTGGAATATACGGGACTTTCACGGCTATTCGACTGATTTGGGAACGACCTACAATTCATTTTTAATCGTTGATGAGAAAATTGCATTGCTCGATACGGTTAAAAAGGAATTTGCAGACCAACTGCTGGAAAATATTTCCGCAATTGTTGACCCTAAAAAGATTGACTATGTCATCAGCAACCACACCGAACTCGACCATTCCGGCGGGTTAGCCCGGGTCATGCACCGGATTGGAGAAAACAAGCCGTTGTTTTGCTCAAAAATGGGGCACAAAAATTTGCCGCGCCATTTTGCACGCAACTGGAACTACCATCCCGTCGAGACCGGCCAGGAGCTGAATCTGGGAAGCAAAACACTCAGTTTTATGGAAACCCGGATGGTTCACTGGCCCGATAGCATGTTTACCTATTTAAAAGAGGACAAGGTTCTTTTTTCCAGCGATGGGTTCGGCCAGCACTTTGCAGGTCCCGAGCGGTTCGACGATCAGGTCGGAGATGCGATCATGATCCACGCGAAGAAATACTTTGCAAACATTTTGTTGCTATATACCCCGTTAATAAAAAAATACCTTCAAAATGTTATTGATGCGGGTATGGAATTTAACATGATCTGCCCTGACCATGGGATCATCTGGCGCAAGGACCCGGCCAAAATTATTAATGCCTACATAAAATGGTGCCAGCAAGAACCGGATAAGAAGGCGGTGGTCATATACGATACCATGTGGCACAGCACCGAAAAAATGGCTGAAGCCATTGCCGCCGGCATCAATAAAGAAGGGGTGCCGGCCAAGCCTTTGCATCTGAGAAAATGGCACCGCAGTGAAGTGATGACAGAAGTCTTCGATGCCAGGGCAGTGGTGGTTGGCGGACCGACCCTCAACAACGGACTGTTTCCATCGCTGGCAGATTTTTTATGCTACATGAAAGGGTTAAAGCCTTTAAAGAAAATCGGCGCCGCGTTTGGGTCCTACGGCTGGAGTGGTGAATCCGTAAAGATCATCAGCCAGGAGCTCGAGGCAATGAAATTTAATATGATCGATCCGGGTTTAAAAATACAGTATGTCCCTGACAAACAGGGCATTGAAACTTGTTACGAGTATGGCCGCAAAATTGGAAAAGCGGTTAACGAATAAAATGAAAGCCCCGATTGTTGAACTCAGTGATTGTATCGTCTGCGGTGTATGCGTGGAAACATGTCCCCAGGTATTCCGGTTAAATGATACCGGTTATATCGAGGTTATTGATTTGGCCGCCTATCCCGAACCTGAGGTAAATGACGCCATAAAATATTGCCCGGTGGACTGTATTCACTGGGATACCTGAATCTTGCATGAAAATTCAGGTATCATAGTTAAAAATTTAATTATGAGGAAGAACCAACAGACGGGGCGTCAACTTAAAATTGAGATTCAACAGCTTCTCCTGCAAAAAGACTTCGAAAGAGGACTGGCAGATATTGCCGGTGTACCGGCCAGAAGAGCCGTCAACCCTCTTTTTTCATTTTTGTGCAGTGTCGATGAAACCCTGAAATGGCGGTCGGTAACCGCTATGGGAGAAGTTGTCGACAGGCTGGCTGCGGCGGACATCGAGTCTGCCCGGGTGATCATGCGCCGATTGATGTGGCACCTCAACGATGAATCCGGGGGGATTGGCTGGGGGTGTCCGGAGGCTATGGGGGAGATCATGGCTCGCAATGAGAAGCTGGCTGATGAATTCTGGTGTATATTGATCTCTTATATCCAGCCCGATGGAAACTTCCTTGAACATAAAAACCTGCAACGGGGCCTATTATGGGGAATCGGTCGACTGGCGCACGCACGGCCGCACCTTTTAAAGGATGCCGCCGAATACCTGCATCCTTTTATGCAGGCCGGCGACCCTTATTTGCGCGGCCTGGCCACCTGGGCTGCCGGTGCTTTGCAAAACACACGCACCCAGAAAATGCTCAATGACTTAAAGGCCGATATGGCAGAATTAAACATCTACGTTGATCGGCAGATGACCTCATGTTCGGTGGCTGAACTGGCAATAACCGCGCTGGAAAAAGCACATAAATCATGACCCGCCGCCAGTAGATAGCGTTGCTCCGTTTCATTCTAACTGCTCATAGATAATCGATCTACGGCTGTTTCGTTTGTTGCAACACCACTTGAAGACCGCCGAAGCATCCATGCCGTCCCGCTTGTAAACTCTGAAATGGATTATTATATTAGGACCTGCGCGAAAGCTGTGGATTCGGCGCAGCAGCAAATCACCTCAGAGGAAATTCAGATGAAATGGACGCCGGAGGCCGAAGAAGCCATCAAAAAAGTTCCTTTTTTCGTTCGCAAACGCGTGCGGACCCGCGTCGAGAAAGAGGCTGAAGCGGCCGGCAATCCCCTGGTTTCATTGACAGATGTAAAGGCGACTCAGGCCCGTTATCTTGCCAATATGAGTTCAGAAATCAAGGGTTATCAAATTGAGACTTGCTTCGGGCCCAGTGGATGCCCCAACCGCGCCATCATCAGCGATCAACTGGAAGCCCGGATTGAAGCCGATGTTCAGAAAGAAGATTTACTCGGTTTTTTAAAGCAACATGTAAAGGGTGATCTTAAATTTCATCATGAATTTCGAATCACCCTGGCGGACTGCCCGAATGCATGCTCCCAGCCGCAAATAAAAGACATCGGAATCATCGGCGCCTGTGCACCTGTCGTAACCGACGCGCCCTGTTCATTATGTGAGGCGTGCGTTGAAGCTTGCAAGGAAGATGCTATTCGTATTGATACCGCAAAAGAAGTCCCGGTCATCGATGATGATTTGTGCCTCAAGTGCGGCAAGTGTATTCCGGCATGTCCGACCGGCACGCTGGCGGAAGGTCAAAAAGGATTTCGCGTCCAGCTGGGCGGAAAGCTCGGCCGGCATCCCCAGCTTGCCAAAGAGCTGCCCGGTGTTTACAGTGCAGAGCAGGTGCGACTGATTGTTAAAGATTGTATTCGCTTTTATAAACAGCACAGCAAACTTGGCAGACGCTTTGCGCAAATTCTGCAACCAGCGGATATTGAAGCGATTGCCAGACGTTATCCGGAAATCTAACCAAACAAGGGAGGTTTTTCAACATGACTCAAAAAACATTTTCAATCCCCGGCATATCGTGCGGTCACTGTGTTAATGCTATCAAAACCGAATTGACGGAACTCGATGGGGTTTCAAAGGTAGAAGGAAACATCGAAGGTAAAAGTGTCGAGGTGGAATGGGACGCTCCGGCCACCGAAGAGATGATTAAGAATAAGTTAACCGAAATCAATTATCCGGCCGTCTAACGGAATTCGATTCAGCCGTAGATATGAGCGGAAAACAATGAACTTAAATCCGTACATTTTGCGTTCAATCCAGGCGGCTATCGCCGCCGGCAATGCTATCATCGCGGTGTACCGTTCAGAGGATTTCGGAGTGGAATACAAGTCCGACAAATCCCCGTTAACCATTGCCGATCAAAAATCCCATGAAATCATAACGGGTGCTTTAAGTGACTATGATCTTCCGGTTCTCAGTGAAGAAGGCAAAGATAGGCCCTATGCGCAACGCAAAAAATGGGGGCGCTTCTGGCTTGTGGATCCGTTGGACGGGACCAAGGAATTTATCAAGCGCAACGGCGAGTTTACGGTCAACATTGCTTTAATCGAAAATAGCCGGCCGGTACTGGGCACTATTTTCGTGCCGGATCGACATACGCTGTATTTCGCAGCGCATGATATTGGCGCCTATAAACTCGAAGACGGCCCTTTCAAAGAACTGCAGAGCGCCGCTGCCGATTCAGACGAAGAAGCCGGCACTCTGCTCGGTCAAATTGTGGAACGATCCACCCGACTGCCCGTGCAGCACCCCCGGGACGCAGCATTGACGATTGTCGGCAGCCGCTCACACAAGACGGCCGAACTGGAGGCCTATGTCGCGGAAAAGCGCAAAGCGTTCGGCGATGTCGCGTTTATTTCGGCGGGCAGTTCGTTGAAGATCTGTCTGGTGGCAGAGGGCAAGGCGGATATATATCCGCGCTTGGGTCCCACCATGGAATGGGATACGGCTGCCGGCCAGGCAATTGCGGAGGCTGCCGGTGCCGGAGTCTACGAGTACGATACCCCCAAACCGCTGATTTATAATAAAGAGAATCTGCTCAATCCCTGGTTCATTGTCCAACGAGAAACCTAAAAATGAATTTTGCGAAAAAAGCTCAAAGATGACCAATAAGTTAATATAAATGCCTGACGATAAAATCACCCTGCCGGTAACAGGTATGACCTGTGCCAACTGTGCCATGAACATCGAACGCACGCTTAAAAAACTGAGCGGCGTTTCCGATGCACAGGTTAACTTTGCCGCCGAACGGGCCGCCGTCTCATTTGACCCAGAGCAGCTGCACGTCAAAGATGTCATTACTCAGATCAAAGGATCGGGATTTTCGGTTCCCACCCAAAAGATGGAGCTGGCGGTTACCGGCATGACCTGCGCCAACTGTGCCGCCAACATTGAACGCGCTTTAAACAAGAAGGTTTCGGGGGTTGTTAAGGCCAGTGCAAATTTTGCCAGCGAGCGCGTCGCATTAGAATATATTCCGGGAGTCGCCGATCTGCCGGATATGATCCGGGCCATTGAAGCTGCCGGCTACGGCGTCATTACGCCTGAGGATACTTCAGACGAGGAGGATGCCGAACAACACGCCCGTGAGGCTGAAATCCGGGATCAAACCCGGAAATTTATCGTTGGTGTTATCTTTGCGCTACCCCTGTTTGTTTTTAGCATGGCCAGGGATTTCAACCTCATAGGTGCCTGGAGCCATGCGGCCTGGGTCAACTGGTTTTTCTGGGCGCTGGCCACACCGGTGCAGTTCTATACCGGCTGGGATTATTATATCAACGGATTTAAAAGCCTTAAAAATAAAAGCGCCAACATGGATGTTCTGGTCGCCATGGGTTCTTCGGTGGCTTATTTTTATTCGCTGGCACTGCTCATTTTCCCGGTCCTGGGTCAACACGTTTATTTTGAAACCTCAGCCGTCATCATCACCCTGATCAAACTCGGCAAGATGCTGGAATCCAGAACCAAAGGGCGCACCGGCGGGGCTATTCGTAAATTGATCGGCCTGAGACCTAAAACCGCCACGATAATTGAAAATGATGCTGAAAAAGAGATCCCCATCGCCCGGGTCCAGCTGGAAGATACGGTGCTGGTCCGCCCGGGTGAGCGCATACCGGTGGACGGTATCGTCATCGAAGGAATCTCCTCGGTGGACGAATCCATGCTCAGCGGTGAGCCGCTGCCGGTAGACAAAGGTGTTGGGGACAAAGTGGTGGGGGGTACCATAAATGGTGAAGGCCTTTTACAATTTAAGGCTGCTGCGGTGGGCAAAGATACGGTCCTGGCCCAAATCATCCGACTGGTTCAGGAAGCCCAGGGCAGCAAAGCCCCCATCCAGGCCCTGGCCGATAAGGTAGCGGCGGTTTTCGTCCCGACCATCATCGGACTGGCAATCGTGGTGTTTTTGGCCTGGTGGGGCATTTCCGGAGAATTTGTGCCCGCCATGATCCGCCTGGTGGCCGTACTCGTCATCGCCTGCCCCTGTGCATTAGGACTGGCCACCCCGACCGCTATCATGGCCGGCACCGGCAAAGCCGCCGAAAAGGGAATTCTGTTTAAAAACAGCGAAGCATTAGAGATGGCCACCAAACTCGATACCATCGTACTGGATAAAACTGGCACCATTACCATCGGCAAGCCGACTGTGACGGATCTCATTCCAATTGAACTGCAATGCAAAACGGCAGCGGATCTTCTAAAACTGGGCGCAACCGTTGAAAAAGGCTCGGAACATCCACTTGGGAAAGCGATCGTTAGACATGCTGAATCCCAGGGACTCAATCTTGCAACTCCACAGGAATTTAAAGCATCCGGCGGGCGGGGGGTTCAAGCACGCATTAACGGCAGTATGGTGATGGTAGGAAAACCCGACTGGTTCAAAGAATTGACAATTTCCATCGAATCAATTTCCGAGCGGATTCAGCAGCTGCAATCCCAGGGCAAAACTGTGATGGTGGTCGCCCGGAACAACCAGCTTTGCGGACTGATTGCCGTATCCGATGCGCTTAAATCCGACTCACCGGAGGCCATTCGGGAGCTGCAGGATCAGCACCTAAAGGTGGTTATGCTTACCGGAGACAATCTGGAAACGGCCCAAACCATTGGTGACCAGGTTCATATTCATGATATTTTGGCGGAAGTTAAACCGGATGAAAAATCATACAAAGTCAAAGAATTGCAGGAAAAAGGCGAACGGGTCGGCATGGTGGGCGACGGCATCAACGATGCCCCGGCTCTGGCCCAGGCCGATGTCGGGCTGGCCATTGGTACCGGCACCGATGTGGCCATAGAAACCGCCGATGTCATTCTTTCCAGCGGCAGCCTCAGCGGTGTGTCCCGAGCCATTCGATTAAGCCGCGCCACCATGAAGACCATCAAACAAAACCTGTTCTGGGCCTTTGGTTACAATGTGATTTTGATTCCGGTGGCCGCCGGGATCCTGTATCCCTTTGAATCCCTGCCCAATATGTTGCGCCAGCTGCACCCTATCCTGGCCGCCCTGGCTATGGCCTTCAGCAGCGTTTCGGTGGTCACCAACTCTCTACGCCTTTATAGAACCAAAATCAGCTAACACCGAACAACAGGATATCAGCTCACCGTTAATACCTTGATTTATTTTTTTGGAACAAAAAATGAGATAGTTTTTGCAAGGTCAAGGAAATTTAGGGAATGGGCGGAGGCGTGCTCAATCGCAAAGAGCTAAGCGCAAAGCGCAGAGCGTTACAAATTGAATTTCCTTCTTTTTAATCAAAACGCTTTGCTCTATGCGCCATGCACTTTGCTTATTTTTCGCTTTCTGACGAGGGATTTTCTTGATGAGTTCGGCCGCACAAGGATTTTGGCTTTTGGCGTACTTTGCCGTACGTCAAAAGCCAGAAATCCGCGGAGAACAAAGCTCATCGAGAAAATAGCCGCTCAGAAAGCGAAAATTTTGTAACGGATTGGGAGAGCCTGGTTCTTTATGGGCAACGATTCAAAAGGAAGACTTACTTACGACGTTTTTCACCCGAAAGGAGATTAAAATTGGGGCAAGAAATTTCAAGAAGAACTTTTCTAAGAGGCGGAATCGCCGCAGCAGCCGGGGTGGCAGCCGGCAGTCTCCCGGGCGCTGCTGCCGCAACCGGGCCCGAAGACAAGACACAACTGGCCACCTTACTGGACATTAGCAAGTGCATCGGTTGCGGTGCTTGCGTAGAAGCCTGCAAAGAAACCAATGCCCACAAATACCCGAATCCCCAAAAACCCTTCCCCAAAATGGTCCCGGCCCGGGCCAAGGTATCGGATTGGTCCGACAAACAGGATATCACCGATCGTCTAACGCCTTACAACTGGCTTTATATTCAGCATGCCAGCGTCAATGTCAATGGCGATGAAACCGAGCTGACGATTCCGCGCCGCTGCATGCACTGCGTGAATCCGCCCTGTGTTAAACTGTGTCCCTGGGGCGCGGCCAAACAGCTCGAAAACGGTATCTCCAGAATCGACCCGGATATCTGTCTGGGTGGCTCCAAATGTAATGCGGTCTGCCCCTGGGACATCCCCCAGCGTCAGACCGGTGTGGGGCTGTATCTGGATATACTGCCCAATTTTGCCGGAAACGGTGTGATGTTCAAATGCGACCGCTGCTACGAGCAAATTGCGGCGGGCCAATTGCCAGCCTGTATCGAGGCCTGCCCGGAAGATGTGCAAACCATCGGACCGCGCGATGAAATCATCAAAAAAGCCCGTCAACTGGTAAAAGAAACAAACGGCTACATCTACGGTGAAACCGAAAACGGCGGAACCAACACCTTCTATGTTTCGCCGGTGCCCTTTGAGGCGTTGGACCAAGCGATTGAAAAAGGCAGGGGCAAACCGCATCTGGCCGCCGTTTCCGATCGAATGACAGATGCCAATAACCTGGCCGCCGCTATGGTTATCGCGCCGCTGGCCGGAATTGCCGCCGCAGCCAGGAGAATTTACAATTTTACTAAAAAATCCAATGAGGAGCGTGTCTGATGAAAGCAGCCACTATTTCGCTCGCAAACTCAAACAGCCAAAACCGATCGATGCGTTTCATGTATCTGCTGACCGTTTTTTTCCTGGCCTTGACCGGTTTCGGCCAGATGCCGATTTATAAACGCTACTACCTGTCGGATATCCCCGGATTCGGCTGGCTTGCCAATTTCTGGACCACCCGCTATGTGCACTATGCCGGGGCTGCCATGCTTCTGGCGATTGTCGCCTATATGATCGTTCAGTATGCAGCCTTAAATCGAAGGCAGCGTCAAATTTCTATTAGTGGTTATCTGCGAGGGGCGCTCCTTCTGGGCATCGTGCTGACCGGAATATTATTTGTGATAAAAAATTTTCCGGTGTTCGTCTTTTCGCCTGAATTCATCATTGCTTTAAACCTGAGTCATCTGGGTTTTGTCATGACGTTTTTGCTGGCCAACCTGTATTGTCTGGTTTTTAAAAAACAGTGGACAAATGCCCGCTGAGATCTTATTAATACCGAGGAGTGTGAATATGAAGGGGTTTATCATTATGCTGGCCATTGTGGGGTTCTGGTATCTCCTGCAGGCCTATATCCTGCCTAAATTGGGCATTTCGACCTGACTGAAAGATTCTTGTCAGGTGACAAGCAATCATGACCGCACCCAAGCGAGCGAACCGCAAAGAGATAAAAGATAAAGATTTTGAGCTCATACGGGCTATCAATGCCGGCCAATTCGATCGGTTTCCGGACCTTGTCAAACGCTACGAGCAAAAGCTGTACAATTTCAGCCTCAGAATGTGCCGGGATGCAGCCGACGCCGAAGACACGGTTCAAGAAACTTTTATAAATGTTTTCAGGTATTTGAAAGATTTCCGGTACGAAACCAAATTTAAAAACTGGCTTTACCGGGTGGCAGCCAGCACCTGTATCAAAAAAAGAAGAAGATCAAAATTTGCCCCGCAACGGGAACTATCCCTGGATGAGTTTTACCCCCAGAGTTATACCGAGGTTCCCCATCAGGTTCCCGATTGGGCGCAAATGCCACTGGATAAACTGCTGAGCAATGAGCTTTTGGACAAGATCAACGAGGCGATTTTTACGCTTCCGGAAAAATATCGACTGGTAATCGTATTGCGCGACATTGAAGGGTTCAGCACGGCCGAAACCGCCCAGATTTTGAATTTGTCGGATGCGAATGTGAAAGTCAGATTACACCGGGCACGCTTATTTTTAAGGGACAGGTTGAAAGGATATTTTGAAAATGAGTAAGGACGAGCACGATCACAGACACTGCCTGGAGCTGTTTGAAAAACTGTCCGAGTATCTGGATAATGAGCTGGATGAGGTGACCTGCAAGGATATCGAAAAACACATCAAAGAATGCGTGCCCTGTTTTGTGTGCCTGCAGACCCTTAAACGGACAGTTGACCTGTGCAAACAGGCGGAAAACAGGATGGTCCCCGAAGATTTTTCAAAAAAATTAAAAGAAGTTCTTCAAAATATGCCCAAAACCCCACCCGCCGGTTAATCAAGTGTAGTGTCCCTTATGTAATTTGCAAACTTAAGTAAACGAATTTTGTAGGTTATTTCTGCGAGGACACACCATGTTTTCGGGTTTTGTGGGAGGATGCCATCTGCCGCTTTCTTTTTTCTAAATCTTCAAGGCATGCCGTTATGTAATCGCCGCAGCGGTTTGCGGTATCACCGTTTTCGCAATGGCGCCGAAAACCTCTGAGCCACGCTTTACCACCACGGGGGCAAATTTCCATAAACTCCACAAAATTAATCAGCCGGTCAATAATGGTTTTCGAGATCGCATGCTCGACCTTGCAGGCCGCTTCTTCGGCTTCGATCTTATCGATTAACAGGATTTTGACGAAAAATTCCTTCAGGGCTGCATGCCTTCGGACGATTTCTGTGGCCAGCACCTTGCCTTTTGTCGTCAGGGTAATGATATCGTAGGGGGCATAGTTCACCAGGCCTTTCTCGGAAAGCGAACGCAAGGCACCGGTTACAGATGATTTGTTCACCTGCACCCGATCGGCAATGTCTTTGGCGCGTGCGGCCTGTTTTTCCTCCGAAATGTGAAAAATCGCCTCCAGATAATCTTCCATATTGGCACTTAACGGTTCTGCAGGGCTCATTTTAGGATTCCTTAAAGGACGTTTGAGATTCACTCTGCCGAGCGGCAACTGGCTCGTCATCCGGTTTTTTTTCACAGGAAGCTTCTTCCGCCGGGCAGGACGAACATCCGCAACTGCAGGCGTCTTCCTGTTTAAATTTTTTTAAAAAATTTCGAATCAGAAAAGCTGCGGCAATGGCAACAACTAATATAACGAGAACCGTTTGCATTTTATTTCACCAAAAGCCCCAGGATGGATCCTATTTGAAAGATGAACACCGCTAAAGCAAATGCCAGCACCGTATTAAATGCCATGGCGAAGACCCCCCATTTCCATGAGCCCGATTCTCGCGAAATACAGATGACAGATACAAAACAGGGCGAATAAAACATCGTAAAGACAATCAAGCCCACAGCCATTAACGGTGACCAGGCCGGGTCTCTGGCCAGGGTTGCGGACAGAGAGTCGGTTTCCTCCGGATCCACCGCTCCCAGAGAATAGGCCGTGCCAAGGGTTGAGACCACCACCTCTTTGGCGGCAAAGCCGCCGACCAGGGCGATATTGGTTCGCCAATCAAAGCCCGCCCATTTCGATACGGCTTCCAAAGCACTCCCCATGCGACCGGCAATTGAATATCGCAACCCGGCTTCGGCTTCAGCCGCATCGATACGCTGGAGCCTTTCTTTAAGGTTGCGTGCCGGGTCGGAAAGCGCAGTGTCCGCATGAGAGGCTTCCAGTTGAGCGACAATTCCAGCCGGCACACGGCTCATTTCATCCTGGCGTAGTTTTGCAAATTCAGCAACCGTTGAATCCGGCAGTCCGGGAAAAGTCATCATGGCCCACAGGACAATCGATAACCCCAGAATCACCGTGCCGGCTTTTTTGATATATTGCCAGGTGCGTTCCCAGGTGTGAATGGCCAAACCCTTGAACGTCGGCATGCGGTAAGGGGGAAGCTCCATTACAAACGGCGTCGCCGCTCCTTTGATCACCGTAATGCGCAGCAGTTTCGCAACCAGCAGCGCACCCCCCCAGGCGCCGAGGGTGATCAAAAACATAATGACCGCCTCATACTTGGCAAAAAACGTGGCAATCAACAGGGCAAATACGGGCAATTTGGCGCCGCAGTTCATAAAGGGCACGGTCAGCAGGGTCGCCAGGCGTTCACGCGGTGACTTGAGAGTGCGGGTTGCCATCACCCCCGGTACGGCACAGCCTCCGGCAATGCCGCCGGATACGATAAAGGCCATCACAGAGCTGCCGTGCAAGCCAAACAGGCGAAATATCCGATCCAGCATGAAGGCCACCCGGGCCAGGTAACCGGAATCCTCCAGTATGGCAATACCGAAAAACATGAACATTATCAAAGGTACAAAGCCCAGGACGCCGCCGACGCCATCAATGATGCCGGATACGATCAGCGATTGCAGCAATCCCTCCGGCATAACGGTCGACAGAGTTGATGCCAGCCAGCCAAAAAAAGATTCCAACCATCCCACCGGCAGCTTGCTGTAAGTAAAGGTAAAATGATAAAGCCCGGCAATCACCGCCAGCATGATCAAGGGGCCTAAAAAACGATTGGTCAGCACTTTATCGATTCGATCCGAGCTGTAAAGCCGGTTGCGGTCGTATTTGTGGTGGACCACCCCCTGCTTCATAATTGAATTGATATACCCGTAGCGTTGATCGGCAATTACGGCCTCCGGATACGTTTCCAGCGTATTTTGCAGATGCCGGGATACCTTGTTCACCTGCTCTTCCAGTCGGCCGGAAAGATCTGCATCGGTTTTTCGGCCGAGGGTAAGGATTTGTTCGTCATTTTCCATATATTTTAAGGCAATCCAGCGCGCCCGGTAGATGTCGGTTAGAAAATGGTTTTGCGCGATTTCTTTTTCCATTTCAACGAGCACCGGGTCGATATCCGCCCCGTAGGAAATTTTGAGCGGATTCAGTTGCTGATGATCATGGATGATTTGAAAGGCATTGTCCATGAGCTCCTTTTTGCCTTTACCCGTACGGGCAACCGTTGGGATCACAGGTACGCCCAGCAGGGATGAAAGTTTTTCAGCATTAACTTTGATGCCCCGTTTTTTAGCCACATCGATCATATTCAAAGCGATGCATATGGGTATACCCATCTCCAGAAATTGAACGGCCAGATATAGATTGCGATCCAGGTTGGAAGCATCAACGATGTTGATGACCACTTCCGGTTTCTGGTTGACCAGAAAATCGCGGGCCACCACTTCTTCCAGAGAATAGGCCGTTAGGGAGTAAGTGCCGGGAAGATCAACAATATGCAGCCTGAATCCGTCGCGCACATAAGTGCCTTCTTTTTTTTCAACCGTCACACCCGGATAATTTCCGACGTGCTGGCGGGATCCGGTCAGTTCATTAAAAAGAGTGGTTTTGCCGGCGTTCGGGTTGCCGGCCAATGCAACCGTTGGTGCCATCTGTTATTCGACCTCCACTTCGATATAATCAGCTTCATTGTTGCGCAGTGTCAGGGTGGCGCCGCGAACCCTTAAGGCCACGGGATCATACAAGGGCGCGCGCCCTTGAATTTTAATTTCGATCCCCGGCACCAGACCCATATCGCGAATACGCCGGCCAAGTTCACCGCTGACCTTGATACTGGCAATCGTGCCCACTTGGTTATCAAGCATGTTACGCAGGTTGATTCGCATTTCGATTCAATCCTCCAAAAACGACGGGAAAAAGCTTGAACAAAAAAGTTAGTTATACCAAACTTTATACGGTGTCAATAAAAATCTTCGGCTACCTGAATTTTACCGAAATAGGACATTTTCCGTTTTCCATAATAATGTTCCGGAATACGAAAGTGCGGCTTAAGGAGTTGTAGGAAAAAACGTTTGAATACAGCAACGCTTTTTTTGACAACCCCTATATAAACCACTTATTGCTCCAAATTAATTGAGGGGTCGGGGAGTTTTTTAAATCGGTCGCTACATGAATCATCAGCGACTGCATCGTGCAAACTCATGCATAAAGGAGCGTAACGAAAGAACAGAAATCATATATAAAATAATGGGTTAAATGCAAAATCAGCATTGTGCCAATCCGCCGCTTTGAGATTACAGGCTGTTCTTTCGCAACGCTCCCTAATGCATTCAGATCCGCCTGCGGCGGACCCGATTTCGCTGCTGATAATTCTTTCCGCTATTGACAAGGACTGGGCAGAAAAACTCCCCGACCCCTCAATTAGTTAAAGGGATGAGTTGAACCGATAATCGTAATACCTGCAAAGGGAAAAATGGTGGGAATAGTTCGCGACTGGTGCATCTGAAAACATAATATTCCGTACAAAGAGGCAATTAGGCGGTGGCGCGTTATTTTGCAGGGCAACTCAAGTCAGAGACCTTCCCATCCGAAGGCCTTCTTAATTCGTATAATATAGGGCTGCGATCAGTTTTTAAATTCCAGAAACACATTTGCATCTTTGCCGTCGATTTCCGGCCTGTTTTTCATCCAGTTCAAAATGCGGCAGCCGTCGGTAGCGCCGTTAGGGGTTGAACAACTGATGTAGGGCATAATCGGATCACCGGCAATTGATTTGTAGTATAGCATTCGCGCGCGGTCGTTGGGAAATTCCTCAAGTTCCAAAAGATGCACGATATAAATCGTGCAGTCACCGTCAAATAAATCACTTTTTCCCCGTGAATCGATGATGCATGCTTTAAAAGATTCAACCGCCGCCTGGCTGTCTTCAGCCTCAACGATCAGGTTGAATTCCCCATGTCTTCTTTCCGATTCTTGTTCCGCCTGCTGATTGGTCATATGCAGAAATTTACCAAGATAAAGCATCATTTAACCTTTCTGTGTTCCAATCGGTTTTATAGTGGTTGTTAAAAAAACGTTCCGGCATTTAAACGTTGTTTTCTACAACCACTTATGCCGCACTTCATTATTTCAGAACATTATGATGGAAAACGGTAGATCCCAAAGCGGTCCCATTTACCCGCAACCGTTTCCATCTGACCGTTTAGCATCTTAGACCTTCCAGATCGTTTTGTCCAGAGCCAGGTAGGTTTTTGAAACCTGGGTAGCTGCACCGGTGTCTTTCCACCAAAGCCGCTGCGCAGCAAGTAATTTCACAGGCACAAAATCTATTTCCAACTTAACTAAAATTTCAATCAATCCAGGAGGAGCGTTTGGCCGTGTTGGGGTACTAAAAAATCTTCCTGCGAAATCTGATTTTTCTGCAATGCGCTGGCCAGACGTTTAGGGGGTTCATCCAGCGGTTCATCGGTTAAAATAAAGGTGCCCCAATGTATGGCCACTGATTTTTGTGAGCGAATATCTTTGTGGATTTGAACCGCTTCTTCGGGATTCACATGGTGGTTTTTCATAAACCAGCGCGGCTCGTAAGCACCGATGGGGATGGCCGCCAGATCGAAGGGACCCAGTTTTTCGCCGATTTCCTTAAAGTGCGATGCATACCCGGTGTCGCCCACAAACATGAACCGAAAAGCCTTGGCATTGATCACCCAGCCGGCCCAGAGCGTTTTGTTTCTGGAAAAAAGGCTGCGTTTGCTCCAGTGCTGCACCGGCACGGCAATGATCTCAAGATCTCCGTCCCGCTGCCGGTCCCACCAGTCCATTTCGATAACCTGATCGACGCCGCGAATGGCAAACCAATTCTTTAACCCCAGGGGAATGTAAAAACGGGTTTTTTCTCCGCCGGGTCTCTGGCGCAATTTCTTGATGGTTTGCTCATCCAGGGAATCATAATGATCATGCGAGATCACAACGATATCAATGGGGGGCAGCTCCTCAAGTGCCAGCCCCAGAGGGGCCACTCTTTCCGGGCCGGCCCACTGGACCGGTGACGCCCGTTTGGAAAAGTGAGGATCAGTCAGAATATTGTAGCCCGCCACCTGCAGCAATAGGGTGGCATGCCCGATCCAGGTCACGGTGTTCTTATCTCGATTTTGCTTTAAGAAACCCGGATCGTTTTTTGCCAGAGGAAAATGGTAGCTTTCCGGACCCGGGATTTCCTTTTTGGCCCTTTCGCGGCGCCATTTTACAAAATCCCCAAAACCATTTTCCTCATACACATGGACATTTCTGAACCCGCCGGGGGTATGGTGGGGTTTGTCCGCTGAAGGGCTCTGGGCCGCACAGTTTAATGCCGTCATGTAAATAAAACCCAATGTCAGATATTTTAAACCGTTAGTTGAGTTCAACATAGATATATCGGTAGCATTGCCGAGACTGTGTTTTTCATCTCGGAGATCACAGAGACTAAATTCTTTAGAACCCTAATGGCCCCCTGTTTTAGCTTTCTCTGTGCACTCTGCGGTTAGAATTCATAATTCCTCATAATCTGGACCCGCAATACTTGCAGAATTTGGCGTCTTTGTCATGTCCTTCGGCGCTGCACTCCGGACAGGCCTGGGTGGAAATCTGGCGTTTAAACGCTTGCGCCAATTCCACCGTTACGATCCCGGTTGGAACCGCGATGATACCGTATCCTAAAATCATAATCACCGACGAAAGCAACTGGCCCAGGATGGTCTGAGGCGATATATCCCCGTAACCGACAGTGGTCAGGGTTACAATTGACCAGTAGATGCTCTTGGGTATGCTGGTGAAACCATGCTTTGGCTCTTCGATCAAATATATCAATGCGCCGAAGATGGTTACCAGCGTCAAAACGGTAAACAGAAAAACAATAATTTTGCGCATGCTGGCACGCAGCGCCTGGATAAGCAGCCGGGCCTCGCCCAGATATTGCACCAGTTTCAGAATCCGGAAAATACGCAGAACCCGCAATATCCGAATAACCAGCAAATACTGCGCCCCCGGGAAAAAATAGCTCAGATAGGTGGGCAATATGGCCAGAAGATCGACCATACCGAAAAAACTGGTCGCATAGGCACCGGGCCGCCCGACGCTCAGCAGTCGCAGCAGGTATTCGACTGTAAATAAAATGGTAAAAAACCACTCACCGGCCAATAAGACTTGACCGTACACCTCTTGAATGCTGCTGACACTGTCGAGCATCACCAGCAAGACACTGGTCAGGATGGCCAGAATCAGCACGACGTCAAACCATTTTCCGGCCGGTGTATCGGCTTCAAAAATAACCTCATGCACCTTCAGCCGCCATCTACGCTGCGTACCATTTTCTTTCATAAGGCCCTCGATATGTCATCAACAAATAAAAGTTGAATGAGCATAGAAAACAGAATAATAGAACTAGCCGATTTGTAACAATTTGATATGGGAACACGTTGTGGGTGTGAGTTTATACTCGATACTTCTTACTTCATTTCTTTTACTTTTTTCACGGTGTTATTAAAACCAAACATAGAAGCGGTTTCATAGGTTTAGATAATGTTCGATAGCAAGGCGTAAATCGATTCAATAACGGAGAATACACGTCAGTATGCGAGTATTTTGAATCGATTTATAACACAGCTATCGGGCATTAGATGGCCGATGAAAACGCTTCTATTGTTGTTTAACCTCATGGCCATTCTTCCTCAACAAATCGACGACACTTTCGGGGCCAACCAAATGGCCCGCACCCACCACAAAAAAAACATTTTTATTTTTGCGCATCGCGTCTTCAACTTTCTTAACCCATTTTATATTGCGCTGAATCAGCAGGCGGTCATGAATTTCCGGATATTCCTTGAAGCTCTTATAAAGCAATTCATGCAGTTTTTGCGCATCACCAGCTTTCCAGAATTTAACCATGTCATTGGATAGATCGTTGACAACATCCAGTTCATTTAATGTCTGACTTAAAAAATTGTTTTGATCCTGTGCAACCATCGTACCAAGCAGATTTAGTTGAAACTCGGGGGATTCCAGAAATTCGATTTCTTTGCCATCTGCTTTGGCCTTGTTAAAAAAGTAAACATCAATCCCGTAAATGGGATTAAACCCCAGTTGCCTCAACTCTCGAAGAGCTAAATCTTGGGCCACTAACCAAGGCTTAAACTGATTGTAAATCGCCAACGGCAGGCCAATCTCAGCCATTTTCTTTTCAAGTAGCGTTCTCGTGTGCGCATCAAGATTCTTTAGTAAGTTCTCTCCCTGCGGGTACATGCCCAATTCTTGAAATTTCATCAGGATTGCTGGTTTCAGCATGGCTTCCAGGTCGGTTTCAAAAACAAGCAGTTGGCTTTGCGCATAGGCTTTATTTATTGATGCAGATAGCGGATAGTCATCTGACTTCAGAAGATGCAGAGAGCCCAACAAATAAATTTTGTTCGATTGGCTTTGAATCGACCATAGACAATTTTTACTGGCCTGCTGGACGGCGACTGTCTTCGCCGGCAAGTCTATAATTGTCGTAAAGAGCGTTGTCAGCAGAAAAATAACAAATAAAACAAAACTTAATGCACATTTAAAAAAATGTCGTTCTGGCATGCAGATTCCTTTCCGGATAAGATTATTTAATCATGACAAGACGAAAAATTTAGCCGCGGCGGCACCGCATCACTGGCTTTTAATTTGTCCAAAAGCGTTTACGTGCTGGCAATAAAAGTCAGACAGCGTCATTATTGCCATTTCTGCAGGATCTCATTGACCATCTTGCCATCCGCCTGCTTGCCGAATTGCTTCATGATGGCACCCATGGCCTGCATTTTGTTTTTGTATTCGGAGAAATCGATGTTTTCCTTGATCCAGGCAATGATCTCTTCGCGGCCGGCCATACGGGGCAAATACAATTCAAGAATATTTAAATATTCCGAAGATTCCTCTTTTTTAGCCTCCAGCACCATTCGTTCGGATTTGGCCAACCCCAGGATGATCCCGACGATGTCATCGTTGGTAATCTCTGCACTGGTTTTGAGCCGGGTGGATTTTTTACCGCTTTCCAGAGTGATGGGGACCGTCAGTCTCGGAAATTCAGCCATAATTTGCCGGATAGCGCTGCGTGCGGCCACATCCTTTTTCAACATGGCCTGCTTAAGGTCGGTTTTGAGTTTA